>Ga0209609_10002578_pt1 | contig 10327 bp, 9 predicted proteins | sample LakKivw325mmetaG_FD_184136 | JGI IMG/M metagenome (GOLD analysis project Ga0209609, IMG submission 184136) | Anoxic lake water microbial communities from Lake Kivu, Rwanda to study Microbial Dark Matter (Phase II) - Lake Kivu water 325m metaG... | ecosystem: Environmental > Aquatic > Freshwater...
CCTCTAATTATGGGCTTAAATGGAAAGATGGTGCTCAAGCAAGTATCCCCTTTGTCCGATAAAAAAGGAGAAAGAATGTGGAGTGAATTATTTTCCCTGGATAGTGATGGAACTATAGATTTCGCCTTGGGAAGTGCTCCTTTTGATGATGAAGGAGTAAAGATGAAAAGGTTACCTTTGGTAGAAAAGGGAGCAATTAAAAACTTTTATTATGATTTGCAAACTGCGGGGATAGCTGGAGTGGAAAGCACTGGTAATGGCATAAGAGAATCTATTCATAGTGGGCCTGTCCCCGAAGTAAGTAATTTAATTATGAAAGAAGGAAAGGTTCCCTTTTTAGAGATGGTAAAAGATATTAAGCAGGGGATAATTATAGATCAGGTTCTGGGGTTAGGACAGGGGAATATAATTAGCGGAGCCTTTTCCAATAATGTACAATTAGGTTTTAAAATAGAGAAAGGTAAAATAGTAGGAAGGGTCAAGGATGTAATGATTGCTGGTAATGCTCTTGAAGAATTAAATAATATAGTGGCTTTAGGTAATGAAACAAAATGGGTTTCGGGGAAACATAAGTTTCCCCATATATACTTAAAATCTCTTTCCGTTTCTACTAAGAATAAATAAAAAATATAGCAATATTTTTAAAATAGATAAACATCTAAATCGGGAATAGTAATTATGGTAATATAATATATTTTTCCCCAAAGAAGAGGAGGCAGAGAATGATAATTAATAATTTTAAGCCATTTGATGGTCAACATTGTGAAGCAACTGCTACCGGTTGTTTGCTTCAGCATTTAGGAATTTTCTTTTCCGAACCTCTACTTTTTGGGTTAGGTGGAGGGTTAAGCTTCATTATTTGGAACAGGAAAACAATGGATTTCCCTTTTATTGGAGGGAGAATAAAAACTGATTTATTGACTCAGAATATTACCCGGCATCTTAACTTGAAATTGAATGTTCAGGAAACCTCTTCAGTGAAAAAAGCCTGGGAAAATATAAAAGAAAAGATTGATTTAGGAATTCCGGTGGGGATAAAGCTGGACTCTTATTATCTGGACTATTTTACTAAAAAATTTCATTTCGCCGGTCATTATGTAGCTATGTATGGATATGATGAAAATAATGCTTATCTGGTGGATACTATCCAACAGGGTGGATTGGTGAAAACCTCTTTAAAAAACCTCGCTCTGGCCCGAAATGCCAAAGGTCCAATGTCTTCCAGAAACCTTTCTTATACCATTCTGGCCACGAATAAGGAATATGATCTAAAAAAAGTAATCCTGCAGGCTATGCTGAATAATGCTCAAGATTATTTGAATCCCCCCATACAGAATATAGGGTATCAGGGTATCTTAAAAGCTAGTAAAGAGGTAAAAAAATGGTTTCAGCAAAGCAAAGATGTAGAAAGAGATTTTAAAACAGTGGCAATTTTTATGGAAAAAGCCGGCACCGGTGGGGCGCTGTTCAGGAATCTTTATCGAGACTTTTTAAAAGAAAGCTATCAGCTATTAAAAGTAGAAGAAATAAAAAAAGCTTATGATTTATTTGTTAATATTGCTGATTTGTGGAGAACAGTTTCTAAATTATTTATAAAAGCAGGAGATAAGAAGGAGATTGTGTATATCAATAAGGCCTCAGATGTATTAGCAGAAATATCCCATAAAGAAAGAGAAGCAATGAGTATTTTATTAAATATAGGTTAATAAATAATCCTTCAATAAGTTTTATATTTTTTGAGAAATGGAGTATATTTCTTGAAATTTTTATGCTGGTGTGATAACCGGAGATGGTTGCTAATGCTGCAAAAGTCTTAAAGCCGAAAATCCTATACCGCCTATCATTACGGCGATACAGATACTTCGCAACTCTTAGAAATTTTGAAAGATGTCAGAGAAATCGAAGTATGTATTCGTAAAATGAGCTAAAAGTAAGATTTTATATTATTCTAATTTTTGGAGAAATTTGATGCTCAAAAAACTTTCCGCCAATATGCTATATAATTACGTTAAATGTCCTCATCGTGTAAGATTAGATCTTTTTGGAGATTATTCAAAACAAGATCCTATTAGTGTATTTGTCAAATTATTATGGGAAAAGGGAACTGATTTTGAAAAACAAGTAATCCAGGGTTTGGAGTTACCATTTTTAGATTTAAGCTCTTACTCAGGGATGGAAAGAGAAAAGCAAACCAAAGAAGCTATTGATCGTGGCGTTGAATTAATCTATGGTGGTCGAATTAGTGTCGGAAACCTAATCGGTGAACCCGACCTTTTAAGAAAACAGGGTAAAGGATATATTAGCGGTGATATTAAGAGTGGTTCCGGTTTAGAGGGAGAAAATGATACCTCCGAAGGTAAATTAAAGCCCCACTATGCAGTCCAACTTGCCCTTTATACCGATATCCTGGAAAGACTCGGCATATCGGCAGGTCGAAACCCTTTTATTTGGGATATCCAGGGACGGGAAATTGAATATGATTTAAATTCACCCCAAAGCATACGAAAAACAGAATCCTGGTGGGTTAGATATGAAAACTGTTTAGAGGCAGTTAGTAAAATAGCGAACCAGGATTTAAAAACTTTACCTGCCTATTCAGGAATCTGCAAATTATGCCAATGGCGGACTTATTGCTTTAGATGTTTAAAAAAGGCTAATGATTTAACCTTGATACCAGAACTGGGTCGGGTAAAAAGAGATATGATGATTAACTATATAGATTCCGTTTCTGATTTTGCCACCTTTGATTTGGAGATGTTTAAAAGGAAAAATAAAACCATTTTCCCCGGTATCGGAATAGAAAGCCTGCAAAAATTTCAAGAAAGAGCAATCCTTCTATCACAAAAGGGTTCCCAACCCTATCTGAAAAATAAAATCATCTTACCAGATGCCCCCATTGAATTATTTTTCGATATTGAAACCGATCCGCTGAGAGATATCTGTTATCTGCATGGTTTTCTGGAACGCCGCAATCGAGATACTACCACCGAGCGATATGTTTCTTTCTTTTCCGACCAACCAAATGAAGAAGAAGAAAAACAAGCCTTTGGTAAAGCCTGGGAATTTATTCAAAGATCAATGCCCTGTGTCGTTTATTATTATTCGCCCTATGAAAAAACCCAATGGAAAAAATTGCAGGAAAAATACCCCGAGGTGATGTCCAAAGACGATATAGAAAGGATATTTAATTCCGGTTATGCAATTGATCTCTACCTTGATGTGGTGAAGAAAAAAACAGAATGGCCCACTAATGATTACTCTATTAAAACATTAGCTTCCTATCTGGGATTTCGTTGGCGGGATACCAGTCCATCCGGTGCTGAATCTATTGAATGGTATCATAGATGGGTAGAGACTGGTGATGAAAATATAAAAAAGAGGATTCTCCAATATAATGAAGATGACTGTATTGCCACCCGCGTTTTATTAGAGGGCATTTGTTCATTAACTTTAACAAAATAATAATTAATATTTAAACAAAATTAATTTAATTTCTAAGTTCTTTTAATAAAAAAGATGAATTATATTTTTAGGCGAGTAGGATTATATCATTAAAGTTTTAATGCTTTTATGATAGAATATACTTAGAAAGTAACTATTTTGATAAAATAATGCAGCAAATTCTATGTACTTAAATTTAAATAAGGAAAAGAATAAACAATGTCACAATTAATGACTATTAATGAAGCCAGTATATGGGCAACGAATTTTCTTAAAAAAATATTACTACCTCAAATATTTCATATTTAATCCAGTATGGAAGGATAAAAAAATATGGAGATAATGGCAAGATATTAGTAAGTTTAGCAGAATTAAATAATTATTATAAATCTTATTTAAATCCCAAGGAAAAAATATGGAAAAGTCATTTAGGAGATGACTTGAATTGGACACTTTCTTTTGAAGAATATAAAGAGTCAGAGAGGACTAAACATATCCATAGATTACATCCCTATAAAGGTAAATTTATTCCTCAACTTGTGGAATACTTTTTAGACTCGCATATTGATAACTTTAAAAAGGAAGTATATTTTGAGACTGGAGATATTGTACTGGATCCGTTTTGTGGCAGTGGGACTACTTTAGTTCAAGCTAATGAGTTGGGGATGCATGCAATTGGTATAGATATATCAGCATTCAATACATTGAATATTGATGTTTTTGAAAAAAGCAAAACTAAATTGTTAGAATGGGTTGCCAGAAGAAGAATGCCTGTTAATGTTTGCCTTACTTTTCCATATAATCCATATCATCCTCAACCCTATTTGAGGTTTACAGAAGTCGGCATGATGGACGCACCAAATGATTTTCTAGTAGGTAATCAATATTGAGATTTTATTGGTGGTAAAAACATTTTCGATGAATTACTTGAAACATTTGATGATGTTGGGAAAATATTTAAAGATAAATTAAAACAAAAATTTAAAGAAATTGCGAGAGAAAAGATAGATTCATATTAAGCATATAAAATAAGAATTCACTTTCATAAGTAAAATAGTCTATCCTATGAAAGAATCCAATAGAAAAATTTGTAGAAAAATATCCTTAGATGATTTTCTAAAATTATATAGAAAGGATGTTTAATATAATCAAAGGAGGAATAATTTTATGAAACGTAATATTTTATTTATTGCATTATTATGCTTAATTCTGATGCTGCTAGCATCCTTTTCTTTTGCAGAGATTAAAAACCCTGATACCATTGTTTATACTACTATTATTGGACCCGAATCTATGGATCCCCACTGGGCTTATGATACAGCTAGTGGAGAAGTTATTTATCAAACCTATGATAACTTGATCAACTACAAGAGAGAAAGTACTACTGAGTTTGTTCCTATGTTGGCTACCGAAGTCCCCTCGGTTGAGAATGGTCTAATTAGTGAAGATGGGTTAACCTATATCTTTCCGATTAGAGAAGGGGTAAAATTTCATAATGGAGACACTCTAACCCCTGAAGACGTAGTTTATAGTTTTAAGAGAGCTTTAATCTTTGATCGATCTGGTGGACCAACCTGGATGCTTTGTGAACCACTTTTAGCTGTTTATGGTATAGAAGATAAAGTTGTCGAAATTGCCGGAGTTGAAAAATATAGTGATTTATTTGAAGATAGTGATACTCGGGGAGAGCTTAAGGTCAAATATAAAGAGACGATGATCAAGGTCTTTACAGATTATATCGAAAAAATCGTAGAGGTTGATGGTAATAATATTGTTTTTCATTTAGCTCAAACTTATGGTCCTTTCTTACATATTCTTACTCATGGTAATAATTTGGCTTCAATCATAAATAAGAAACGGGCTATCGCTCAAGGTGCCTGGGATGGTCAGGCCGATAACTGGTGGAAATATCATGACCCTGAAGCTGAAAAAGATCCGCTTTATGCGGTGGAAAACGGTACCGGTCCCTTTGTCCTGCAAAAGTGGATACCTGAAGAGATAGTCATGCTGGAGAGATTTGATGATTATTGGAAAGATCCGGCGAAGATAAAGAATATTCAGATCAAATACATCACTGAATATACCACCCGAAAATTAATGCTCCAGACCGGTGATGCGGATATAGCCTATATATCGTTACAGTATATAAGTGAAGTTGAAAAAATAGAAGGTATAGAGGTAATAAAAAATCTTCCGACCTTATCTAATGTGGTAATTATATTCCCCTGGACTATCAATGCCGAAGGTAATACTTACATAGGTAGTGGAAAATTGGATGGAGAGGGAATACCACCTGATTTCTTCTCCGATATTCATGTTAGAAAAGGATTTTCTTATCTTTTTCCCTATGATATTTTTATTGAAAAAGTGGCTAAAGGGATGGCGATAAGAAATCCAGGACCTATACCAAAAGGCGTACTGGGATTTTCTGAAGATTCAGCTTTTTATTATGAGTTTAGTCTAAAAGAAGCTGCAGAGGAATTCCAATTAGCCTGGGATGGCCAACTCTGGGGAAAAGGTTGTAAATTTAATATCTTTTACGATGAAGGAAACGATGTTCGCAAGACAGCTTGTGATATGCTTTCTACCTATGCTAAGATGTTAAACCCGAAATTCAACCTAGAGTCGGTAGGCTTACAAGGGCCAACTTATATGAAAGCTTTTCTAACCGAAAAACTTCCTATCTTTACTATCGGCTGGCAGGCCGATTATCCTGATCCGCATAACTGGGCTCCAGTATATATGGGTAGTCAGGGTGATTACGCCGGTTTCTTTGGGGAAGCCTATCGAGAATTTGCCCGGGAAAATGTAGATCCTTTATTAAAACAAGGGCTTCAAGAGACCGATCCGGTAAAAAGAGTAGAGATATATAAGAAACTGACCCAGATAGCCCACGATCAAGCTATCTCTATTTATGCCTATCAACCAGGACTTTGCCATGTCCAAAGGACTTGGGTTAAAGGTTGGTACTATAATCCTATTATGCCTGGAGAACCTGAAGGTGCAGATTTCTACAACATAACTAAAGGTGAGTAAAAATATCTAATAATTGAAACAATCTCAAGCCCTTTAATAAGTAAAAGGAGTTTAGTCAGGAAAATATTCCGGTAATCTTTACCGCGGTATAGACCAGAAGAAGGGCCAGGATAACATTTAAAATGATTCTTAATTTTGCCTGATGCAAATATTGGTTAATAATTGCCCCGAATAAAACCCAAGTTAAAAGAGCACAGAGACCTACAAGAGAAAAGCCCAATGAGAATAGGATAATATAGAAGGGATTACCAATGAGGGGATTTAGAAAGACTGAGTAAAGAGTCAGACCATAAATGATTCCTTTAGGATTTATAAATTGGAGTAATACACCTTTGTAAAAACCCCAGAGAAATTGGTCGGGATTTTCCTTAAAGGAAAAACTGGCTTTAAAAGTGCCATAGGCTAAGTAGAGAATATAGGTTGCTCCGATCCAACGCAGGATAGGTTCAATAGAGGGAATGGCCGTGAGAAGCAGATTAGAAAAAAGTCCACAAAGTAAAAGTAGTAAAAAAAATCCGGTAATAATTCCAAAGAGATAAGGCATAGTTTTTTTAATTCCAAAATTAATACCCATAGAGGCGCAGCTCAGGTTATTAGGTCCCGGGGTGAAGGTAGTAATCAGAGCGAAGGGAATCAAAGCACCAAAGTCTATTAAGTTCATTACCATTCCTTTCCCCTTTATTTATTTTGAATTATCTTTTTTTATTTTAGGTATTTAAAATATGTGTTAATTTACAATAAAAAAATTCTATTGTCAAGAGGGAAGTGATATTATACTAATTATCAACATTAAATTCATTACCTTAGTTACCGAACCTGCTAAAATTAAAAATGTTTAAGAATAGTTAAACTTATTATAATTTAACCGAATAATGGGTGAACTTTAGGATGATTTAAAAATAGAATATAGAAAGGGTAAGGCATGAGTAAAGTGATTAAAAATGTCTGTGTATATGGTGTAGGAGGCGTTGGTGGATATTTTGGCGGGAAGATAGCTCATGAAATTAGTAAAGGTAAGTATGCCATACAGGTCTATTTTATAACCCGAGGAGAACATTTAAAAGCCATTCAAAAACAGGGGTTACATTTACTTACTGATATAGGAGAATTTGTTTGCTATCCGAATGTTGTGACAGACAATGTAAAACATATTCCTACTCCGAATTTATACTTATTATGTGTAAAAGGGTATGACCTGGCTAATACTGTTGCATCAATTTCAAAAAATATATACAATGATACCATAATTCTTCCCTTGCTTAATGGAGTAGATATCTATGAACGTATCAGGACCAATTTGCAACAAGCGATAGTATTGCCTGCTTGTGTCTATGTTTCCTCTAGTATTGAAAAACCCGGAACGATCCGACAAAAAGGTCCTGAGGGGCAGATCATATTTGGTAAAGACCCGGAATATGTAGACTATAATTACGCGTATCTTATTGAGTTCTTTAATGAGATGGGAATTGGCAACACCTGGTATGATAATCCCTATCCTGTAATATGGGAAAAGTATATATTTATTACTGCGCTTAGTTTAATGACCGCTTATTCAGGAAAAACGTTGGGAGAAGTACTTTCTAATGATAAGTTAAAGAATATGGCGGAAGAGATTATGAAAAAAGGAACACCAGACATGAAGGAGATATTTTCGGGGGGACTTTAATCCGTTTGGGAAAAGAATGTAATATTTCAATTCCCACCATTACAGAGGTATATGGAGCGTTAATGGCACGGTAACATTTAAGAGGATCTTACTTTTTAGGCTTATCATCTTGACTTAAACTCAGAACAGAAGAGAAAAAATGATAGAGAAAAGGAGAATTAAGTATGAATGAAATTATTGACTACAAGATTTACGGGGATGACATGCAGATTGTGGAGATTGAATTAGACCCAGGTGAAGGGATAAGGGCTGAAGCAGGGGCAATGATGTATATGGACGAAAAAATAGAAATGCAAACTTCTACTGGAGGAGGCTTGTTTAAAGGATTTAAACGTATAATCACTGGTGAGTCTTTCTTTATCACCACTTTTCTTAATCAGGGAAACGGAAAAGGCCATATTGCCTTTGGAGCTCCTTTTCCAGGTAAGATAATTCCTCTGGAGATAGATAAACTGGGCGGAAAATTTTTATGCCAGAAAGATTCTTTCTTATGTGCGGCAAGAGGGATTGAAATTGAAGTAGCCTTTACTAAAAAGATTGGAGCCGGACTTTTCGGGGGAGAAGGTTTTATCCTACAACGATTAGAAGGTGATGGCCTGGCTTTTGTTCATGCCGGAGGTACCATCATTAAAAGAGAAATGCAGGATGGTGAAGTTCTTCGTGTGGATACTGGGTGTTTGGTAGCTTTTTCTCCAGCGGTAGATTATGATATTCAATTTGTGGGAGGATTTAGGAATGCCCTTTTCGGTGGCGAAGGTATATTTTTAGCCAAACTGACTGGTCCCGGGCTGGTTTACTTGCAAAGTCTTCCTTTCTCACGTTTAGCTGATCGAATTATTGCGGCCTCTCGTTTTCATAAAAGAGAAGAACAAAAGGGCATTGCAGGTCTTGGCGGTAATATTTTGGGTGGAATATTAGGGGGAGATAAAAAATTTTAAATTATTGATCTACCTGCTTCGTGGTTTTCTTCAGTTCGGGCTTAAGGTAGATTTTATATAGAATTGTAAAATAGATTAGTTGGAGTTTTGAAAACTATAAATATTTTTCAGATTATTAAAAATATTAAGGAGAAATATAATGAAAAGGTCACTTTTATTATCTATTTGGGTTATTTCCGCAATTTTAATTTTTACCATTTTAGCAGGAGGCTGTATATCATTTTTAACACCTTTTATAGAGACAGAAATTAAGCAGATGTTAGATGATTTAGGGGAAGCAAATGTAAATGGTGATGTTGACCAGATAATCATACATTATACTGACCCGATAACCGAGGTGAATCACCTTAGCGGAGAAACATATATTACTTCACTTGAGGAAAAGCGTATAGAAATTGAAGATATGCTTACTTATTACGATTGCTTAATAGATGATTTTTACAATGAAGAGATAACTATTTTAGATACAACTAATGCCATAGTAGAATGTGACGAACATGTAAAATTTCAAGATTTATTAGATGAGATAATTTATTATGAATCAATAGATAGAGTAAAATTAACCTTGATTAAGATTGATGGTGATTGGAAAGTTTCTATATATGAACTTATTGATACAGAAGAAGTAATACCCTAGTGAATTTTACAATAATTATAACCAATTATTTCTATGCTTTTAAAGATATAAGAATGAGAGAGGAGCTAGATTATCTTAAATAGGTCTATTATACTTTTTACCCTAGTCTTCACCTACCGTAGTTAATCCTCGGATGTAGGAATAGATCTATACTGGTTCAAGTTTTGGAGCTCTTAATGGTTTGATGAAAGTATTCCATATATTTCCTGCTGATTATGATATGGTTTAGTTGGGTTTTGATGTGCCTTTACATAATATTCCTCTGATTGGTAAATTTATGAAATGAGTCGGAGCAAGTACTGCTTTTAATATAATTATTATAGCAGATACCTGGAAGGTTACTCCTTTAACAATTTTATTAGTTTTACCCGTTTTACAGACTATACCGGATAGTTATTATGAGGCAGCTGGAATTTATGGAGTGAACGGCTGGTCTCAATTCTGGAAGATAACTTTAACATTGCTTTGTGCTGTATCACTGGTAGTTTTAGTCCTTAATCAAACAAAGGCAGTCTTTTCTAATCCAAATATGAGCCTGAAAGCAAGAGTCATGCTGCTACTATTTTATCAAATAATCTATCTCTTGCAAGCTGTACTTTTTGAGCCATC
>Ga0209609_10002579_pt1 | contig 10321 bp, 12 predicted proteins | sample LakKivw325mmetaG_FD_184136 | JGI IMG/M metagenome (GOLD analysis project Ga0209609, IMG submission 184136) | Anoxic lake water microbial communities from Lake Kivu, Rwanda to study Microbial Dark Matter (Phase II) - Lake Kivu water 325m metaG... | ecosystem: Environmental > Aquatic > Freshwater...
GTTGTGGCCGTGCTTGAGGGCAAAGAGGAGATGGTGCTGCGCGACCTGAAAAAAGCCATGGCCGCAGCCTCACATTCGCTTGAATTTGAGAAAGCAGCAACCCTGCGCAATCAGGCACAGGCCATCGAAGCAGTGATCGCCAGCAACAACATTCCGCTCAACATCCGCGGCGAGCAGGACGCTATAGCTATCGCCCGCGACGGCGAGTTGGCCTGCGTTCGCATTTTCTCCATTAACAACGCACGGCTGGCCGGAGATGAATACTTTATACTTGATGATGTCAGAGATGAAAGCGACGCCAGGCTGCTTGAAGGGTTCATCAAACAGTACTATTCCTCATCAGACCATATCCCCTGCTTAATACTGCTGCAATCTCCTATCTCCGAACATCAGCTCATAGCCGAATGGCTGAAAAGCAGGCGCGGATCCGGTGTCGAGCTGCGTGTGCCCCAAAAAGGGGTCGGCCTTCGTCTCATCAACATGGTTATGGAGAATGCCAGCCAGCAGCTTGAAATATACAAGAACAAGCGCGCGGCCAGGCCTGAGAATTTCAAAACGCTGTCCAACCTGCAGGAAATGCTCGATCTCAAGCGCTTCCCTCATAGAATCGAAGCCTACGACATATCAAATATACAGGGCACCAGCGCTGTCGGCAGCATGGTCGTGTTTGAGGACGGCGGGGCAAAACCTTCTCATTACCGGCGCTTCAGGATAAGGTCGGTCGCGGGCGCCGACGATTACGCCATGATGCGTGAGATGATCAGGCGGCGTTTCAAAGAGCATGCCGGGGACGAAAACAAATGGGCAAGCCTGCCGGACCTGGTATTGATCGACGGGGGCAAAGGCCATCTCAATGCCGCCATATCCGCCATGAAGGAAGCGGGCATCACGGATGTACCGGCGGCCGGCATAGCTAAAGAAAATGAGGATATATATTTGCCGGCTCTCAACGAGCCTGCACCCATGGACAAATCGTCGCCTGAATTACACCTGCTGCAGAGGGTACGTGACGAAGCGCACAGGTTTGCCGTCACTTATCACAGGAACGTCCGTGCTAAAGCATCCCGGGAATCGGCGCTGGACAGTGTTTCCGGCATAGGTCCCGCCCGTAAAAAGGCGCTGATCAGGAGATTCGGTTCAGTGCGCAAAATAAAGGAAGCCCGCGTTGAAGAGCTCACCGCTATCGAAGGCATTACGCCGGGGCTGGCGCAGAGGATACTCGAGTCCCTGTAACGGCACCGGTTCACACAACCTCATCCAGGTCGAGCAGCATCCCGTCTCTGGCGGCGATAACCCGTACACCGGTGGCATCGCTTACCCTGTTCTCGATATCCCACGGCTTTTCCCGCCACATGGTCAATCCGAAATGCGTGAGCACCGCCGTCTTCGGTTTAATTTCCCGAATAATCGTCTCCGCCTCGGGCAGTGAAAGGTGGTCGACCGGCAGCCTTCTCTCGTAGCTCAATACATTGATTATCACCAGTTCCGTCATATAATGGCCGGCCAGTGAATCGAAAATCCTGGTGTCGGTGATCCAGGAGAACTTGTGACGAGGAGTCTCGAATACGAACCCGTATGTCTCGACCTGATGAATGTGCTTCACGGGCGTGGTGAAAACCACATCGCCTTCAGCCTGCGCCTTCCCTTCCTCCAGCATCTCCACTTTATTGGGATATGCCTTCACATAGGGAAGAATCACCGCGCCGTTTTCAAAGGCGTCCGCCGGAGCATACAGCGATCCCCGCTTTTTCCAGCCTCCGTCGGTCATCGCTTCAATCATTACATTTATGTCAACTGAATGATCGAGGTGCTTGTGCGACAGAATGATGGCATCGAGCATGGGCGGTTCGCAGCCGTATTTGATGGCGTAAACCAGCGAGCCGGGTCCGGGGTCCAGCAATATCTGGGTTCCGCCCAGGTTCATCCAGGCGCCGCCGGTGGCCAGAAGCTGCTTGGCGACGGTAAACCTGGCGCCCCCTGTCCCCAGAAACAGGATCGTATCACGAGAATCGGCCATGGCGAACATTATATCAGCTTGCGCTATTTATACTGTAGGAAACCTTTCTGTTAAAATGCAGCCTGAAAGCATATGCGGGGGCTGCCGTGAGAAAAACGGAAGAACGGATTGCCGCGCTGGTCAGGGCATATTATGACAGGGCCGGCAAATACCTGACCATCGGGACGGTGGAATCGGTCACCGGCGGAAGGATAGCCGACAAGATCACCAACGTGCCGGGCAGCTCTGACTATTATATAGGATCGCTAATCTCGTACAGCAACGACATCAAAACAGGCGCGGCAGCTGTAAAAGCGGAAACGTTGAAGCTCCACGGGGCGGTCAGCTCTGAAACAGCCGGGGAGATGGCGGAGGGCGGGCGAAAGATGCTCGGCGTGGATATCTGCCTGTCCACAACAGGCATCGCCGGCCCGGGCGGGGCGACACCGGCCAAGCCGATAGGCCTTGTCTATATGGGCCTGGCGACCACTGAGGGTATATCGGTCGAAAAATTCGTCTTTAAGGGAAACCGCATAGAGATCAAACGCAGCGCTGCTAGGAAGGCGCTGGGCCTGCTGGAAAACCGGCTTCAAGCTCACATCGATCACCTGTCCTCTATCCCGCTGGAGGAGAAACACGTGGTTACCTGTTTCCTCGAACAAAGAAAGATGATCCTGATATTGAGGAGGAGCAACAAGGTGGGCACATATCAGCGGGCATGGGCTGGCGTAAGCGGTTATATCGAGACAGATCCGCTGGACCAGGCCTTCACCGAGATCAGGGAGGAGACGGGGCTTTTCAAAAACAACATCAGGCTGGTCAAAGAGGGGAAAACGGTTGAGGTGATTGACGAGAGGCTTCACAGAAAATGGATCGTACATCCCTTCCTCTTCCACGTGCTGGACCCGGATAAGATCCTGATCGATTGGGAACACACGGAGTGCAAGTGGATCAAGCCGGGCGACCTTTCCGGATATACAACCGTCCCCGGCCTCGACAGGGCGCTGCGCAGCGTCATACGCCGGTAATCCCCGGCATCATATCTGGTATAATCAGTCATAAAGGCACTTCTTATATGTTGTCCAGAATTCATACCGCTGCGATGGTTGGGCTCGATGCCCGCATGGTCGAGGTGGAGGTTGATATCTCTCCCGGCCTGCCCGGCACACTGATCGTGGGCTTGCCCGATGCAGCCGTTAAGGAAGCCAGGGACCGCGTGCGCGCGGCAGTGCGCAACTCCGGGTGCAGCTTCCCCCTCAAAAGGATAACGATCAACCTGGCGCCGGCAGACTTGAAGAAGATCGGCCCCACCTATGATCTGCCCATAGCAATCGGCATACTTGTCAGCTCAGGTCAGATCAACATCGATTGCACCGACACGCTCTTTCTGGGTGAGCTGTCTCTGGATGGAAGCCTGCGTCATCTCAACGGCATACTGCCCATGGTAGCCATGGCCAGGGAAAAGGGCATACACCACGTTTTCGTGCCGGCGGAAGACGCGCGTGAGGCCGGACTGATCGACGAAATCACGGTCTACCCGGTTGTCGCCCTAGGACAGCTGGTCAGCCATTTTCAGGGCGAACAGGATATCCAGCCGTACTCGGGGAACGCAACCTGGGAAGAACAATACCACGCCGGGCAGCAGGATGATATATCGCAGGTAAAGGGACATGAGCATGCCAAGAGGGCGCTGGAAGTCGCCGCGGCAGGAGGCCACAACGTGTTGATGGTTGGTCCCCCGGGAAGCGGCAAAACGATGTTGGCGCGGGCCCTGGCCAACATACTGCCGGCCCTGACCCTGAGCGAGGCGATCGAAGTGACCAGGATATACAGCGTCAGCGGCCTCACTTCCCGAGATAATCCTCTTGTCTGCCGCCGCCCTTTCCGATCTCCGCACTACTCCACCTCGCACGCAGGCCTGGTCGGGGGCGGACGCCTGCCGCATCCGGGCGAGATAAGCCTCAGCCACCGCGGGGTCCTCTTTCTGGATGAGTTCTCCGAGTTTAATCATATGGCTCTCGAGTCCCTGCGGCAGCCGCTGGAGGACAGGATCATTACCATCAGCCGCGCCGAGGGCAGCCTGACCTTCCCGGCCAATTTCATACTGGTTGCAGCCATGAATCCCTGCCCGTGCGGGTATTACGGCGACCCGGTCAGGGAGTGTAAATGCTCTTCCACGGTGGTGACACGCTATCAGAAGAAAATCAGCGGGCCGCTCATGGACCGTATCGATATATTCCTCGATATACCCCGTGTGGACTACGAGAAGCTGACGGACGATGGCCACTCAGAGTCATCCGATGCTGTGCGCGGCAGGGTGCAGGCCGCCCGGCATATACAGACCGGAAGGTTCGCCGGTTCTGCTTTGACCGATAATGCCGACATGACCGCACTTGAGATACGTCAGTTCTGCAAGGTCGACACCCAGGCCCAGGCCCTGCTGAAAACAGCCATGAAACAGATACATTTCACCGCCAGGGCTTTCCACCGTACGCTTAAACTCGCGCGCACCATAGCCGACCTGGACAGCTCGCAGATAATCAAGACCAACCACGTGGCAGAGGCATTACAGTACAGGCAGAGGAACATCAATCAATAAAAAAGCGGGCGAATTCGAAGCCCGCCCGCTTAAATCTAACGTACCCTGTTAACCGTAAAGACGTTTACTTCTTAAGCTCGCTGTATTTCCTGATCATGGCGATGATGCCGTAATCGGTCAGCAGCACCGTGCGGTTAATGCCGTCCGAGGCCTGATACTGGTCCAGGGCTGAGGTAAACAGCACCTGAAATTCGGCAAAAACCCACATCTGCCTGCGCAGCAGTATCAGAGCATAGACCGCCTCATCCAGGGGAATATTCTCGTAAAATTGCTCCTCCGCAAACTTGGAGAAGTATGCTGTGGCAACGTCGTATGTATTCTGCTCAAAATATAGTTTTTTAAGATTTTTATAGAAATTTTCACCCTGGTTAACCAGCTTGAATTCACGGACTTTTTTATAGGCTTTGGTCTTGGGGTTGGACATGAGTGCCTTTGCCCACTGCTTGGCTATCTCCTGGGCGTGCTGCTCGGTGAAATTCAACAGCTTGTCTGCATAAGCTATATACATCCCGGCCATAGCACCCTCCTTAAATAGTGATCATGTCGAATTAATACAGGATACCGGCAAGAGCAAAATAATTCTAATTTATCTCTATTCCCACCCCCCGTGAATTATTTACTCAGTTAAATTATAAATATGATATTTATAAATAACAAGAGACCAGGGTCACTTTCTGCGGGAAAGCTCGAATACCACCGGGCTCCCCGGATCAGGGCAGGCCACGGTGCATTTGTCAGGGTCCTTTTCCCAGGCAAATTTGCCCTCGGACATCAATACCTGGGCAAACGGAAATAAAGTATAAAAAGCCCAGGCGCACATGCCCGCCGGGCACATGTCGGTTATGGTGAATTCATCTCCCTGTTTGTGGCCGGCCACGCATGTGCCCTTCTGTGATATTACCTTCGCAGAGATTACCCGTTCATAGTTGGCCATTTATGTCCCCTCCTCTCCGGTGGATTCAAAAGGTAAATTACCACGATCCATGCAAAAACGAAAGTTCACCGGCCTGCTTGTATTTAAGCAGGCCGGTGAACTGAGTGTCGCCGTTATAGATAAATTATTTTACTTCGACTTTTGCGCCGGACTCTTCCAGCTTCTTCTTGATGTTAGCTGCCTCTTCCTTGTTCACGCCCTCCTTAACGGGCTTGGGAGCGCCTTCAACCAGGTCCTTGGCTTCCTTCAGACCCAGTGTGGTGACCTCGCGCACGGCCTTGATGACGGCAATCTTGTTCTCGCCGACTTCCTTAAGAATCACCGTGAAATCGGTCTGTTCCTCAGCCGCGGCTGCTCCACCGGCTGCTCCCCCGGCTGCCGGCCCTGCAGCCATGGCCATGGGTACGGCGGCGCTGACACCGAACTCGTCCTCCAGCGCCTTGACCAGCTCTGAAAGCTCGAGCACGGTCATTCCTTTTATCATCGTTACGATCTCATCTTTTGTCATCCTGGTATCCTCCTGTTATTCGTTTAATGCATATTTATTATTAATATAGGGTTTAGCCCTGTAATTGCCTTTATTAAGCGCCCTCGAGCTGCCTCACTCTCGCCTGTAATACTCCCACCAGCCCGCGCAGAGGTGAGCTCAGCACGAAATGGAGCGAATAGACCGGTGATTTCAACCGGCCCAGCAGCTGGCTGATCAGCACTTCTTTCGACGGCGTCGCAGCAAGGCTGATCACATCAGCGGGCGTAAGCACCTTGGCACCCAGCATGCCGCCCTTGACCTTCAGCACGGAGTTGGCTGACTTGATGTGTTCCACCAATATTTTGGCCGGTTTCACGGCGTCGTCATAGCTCAGGGCTATGGCCATGGGTCCGGTAAGGAACTCGTCCAGGCCTTTCATTCCTGCTTTCTCGGCAGCGAAACGCATGAGTGTGTTCTTGACCACCTTGTATTCCACACCCTGTTGATGCAGTTGCTTTCGCAGCTGGACCATCTCTTTTGCGGTCAGGCCGCGGTAATCCGTGGCGACAGCGACCACGCACTTGCTGAGGTTGCCGGCAAGCTCGTTGATGACCGCCTCTTTCTGTTTGCGTATCATATTAATGCTCCTATAAAAAAACTATCCTCGTGCCGTTGCACGAGGACTGTCCAGGAAGCAACCAGGTGCCCTTCCTGATGGTAACCTCGGCGGGTATTCGATTAAGCCTTGCGGCGCCCGCTGTCAACGGCCGGTTCTATTCAATTATATATTTATTTTTATGCGCTTAAAGCCACATCGGTTATGGACTTGATATCGAGTTTGATGCCTGGCCCCATGGTTGTCGAGACCGATGCCGTCTTGATGTACTGCCCTTTAGCGCCGCTCGGCCTGGCGCGGTTAATGGCTTCGATAACTGACATCAGGTTCTCATAGAGCTTGCCTTCGTCAAAGCTTTTCTTGCCGACGGGGACGTGTATGATGGCGGTCCTGTCCAGCCTGAACTCTACGCGCCCTTTGCGCACCTCGTTGATCGCTCTTGGCAGGTCCGTTGGAGCAACCACGGTGCCGGCCTTTGGATTGGGCATCAGCCCGCGCCTGCCAAGTATTTTACCCAGCTTACCGACCTTGCCCATCATATCGGGAGTAGCTATGCTGACATCGAAATCCACCCAGCCATCCTCGATCTTTTTCACCAGGTCATCGGCGCCCACATGCTCGGCGCCGGCCTCAGTGGCCAGCCTGGCGCCTTCGCCCTGGGCAAATACCACGACTCTGACCTGCTTGCCCAGACCGTTGGGTAATAACGCTGTCCCTCTAACCTGCTGGTCGGCCGCGCGGGGGTCTACGCCCATCCTGAGGTGCAGCTCAACCGTCTCGTCGAACTTTGCGTAACCCGATTTCTTGGCAATGGCCACAGCCTCCCTGGGATCATAGGTCTTATCGCGTGCAACCAGCTTGGCTGCTTCCCTGTAGTTTTTACCTCTGGTAGCCATGTAATTACTCCACTTTTATGCCCATACTCCGGGCGGTTCCTTCGATGATACGCGCCGCGCCTTCCAGGTCCAGCGCATTGAGGTCCTTCTGTTTGACCTTGGCGATCTCGTTGATCTTGGCTTTCGATATCGTTCCGGCAATCTGAGTCGGTGTGGCGCCGCTTCCTTTCTCGACACCCAGCGCCTTCTTTAAAAGGTCCGAGGCCGGCGGCGTCTTGGTGATGAATGTGAAGGACCTGTCCTCATATACCGTGATCTCCACCGGAACGATGGAGCCCTCGAACGACTTGGTCCGGTCATTGTAATCCTTACAGAAACCCATGATATTTACGCCGTGCTGTCCCAGGGCAGGGCCGACCGGCGGTGCGGGCGTCGCTTTGCCGGCCTGTATCTGTAATTTGACGATTGCTTTAACTTTCTTGGCCATCTTATAGTTTCTCCACTTGCAGGAAGTCCAGCTCTACCGAAGTCTCTCTTCCGAAGAGGGTCAGCATAACCTTAACTTTGCCCTTGCTCATATTTATTTCGTCTACGGTGCCGATGAAATCCGTGAACGGACCGTCGACCACCCTGACGTTCTCTCCTTTCTTGAACCTGATCTTGACCTGCGCTACGCCTTCCTCTTTTTGCTTGAGGATCCTGCTGGCCTCGTTTTCCTGCAGCGGTGTGGCTTCCTTACCATCACCAACAAAGCCTGTGACCCCTGGGGTTTCCCTGACTACCTTCCAGCTCTCGTGGTCCATCGCCATGCGGACCAGGAGGTAACCGGGAAACATTTTTTTCTCAACGGTCCTGCGCTGGCCGGACCTTATTTCAATCTCGTTCTCCTTGGGTATCTCTACGTCGAGGATCTTGTTGCCGGCGTCCATCGACTTGATACGCTGGAGCAGCTTGTTCTTTACTTTCTCCTCGTGGCCTACGTAGGTATGTATGATGTACCATTTGGCATTGGCATCAACGGTCACACTACTTGCCACCTAAGAATACTTTTGCCACGAGCTCCGAAAAACCGTAGTCAACGGCGCCCAGTATCGCGCCCATGACAATACACAGGCCCAGAACGATCAGGGTGAGGCGTATGGTCTCAGCCCTTGTCGGCCAGACTACTTTTCTCAGCTCCCCGAAAATATCGGAGAAGAAAGTAAACCGGCGCTTCTTGGGCTGAGAGGGCTGCACCTGGGGCTTCTTGGCCTTTGCCGGCGCCTGACTTTTATTGTCCTGACCTGCCTGGTCTTTTGCTTTAGCAGGCTGTAAAACCTTCGCCTCTTCTTTGGTAGCCACCTTTTTACTTGGTCTCCCGATGGAGCTGATGACTTCGGCAACGGGGACAATACTTTTTCAGTTCCAGACGCTGTGAGTCATTCTTCTTATTTTTTTCGGAGGTATAGTTCCTCTCTTGGCATGTCGTGCATGCCATGTAAACTACACCTCGAGCATCGCCTTTCTTTGCCATCTCTTATCCAAGTATCTTCGTGATCACGCCGGAAGCAACCGTTTTTCCGCCCTCGCGGATGGCAAAGTGCATGCCCTGTTCGAGTGCAACGGGGTAAATCAGTTTGATACTCATTTTAATACTGTCGCCCGGCATAACCATCTCAACGCCCTGCGGCAGCTCGACCTGTCCGGTGATGTCCAGTGTCCTGATGTAGAACTGCGGTTTGTATCCATTGAAGAAAGGTGTATGCCTGCCGCCCTCTTCCTTGGTCAGAACGTAGACTTCACCCTCGAAATGTGTCTGAGGTTTAATGCTGCCCGGCTTGGCCAGCACCTGTCCCCTCTCGACATCATCACGCTCAATACCCCTGATAAGGCAGCCGACCGCATCGCCTGCTTCCCCGGCCTCGAGCTGTTTGTGGAACATCTCAACGCCTGTTACAACTGTCTTCTTGGTTTCTTTAATACCGACGATCTCAACCTCGTCGCCGACTTTGACCACGCCGCGCTCGATCCTGCCGGTGACCACGGTGCCGCGCCCTTTGATGCCGAACACGTCTTCAATGGGCATAAGGAACGGCTTGTCCACCGCACGGACCGGCTGAGGAATATAATCGTCAACCGCGTCCATCAGCTTCAGGATGCCGCTGCACCATTTGCAGTCGGGTTTGCCGCAGCCGCATTCCAGAGCCTTCAGCGCGCTGACACGGATGATGGGGATTTTATCTCCTGGGAAGTTGTACTTGGTCAGCAGGTCCCTCAGCTCCATCTCGACCAGCTCGAGCAGTTCCTCGTCTTCCATGGCGTCGACTTTGTTCAGAGCCACTACCATGGCGGGCACTTCTACCTGCCTGGCGAGCAGGATGTGTTCCCTGGTCTGGGGCATGGGGCCGTCGGGAGCGCTCACGACCAGTATGGCGCCGTCCATCTGGGCCGCGCCGGTGATCATGTTCTTGATGTAGTCTGCATGGCCGGGGCAGTCCACATGGGCATAGTGCCTCTTCTTGGTTTCATACTCGATATGGGCGATGGCGATGGTAACGCCCCTGGCCTTTTCCTCCGGAGCATTGTCGATGCTGTCGAAGGGGCGGAACGATGTGTCGCCTATGCCCTGTTTGGATAAGACTAAAGTAATGGCGGCGGTCAACGTGGTCTTGCCATGATCGACGTGACCTATGGTGCCCACATTCAAATGCGGCTTCTTTCGCTCAAATACTTTCTTTGCCATATGGTAAACCCTCCTTCATTTCTGAGCCCACAATCAGATTCGAACTGATGACCCCGTTCTTACCAAGAACGTGCTCTACCGACTGAGCTATGTGGGCAAATAGCCTAATATTATATAACACATCACGTAGATGCGACTACAAATTATAC
>Ga0209609_10002580_pt1 | contig 10321 bp, 8 predicted proteins | sample LakKivw325mmetaG_FD_184136 | JGI IMG/M metagenome (GOLD analysis project Ga0209609, IMG submission 184136) | Anoxic lake water microbial communities from Lake Kivu, Rwanda to study Microbial Dark Matter (Phase II) - Lake Kivu water 325m metaG... | ecosystem: Environmental > Aquatic > Freshwater...
TTTTTTGTATGGTGGAGCAGAGGGGAATTGAACCCCTGACCTCATCCGTGCGAAGGATGCGTTCTCCCGCTGAACTACTGCCCCAACCATATCTATTATAACAAAACCTGCTCGAAAGCAATTATTGGCATGTAACAGTATTTTACAGTTCGAATTTGTTTTGATTTAGACAGAAGGCATAAATCCTTAATTTGTTGGCTCACTTAAAATCTAATGTTTTTGAATTTTTAACTTTTACTCTTCGGGAGTCCTATTTCAAAAAATTAACCCTTCATTTTATGCTGGTTCTTTAAATTATTGCTCCCAAAATTATAATTTAAAAACCCGCATTGTTTCGTAAAACCCTCATTAATACTAATCTAAAACCATCTAAAATTAGGCACTTCAGGGCCTCAAAAAGAAGGCAGGATGACCAAAAATACCTTCTTCTAAAATTTTCTTCTGTAATCCCCCTCATTGTTTATTACACAAGAAATCTAATTCTGATGAGGCTTTTTTGGCTGTAAATTTAATATATCTGTTGTTTAAAATTTTCTATTGCAATTTAAGAATTTCAAAGTCCTAATTTTTAGATTAATTTCCTAAACTTTTTTCTTAAAAATATAGAAAAAATAAATAAAAATGATAAAATATTCTTGAGAAAACAATGAAAGTTAACAGAACAATTCAAAACTTTGTTTTTACTGTACGTGGTGCGAAAAAATATTACCTGGTGCATGACAGCTGATGACTGAATTTTAAAATAGGGGGCGATAGATGGAAAAAGAGAAATTTTCTTTTTTAAAGGAAGAAATTGAAAAGCTAAAGGCAGATGGTCTGTACAGCACGATAAGAACTCTGGACGGGTCTCAGAGCACATGGGTAAAGATTAAAGGAAGAGACATGCTTAACCTGTGTGCAAATAATTACCTTGGCTTCTGTACAAATGAAGAGGTAAAGTTGAAAGCAAAGGAGGCAATTGATAAGTTCGGAGTGGGTGCTGGTGCAGTTAGACCAATAGCGGGGAATCTTCTAATTCATGAGGAGCTGGAGAGGAAACTTGCTGAATTTAAAAATGCGGAAGCCGTTATCCTCCTTCAATCTGGAATACTTGCAAATATTGCAGTCATACCGCTTGTCGTGGGTGAACAGGATATTGTTTTGAGCGACGAACTAAACCATGCAAGTATTATTGATGGTTGTAAACTCAGCAGAGCTCAGATTGTAAGATTTAAACATCTTGACATGGGTGATTTAAAAGACAGACTCGAGGATTACAGAAGTTTTCCAGGGAAAAAGCTTATAGCAACTGATGGGGTATTTAGTATGGACGGTGACATTGCACCACTTCCGGACATTGTTGAACTTGCAGAGAAATATAATGCAATAACAATGGTGGATGACGCTCATGGAGAAGGGGTCCTTGGTGAAAACGGGAGAGGAATTTTAAACTATTATCATCTTGAAGGTAAAGTAGATATAGATGTTGGCACTCTTTCAAAGGCGTTTGGTGTTATTGGGGGATATGTTGCTGGTTCTAAAGTGCTTATAGAATATATGAAACAGAGGGCAAGGCCTTTCCTTTTTAGCACCCCATTATCTCCTGCAGACACTGCAGCTCTTATTGCAGTAGTTGATATACTTTCAAGGAACGACGCTCTTGTAAAAAAACTCTGGCATAATGCGAATTATATAAAAGAAAAATTCTACAAACTTGGTTTTAATACAGGACATAGTAAGACACCTATTACTCCAGTCATTATAGGGGATGAAAAAGTTACCAAAGAATTCAGTTCAAGGCTTGTTGAAGAAAGTGTATTTGTGCAGGGTATTGTGTTTCCAATGGTAACAAAAGGTAGTGCGAGAATCAGAGTTATGGTTTCAGCAGCTCATTCTGAGAAAGATCTTGATTTTGGAATTGGAAAGTTTGAAAAAATAGGAAGGGAACTTAGAGTGATAAAATGAAAAAAGTTGCCATAGTTCTTGCTGCAGGGATTGGTAAAAGGATGTATTCGAAAACTCCCAAAGTCCTTCACAGGATTTGCGGGAGAGAAATGGTTTTTTATGCAATAGACGCTGTTAAAAATATCAGTGATAAAGTGGTTGTGGTTATTTCTAAAAATATCCCGGAAAATATCTTTGGAAGCCTGGAAGTTGCAATTCAAGAATCTCCCCTTGGCACTGGCGATGCCGCAAAGGCGGGGCTATCAAAGATCGAAGGATTTCCACCTGATGCCATTGTTATTGTGTTGACGGGAGATAACCCTCTTATAAGAGAAGAAGAAATAAAATTGCTTTTAGAGTTTCATTTGCGTAATAAGAACGGTGTTACGGTACTTTCTGCAAATGCATTTGAGCCTTCTGGCCTTGGAAGAGTTATAAGAAAAGGTAAAAGATTTATTAAAATTATTGAAGAGCGCGATGCAACTCCTCAGGAAAAATTGATTTCTGAGATAAATACCGGCATTTATATTTTTGAGAAAGACTTTCTTGAGGAGGGGCTCTTAAAGATTTCAAATAAAAATGCACAGGGGGAATACTACTTAACAGATATTTTCGAGACATTGAAAGAAAAGACAAAGATAGGAGTAATGGTGCTTCCTCGAAGACTTCCAATTTATGGGGTAAACAACAGAAAGGAACTTGCCATTGCAAGTCAGTTGATCCAGAGTGAAATAATTGAAAATCTCATGCTTAACGGGGTTACAATAATTAACCCTCAAAGTGTTATTATCGATTATGGAGCCGAGATTAATAATGATACAACAGTTTTTCCTGAAACGATTATCCAGGGAAAAACTAAGATTGAAAGTGGGAGTGAAATTGGGCCTTTTGCAAGAATTGTAGATTCAATCATAGGAAGTAACGTAAAAGTGCAGTTCAGTGTTATCATAAATTCGGTAATAGGGGTTAATTGTTCTGTAGGGCCTTTCGCGTATATAAGATCCGGAAATGTGCTCGATAAAAGCGTGAAAATTGGTACTTTTGTGGAAGTAAAAAACTCTAAATTTAAAGAAAATGCAAAGGTGTCACACTTGAGCTATATAGGTGACGCAGATGTAGGTAAAAATGTTAACATAGGAGCAGGAACCATAACTTGCAACTTTAGCGGTCTTGAAGGAAATAAAAAGAACCCGACTTACATCGAGGACGATGTTTTTATAGGTTCTAATACAACGCTTGTTGCCCCTGTTACAGTAAAGAAAAGAGCATATACTGCAGCAGGATCAGTTATTACTGAAAATGTGCCTGAAGACTCGCTTGCAATTGGAAGGGCAAAACAGGTAAATAAAACAGAATGGGTAAAAAGGAGGAAATCTTCAAATGATAAGTGAAAAATTCGAGGATTTTAAAATCTTTACGGGTAATTCAAATATCTCTCTTGCAAAAAGCATTGTAGAATACCTCGGAATGAATCTCGGAGAAATTCTTTCCACAAAATTTCCAGATGGAGAGATTTATGTAAGGTGTCTTGAGAATGTCAGAGGTAAAGAAGTTTTTGTTATCCAGTCTACTTATTCACCCTCTGACAATTTAATGGAACTTCTCATAATGATCGATGCTCTTAAAAGAGCTTCTGTGAGGTCTATATGTGCTGTTATTCCATTTTTTGGCTATGCAAGACAGGATAGGAAGACGAAGTCAAGAGAGCCTATTTCTGCAAAGCTTGTTGCAAATTTGATCACAGTTGCAGGAGCAACAAGAGTAATTTCTGTTGATCTACACGCAGGACAGATACAGGGATTTTTCGATATTCCTATGGATAATCTTACGGCAGTGCTTTTACTTGGAACCTATTTCAAGGATAAAAATCTTGTAAGCCCTGTAGTTGTTGCGCCTGATGTTGGCGCAGTTCCAAGGGCTACTCAATTTTCTAAAGGAATTAGAAATTCAACTCAGGCGATTTTTGTTAAGAAAAGATTGAGTCCTGACGAAGTAGAAACCTCCAGGCTTATCGGGGAAGTTAAAGATAAAACAGTTATCCTTGTGGATGATGCAATCCATACTGGCGGAACAATGATCAGTGCAGCTGAAGAAGTTTTAAGAAGAGGAGCAATAGAGGTATATGTAAGCGCAACTCACGGAGTCTTTGCACTTGATTCTCTTGAGAAACTTGAGAAATCACCGATAAAAGAAATAGTTGTAACAGATACAATGCCTGTGCTTCAAAGAACTAACCTTCCTCCTAAGGTAAAGGTTTTAAGTGTGGCTCCTCTTATTGGAGAAGCGATTAAGAGAATTGTTTTTCATGAATCAGTAAGCGAACTCTTTGAAAAATCTTCTTAAGTATGTATAATTAATCCTGAAATTTTTTAGAAGGAGCGTGGAATAGTGAAAAGAGTGCAATTAAAAGCGAAAAAAAGAGAAATTTCAACTAAAGGGAACTTGAATAAATACAGGCAGGAAGGCTTTGTTCCTGGTATGGTCTATGGGGAAGGAGTGAGTGGATTGTCAATCGCCGTTAATGAAAGAGAGCTGCTTGCTATATCGAAGAAGGAAGGAAGAAACGTACTCGTTGACCTGGATGTACAAGGAGACGTCTACTCTACAATTTTTAAGGAAATTCAGAAGAACCCCATAGGCGGGAAAATTATTCATGTGGATTTTGAGGCTGTGAATCTTAAAAAACCAATTTATACAACTATTCCCATTGTGACAAGAGGAGAGGCAAAAGGGGTTAAAATGGGTGGAATCCTTGACCAGGATCTTTATGAAATAGAAGTTGAGGGTTTAATAACTGACCTTCCCGATAGAATTGAGATTGATGTTACAGATCTTGAAATAAAAGATGTTTATTATGTAAAAGACCTTAAAATCCCTGAAAATATTAAACTTTATACTTCTCTAGAGTCTGTAGTTGTTTCAGTAGTGACTCCAACAGTCGAAGAAGTGCCTGCTCCAGTTGCTGAAGTTGTACCTGAAGAGGGTGCAGAAGCAGTTCCTGGAACAGAAGCTTTGAAAGAAGAAAAAGGTAAAGAAGAAAAAACAAAGGAAGAGAAGAAATAATTTGAAATTGAACCTTGAAGGGAGTTCGTTTGTGCTAGCAAAAGCTAGCACATTTTACTTATGATAAGAGTTATTTTTATCGGTGACATATTTGCAAAACCTGGAAGAAAGGCTTTAAGAAGGCTTTTACCGGAGATTAAGGCATCGTTTAAGCCGGATTTTGTGATTGCAAACGGTGAAAATGCGGCACATGGTGCAGGTATTACTGAGGAAATTGCCGATGAAATCCTTTCATGCGGCGTTGATTTGTTGACTGGCGGAAATCACACTTTTGATAAGAGACAGGCATGGGATTTTTTAGACAGGAAACCTTTTGTTTTGAGACCGGCTAATTTCCCCACAGGAACACCTGGAAAAGGATATGCCATTCTTGACAGGCGCGGTATAAAAATTGCTGTCTTGAACATTCAGGGTAGAATTGATCTTGCACCTCTTGACTCTCCGTTTGATGTTTCTCTGAAATTAGTCGATGAAATATCTAAAGATACGAAAAATATTATTGTGGATTTTCATGCAGAAGCAACCAGCGAGAAGAGAGCAATAGGTTTTTTTCTTGATGGTAAAGTGAGTGCTGTACTCGGCACGCATACACATATTCAAACAGCAGATGAAACAATACTCCCCGCTGGCACTGCGTATATCACTGATGTTGGAATGTGCGGAGTGGAAGATTCGATTATTGGGCTTGATAAAGAAGTTGCATTAAAGCGTTTCTTAACTCTTCTGCCATGGGCATTTCAGCCTGCTGAGGGGAAAGTCATTGCTGACTTTGTAGTAATAGATATAGAAGACTCAGGCAGGGCAGTTTCAATAAAAAGAGAAAGATGGAGAGAGCCTTAAATTTAATTAAGGAAACACTTTCAACAACTTTTGTTAACTTGCTTATACCAAGAGTTTCTTCTTTTTGTCTTGTTGGCGGGGCCTTAAGAGATGCTTATTTTGGAGTGCCTTTGAAGGATTTTGATTTCGTTGTCAGAGAAATTGATTTTAAAATTATAAAGAATTTCTTAAAAGCGCAAAAAATTTCCCATTTTTTCTTAAACGAAGAACAGTTTGCACTTTTGCGAGCAAATGCAAATAATTCCACATTTGATTTTATGGTCTTGAGTGGCTCTATCGAGGAAGATATCAATAAAAGAGATTTCACAATAAACTCTCTTTATTATGATTTAAGATTGGATCAGAGATTTTTTAAGGAAGAATTTCTTCATGACCTTCAAAATCGTGTATTAAAAGTTGTGAATTCTAATTCTATAGTATTTGACCCCGTCAGATCTTTGCGAGGAATCAGGCTGGCTTCAGATTTGTCACTTTCTGTTGAGAATAATACAAAAAGGCTTATAAGTGGAGGAGTTTTGCTTCTTGAAAATGTGACGAAGGAAAGAGTAAGGGAAGAAGTTAAGAAGATTTTACATTCTGATTTCAGAAAATTAATCTTGGTATTAAAAGATTTATTCGGAGAAGATTTAAGTGAGGTTTTACCAAGGATTAAACTGCTTGATAGGATGGCAATGCTTGAGAAAGAAGTAAATAAAGACATTTCCTTTAAAGAACTCTGTAAGGCGTCTCTTTTGAGTAAATATTTTACTTTTTTTCTAATGGGTTTTACAGGAAGAGAGAAGAAATACATTGATGAAATAACTGATTTGGAAATTGAAAATAATTTTGACAGTATGTTTGGTGCTTTTATTAAGTACATGAGAGAGATTCGCATCCCTTTATGTGCAATTGTAATTTCTTTTTGTTTAGAAGATGTTTTGAAAACATATAGTTTATTTGATGAGTGGAGTAGAATAAAAATCGATGGGTATAAAATTAGGGAGGGCGCTTTAACAGGAAAGGAAATTGGTAGAAAGAAAGAGGATTTATTGAAGGATAAATGCAGAGAGATATATGATGAAATTTAGCATAGTTACTTTTGGATGTCAGATTAACGAATATGAGTCTGATAAGTTCAGAGAAACCTTGATTAACCTTGGATTTGAAGAAGTTAACGATCTTAAAGAGTCAGACTTTGTTTTATTTAACAGTTGCTCTGTAAGGGAAAAGTCGGAGGCAAAGCTTTTGAGTGGTGTTGGTTTTGTGCGGAGTCTTTATGAAAAATACAGTCATCCCAGAAGTATTGTTACCGGTTGTGTAGCGACTACCGAGGAAAAAAAAATAAAGAAAGTCGGAAAGGACAGTGTAATTGCTATTTTAAAAGGAAATGAGTCTCTTGATGAAAGAAGGAAGAAAATCTTCGATACTCTGAATTCTATGAGTACCCAAACCCTTATTCCCCGGGGAGTGAAAAGCAAGGCTTTTGAGTTTGTGCCTGTGATATTTGGCTGTAATAGTTTCTGCACTTACTGCATAGTTCCAATTACAAAAGGAAGAGAAAAAAGCAGGCCTCTCGATGAAATTATAGGTGAGGTTGAAACCCTTGTAAGAAGTGGAACAAAGGAGATTGTGCTTCTTGGACAGAACATCAATCATTACGGTATTGATATAGGAAATGAAAAAGGATTTATTGAACTTCTCGAGAATGTTGATAGGATAGAAGGAATAAAGAGATTGAGATTCCTTACCTCTTACCCTGCGGATTTTGATATTGAAATCTTGAAGAGGATGCGTGAACTAAAGCACTTATGCCCTCATTTTCATCTGCCTGTTCAGTCCGGGAGTAACAGGATCCTTGGATTGATGAAACGAGGCTATACAAGAGAGTATTATATCTCTCTTGTTGGTAAAATTAGTGAATTGTTCGGGAAAGCCTCAATCACGACGGATATAATTGTCGGCTTTCCGGGAGAGACAGACGAGGATTTCCTTGAAACCAAAAACCTTATAGAGAAGATAAAGTTTGACAAAAGTTTTATCGTGGCATATTCTAAAAGGCCTTATACTCTTGCGGCAAAAATGGAAGGCCAGGTTGATGATACATTAAAAAGACAAAGACTGAACGAGCTTTTGAAAATTCAAAATGAAATTTCTCTTGAAAAAAATCACGCATATATTGGAAAGACAGTTGAGATTCTTGTTGAAGGTTTTGGAAATGATTTAACATTTGGGAGAATAACGCAGGATAAGTTAGTAATAGTTGAAGGCAAGGCTGGCAATTTGGGGGACTTAGTAAACGTCGAGATCACCGATGCTGATTTTATCCATTTGCGAGGCTCCAAACTTTGACTACTATTCATTCCTGTCAGGCACCAAAGGGTAGTAGAACGAGAGACGATGAAAAGTAAACTTCTGATAATCCTCGGGCCGACTGCAACTCACAAAAGTGAGGTTGCACTTTATCTTGCAAGGAAGTTTCCCGTTGAAATAATATCTGCTGACTCAATGCAGTTTTATAAGGGTATGGATATAGGAACTGATAAGATTTCGAGTAGTGTAAGAGACAAAACTCCACATCATCTAATTGATATAATTTCGGTAGAGGAGGAATTTAGTATTGCTCATTACAAAAAGCTTTGCCTGAAAACAATTGAAGAGGTTATTAAAAAGGGAAATTTCCCTTTAGTAGTCGGCGGATCAGGTCTTTATATACGCTCGTTGACTGAAAACTTTCCTCTGGAAGCCTCTGCTCCACCGAATAAAGATTTAAGGGAAAAGTTTTCAGAAATGGCTATTGAAGAATTAAGGAAGTTTGCCAACGAAATTGACCCGCTAGCTGCTGATAGAACAGGGAAAAGTGATAGGAAAAGGCTAATAAGAATAATCGAGTATTATAAAACAACAGGAAAGAAAATTTCAGAAATTTCAAACAAAGAAACACCTTTCGATTTGTTAAAGATTGGTTTAATAAGGAATAGGGATGCTCTCTATACGAGTATTAATTTAAGAGTTGATAAAATGTTTGAAGCAGGTCTTGTTAAGGAAGTCGAAACTTTAAGGAAGAATTATACTAACTGGTCAAAAACTGCCATGCAGGCAATTGGTTATAAAGAAGTTTTGATGTATCTCGATGGCATAATATCTTTCGAAGATGCGGTAAACAAAATAAAACAAAGAACCAGAAACTTTGCAAAAAGGCAGATAACCTGGTTTAAAAAAGAAAAAGACATTATCTGGTTTGATAGCGACGATATTGAAATTATAACTAAAAGAATCAAGGGTATTGTAAAGGAGTTTTTGTATGGATATCAAAATAAGTGATGGAATTAAAATACTTGCAAAGCGGGTAGAACAGGAAATTTCTACGATTTTTTTAGGAATTGAACGCGTAAGGGAACTTAATTTTATGAAAGTGCTAGATGCTTTCAGAAAGTCGAGGGTTTCTGAGTTTAATTTTGGGGATACCTCGGGGTACGGGTACAGTGATTCAGGCAGAGAAAAAGTTGAGAATGTCTATAGATATATATTCCATACAGACCAGGCTCTCGTGAGGCCTCAGATAATTTCTGGTACTCATGCGATAGCGATTTCACTGTTTGGCCTTTTAAGGCCTGGTGATACTCTTCTATATCTTTCAGGGGAACCTTACGAAACGGGAGAGGGAATTGTTGGGATAAGAGGAGTTGAAGGCTCTCTTAAGGATTTTAATGTAAAATTTGAGCAGACGGATCTGAGAGAAACTGTAGAGCGTGAAAAAATAAAAAGAGCTTCGGTTGGTGTTATTCAGCGCTCTGGAGGGTACTCTTTCAAAAAATCTTTGACAGTTGAAGAGATTGGAGAATACATCAAAACTGTTAAGAAAATAAATCCAGACATTTGTGTGATGATTGATAACTGCTACGGTGAGTTTGTGGAGGAATATGAACCAACAGATTTTGGTGCGGATATTATAGCTGGCTCTCTTATCAAGAATATCGGTGGAGGAATTACTCCAACAGGTGGGTATATTGCAGGTAAAGAGCAGTATATGAAGAAGGTCGAGTCAAGGCTTACCGCGCCGGGTCTTGGTAAGGAAATAGGACCAATGCTTGGCTTAACAAGACTTTTTTTACAGGGAGTTTTCTTTGCACCAATGGTTGTTTCGAACGCTTTGAAGGGGGCAATTTTTGCCTCAAGGCTTTTTGAACTTCTCGGATATGAGGTAAAGCCACGCTTTGATGAAGCAAGAGGCGATATCGTCCAGGGTGTCAGGCTTAACGATCCCGACAAGCTTATTAAGTTTGTTCAGGCAGTTCAGAATGTTTCTCCGATTGACTGGGATGCAGAAATTCAGCCTGCACCGCTTGCAGGTTACGGCAATAAGATTCTTATGGCTGCAGGCACATTTATTCAAGGTTCTTCGATAGAATTGTCAGCAGACGCCCCGGTGAAACCTCCTTATGTTGCGTATCTTCAAGGCGGAATATATTATGAGCACTCAAAGCTTGCCTCAATGTATGCTGCCGAGGTTTTAAAA
>Ga0209609_10002582_pt1 | contig 10314 bp, 11 predicted proteins | sample LakKivw325mmetaG_FD_184136 | JGI IMG/M metagenome (GOLD analysis project Ga0209609, IMG submission 184136) | Anoxic lake water microbial communities from Lake Kivu, Rwanda to study Microbial Dark Matter (Phase II) - Lake Kivu water 325m metaG... | ecosystem: Environmental > Aquatic > Freshwater...
ATGTCGTCAAATACGTAGCAATCTTTGTCCCGAATTTCCACAAAAATCTCCTTCTCCGGGCAGTCCAGATCAACTTTAAGCCCTTGAAATTGGTTCAAAATCAGATAACCCAGTTCTGCAGCCTTTTCCGGTGAAGTAAACTTATGACTACCCACTCGTTTCACCCGAACCGCGAAGGTGCGCGCATCATTAATTCCTCCGTTATCGCAAAACGATAGGATGAAGGAATTGAGCTCTTCAAGCTTGCAGTGTTCACAGGACGAGAAAGAAACGACACCAAAGACCTTCTTCAACTTCTCCGGATCCACCGCTCCTTCTACCCAGATTCTTCCCCCGTCCCGTCGCACGTGGCATCCTGGCAGAACTTCCCGTATATTAGAGATCAGCACATTCTCCCACCGCCTGCGTACGGTCTCGGACTTCAAAAAGATCTCGGAATATCTCACAAGGAACATCTGCTACTCATCCTACCGACAAGCCATGCTCCTCCGCAATAGCTTTAAATGCGTTCGCGAGATACGTAATTTGGGACCAGGACAACCCGTAGGTATTCAATTTGAACTCTCTTGTCGCCCCGGGAAATATCCCGGTTATCTTCCGCTTCGTGAGCTCGTCGTAGAGGAAATACCCTCTCCTTGCGTGCGTATTCGCAATCCGATCGAATGACCCGGTGGTATCCACCTTGGTCAGGGTATGCTTTCTCGGCAGCTCGGAGGAGACCTGATTCCCTTCTATCTCCAGAAACTGAGCGATGAAAAAGGTGGATCGTTCAAGCTCTTCATTCCAATGTCTCACCCGCTCTTTTACCGTGGGGAAGGACGCCATCATCGCCACCAGGGGCGCACCCATCACGGTGCAGCCGAGCAGATACGGCTCTTTAATGCCAAATTGCCGTCCGGTAACATCTCCCTTCAACTTGGTCGTCGCAAAGACCCGCGCCGCAGATTCTTTCGTTGTTGCGAGCACGCCAGTCGGTGCAGGAGCGGCCATTGATTTATGTCCCGAGCCCACCACGAAATCCGCACCGATTTTCTTTCCGTCAACAGGCATTACTCCAACGGTGTATGCACCATTGTATAAGAACGGGATCCCATATTCTTTGCATACTCTCCCAATGCCATAAACATCGTGCTCATTCCCGAGCATATAATCGAAATGCGAGATCGCTATTAATTTTGGCATGGTTCCTGTCTGTTCATTCACTTCCTCTATCTTCTTCGCGGTATTCTCACCGGTGATGATGTTCTGCTCATTCAAAGGAACCTCTTTCCATATCGCACCTACGGATTCTATGGCGAGGCAGAGCGAATAGTGTGCCAATGAGGAGACCAGAGCAATGTCACCTTTCTCAAGTAGTGCAGTAGCAACAATCTGGAACCCATTGCGGGCGCCCCGTACCACGCGAGCAACATCCATGCCCACAAATTCCGCCAGTTCTTCTATAAATTCCGCGATTGGCGGTCTCTTGATGTAATCAAGTCTAAAGGGCTTGAAGCAGTAGTCACAGGTGGAGTAGCCATCCCCATAGGCAATTAGCGCCTTCCGCGCCTCCACGGTGAGTCTTCCGGCCGCCTGGATAGGGTCAATATTGATGAACTCTTCCTCCTTCGTTCGCAGCTCAAGTTTATCCGTGATATATTTCAGCTTCCTGCCCCCGCGTTCGTCTACCATGGCCTGTAGCTCATCCGCGATATGATCGAATTTCGTTCGCTGCTCTTCACTCAGGTGATGTTCTGGTGCAGTCTCTCGGAGGATCTCGCGCAGATCCTCGAGGTAAAACAGCGCTCTGTATATATTCTCAATCATCTCAACCACCATGCTTGACCCATATTATCTTTAGTTCATCAGCATTCCGCACCATCTCATCTTCAGGCACGATCGCGCCATTCTTGGCGATGATCACCTCAACGGGATTGATGCGGAGTTCTTCTAAAAGACCCTCAATTGGCATCTCGGCTATCTCCATCGCTTTTACTCTCCCGTCTGGATAGATCACCCGCACGTCAACCACCTCGTTGATTCTCAAATATGTCCAGTGCGGAGCAAGCGCGACATTTCACACAGCCTGCTTTGCTCCGTCTCCATGAGAGCCCGCGTTCCTGTATGGCTATGGCAACATCCTCATACAGCCGTTTCATTCTCGCAAACCGTGGTGGCACCAAGTTCTCCAAATCACTTCCCGGGATCGGTCTCAAGGGAGAACGAGAGGATACACCCCCAAATCCGCTAAAAGTCTGCTCCCTTCTATGATCGACTGGTCATCCTCGCCCAATCCGGCAATGATGAAACTGCTCACCTGATTCTCACCGAAGAGCTCAACTGACCTTTCCCACGCCTCTCTGAACCTGCGGAGCCCGATCTTCGCCTTCGCAGGCACGACCTCCCGCAATACCTTCTCATCAAAGCTTTCTATATGCACTCCCACCGTATCCACACCACTTGCAACCAACTCCTCAAGGTACCGAAGCTCATCAGGAGGTTCGAACTGTGCATGGATTGGAAGTCCAGTCCGATCCTTAATCGCCGAGGCGCATTTGCAGAGCACCTTGATGCCCTTGTCCGCTCCCTTCATCGTTCCTATAGTGAGCGTTACATGGGTCACCTCATCAAGCCTCTTTGCGGCATCCGCAACCTCAGCAAGCTCTTCTGGCCTTTTTACTGCTGCCGTTGACCCTTTCTTACGGGAGAGCGCAATCCCACAGAATTTACACCTCTCTGGCGTATTCCAATAGATGCAGGTTTGTACCGGGGTGCTCGCGAGGCAATCCGTGCCATGGAGGAGCGCGATATGATTGTAAGGTGCTCCATCCCTTGTTCTGAGCCCGTAAAACTTGGGTACCGGAGAGGTAACTTCTATAAGTGGCTTACCGTCTCGTTTTAAGATACCCTTCTCACCCTCGAACTCAACACTATACGGGGAGTTTTCAACAAACATGCTCGTTGTGGGGACATTTGCGACCGTATCCTCAAATGCAACTATCTTCGCTCCTGCTGGCCCTGCACCGCCTATCCGTCCTTTATCCCCTTTTACAACTCTTATTCCCTCGCTTTGGAGGTCCACTTTCAGGTACTTGAGTTCCATCTCATCCTCCGATAGTCTCCACAATCCGCACATTCAGGGTCACTTTGAACCGCTATTTCATCAAACTTCGCATGTAATCCATCCCAAATCAAGAGTCTTCCTGCAAGAAGCTCGCCAATCCCCGTGATATACTTTATTACTTCTGTTGCCTGGATCAGCCCGATAACGCCAGGCGTGACTCCAATCACGGGGAAAGTTTCTGGCGGCGGTGCTTCGGGAAATATGCACCTCAAGCAAGCGGTCTTTCCAGGGATTATCGTGGTAACCTGCCCATCGAGCCCGTAAATTGCTCCATGGAAGAATGGTATATTCTTCGTCAACGCAGTTCTATTTAATAGATACCTTGTAGGGAAATTATCCATCGCATCGACGATCAAATCAGCATCATTGACCAGATCAATGGCATTGTTCTCATCTATCGTTTCTGATAGAGCTTCCACTTCAATATCCCGATTTACCCCTTTGAGCTTCTCTTCAGCTGATTTTGCCTTTCTCTTACCCACATCATTATCCCAGTGCAATATCTGCCTGTTCAGATTGCTTAATTCTACAACATCTTTATCCACTATTCTTATTCGGCCGACCCCAGCAACCGCCAGATAGAGGGATATAGGAGAGCCGAGGCCTCCAGCACCAGCGATAAAGACCTTTGCGTTCTTCAGTTTATCCTGTGATTCTTCTCCGAACATCAGAATCTGCCGGTTATATCTTTCCTGTTCTTTATCCGTTAGCATTTTTCCTCTTCAATTTCTCAGCTATCCTTTGCTTCAGCCTTTCCAGTTTTTCCACTGATTGCTTCATCTCAACAGGCCCGATAGCGGCCTAATCGTCTCTTGACGCCCATTTTCGTGCGCGCGGTCACCACCAATGGTTTATAACATATTTCCCGAGCCTTTTAGCAAGCGCCATGATCGTCAGCATCGGTGGTGCGCCCGGAGCTTCAGGGAGAACACTGGCATCCGCGACGAAAAGCCCCTCGAGTTCAGTCTCGAGGTTTGAATTCACGACTTTCCCGATGGCTGCTGTCCCTCCAGGATGTCCGCCTCGAACTGGCGTGGTACTTATGCTCTTCGGCTTGGCACCTGCACGTTCTAAGATTTCAGTAGCTCTGATTGCCCCTTCCAGTAGCGCAACTGAGTCATTATCTGTTATATACTTCTCAATAGTTCCATCTGCATGCACAACACCACTCGCCTCATCCTTTATCTTCACCATGAGTCCGATGAGGTCGTTTTCACTCACATCATACCCTTTGCGCTGTACACTATCCACGGAACGGCGGGCAAAATGTGGGGAGAGTATAAAATGGTTGAAGGAAGTATCTGCGATCAAGGCTTGCATCGTACCTTCTTCATTGAAGTTTATGCCCGTTATAACACCGGCCACCGTTATATACGGATCGATGAAGAGGTTTATACCCACTTCATCCGAAGTGAACCCACTGGCGAGTAATATCTTCGGCGTTTCAAGAGCTCCAGCCGCTAAGATCACCATGTTGCATGTGAACTCTCTCCCGTTTGCCGATACTCCAACCGCTCTACCGTCTTCTATCAGGACCTTCTCAACTTTGGTGTTCGGCACGATCTTTACCCCTTTGCTCTCTACCTCCGCCAACCACTGTAGCGCGGTCCACTTCGCACCTGAAGGACAACCAGCAACGCACTTACCACACGGCTTACGCTTGCAGGGCAGGCACTTCTCGAAATCTATCACCTTGGGCATGGGCACAGCCTTGTAACCAAGCTCTGCACTGGCATCCACGAGCTTCTTCGTCCCTGCCCCGTAGCACGCCTCCGGCACGGGCGTTATCCCTAGTTCTCGTTCTAACGCGCTAAACTCCCCTTCCAGACCAATTCCACGTGATTTCAGCTCGTTCTCCAGACTGCGGGGCCCGTTGCCAGCGGTTACGAGCGTCGTCCCACCAATGCCGAGCGCTCTCGCGATTTCGATCCCCTGTGGCGATACTAGTCTGTCATAGTACGTCAGGGCATCTTCACTCTTCACCGATGGACCGGCTTCTAACACTGCAACCTCTTTGCCCATGCCACGCTCAGCCAATTCCTTTGCTACCACACTACCTCCTGCACCGGAACCCACTATAATTACATCCGCTCCCCTTTTCACTCAATTCACTCCATTATACTTAATGCAGCAAATGGACATGCGGCTATACAGGCACCGCACTGGATACACTGTGCTCCGTCCAGTCTCACGCGCCAATCATGGTCAAAACTGAACACCTCCGCGGGGCAGATAGCGACACAGGCGCCACACTGGCCGCATCGTTTCTCATCAAGGAGGATAGGGGCGGGTAAGAGAACCACCTCCACGCCTCTCGATCTGAATAATGCTACAACCTTTTCACATTTATCATCTGAAACATCCAAAACAGTTTCTCCCCCCATTGGACTGACATTTGCACGGACGATGTTTATCATAGCATTCGTCTCAAGGATCACTTTTGCGATATGGGGCTCTTTGCTCGTAACAGAAGAATAGCGTAATAATACCTTCATTGCCTTCTCCTCACCCCAAGTAATTTGTTTATCAGCTCGCTTGTTACCAGTCCACGAACTTTGCCACTACGGTCTATGACGGGTAGTGCGGATATATTATATCGTTCCATCTTCCTGATGACGATTGCGAGCGGCTCATCGGGATCAGTAGTGATCACGTTCCTCGTCATAATCTCCTTCAATCGTGAATAGCTATTAGCCACTGCCTTTGAGATGTCCCATGCAGTCACAATCCCCACCAGCTTCTCCTCATCAGATAAGACCGGTAGATGCGTGAATTGCCCTTCTATCATCACCTGTGCAGCCTCTTCAATGGACGCAGCCTCGTTAATCGTGACGACCCGGTCACCGCTTATCATCACATCTTTCACCAAAGGCAGCTCGTTCGTCTGTTTCATCGGCTTGAAGACCGTAGCTCCCGGCAACCGCTCGGCCGGCGGCGTGAGCATGAATCCTCCCTTATCAATCCATGCTTTCAACTCTTCTGCCACTTTCTTTGCCATGAAGTAACTTGAGAGGGGCGAGGTGCGTACCTCTTTGCCGTTGATCTCGATGCTTCCCGATTTGAGCTCTTCATAGGAGACTTTTCTCAATACCGGCCGAGACCTTCGGGCCACACCGTAGTCGAGCACCTCGGTGATGATCTCCGCATCGCTAATGCCCGTCTTCCTCGCAATCCCTTCGTTCAGCACCGGTATGGGGATCCCGAGGCCCACGTAGAGCGTCGTGCCGTATTTGTGGAAGATGGCAGCTCTGAGAAATTCCGTGCTCATCTTCTTGAGATTCCCTTGCACCATTATCGTCCCGAAATGGTTAACCGGCTCATGCTGCGTGCCCTCACCAATGATATACCCTGGTGCACCACAGAGAAAGATCCGCGATCCTATGCCAATGGTCTCGTAATCAGGATCGTTGAAGAGCGGTGAAAGACTCCCAGCCCCAGAAAAGGTGGCATTTCGGTAGTTCGGCAGAAGTGTACCCATATATGTATATAATGTTCTATCTGTGGAGTTGGTCGCTACCCGGTACCGTTGATAGGCATTCCGCGGATTGAGCATGGTCGCCTGATTCAAATCCTCGAGGGTAATGGTGGTCTCTATCTCCTTCCGGGGATAGCAGTCTGTGCCATATGCGGTAGCTCTCAGCTCGACGGGCTTTCCGGACGCTAAATCCTCGATCACATGAGCGCCACCGTATTCCATTCCCCTGCTCTCGGACAGTTGCGTCGCCCCAAGGTAGGCATCTACCGCCGCCACCCCCGTGTAAGCCTCGACATCGTTTAGCCAGACCTTTTGCATCTTTATCGGAGGGTCCGCATGCCCGAAGTTCAAGAAAACGCCGGACGAGCACATCGCACCGAAGGTTCCGGTGGTGACGACATCTACCTCCCTCGCCGCTTCTTCCGGCCCCAATTCTTTCACCAGCTCTGTCATCCTATCTGCTGTCACGACGGAGACGCTACCATCCCGTATCCGTTCATTGATCTCCGTGAAAGTCTTCTCACCCATAGCACACCACCATAATATTAACAATTGTTAAGTACGGGAGTATATAAAGCTTTTACACCGCTCGCGGAGGTGCTCGCATCATGCCGTCCGAGAAGATCATTCCTCCCCAGCAGGCGATTCAGGGGGGATAACGGTGTCGGTGGCACGAGCTGCAACGCATCCACCACCTCAAAATGGTCGTCAAAATACTTTTTATGTAGGTGTCCTAACGAGAAAAGCAGAGAACGAGGAGGTTATGAGTTAGGTCGTTTCCCCCGAAGCGGTTACATCGCGTACCGCACACTCACCCACCAGGAGGTAAGATGGCACGAACGCTCGATGTGAAGGACATCGCACTCCTGAAGAAGCTCGCGCCTGAGTTAGAGGATCTCATCTGTGAGCATGCGGATGTGCCCTTCAAATCGATCCTGCCCCCGCTTGCTAACCATATCGCACCGGACGTCGAGGACTTTGAGCGCCGCTTGAGCATGTTAACCGCGGATGAGTTGCAGTATCTCGTGACGATGATCCGGGATGGTGCAGAAAGTTTGTCCTGCGTGCCGCCCAGCCATGCGGAGGTGTTCATCTCGCTCGTTGCCTCACGCATCTCACCCGAGGCCGCGGAGGAGATCATGACCGTCTATCTTGACACGGCATGCGGTGAGTGAGTGCTGTGCTGGTAGGTTGCACGGGCCCCGCATCGGGAAAAGAAAGTTATATTACGATCATCAGTCTACTATCGAAGTACCTGGTATGCTACGCGATCTGATACTGAGGAACAGGAGTTCCCGGCGCTTCTATGAGGACGTGGCAATCGACGAAGGAACGCTGCACGAGCTTGTTGACCTCGCCCGGCTCTCGCCGTCGAGCGGGAATTTGCAACCGATCAAGTACATCCTCTCCTGCGAGCCGCAGAAGAATGCGCTCATCTTCCCCCACCTGATGTGGGCCGGGTATCTCAGGGACTGGCCGGGGCCCGCGGAAGGTGAACGGCCGTCGGCCTACATCGTGCTGCTCTGGGACAGGGAGCTTGCCCGGGACACCGGTGGCGGTGACCATGGCATAGCAGCGCAGAGCATCCTCCTGGGTGCTACCGAGAAGGGGCTCGGGGGCTGCATGATCGGGGCAATCGATCGGCTGGGGCTCAAGAAAGCGCTCAACATCCCCCGCCGGTACAGGATACTCCTCGTTCTCGCGCTCGGCAAGCCGAAAGAAACCGTCGTCATCGAGTCCGTGGGGCCTTCGGGAGCTATTGAGTACTGGCGTGATAGTGACGGGGTGCACCATGTGCCGAAGCGCGCGCTGGATGAGATCATTATCGGTTAGAATTTCGCGATCACCGATATGCGACCCCAAATGCGGAAGTAAATGAACGTCGCCCGGCTTAATAACTCCCTGATTCCCGCTGCTCATGTTCTCTCGCGCAGGTACTTGCTTTTAAGGTTCTCGAGGGGATTAACCATGATGAAACTACTCGGCGTTGTGGGCAGTCCACGGCGGAACGGAAATACACATATCCTCGTTTCCCGAATGCTCGACGGCGCACGGGCGGAGGGCGCCATCGGAGATACCATCTTCCTCAATGACCTGCAGATCCGGGAATGCGATGGCTGTCACGCATGCTGGGAAGGCAAACCGTGTAGCAAGAACGACGACATGAACACCCTTTACCCGACGATTATCGAAAGCGACGCGATTATTTTTGGCACACCCATCTATTGGTATGGCCCAACAGCCTTGATGAAGGTATTCATCGACCGATTCGTCTACTTCAACTGCCCCGAGAACAGGGTAACAATAAAGGGCAAATCGGCAGTACTCGCTATTCCCTCTGAAGAAGAGGATCCTGATACTGCTGCGCTCCTGATAGCCTTCTTTGAAAAGAGTCTCCAGTATTTACAAATGCACCTCATCGGTACTGTTGTTGTCCCGGGCGTAAGTGGAAGAGGTGAAATTCTGGAGAAAACAGACCATCTAGCGGAAGCCTATGAACTAGGAAGAAAACTTGCTAAACTACACCTTGCGTAAAGCATTGTTGTTGCGATGTCGGCTCACTGCAACTGCAAGCGTTATAATGTGCTGGTTCTAACTAGCATCCTGCCGAAAAATCATGAGTTCTGATCGACATATGTTGTAGTAAGCGTCGGGCTCGGATTGATAATTATTCACTCGAACCTGCGCTTCACAGTTGCATGATTGCCGCAATCGCGGAACCGATCATGATCACGGCCAGTACAATGCCTATAATCGCTCTCTTCACCCTCCCACTGCCGTTCCGCTTCTTCTCCCTTCCCCTTTTCGCCATCACGTTTACTTCCGTTCCTATGCTATTTATACATTTGCTTCGTTCGAAAGATACAACTAGATGCAATGCAGTGAAATTCTCGAACGGCTAAAATCGGCGGCAGACCCTAAAGCAGTCACCGGTATGGCGCGGTTCGGTATCCGGGTGACCACCGCCTACGGCGTCTCGATCCCTCAGGTACGAACACTTGCCAGAGAGCTGGGGACTGATCACGAACTGGCACAACATCTCTGGGCATCGGGCGTTCATGAAGCGCGCATACTCGCCAGCATGATCGACGATCCCAACCAGGCGACGGACGCGCAGCTCGAACGCTGGGTGCTCGACTTCGATTCATGGGATCTCTGCGACCAGTGCTGCGTCAATCTCTTCCGCAAAACCGCCGCGGCGTACCAGAAAGCGATCGCCTGGAGTGCCCGCGAGGAGGAATTTGTCAAACGAGCGGGATTTGTCCTGATGGCTGCCTTGGCGGTACATGCTAAAGGCGCAGCGGATAGCGTATTTCTGCAGTTCCTCACGATCATCAAGCGCGAGGCCGCGGATAACCGGCATTTCGTCACGAAAGCGATCAACTGGGCGTTGCGGCAGATCGGGAAACGAAACCACAATCTAAACCACTGCGCGCTGACTACTGCCGAGGAGATACTGGCCATGGATTCCACGACCGCACATTGGATCGCTTCCGATGCTATCCGTGAGCTGACGAGCGAGAAGGTGCGGAACCGAATCCGGTGAAGAGCAGCGGTGTACATAACGGCTCTACTATCTTCACCCTCCCCTGCGGTGATGGCCGGTCCATATAATTTACCTAAAGGGCGCAGGGGCAGAGGCCGTCCAACAATTCAAAATCCGGCAAAAAAGGAAGGCAAATAGAGCGCAAAATCCAAAAAGAGGCAAAATTTTTATTGACAAACACAATTGCGG
>Ga0209609_10002584_pt1 | contig 10312 bp, 8 predicted proteins | sample LakKivw325mmetaG_FD_184136 | JGI IMG/M metagenome (GOLD analysis project Ga0209609, IMG submission 184136) | Anoxic lake water microbial communities from Lake Kivu, Rwanda to study Microbial Dark Matter (Phase II) - Lake Kivu water 325m metaG... | ecosystem: Environmental > Aquatic > Freshwater...
AAAATTGCTGACTTTGGATAGGGGCGGGGGCTGGTTTGACCCCCGACTAAGCTTCACTTGCCCTTCCGGATTGCTATCCTTCAGGGCGGCGCTCGCAAAACCCGCTTAACGATGCCTACGGCGCAAACCGGCTTCGCCATATATCAAGTACCGTTATCACGGACCTTGATATTTTCCGCCTCCGGCCTCTACAGGTTTTGCTCCTCCGCTTTTCCCGAAAGTCTTTTGCTCAACCGCAAAAGCCTTCCCGGAAATTTCCGGCTCGAAATGCAAATCAGCCGCCGCCGTCCGGCTTTCAAAAACCCTAACGGGATTTTTGAAACACCCCTTGCCTATCGGCAAGGAGAGCAAGGCCTACCGGCGGCGGCTGATTTTACTCAACGCTTTTCTCGGCTTATAACAAACGAACTTGAATCCTATTCCGGGGCCTTATCTTTCCTGTAGCTCTCCGTCTCCTCCCCTGCTAGCAACCTTGCTTCTCTGGCGATGCGTTCGTTTTCGATTGCTTCCCTGTTCCGCAGATATTGCGCCCCGATCCCAATATCCCGAACAAGCCAATGAAAAACTTCTTCTTCCCAAGGTTTGCCGTCGTCTTCCATCAATTCCCAGGGATTCGGCACGGGCAAGGTACATATTCCAACAACGCCATTTTCCAGTTTGTTGGCAACATAACAGCAGCGGGGCGGTATTTTCTGTAATTGCTGGATATTCAACTCCCAGCCCGGTTCGTGGCGGTAAAGCGGCCCCATCAATTCGCAAGCCAGCAGCTGCGCGTCTTCACGGCTTACCCGAAAACACGCTTGAATGCCGCAATTGGCAAGAATGGAACCTTGCAGCTTTTCGGTAAGCTGGCTCAAATTCTGATGGGCCAAAATCAAGGCGAGGCGGTATTTTCTCGCTTCGCTCAAAATTTCAACAAAACTGTCGGTGGCAAAGTTCTGGAACTCGTCAATGTAGAGATAGAACGGCTGGCGTTCGGTTTGAGGAATATCCGCGCGGGAAAACGCCGCCATCTTTATTTTGCTTACCATCAAAGCCCCAAGAAGGTTTGCGCTATCGCCCAATTTTCCTTTGTTCAGATTAACCAATAGGATTTTTTTATTATCCATTATATCGCGCAAATCGAATGTACTTATTGGCGAGGCGAAAATCAGCCTTATCGCCGGGTCGGATAAAAACGCGTCAACTTTGTTAAGTGTTGATTCCAGCCACTCCCGCCAGGTATGGGCAGGCAGCGATTCAAAATATTTGAACCGCTGGCGACAAGTCGGGCTTTTAACATTTGCTAAAATCTTTTTGCGTACCGCCGGTTCGATCAGCAACGCTGGAAGCTCAAGGAGCGTTAAGTTATTTTCCACCAGCGCAATCAAGGAATTGCGCATGATATCGGCCATTCTTTCACCCCAAGCGTCCGCCCATATTTTTTTGAACGCTTCCACCAGCTGCGCGGCAAGGCGTTCCGGTGGTATTCCGTTGACTTGCTCAAGCGGATTGAAACAGGCCGTATTTTCTGGATCAGTCGGATCGATTAAAACAATGTCTTTCTTGAAATCCTTTTGCGTCCAAAAATACAGCCAGCCTTTGATGTCCTCGACCAGATCGCCATGCGGATCGATCACCCCGAAGCCTTCGCCTTGGATAATATCTTGAATGATGAGCGATTCCAAAAACTTGGACTTGCCCGAACCGGACGCGCCCACGGCGTAAAAGTGGGTGCTTCGGTATTTCGCATCAATTCCCTTGATATTGCCGACAAGCCCCGTGGCGGGATTCAGCGTGCCATCAACCCAACCCAAACCCATTCGTCCCCTCTCAACCGGGAACCGCCAAAACGGGTATTCCAAATACGCCGCTTTCGTTTCCGATAAAAGCGGCTTTTTGTCTTTTCCGATCATACTTTTTAAAAACGCCTTGAGAGGGGCCAAGGCTCGGCGGTTCCGTTTTTCAGCCATTATATTAGGCGATGTTCAGAAAACCTCTTGTTTTGCGATCAACCTTTGAAAAATCGAAATTTACGGCTTCGGCAATATTCTCCGAACCGCATAATACGCAATGGTGGACGGTTCCGGCGAACGCGCTCAACTCCTGCCGGTCAAACAGGTCCATATTTTCCAGCGTTACCCTGCGTTTGGTGATCTTATCATAAAACATTACAAGAAGATAAACCGGATAAATAGCCATAACGGCAATGCCCGGCAAGTTGGCCATAAACTGCATAAACTTGCTGGGCCGCTGGGTAAGATACCAGGCGATGAGCAACTGCTTGCCATACTCTTGGGCGCAAATATTAACGACATAGCCGTCAAAATACTTGCTTTTAATGATCAAAAACAGCTTGCCGTCGCCTTTTAATCTTCTGAATAACGAAGGAAAAACTTTTTCCTGCGCGACCGAAAGCTTGGGAGGCTCCAACTCGTCCAGCCGGTTTTCTATCATTTGATAAAATTCCTGCTGCCGGCCTTGCGCGCCTTCGATTAAAACGCTCCATTCTTCCACAATTTCGCTTTCCTTTAATTTTGCCATTTTTTTGTATTTACAAAAAACGCCCTCGGCCTTTATTCAAGCAAGTGGCGCAAGCTTTCGCCTTTCGCCGATCTCCAAATTGGCGTTAAAATGTTTTCGGGATTTTCCAAACCGTACGATTTAGCGCAACAAAACCAGAATATATCGCTTCCGGCTTGTTTGGCATCCGCTTTTTTAGCGATTTTTCGCAAATTCTCCTTTCGTTCTTCACTCAACGCCACAGTCAAAACGCGAAAATTGGAAATGCCGAGTTTCTGCGTGTGGCTGCCTTCGGCCCGCCAGCTCCAATATGCCTTTAACTTGTCGAGCATTCTATCCAAGGCCATCGTTGACCGATCGGCTTCCAAAAAGAAATGCAACAAATCGCCTTTGTCTTCAATTGTAAAAAATGCGTCCGGCGCGATTGGCAACCGCTCGCCTTCGCAATAAACGCCGCCGATAACGCCCGGCTCTTTCCAGGAATAAATCCTTGACTGGCCGGTAGTCTTTAAAGCTAGGTCAAGAATCGTCTTGAAATCGGAAATCATCAAAGAATGCGACATAAAAGATACGCCCGCATCTTTGGGCTGTTTTGCGGGCACGGCCTGGCCTTTACCTTGCGCGGCCAGCTCGGCCCCTTTCTTTGCCAAACTGTAAATCAAATGCGTTGCCGGATGGAAGCTTCCGAACTGACTCGCCGGGCGGTCGATGTATCCGCCGTGATATAGCAACTGAAGGCGGGAACGAATGCTTCTTGCGGTAGATTCCGGGTGCAAGGCAATAATGTGCTTGCTATCCAAAAAACGATTCTCCGCAAGGTCGCTCATAATCGCCAAGTCTATTTTCCCAATCTGGAACGGCTTTGGAGTTTGGCTCCGTTGGAATTTTCTAAACTTATGTTTTGACACTTTTTAATAATCTTGTTTGCCGCAAAAAAGGCTTTTTCCATTTATTCGGCAAAAATGATCCACTCCCGCGAGAATCCGCCCCTGCTTTCCCCGGCACTGGTTGCTCAAAAACGGGAAAATGCGGAAATGAAAAAAGATATTATCGCATCCCAAATGTTTTTGACCGCTGACCAAAATTTTTGGATCAGTTCCGCCGCAAACTCAAAAAAATTTGACGGTCGTTTTGCTTCCATTGATTCTTTTTCTTGCGAAATATTTTGCGGAGAATTGCTTTCCGGTGTTAGTTCCTTGCCCGATTTATTTTCTATCTGCGGATTCTCCCCCGTTTCGTTCGCGTTTTGTTGCGGGTTTTCCCCGGATTCATTCGGTCCCGGCGTCGTACTTTTTTCCGAAACCGGCGGCGCGGCCGGATGTTTTTCCGGCACGGCCGTTTCCGTGCCGCTTTTTTTATAATTTACGCTGGCCGAAACCGCCGGGGAAAATGTACCCCAAGAAGTATAAAATCTGACGTGGACGGTATATTCGCCGCTGCCGCAATCCGCTCTGCCGCGGCAAATATCCCATGGTTTCGTCGTTTGGTACGCTTCCTGCCCGGCATCCCGAAAATCGGAAAAATTAGAAACAGCCATTTTAACGGTGTCCGGCCCGCCAAATAAATTAAGGACAACAATTGGATCATCGGTACTTTTTGCTCCGCTGTTTATAACAACATTAAAATCACCGCCGGCAGGAGCTTGAGGCGGACTTAATAACGGCGCCGTTCCCCAGCCGCCGGGCGTGGAATCTTCGCTGTCATCAATAGCGTAAGAACATCCCGGATCTTCGGGATAGTCAATTTTTCCATCGCCGTCGTCATCCACTGTGTTGGAGCAAGCCGGGCGGCTTGCGCAGGGCCGCCAGTCGGTGCGAACCTCGCAGCCGCTGCAATCAAAATTTATTCTTCCGGCAGCAGTGCTGCTTTCGCCAGCCAGCCCGGTAAATTTGCCAGAAGAATCGATGGCTGCCCCTGAAAAATTTATCCAGCCGACCCTTTCTCCCCAGGCGTATCCGGAAAGCTGTCCCGAACAATTATTGGCCACTCCTTGCCCGGAATTAGTCGGAGCAAGATTTATCCAGCCGTATCCATCGGACCAAATATAACCCGTCAGCTTGGAATCATCCACTATAATATTTCCGTAGGTCGTGGCAAAATTTAGCCAGCCGAGCTTCTCGCCCCAGGCGTATTTATAAGAAGACTTGATGGGGCCGCTGATATTGAGAGCGGATGCCGAGAAAGGCAAAAAGATGGCAACTATTGCAATCAAAAATAAAAGTGTTTCTTCTTTAAAACTGGCCATAACCGCTAATCTCTTTTTTAGCTATTATTGAGCATTTATATCCTGGCCGGCGATGATCAAAATATCCGTTCCTGGATTAGCTTCGCCTGTGGGCAATTGAGCCACCTCTCCGCCAAGAGATCCTGCCAATTCAACAGCCAATTGGCCGTTTTTCCCGGTCAAGTCAACTACCAATGTTTTAACATAATCGTTTTTGGCGGCATTGGTCCTGGCAGATACATTAATATCGCCGATGCCTGCAATTTTTTCCTCCGCCTTTTTGGTCAATCCGGTTATTCCCGTACCGTTATAAAGAGCCACGGAAATTTGCGCTTCCGAAGCGGCTGCCGGAGAGGCTGTTTGCGTTTGGCTTTCAGTTTGAGCTTGATCTTCGCCTAAAACTAAAGGCGCGACCTCGATGATCTTATTTGTTTCCGGCCTCCAAAGGATCGCCTTTCTTGCCGAGTTGTAAATAATTATTTTATCTCCGTTTTTAGCGTTTTCAAAAAATTTCTGGTCTTTCAATTTGGTAAAATCAAGGACAGTAGCAATCGACGGCTCTTCTCCCTGGGGCAGCTGCATATGCTTGCCAAGGTTCAATAATATTTCTTTGTTCTCCTGCTGATAAATAATATCCGGATTCGTCTTTATCGTTTGGTACTGGCTGTAAAAATAGATTGCGGCTCCGGTTGATCCGACAACGATCAAGGCAATCAATAAAATTTTTAGATTTTTTAACTGGAATATTTTAAACATATCTTTTTATTAAAATAATTATTAAATTTAATGATTTAATTATACATTATTTCTATAAATAAGGACATCTATCGCCGCTTCCCTGTCAAATGTCCCTACCCTTCTACCAGAGGTCTAACCTCTGGCAATTAGAGGTTAGACCTCTGGTAGCCTCTAAAATATCAATTACGCTTCATCCATAAATTTTTTCCACGAACGCTGGAGGTTGAGGATCTTTTGCCGGACAAAAATATATTTCTTGATCGATTCATTAAATTTTTCCCATGGCAATCCGGTATCGGCGATGTCGCGCGCTTCCTCCAGGTATACAACCATTTTATTGCAACGGAGCATCGCCCTTTCCAGCAGGATCAAGCAATCTTTTTTGCTACCAAACCGCACTGAATGAGCCTCGGCGATAAGATGCGGAAGGCCTAGGGCGCAGGGAAGCATTTGGCGGAAAATGAGCCGTCCCGCTTCCGAAGTTGATCCGGCCTTGGGCAGCATGTCCCCTTGTCCCGCTGTCTCCGCCCCGCTGCCGGCATTGCCCGATATTGCAGAATGTCCCGTTGGCTCCGCGCCCCCCGGAACCAATTCAACTTCGGCATTTTGAGACTTATTGCCAAGGGCCTGTTCAATATCTGGAACGGGACGGACAACATACCTTGCCACAAACACCGCCAATTCCAAGGACTTTTGGTACACTTCCAAATCAAGGAAACTTTTAACCGGCCTTTTCGGATAAAAATTAGAAGGCATAGTCTTTAATGTAAAATGGAAATGGAAAATGACAATTTAAAATTATAAAATCACTTTTTCCCTTTCATTTTTAAAATACTTGACGCGAAAATGTTAGCAATTTCTACTAATTCGCTTAAAAGCCATTTCAATCCTTGTATATCGCCCTTTTCGGTATCATACAACAATGTAAGCCATACTTTTGATTCGTTCGCCGATTTCAAGGAATGAGTAAAAAATTGATAAAATCTTTATTGCTACTGGCTGAGTTCGCCTCAATATAATATAATTTGCCAAAATGCTCGTTCCGCTCCGCAAAAGCTGCTTGCCCATCACATTGCAGACAGAATCCTTAGGCGGAACATCAATAAATTTTATTAATCTTAACACCCAGACATACAATCGCTTTTTAAATTCATTTTTGCTCTGTCATTTTCCATTTTGATTTTTACATTTATCAGACTTCTATCGTTTTCATCCTTTCCACCTTATCCATTCTTTCATTTATATCATAAACGCCTTCTTTGGTATAAATCTTTTTTCGATTTCCTTTCTTTTTTTTATAAACAACATGCAAGGGATAAAATTCAAAATAGTTCTTTTCGTCAAACCAAGCACATTTAAACTCAAACAGACGCAACCCGGTCAGGCGGGATAACGCCAGCGCGTAAAGGGTTAATTGCTCAATAGGCTTCTCTTTGGCGGCGTTCGGCTTGTAATCCAAAAGGTGAATCGATCCGTTGCGGATCTGGATGAAATCAACATGGCCAGTGATTAACTTCGGCAGTTCAGCCTCTGCAGCTAAATGCATCGCCCCGCTGCCGGCATTGCCCGCGCTTTGCGGAGCAGTCCCTTGCTTCTCCGCGTCCCCTTGGGGCTCGCTGCCCAAGGCCGGATCAACTGCCTCCTTCGCCAAGGCTTCGGCGGCCGAGCCGGAAGCGGGATGTTTTTTTTCTTTAATATAAATTTCGAACCCAAGCTTTGTTTGCATATGGGCCAGATCTTCGCGAGTTAAATAAACCGGCACTTCCGTGGCCACCGTCACCGAATCATTCGAAATCATAAACTTTTGTAATGTTTCGTGGCGTTTTTTATTATCCGGAGATGCAGGCAAAACAAACTCCGCCATTTTCGTCGCATAATTTTCCTTGCTGCGGACGATCATTTCTTTCTTGCTGAAAAACAACGGCGCTTCCGATGCCCTCAATCCCTCTTGAAAATATTGATGCGGGCATTCGCCGGTCACCATTTTTAAAAAATCAACGATCGGACTCAAATGAAAATGGCGGAAGGTTTCGTTAATGATCAATTTCGCTTTGGCTCTATGGAAACAAAACCGGTACAATTGCCGATGCGCCAAAGTCGTTATTTCAATTACATTATAAGGCGAAAATTCCTTTGCCGCGAACGGCCTCATCCGGCTATAGGAGCACATTCCTTTATATTGCTCGTACCAGTCAAAAACCGAGGACGGCTGAATATCTACTCCCTGCTTCTTTTTTAAAACCTGGCTTACTTGTTCAAAAGAAAATCCGAGATTATAATAACTGATCGCGTCAATGATCACGGGCAGAGAATAACTTTTCCCTTTTGCCGGAAATTGCGTAAAGGTTCGCCGGCAGCTCCGGCAAATATACAATTGCACCCGCTCCTTCTTTTTTTGCCGCGTGCCCCTCTTAACAAATTCTTTTGACCCGCAATAAGGGCATTTCCCGCTGCCGATCGCCTCGCTGCCTTTTTTTAACAGTATGCTCCTTAGCCCCTGCACCGCCCCGATGCCGGCGTTGCCCGATATTGCAGAATGTCCCGCGTCCCCTTGGGGCTCGCTGCCCAAGGCCGGAGCAACTTCGGGAACGGGACGGGTACTGGGACGCCAAAAAAACCGCGCCACCCTCTGCCGCAACTTTACCGCGATCATTCTTATTTTTTCAAAAAAAATCATTGGCTATTGATAAACTTCATCAACTTTCTAAAATGCAATTGATCATCCGGCAAAAATCGGATCCGTTCGGCTTCAATCGTCGGTTTTTATACAAAAAACCTTGGCAATTGCCAAAATTTTTATTGTAAAAATGACCACGACCAATTAAGCTGTACGACTTTATCGTACGCCCTATTGACATTGCAATCATCTTTGTTAAAATAAAATCAAATCACCAATGAAAAAGTTACCTTACGGGGTTTTGTCCCTGTGAGGGCTTTTTTATTTTACATACCCAAGCTTTATCTTTAAATCACTGACAAACCTCAAATAAGGTTTAATATGTTTCATTTTCAATAACCCGGAGAATTTGGCTTGATCAGGGACAAGCAATGCCTTTAATTTATCGTTTTTTATTAAATAGTCTGCCAAGCAGAAAAAATCGCCATCGCCGCTTATGATGATCGCCTTATTATAATTTTGGTATTCAATTGCCGCTGCATATAATACCAGTTCGGCATCGCAGTTGCCTTTTGCGCTTCCATCTTTATAAATCAGCGTCGGTTTAAAAATGCAGATATAGCCGAACTCCTGCAAAGCTTTATATAATTTATTGTTGCCCTCAACATAGCCAATGAATAAAATGGCCTTACTGACGCCGTATTTTTCTGTAAGATAAACTCTGAAACGCCGAAAATCCAATTTCCAGCCCAAATTGCGAATTGATAAATTCAAATTTTGGCTGTCAATGAACGCGTAATTATTTTGCTTTTTTGGATCATCGGCCATAATTTAAAATTTTATATCACGGATATCGGATGCTCGCGTATCACGAGTCTCGGAGATTTTGGCAGTTCGTTGTGAATTCGTGATATGCAGACATAAGACCCTCTGCCCTAAAATTTGACTTTCTGTTCTGACTCTCCACAAAAGCAAGACTCCTGCTGATAAAATCATTTTACTGACGGCTCTTCGACGGTTGGTTCGACGGCTGGCGCGTTTACGGTAGCTGTAACGATATAATCTTGCGTAGTGCCATCTTGGGCGGTAACTGTGTAAGTTACAGAATTAGAAAAGTCTTGGGCTTCGCCGGAAGACGGAATAACCGTTGCGTTTTCGGAAACCGTGATCACTGGCGCCAGCGCGGTTACATCGGTGCCGGAAGGCATTGTTAAACTGATGGTATGATCTGTTTCATTAATCTCCGCTGCGATCGAGTCCTCAACAATAAAAAAAATAATTGCCTTAGCAGAGCTTTCCGCTGGTTCGTTTGGCTCGTCTTCTGGCGTCCCGTCGTCCCCCTGGGGCTCGCTGCCAGAAGGCACGGCAATGTCGGGAGCGGGACGCCCGATCCCATTTTTATCCAGTAATTGCTTGAATTCCTCGCGGGTGACACAGACATCGTCAACGCATAATTTTTGCCGGGCGGTGATGTTGTCCGCGATAAAGTTTTTAATTCCGTCTATCCCCGCCTCAAACAACGATACTATTGCGCTCCTGATCGCTTCCAGCCAGCCGGGATCGGCTTGCGCCGTTTCCAAGGTCGAAGTCGCGCTGATCGCGCCGCTGGCAATAAGCTTCAAGCTGTCGATTTGATCCTGCTGGGCCTTGATCGATCCCATCAAAATGCCGTTCACCGACACTTGGTCAATGGAATTGCCCCACATAAACATCGGGCTCACTTCATCGAAGATAAAGCCGATCCTCTCTTTTGCCAGCGTGCTGTCCGATCCGTATCCGAGCACCTCGTTTTTGTATCGGAAATAATGGAGCGGCGCGGTAACCACCATCTGCAAAGCATTATCGTAATTCGTATAATCGCGAATATCTTGCTTGGCGTCACGCACTGACCCTTGAGTGCCGATCACCATGCCGCTGGTGGCATCATTGGTATTGGTGGGCGCGGAAGCGGAAACACGCATATTGCCCGCGGCATCCTGCCAAACATATCCGTTTGTTCCCCCTTTGGACAAGAAGTTCACCGCGCCCGCGCTGGTGGTAGTGGTATTTGTATTGCGGCCGATGGTTAAAATCCGGCCAGAAACTTCATTTCCCAAATTCGCATCGCCTAAGTCCAAAATTGTCCGGGGTGCCGTCGTCCCGATGCCGACGTTGCCATTATCTTTGATTGTTAAGACCGTTTGTCCCGTTGTTAAGCTCTCGGTATGCAAGGCATCTGGCTCCTCAAACAT
>Ga0209609_10002585_pt1 | contig 10307 bp, 7 predicted proteins | sample LakKivw325mmetaG_FD_184136 | JGI IMG/M metagenome (GOLD analysis project Ga0209609, IMG submission 184136) | Anoxic lake water microbial communities from Lake Kivu, Rwanda to study Microbial Dark Matter (Phase II) - Lake Kivu water 325m metaG... | ecosystem: Environmental > Aquatic > Freshwater...
AGCCCAGACCGCCCGCCTCGGGTCGAAAGTGAAGCTCCGCTGATAAGAGCCAAGCGCAATCTGGCTTGCGTCGCGCGGCAGGCTATCCGCGGAAAAGAACCTGCCGCCACCGGCCGCGGCCACCGCCCTGAGCAGCCCCTCGTTCATACCGGTGTTCGCGAGCTCAATCGCCTGCTCTGCCACTACGAACTCGGTCGCGGCCTTGCCCACGGCAACCGGAGCTGCGCCGCGCCCCAGGGAACTGCCCCTGTTTTCGACCGCCGCAACCGCGCGATACCGTCCCGGCCCCAGTGCCTCGATGGTTGCCTCATAGACCCCGTTCCCGGTTTCGGTCATCGGGACGGTGATTGCCTCCTGCGCCTGACTTCTGCCTTCTGCATTCTGACTTCTGACTTTTGACTTCGTCTCAGTGTCCTCCACCACCAGCACCATTGCAGTTAGCCCTGTCCACGGCTTTCCGTCCGGCGCGACCGCCTTCAGAATCAGCCTTACCGGCTGGCCACGGTACAGGTCCTTGTCGGCCACGTCAAGCCAGAACGGACTCGTATCACGCTCCGCCAGATAGTGCACGACCCCGGTCAGGAACACAGCAAGCGGAGTAGGCTGCTCGGGCTTCTCCTCCGGCCCGAATCCCCAGCGCCACAACGGATAGGCGGCCACATACACGAACTTGCCCCTGCCGGCCTCGCCCGCGACCAGTAGCGGTGCCTGATTCTCCTGCGCCACGAGCCATGCCATCGGGCGATTGACGCCGTCCAACGGCCTGAGCCCGGTGAACGGCGGCACCCTGCTCAGGTCAACCACATCGCTTGCGACCTGGTTTGGGGCACCCGCCGCGCCCCACCAGGGCAGAAGCCCGCCCTCGGCGGTCAGCTCGGGAGTGAAAGAACCGGTCTGCGTACGACCGGCGCTTCCGTTGAGAATCTCTCCGATGTTCTTCCCGGGCTGGAACTCGGGGCCGGCGAGCACGAGCGCGCTCGCGCCGGCCCGCACCCGACCGGCAATGGACTGCCACACATCCGGGCTGCCCGTCTCGACGACGTCATCGAGCACGTACACGTCCGGCGAAGGGACATGACCGAATCTGTCCGCCGATTCAGGTCGTGTCCCGAGCCCGATGGCGCCCGTCACCGCCACCTCCGGCAGAACCTCAATCCGCTCATCACCCGCAAGCGCTTTCAGTATCATCCGCGTGTCCGGCCCGGGACGGTTCGTGATATAGGCCACCCGCACACGCCCGGGTCTCACATCAACCGTGACGTCGCGCACGTTATCGGCATAGTCGCTCTCCCCGGCCATGCTGTCTATCCGCGCCTCGACCGCCTGCCTGCCCGGCTTGTCGAAGACCAGACGGAAGGGCGCGTCCTGCTCGGCCATCGCCTGTCCGAGCACAACCTCTTTGGCCTCTCCGCGCAGCCGGACCCGCGCCTTTTCGCCGGCGAACCCGGCTGCCATCGCGCGGACCTGGACGTCCGCGGTTTCGCCCGAGTACACAACCGCGGGCAGCAGTATCTGCTCGATACTCGCGTTTCGTTTCGCGACGCCGCCGAATCCAACCGTATACACCGGCACACCGATGTCCCGCGCCGCAGCCACCGGGTCTACCTCACCATTATCCTGCCCGTCGCTTAAGAGCACGACTGCCGCCGGCCGCGTCTTTCCGACGGTCTCTAGCGCCGCCCCAATCCTCGTCCTCTCCCCGTTTTGGTCCCTGGCTTCTGGCTTCTGGCTGCTGCCTTGGCCTCGGCTGCCCCTGTCCGGCAGTGCGGCCGTATCGGCAAAGACCCATTCCTGGCGGCCGATGCCGACCGGAACCGGGAAGACGTGCGACACTTCGGCTGCCGCGCTCTCGGCCCCGACTGCGCTCATGCTTCGGGATACATCGAGCATCACTGCCACCCGCCGCGGCCGTTCGGTCCACACATGCGTGAATACTGCTCCAATGAATACGGCCGCGAACAGCAGCAGTATCACGAAGCGAAGAAACAGGAGCCCGAGACCTCCGACGCCGCTTCTCCCCCGCTTCCCCGAATCCGCAATCTGCAATCTGAAGTCCGCAATCGAGCGTCGATACGCCAGTAGCCCGAGGACCAGCAGTATCGCGCTAACGGCGATAAGCATTGAAGGGCCGGGGCAGGGACTCGGGTACCAGGGTCAGGCTCAGGCTTTCGGCATCGGTGTTGAACGTAACCCGCGGGCTCGCAAGCTCGGCCAGCCCGTCGCCGTTAGTGTCAGCCACGGCGACTATCTCGTACTCGCCCTTGTGCACCCTGGTCGAGAATGAGCCGTCCGCGAGCAGCGGCGCGAGACCGGTCGACCGGACCGGCAGCGACTCGGTCCGCGGAGGCTTTAGTGAATCGGTGATGACCCGGACCGCCGCGGACTCAGTGAAGAAGACCGCGCCGGTCTTGAGTGAACCGGGCCAAAGAGCCTTGCCTTTCACCGCGACGGCATCGAATATCGTGTCGCTGGTGAAGTAGGTGAATGCCGCCGCGGTCGAGCGGTTGCCCTCAAGGTCGATTTCCCCGGGTTCGAGCAGGAAATAGACGGTGGTGGCGCTCGGCAGCGACTCGATGCGACTGAAACTCAGGGTCTGCCAGTCGGCGGTCCACGCCCGATTGAACTCGGTGTCATACCGGGCCGGGACAAACGTGAAGTTGACCGCCTTCGACGTATCTATCGCCTCGCTGAAGTTGACCCTTACTTTCACGCCCCGCTTCTGTCGCGTCGCTCCCGGCGACGGCTCGATGGTTGCGACCCGCGGCGCAATCGTATCCCTCACCGCTGAGCCGCGGAACCTCGCCCGGAACCGCGTCTTGTTGCCGGCCCGGTCCCAGACGACCCCGCGCACCTCGTAGAGCTTCGGTTCCTGGATGGGCGTCCAGAGCTGCACGTCCTCGCCGCTTCTGCCGAGCGAAGTCCCGCGCAGGGCGATCGTCTCGCCGGCCGGCCCGGTCAAGAGGAAGCTGTCCGGCCTCAACTTCGCGCCGTCGATGCCCTCGTCGAATACGAGCGTAGCCTGGCTCCGGGTCCTGGTGTCGACCTCCAGCAGGCGCGGGGCCCACCGGTCCGGGCTCGGCGGAATCATCTTCTTGGCGCAGGCGAGGACCGTGACCGTAAGCAGGGTGAGCGCCAAAGCAGTGAGGCTACTTCTCATGCACGTCTCCTGCAGACCGAAGCCTGCCAATTGCCAACGACAAATTCCCAATTCCTAGTCAATGACCAATGTCCCAATGCCCGTTCTCCTCTATTAGGAATTTGTAATTCGCAATTAGTCATTCTCTAGCCCTCAAGCACTTGCTTCAGCCTCCTCACCGCCGCTCCATCCAGTCCCTTCTTCGCTGCCATCTCAACCAGCCGTTGGGACAGAATGCGATACATCGGCGCAAGGTTCGGCGTTCGCCGCTCCAGTTCCCGCAGGTGCGCAGCCACGGTCAAGGCATCGCCCCGTTCAACCGGCCCGGTCAGACTCGGCCCGGCGCCCTGCTCGGCGATATTCTCCAGCACGGTCCGCGCAAGCGGGACGAGCATCAACCCGGCCCGGCGGCGCGAGACCCCGAATTCGCGGGCAATCTCCTCGGCGGCATCGAGCAGCCCGTTGACGAAATTCGACGCGAACACGCACATCGCGTGGTACAACGCCCGGTCGGTTCCGTGCACCCGGAGCCAGCCGCCGCGAAGCTGCCTCACGAGGTGCCGTCCGAACCTGAGCCCGGAAACCGACCCGTCGGCCGCAAAGAACGAACCGGGCAGACTCCGGATCGCCTGCGAATGGCTGAAGAACGACTGCACGGGGTGGAGCGCAAGTGTGCCGAGGCCCTGCTCGCGCGCCCCGGCCAGCACCTCAGGCCCGAACGCGCCCGAGCAATGCGCGGCAATCGTGCCCGGAATCAGCCACTTCCGCACCGACTCGAACACCGGCACGATGTGCGTGTCCGGCACGGTCAGGAACAGCACGTCGCTCTCAGCCGCCACGTCGCGCGAACTCAAGCGCTCGTACTTCTCCTTCATCAGCCCGTACACAACCCATGCCTGTTTCGGCTTCACATCGGTCACGCCCGCAATCGGGTAGCCCAGTCGTCGGCAGTGCCAAGCCAGCGCGCAGCCCACGCGCCCCGCGCCGATGAACCCGACCCGCTTACGTTCGGCGCCGGTCGAATGGCGAATGCCGCTTGGCACGGAACGAGGACCTCTCGCGCGGCTCTTTGCGCTGACGGGTGCTGCCATGAAGGAACCCAAGATAGCCGCAGGCATTGAGCTAGTCAAGAACAGTGGCAAACCCCGAATCCGATGTTGAACCACAGAGCACACAGAGATTTGAAGGGTACCGGTCCGGAGTGACGACTTCACCCAACTCTGTGCTCTCTTCCGCCTCTGTGGTTAATCCTATGTCGGTTCTGGGGGGAGACCGATGCTCGGACCAGACACCGGCACATGAACGTTTCACCGCTCTCCTGTTTCCTTCGGGAGTAGGCAGAATCTGGCACCCCCTTCGAGGCGGTCCGCACCCTGCCAGTTTCCTATATGTCCCCTCGAAATCAAGCCCAAGAATGTCCTAAGTTGGTCATTAGCAATTGGTTATTCGTCATTGTCGTATCTCCCCTACCCCGCCCCCCGGGCTATTCTGCGAGTTGTTCTCCAAACTGCCCTGAGAGCCGTTCGGGAGATTGCTCCGCAGGCTATCCGGAAAGGCATCTGGAGAACTATCCGGACTTCTGTCCGGTCAGCTACTCGGAAGGCTATCCGGAGAGGAACAGGACGAGCTACCCGGAAAGCTCTGTGGAGAATCGCTCAGCAGACAGCTCCGCAGATTGTCCGGGAAAGCGCCCGGAAGATAGCTCTGGGAGCAACCTGCCGAGCAACCCGGAAGACAATCTCCTCCGCTATTCGGAGAGCTATCCGGCAGATACCTTGCCCGGCTGTCTGGACGGATGTCACGGCCGCGTCGATGCGGCGCAGGCCGCCGGGGCTGCCCAACGAAGATCGCACCGGGTAGCTGCGGCAAAAGCTGTTCGGCTGAAGGCCGGTCGAGCACACGGCAGGGCCGGACCGAGACCCCGGCTGAGGTGTTCGGTACGGACAACAGGGGCAATCCCGGGAACAGTCCGGGGGTGCACCCCGGGTATACCCTGTTTGAGCAACTCAGGACATAGGTAACACTTTACTATCAGGACATGGGTTACACCTGCGTGACCGCCGGCGGCGCAAGCCAGCGGGGTACTGCACGTTCCACGCAGATCTCTTTTATCGCCATGTCACAAAACCAGACCCGCCAATGGGTCTCATCCAGCCGCTCCAGACCGACCTCGGTCCGGACCAACGCATTGCTCAGGGAGACGGCCTTACCCGCCACCGCTATGTACGCTTTGCTGTCCACCCGCCGCAGCAGATAGCCGTAAGGATACTTGTAGGGCTCGACATCGCTCAATCGACGCGGCGATGACCGATACACCTCACCCGGCGTCTTCTGCCCCAGCGCCTCGTGCGGCCGACTGATGTTATAGTCTACCCGCCACCGCTCAAGTCGTACCGCCTCTTCCGCAAGCGTCGGCGCCGGCTGTCCCTGGATCTCGGCCGCGAGGTCACGGTGCATCCGCTCATGGCTCCCATTCTGCTCCGGATGTCCCGGGTCAATCCGGTCCAGCTTGATGCCCAGCGTCCGCCACCAGACGCTCAGCCGCGTCAGCCCGTAAGGTCCCGTCATCGATGCGAACGGTGCACCGTTATCACTACGGATTGCCACCGGCAGCCCGTACCGCTCAAACATCTCCGCAAACACGCCTCTGACATCTTCAATCCGCCGCCGGCGCATCGGCCGCAGACAAAGGATGTAGCGACTATAGAGATCCCGGATTCCCAAAGGCTCACAACGCTCGCCATCGCCAACCCGCCAGTAGCCCTTGAAGTCCACCGTCCAAACATCATTCGGACCCGTTGCCGCACTCAGCGGCCCTTCCGGCTCCCAGCGTCGGGGTCGACCACGGCCCTTGGCCTCACTCAGGCCGGCCCGCCGCAGCACCCGCCCGACCGTCGCCACACCCGGCACTTCCTCCGGTCGGAAGCCGGTACGCAACAGCAGTCGCCGCAGCTTCTTCGGACCCCAGTGCGGATGCTCCCGCCGCAGCCGTACCAACTCCAGTACCAACGCTCCACTCACGGACAAGGGACTCGACCGCGGACGTCGGCTCCGATCCACCAACCCGCACAGCCCGACTTCTTTGTACCGCCGCAGCCACTTGTGGCCGGTCTTCCGACTCACATTGAACTGCCGGCAGGCCGCGCTCTTGCTGGCATCCGGCTCGCTTGCCACCAGCACAAACTCCGCGCGCAGATGCTCGGCACCACTTACTTTCCAGGGCATAAACAACACCTCCGTTACTCCTCATATGTTACCTATGTCCTGATAATAACCTGTAACCCATGTCATGATATCGGACCTGTTAGCTGTCGACGCTAACACTGAGGCCCACGCATTACGTCTTGTCCTGGCGTGAGTTACGGGGCGAGGACCATCTGGACGTTAGCAGATGTCGCTACACCCTCGGGTCAGAATTCGCGTTTCCGTTTCCCATCCCGAACACCGCCCTGCAAAGACCAAAAGTAGGTGGTGTTTTGCCGAACGTCAGCGCCCTCCGACCTGACGCCGACGAGCAAGGGGCGGACTCGTGCCCGCCCCTGACGTGTATGCTGTATGCTGTCTGCTGTCTACTTCTCCTCGCGCGCTAGCGCGCGACCACAATCTTCCGGATGGCGGCAGCCGGTCTCCCGTCTTCGGTCTCCGGTCTTCTGATGAAGTACACCCCCGGCGCCAGCGCCCGCACATCATTCGCCCCCGGCCTCAGCTCCATGACCCTCCGCCCGCTGATGTCGAGCAGGCTTGCGCGGGACATGACCGGGAAATGGGGACTGTACCGCGCGTCCTCGCGCTCCGAGGGACTGTCCCCATTTCCCCCAAGCACGAGCACGCCTCGGACGACGGTTGGACCGCTGTTCGGCGCTCGGAGTTCGGCGTTCGACGTTCCCTCCGCGATGCCGGCCGGGTTGTTGGTCGCGAACCATATCCGGAAGCACCCGCTGGGCCCCTGCGCCCACACCACGTACGCGTGCCCGTCCGAGTCGGCGCCGATGTCCGCGAAACCGGTACTCACGGTGTCTTCATTGACGAGTTCAGGGTCGGACCAGGATGCACCATGGTCCGACGAGGATGTGTAGTATGCGTTGCAGCGCCCCATAGTGTACATCTGCAACGCCGTGTGCACGCGGCCGTCGCCTGAGAGGGCGAGCCTGGCGTCGTAGTACGACGAGTGAATCGCAACCGGGCCACCCCACGTGTCCGGTCCAGAGTAGTACGTGCGCGACTCGGTGAAGTTTTGGTAGCCGCTGAGACTCTCACCGGTGCCGGTGTAGTCGCAGATGATGTGGTCCTTGTCGGCGATGACGTGAGGCGAGAACGCGGTCCAATCGAACGTATCGAGCTGAACTCCGGGCTGGAAGGTCAAGCCGCGGTCGGTCGAGCGATAGAAGTAGGCACAGTATCTAAAGTGTGGGGTGACCTCGAACCAGCGCGGGACCTCCGCAACCACCAGGTAGTGATTCGTTCCCGGCTGGACAAAGACGTCTGCGTTGCCGCAATCATACCCGGTCGTGTCGTCGTCCACGCGGACCTTCTTGCTCCACGTCGCCCCTCGGTCGGTTGACACGGATGACCAGATGTGGAGACCACTCCCGGAGCCGTAGCCGTTCCACGCGCAGAGAAGGTTGCCGGCCGAGTCCGCAGCAATCCGGACCGAGCCGATCCCTACGCTTGAGCTGTCAATCCTGGCCGGTGTAGTCCACGTGGCCCCGCCGTCGCTCGAGCGCACGCATGTGATGAGGTAGTGGCGCCCCCCGAGAGTGTCAATGTACTCGTCCAAGTACTCGACATAGACGTTGCCTTCCGAGTCGGTCGTGATGTCAGGCTCGAACGCCCAGGGCTCGCCCCGCTGAATCAGCAGATCATCAGGCAGCCAGGTTCTACCGCCGTCGAGGGATTTCTGGAACCAGACGGCCGTGCGGCTGTCCAGCCAACCTTCGCCGTGGAATGCAACGTAGATTGGCGGACTCGACGGCGCGCCCGGCCCGAGGGCAATTGCGCAATAGCCGCAAGCGTATTCGGACTGGTAGTTGCGATCCACGCGTACGTTCGGACCAAACCGGGCAACGACGGCGGTGGCAGACGCAAGGAGCAGCAGAATTGGTTTCATGATCAGCGTCCAATCCCGGAGGGGCGGGACAACCCGCCCCTCCAAGTAACTGACCTATCTCATGATTGCCTTGAGTCGGGTCTGCTCAGTGCCCAGGTCAAGCAACACGAAGTAGGCTCCGGCACTCAGCCTTCGGCCTTCAGCATCTCGCGTCCAGCTCAGCCGGTGCGTGCCGGGCTGCTGGCTACCGGCATCGAGCACGCCGACCAGTCTCCCGACCGCGTCGTGCAAGGTCGCGCGCACGTGAGTGGCGGCAGGCACTTGATACTCGACCGCTATGCCGTCGTAGGTGGCAATGACCCGCGCCGGTATGCTTCCTGTGTGAGCATCACCGGATTGCGAACCTCCACCATGCGGGTGCTTTATGTGCTTGGGCTCTATCGCGTAGAAGTAGTCGGTAGCCTCACCGTCTTGCTCGCCGGTTGTCAGGTACGACCAAGGACGCGGACCGGCGACAAAACAGGCGCCCGCGCCGAGCGGCTGCAGAAACGCTTCGAAATTCTCACTAGGGAATTCAACCCACATGTCGTTCGGCGGGTCGTGGGACTCGTAGGACCATGGGCGGTCGGAGGTCGTCGACCCGCCGAACGCAGCCGCCGGCCACTGCCCATACTCCTCGGTCGGGTCATTCGAAGTCAGTGATGTGCCAGGATACTGGGGCTTAGGTGTATCCTTCAGCCAGCCAGTGGGCGTCCAACCGCCAGGACCAGTAGCCATGTTGTACCTGTAGAAATTGGTGCTCCCGCCACCGACGGCAGCAAATATGTACGGGCGATAGACACTCCATGGGTCTCCCTCGTAGACCATGGCCGCACCGTTGGCAATCGTAACACCGTCGGGCATGGAGTGGACCCGGGTGAATCCGCCCTGGAGTACGAAGTTGTGCGTCGTGCCCCACAACCAGTTGATGCCGTTGGGCAGGCCGATGCGCCAGTAGTACGTGGCGTTGGCAAGCTTGCTGGTGACCTGGAATTGCGGCACGTAGACGACCTCATCTATCACCGTCGTGCTGAAGAGCTCGTCGGTCGAAACCTGCAACCGATACTGCCCCGGGTCCGCGTAGTTCCACTTGAACAGGGGCGTTTGGTCGGCGATGGTCGAGCCATCCGGCGGGAAGATGCCCTGAACCGAAACGTACTCCGCCGCGGCAGGTTCAATCCCGTACCGCCAGAACTCGTTGCCATTGCCGGGCAGGCAGTAGATATAACCGACCACCTGGCAGTCTGGGCCGCAGCTCGGGTTCGGCGCGTAGACGATGCAAGCGCCGTCGCCGAGCGAGAACTCGTCGATGTAGTGGTTGACCCACTGCTGGGGGGCGTCCGTGAGGTACCAAGTCATGATCGTTTGACCGTTCCCGTCGTCCCCGATAACGTACAGCGCGTTGCCTCCCGTCCATTGGAATGTAACTCCAGTGTGGTGAGAGACGTCCACCGGTACCGGATCATCGAGTTCGGTCCAGTCGCCGTCGGGCGGATCGTTATTCGTTGGAAGCGGATCATAGTGGGCGACCCACGTTTCGCCGTCGTCGGCATAGGGGAATACACCCCATATGCTGCCAGCGCCATAGGTGATATGGGCGCCCTGGCCGCAATCTTCGGGCGTCCCATCCAACTCTATCCACTCATAGTACTGCGTGGCCGTGGCCGCTGTTGCTGCGATTAGCACGCAGCAGAGAGTGTTCTGAGCATGGGATTCCTCCTTGTGGTTTGTGCTTTGCTCAGATGCGCGCACTTGCGCGTCTTTTCCCCCGGCGTATAATCTCCGTGGGCAGCACAGAGTTCATCTCTGAACCTGATCATTCCTGGCCGGGAGTTTCAGGTGCTGCCCTTTGGTTTTGCTCGCCACGCCAGGGCACGAGAAGTGCGCCGCGGAACTGGGCCGCACCGCCGCCGAAGCGTGACCAGGTTTTCGAGTGAGAGTGATGCGAGCGCACGGACTATGGATGTAGACCGGCTTAGGCGTCCGGTCTGTAGGAGTCCTCAGCTTGGGAATGCTGCTTGGCTGATGACATCGGCTGTCCATCGTCCACTATCTCCAGCTAACATCTATATACTAGTCCGCCCC
>Ga0209609_10002586_pt1 | contig 10306 bp, 8 predicted proteins | sample LakKivw325mmetaG_FD_184136 | JGI IMG/M metagenome (GOLD analysis project Ga0209609, IMG submission 184136) | Anoxic lake water microbial communities from Lake Kivu, Rwanda to study Microbial Dark Matter (Phase II) - Lake Kivu water 325m metaG... | ecosystem: Environmental > Aquatic > Freshwater...
TAAAAAATCCAGGCATTTGGCAGGATTATACTGAATTTACACCTGGATCTTATTATTTTATTTTTTTGGTTTTTATAATACTGAAGCCCTGCTGTTAACCAGCCCTTTTATGGAATCTATGATTTCATCTCTGGTTGCTACAGCCGTATAAACTCCATCAAATCCTATCTGCTTTAATTTATCCTCATCTTCAAGAGAAAAAACTCCGCCAATAATAAAAACAGTTTTATCTTTTATTCCTTCTTTTATGGCTATGCCGATAAGGTCCTTTCCAAGGGTAATATGGGCTCCCCCAAGTGAGCTTACGCCGACTGCATCGACATGCTCCTGTATAGCGATGTTCATTATCTCCTCCGGAAGCGCATTTCCAAGATAAATGACTTCCATTCCGGCGTCCCTGAGCATTTTTGCAACAGTAATCACTCCCCTGTTATGAACATCCAGCCCAAGTTTCGATAAAAGTATTTTTATTTTTCTTTCCGGCATTTTGCCTCCTGTCCGTAAAAATTATTTAAATCAAATTCCTTAAATTTATATTATTATCTTTAAATATTGCTTCTGTTTCCGGTAAAACAAATCTGTTACCGCTTGCCTGATTTTCCTGCATATAGGTTAAATTACCAGAATACAGGAGGTTTCCACAAACCGAATGATTTTTTAAACACTTTAAAAATCTCTCCTACGCTGCAACCGGATTTTGCACATTCGAGGGAATAAGGTACAAGATTGATATTTTTTCTGCATGCATCCTCAAGCGCAGCAAGGGAGCCTGATACCTTTTCATTGTCCCTTGTCATCCTGAGTTTTGCCAGTTTAGCTTTCTGCCTTTCCTCAACGCCTTCCGGATACCTGAAAACTTCGATTGAAGGCTTTTTGTCTTCGGATCTGAACACATTGCTCCCTACAAACTTTATTTCACCTTTGTCTATAAGTTCCTTTTCCCTGTAAAAATAGTTTGCAATCCTGTTATGTATCCATCCCTTTTCAATAGAAGCAACGTACCCGCCCACTTTTTCTATTTCATCTATCTCGTCAAGTATCCTTTTTTCAATATCATTTGTAAGGGCTTCAACATAAAAAGAGCCGCCCAGCGGATCGACGACCTCGGTAACTGCTGTCTCTTCCTGTATTATCTGCTGTGTCCTGAGTGAAAGAAGAGCAGCTTCTTCTGTAGGTACAGAATAAGCTTCATCATAAGAGTCGACATGAAGCGACTGAACGCCTGCAAATACTGCTGAAAGCGCCTGTATGGTTGCCCTGATAAGGTTATTTAACGGTTCTTCCCGCACCAGGGAAATACCGGATGTCTGCACATGGCACCTCATCCACATCGCCCTTGCACTTTTTGCGCCGAACCTGTACTTCATGATTTTATACCAGAGCCTCCTTACGGCCCTTATGCGGGATACTTCTTCAAAGAAATCACTTGATATTGACCAGAAAAATGCCAGCCGCTCAGCTATCCAGTCTACTTCATATCCCCTTCTTATCATTTCATCAAGGCTCTCGATTGCATTTGAGAGTGCTACTGCCATTTCAGTAACTCCTGATGTGCCGAATTCATGCAGATTGTATCCGTTAAGAGTATTAAAATTAAAATAAGGCACATTGTTTTTTACAAACTCGATATTGTCGCACTGTATCCTGAAACAATCCTTTGGCGGTATATATTCCGGCCCGCTGCGTACGACTTCCTCAAGAGTAATGTCATTCTGCACACTGCCTTTCAGGGCATTAAACGGTATGCCCCTTCTTTCTGCTGCTGCAAGATACATGGGAAAAAGTATGGCAGTGTTTGAGGGATAATGCGTCACAAGGGAAATAGTGACTTTATCAATTGGCACATCTTTAAAAAGAATTTCCATGTCATCTGCAGAATCTATTGCCACTCCTGACATCCCGACCTGTCCCTTTGAAATAGGGTCATCTGAATCATACATCTGTGTTGTCGGGAGGTCATGAATTACACTTATTCCTGTACCGCCGTGCTCAAGCATATATTTTATCCTCTGGTTCGTATCTTCGGGACCGCCGTAACCATTAATCTGGCGCATAGTAAATTTCTTGCCCCTGTACATATTCGGGTGCACGCCTCTTGTGAAAGGCTCACAACCCGGAAAACCGATATCAGAATCATAATCAAGTTCCGCTGCCTGGGAAGGCGTATAAAGCAAGCCTCTCGGAATATCAGAGCCAAGTATGGTGTGCGGGGTCACATCCCATGAAGGTTTTGACGGCGACGATTCATAATTTACTCTCATATCATCATAATTCTTCTTTATTTTTTCAATAGTTTTGATGTCATATAACCTGGTATCTCTGTCTTTCTTTATTCTGGCGGCAAGTATTTCTTTGGTCAGTGTTTTTTTATCTTCCATAAACTGCCTTTCTTATTTTTTATTTATATTAAGTATATTAATGATTTCAAGTGATGCTGAATAAGGGTCAGATTTGCGCAGACAGATGTCATCTACTATTTTTCTAAATCCTGCATTTTCCCCGAACTTCTTTTTAAAGTAATCAATGAAGTAGCTGTAAACTTCATCTCTGAGTTCCTGGGCTGCCCTTTGCTTGAGGTACTCATTTTTTCTGTTTTTGTCAAAATACTTACGGTGTTCTTCTATTGCGCCTGTCAGCTCGTCAAAACCCTTGTTGTTCATTGCACTTGTCAGAATTACTTTCTTTTTCCACGCCAGTTCAGATGACTGGCTGTGCCGCAGCAGTGATTCCATGTTCTGAAGAAGTTCTGCAGGGTCCCTTTTATCGATTTTATTAATTACAAAAATATCACCTATTTCAAGGACACCGGCCTTAATGGTCTGTACATAATCACCCATCTCCGGAACAAGTACAAGCACTGTAGTATGTGCAAAGTTCATAATGCTTACCTCTGTCTGCCCGACTCCAACCGTCTCCAGCAGTATAATGTCTTTTCCCATTGCATCCAGTACATTTATTATCCTGGCAGCTGAACGTGATAGTCCTCCATACCACCCACGGGTCGCAAGGCTCTTGATAAATACTTCCCTGTCTGAAGAATGCTCTATCATCCTTACCCTGTCGCCGAGGATGGCTCCATTTGAGAGAGGGCTTGAAGGATCGACCGCAACGACTCCTACTGTTTTTTTCAGGGCCCTGTAATGTTTTATTAAAAGATTGACAAGTGTACTTTTACCGGAACCGGGCAGGCCGGTTATACCAAGAATGTATGCATTTCCCGTGTGAGGATACAGCAGTTCCAGGTCCTTATATATATCAGGCGATTCCTCCTCTACTTTTCTTATCAGCTCAGCAGTTTCAGGTATTTTACCTTCAAGGACCTCATTTGCAAGCCCGTGCTCTTTCCTGTTTAAAATATCGGATTTATTTTCATCCATTTTTTTAAAAACTGCGCTCAGTCTTTTATAAGCCCGTTATCTTCCATACCTTTTCTCTGCACCAGCGTCATTGCAGTCAGCGCAACTACATCTTCTACAAGGCTGCCTCTTGAGAGGTCATTAAACGGTTTTGCGCATCCTTGGACTATCATGCCGCAAAGCTCTGCCTTTGCAAGCCTCTGCACCATTTTATATCCTATATTTGCAGAATTTAAGTCAGGAAAAATAAGCACATTAGCTTTTCCGCCAACAATGCTTCCTGGACATTTCATAGCTGCAACCTCCGGAACTACTGCCGCGTCAAATTGCAGCTCTCCATCTATTTTCATATCAGGATAAACCCTCTTTACATTATCGACTACACGCCTTATCATATCGATTTCATCGCTTTTTGCGCTTCCTTTGGTTGAATATGAAAGCATTGCAACTATCGGCTCGGACTCAAATATGCCCTTTGCTGTCTCATAACCTGTAATTGCCATATCAGTCAATTGCTCTTCCGTGGGTTTTGGTATTATTGCAGGGTCTGAAATAAGGAATTTCCCGTTTAAGCCGTAAATACAATCAGGTATTTCCATAAAGGCAGCAGCACTTAAAAATTTTCTGCCCTTTGCAAGGCCCAGTATATATATTACCGCCCTCATCAGGTCGCCAGTCGAACTTATTGTACCGCCTACTGCACAATCAGCCTCATTGTTTTTCAGCATAATCCCTGCCCAGTAGGAAGGATTAAAAACGCACTGGTCGAGCTGTTCGGCAGTGATTTGTTTACCCCTGTCTTTATATGCCTGCATAATTATCTGCCTGTGCTCGTCGACTTTATTTGATTTTTTGGGATCGATTATTTGAAAATTGCTTGTATTCTTTATGCCGGTTTCTTTAATGTTGTTTAAAATTGTCGGTTCATCGCCGATAATAAGGAACCGGCTGCCATTATAGTCCATGAAAATATCCAGTGCCTTTGCAAGCCGTATGTCATTTCCATCACTGAACACTATCCTCCTTGCTATATTGGAGGACATGGCAATTATTTTGCCCACGAAGCTGTCTTGTTCAATTTTACTGCCCATTTTTCCTTCCTTTTGTATTTAAAGAATTAAAAAAAAATAAATTTGCAGATTTACTGGTAATTTTTTTCAAAGACAAATTTTCCCTTAGCCGGGTTAAAATATTCCTCAAAATACAAGGTAACAATCGAAGAACCATGCTTTACCGTCCAGATTGTCTGGAGATAATGTATCACTTTCCTGGTGGAGCCCTTAAGTTCCAGAAGCTCTGTTATCTCATTGTCAGGTATTGCCGGCTCCAGTATCCTTTTTGAATGGACAAGTTTTAGGCCCAGTATTTCAGTTATTATATTAGTAAAAGAACTTTCAATGAGAAGTTTATTTTGTATTCTGCCGGTAACGTCATACGGTATATAAGCTTTAGTTACATAAAGGGGCCCGCCATATGCAAGTATGAGCCTTTTTATATAAATGATTTTTTTACCTTTTTCCAGCTCCAGTATTTTCCTTATCCTCTCAGAAGGCAATTCGATTTCATTGGAAATTATCCTGTTTTCGGTCTTTATTCCTTCTCTGCGCAGTTCATCTGCTATACTGGATACTTCCTGCAGAGAATGGGTCTCTATTTTCCTCCTGATATAAGTGCCTCTTCCGCGCTCACGCACAATGTAACCATTCAGCTCAAGCTCTTTTAATGCCTGCCTTACAGTTATCCGGCTTACGCCATATTTTTCACACAGCTCCATTTCTGCTTCAAGCCTGTCACCCTCAACAAGCTTATTATTTTCAATATTTTCCACTATGCTTTCATAAAGCTGGTAATAGTAAGGGACTTTTAAATTTTTATTTATTTTTTGGGATTCAATCATTGTTATAACATTATAACATTAAATATTATAAAAATGAAAATATATTTTTTATCTTAATTTAAAATATGAAGCAGGCTCTAACCCATGAAATATTTTTTATAGTATGTAATGGCTTCAAGCGTATTTTTATTTTTTGTAAAACTGAAAAGATCAGTAACTTCCCCGCTGACTGATGAGGACGGGTTATCTATGCTCCTGTTGAAATCTTCTTCAGTAAGGCCGAACTTTTCTTTCATAAGGTAGTATATATTTGTATTATACCGGCTGAAATTAACCCCTTTTATATTGCTTGCAAAGTTGCATATCTCAAAAAGAGCATCAAACGGGCCGGAAGAAGTGTGGACAAAATTATCTGCCACGCTTATTGACTTTATGCCATATTTTTGTGCATTCATATAAAGGATATTCCTTATTGAGCCTGCTGCTGCCTTTTCGGGAAAAGTATCGCCCACAAAATTGCTTCTAAGAGCGGCCCAGTCGGTATCTGTCTGCAGGAGAAAAAGGACTATCTTGCTGTCGTCTGCAGTATAATGCCTTATCTGGTGGGGATTAAATCCGTTTATTATTATGATATTTTTTGTGTCTATTTTATGATGCTGGATATAAAAACCCTCACCCATCCTGAATGAATCTTTTTTGTACCAGAGTTCAGTAACAGTATCTTCATTAAAACCTTCTTCTGTTTCAATAAGCTCATGGCCCCCTTTGATTATGAACCCATCAATGCTGTCAACCGACAGAACTTTTCGTATTTTTTCATAATCTTCATCCTTCAGCAGTTTCGAACCTTCTACAGACATCCTGTTTATAAAACCATAATGCCTTTCAATTATTTTTGCTTCCCTCAGGAAATCACCTTTTAAAGTGAGGACTCCTGAAATATCTATGCCATACTCTTTTATTTTATCAAGTATCAGGCCAAGAAGTGAGTCTGTCTTATCGAAATCCTCAAGGTGGAAAAATTCGGGTTTCAGGAAAAACAATGTTTCGTTTTCTTTTTGGGATTTTTTACATTCATTAATGAGAGTAACACTACGGCGGGAATCTACCGACTGCATTATCTTTTCTTTCAAATTACTGATATCCAATTTTAACACCCTCCGGTTCCAAAAAATTGCACAAATGCAATAACGATTTTAAACTGATTAGGGTAATAAATGCAATACTTATTTTTATACAGGTTTTTTATTTTATTATTGTAATTGGAAACTCATAAATAAAAACCAGGCAGTCCTGTACTTAAGGATTTGTTTTTTATGTGGCGTTTTCTTTTGTATCAGAGATTAAGAAGTAAGCAAATTCTGCAAAAAAATCAGGCTTCAGGCATGCCGGTATATTTTTCTTTCCAAACCCTGTAAAAGTCTGCCTGTGAATAAAAATGTTTTCCTTAAAACAGAAATCCTTAAAGTCTTTTATTGTGAAAAGATGTATATTCGGAGTGTCATACCAGTCATAAGGAAGCAGCTTTGTTTTTGGCATCCTTCCTGAAAAAAGGATGCTGAACCTTATCTGGCAGTATGCAAAATTGGGAAAGCTTATTATAACTTTTTTACCAAGACCTATCATTTGACGGATTGTAACATCAGGTTTATTCATTATCTGTACAATGTCATGGGCAATTACAAAATCGAATGTTTTTTTTGGCCAGTCTTCAAGGTCAGTATTTATATCTCCCTGTATTACAGAAAGCCCGCCTGAAATTGCCTCACATACTTTTTGTTCGTCAATATCAATACCTGAACCTGCAATCCCGTTACGGGCTGTAAGCTCCTTAATCATTTCACCATTGCCGCAACCAAGCACAAGGACCCTGCTTTTTTGTTTTATCCATTTATTTATTACTTCTATTTTTGTCATAAAAACTGCCAGTCTTTTTAAATTATGGCCAGTGCTGCGGCCCCGGTCAGTGAAGGGATTTTAAAAAACCTTCAATGATTTTCTTAAATCTTTCATCCTCAATTAGAAACGCATCGTGGCCATATGGGGACTCAAAATTTGTATATACAGTTTCAACACCATTTATCTTTAGAGCTTTAACTATTTTAAGTGACTGCTCTTTCGGGTAAAGCCAGTCTGAGGTAAAAGATATTATAAAACATTTGGCTCTGACCCTGCTCATTGCGTCAGCAAGATTTTCATAACCATCCGTTATGTCAAATTTATCTATAGCTTTAGTAATATAAAGATAAGAATTTGCATCAAAGCGTTTTATAAAACTTTCACCCTGATATTTAAGGTAACTCTCGACTTCAAATTCCTTTGTAAAATCCCGGGCATGTCCGCACTCATTATTACTGGTTCCGTCCAAACCTGATTTTAATGATATGTTCCTGCCGAATTTTTTATGCATGGCTTCTTCACTTATATAAGTGACATGCCCTATCATCCTTGCAATTGATAGTCCTGTTTCGGGCCTTGCCCCATTATAGTAATTTCCGCAGTTCCAGTTCAGGTCTGAAATTATCGAGTATCTTCCTATGCTGTTAAATGCAATCTCCTGTGCAGAGTGGCTTGGAGCCGTAGCTATAATTATTGCTGAATCCGATAATTCAGGATAGTCGACTATCCACTGGAGCGCAAGCATTCCGCCCATTGAGCCCCCCGCAACGCATAGAAGCTTTTCAACCCCAAGATGGCTGACAAGTTTGTGCTGCACCTTAATCATATCCCTTATAGTTATTTCAGGAAAAGACAGGCCATACGGGCTGCCTGTCGCTGGATTTATCGAATAAGGGCCTGTTGTACCTTTGCATCCACCCAGGATATTTGAACAGATTATAAAATACTTTCTGGTATCAAAGGGCTTACCGGGCCCTATCATCATATCCCACCATCCAGGCTTCTTATCCTCAGGGCTGTTATATCCTGCAGCATGTGCATCTCCTGAGAGGGCATGGAATATCAGGATGGCATTACTTCCGGAATCATTAAGGCTGCCATAAGTCTCATAAGCAACTGTTACGGGCCCGATTTTTTCACCATTTTCCAGCATCAGCCCGACTGGCGACTGCCCAAAAGTATAAAATTGTGTCTTGACTATTCCTGCGCTGTCCGGAAAGTTATAATGTCCGGATACATTTTCTTTTATTATTTCCATTTTAATCGGGCTGTAAAAATATGCTTTTTTAATTACAATTAATTTAATAGTAATTATAAATAAAATAAAATAAAATTAAAAACAAAATCGCAATTTGCAGTTAGAAAGCGCTATGGAAGACATAAAGCATGAAAAAAATTTCACTGTTGGATTTACATATGAGATATCCGTTAAGGGCATTGTCCAGGGCGTAGGCTTTCGACCGTTTATCTGGAGACTTGCAACAGAGTCAGGATTTGCCGGCTCTGTATGCAACACAACAGAAGGTGTCCTTGTTAAAATCAATGCCCCGGATGAAAACCGGGTGAAACAATTTATAGGAAAAATAATACAAAAAAAACCTGCTCCTGCATTAATCGAAGATATTTCATACTGCATTTCAAATCATGAAAATTTCAAAGGATTTTCTATAGAGAAAACAATGGTTAAAGAGAGAAAATTCCAGCTCGTATCGCCTGACCTTGCCACCTGCAGCAAGTGTTCCAAAGAAATAATGGACAGAAAAAATAAAAGAAGATACTCGTACCCTTTCACTAACTGCACCAATTGCGGTCCCAGGTTTACAATAATAGAGAAAATGCCATACGACAGGCCGAACACAACAATGAAAGCATTTGAGATGTGCCCTGACTGCCGTAAAGAATATACTGATCCTGCAGACAGGCGCTTTCATGCACAACCCAATGCCTGCAATGTATGCGGGCCGCAAGTTATGCTGGCAGACAAAGGCGGGCGCATTATTGATTGCAAAGATGCTATACTTGAAGCCTCAAAAATGCTTCTTGCCGGAAATATAGTGGGAATAAAAAGCCTCGGAGGGTTCCAGATTGCCTGCGATGCGACAAATGATGAAGCAGTATCCCGACTCAGGCATAAAAAGAACAGGCCCTCAAAACCTTTTGCTGTAATGTTTAAAGACATTGAAATGGCATTGTCACACTATAAGCTGAAAAAAGCTGAAATAGCCAGCCTTTTATCCCCCGCAGCCCCGATTGTACTTGTTAAAAAGCCCCATTTAAATAAACCCGTGGTAAAACCTGTGTGCCCGACAGTGTCAGGATTTAACAACTGCGAAGGAATTATGATTGCATACACCCCTCTTCATCATATACTTTTTAAAAATACAGGCCTGCCGCTTGTAATGACCAGCGGCAATATATCAGAGGAGCCAATATCTTCAGGAAATGATGAAGCAGTAAAAAAGCTCGGCCATATTTGTGATTATTTTTTGCTGCATGACAGAGAAATCTTTTCAAAATATGATGACTCTGTATTAAAAGTCATTAGTAAGAAAGAGATGATTATGAGGCGCGCAAGAGGTTTTGCCCCTTATCCGGTAAAAATTGAAAATAGCACTGGCAAAAATATAATACTTGCTGCAGGGGCCCAGGAAAAAAATACTTTTTGTCTGCTTCATGGAAATTTCGCAATAGTGAGCCAGCATATAGGCGACATGGATAATGCTGAAACTGCAGATTTTTATAAAGAAACACTGAAAAATTATTGCGATATCTTTGGACTGGAAAGAGTATCATGCATAGCTTATGACAGCCACCCGCTATATTTGGCATCAGGTATAGCCAAAGAATATGCGCCTTATGCAAAAAAAATAAAGGTGCAGCATCACAAGGCACATGTGGCATCAGTTATAGCTGAAAACGGACTGCTGGGAAAAAATAAAGGTAAAATAATTGGTTTTGCCTGGGATGGCACCGGCTATGGTGACGACGGCAAAATATGGGGCAGCGAAGTCTTTACAGTAAATGAAGAGCTTGAATTTGAAAGAGTTTCCCACCTTACTGAAAAATTACTGCCGGGTGGTGAAATTACAATAAAAAACCCTTACAGAATGGCCGTAACTTACCTTTATTATCTCTGGAAAGAGGATTTAAAACCGGGCCTGAAAATACATAATGATTTTGAAAGTTATGTATTCGGGTCCTTCCCTCAATATAA
>Ga0209609_10002587_pt1 | contig 10306 bp, 10 predicted proteins | sample LakKivw325mmetaG_FD_184136 | JGI IMG/M metagenome (GOLD analysis project Ga0209609, IMG submission 184136) | Anoxic lake water microbial communities from Lake Kivu, Rwanda to study Microbial Dark Matter (Phase II) - Lake Kivu water 325m metaG... | ecosystem: Environmental > Aquatic > Freshwater...
CTTTCCGCTCAAAGACGTTAGAATCGCACCATAGTGGAATTGAAAGGGATGTCGACGGGCACCTTGATATCAGCCTTTGTGAGTTAGAATCGCACCATAGTGGAATTGAAAGGGAGCTCAATATGCTCCTCCCCGCCTTCGACAAAGTGTTAGAATCGCACCATAGTGGAATTGAAAGCAATTGTGATAATGAGGAGCAGGAACCCTGCGGCTCGAGTTAGAATCGCACCATAGTGGAATTGAAAGTGAGGTGGGAGAAATGGTTCGATACAGAAAACGAAGGTTAGAATCGCACCATGGTGGAATTGAAAGGTTAGTTAGCGTAGGATTAATATCAAGTTCTCTGAAAACCTGATACACTATCCCATACTAGAACAGAATCTAAAGGCAATCGCAGAACTAAAGCGAATAGCAAAGTGGTTTCATTTCCAGGGAGCGACTTGTCATCTTGCAGAAGAAGCGAAAGCAATAGCCACGTTAATCAAGCGTTCTAGCAGCAGGACATAGGAAATATTAAAGGAGGGAGAAAAGAGATGGGAAGTAAGGGAAGAAAGAATGTGAAAAAACCTAAGAAGCAAAAGGGGAAGAGTTAGAATCGCGCATGGTGGAATGAATAAGTCGCTAGTCGTGAGTCATCAGTCAAAAGGGAATCTCTATAGACTAGGGACTGGCGACTATTGACTTTCAGACTGTGTTAGTTAGAATCGCCCCTGCACCAGGATTGAAATAGACCCAAACAAGCTGTCATAATGTAAAGGATGAGCGATGGTAAATGGGTATGATGTGGAAGTTAAATTGCTCGCTGTCACTCCTGAGGCTGAGAGGTTAATAGAATCGGCGGGAAGATTATGCTGGGATACTCAGGATAAGACCGGAACAGTGCCTGACCGCATCCAGAAATGGATAAAAATAGGGCACGAGTCAATGATTGAGCATGCTTGTGCCACCTTCTATATTCGGGCTAGCCGTGCTTTGACCCATGAGCTTGTCAGGCATAGATTGGCAAGCTATAGCCAGAGAAGCCAGAGGTATGTCAAGGAGAGCGAGCCAAGGTATATTGAGCCTGCTGAAATTAAAGGATGGGGTGAGCTAGCTCATGAGCGGTTTGAAGAGGCGATGGAGGCCTGCTGGGAAGCTTATAGAGATTTGCTAAGTAAAGGTATAAAGCCTGAGATAGCCCGCTATGTTCTCCCTAATGCCTGTGAGACGCAGATAATCTGCACCTGGAATTTCCGCGAGATTCGCCACATCATTAAGCTACGAGCATCTAAGCGAGCCCTTCCGGAAATGAGAGCCGTAGCTAGTGAGATAAGAAGGATAGCGAAGGAAATAGCCCCCCAGGTGTTCGAGGATTTATGAGGATGTGCAAAAACTTTTGTAGGGGAGTCTCTTGTGGGCTCCCGCAAGTTGGGAGGGGACAAGCCCCTCCCCTACAAGAGGTGCTTTTTAGACAGCCTGTTATAATCTGGTAGCCATTTTAAGCAGTGCAAACAGCCATTTTATACCGCCAAGAATTAAAGGAACATGATTTCGGTCTCGGGCATCCCTTTAGAAGTGATAGGTATAGAATTTTTATGGACTTTTTCCGGGAATACCTGAGCGAGGATAATTTCCAGATTATTGAACCCGGGTATGCTACCGATGCCGATTTGTTACTTGTTCACTCTGAGGAATATATCAGCTTTGTAGGGAGCTTTTATAAAGCTGCAGCTTCGGGATTAAGCTTGTCTTCCGCCTTTAGATTTCTCAGTGGTGATAATATTCCCAGACCGGGAGCGGGAAAGCTTAACGAAGCAGCAAGGCTAATTGTCGGGGCTTCCAAAAGACCCCAGAACCCTATATCCAGGGAAAGGTTTTGCCTCTGAAATAGGCTCTGGAGGCGGAGAGGGCTACACTGTAAATGTCCCCCTGCCCTTATTTGCTGGCTATGACTCCTATGAGCTTGTATTTGATGAAATAGTTTTTCCTTTGGCTGAGGAATTCAAACCTCAGATTATCATAAGGAACGGAGGTTCTGACCCCCACTTTGCCGATGAGCTAACTCAGCTTGGTCTGACTTTGGAAGGCTTTCGCATGATAGGAACCAAAGTGAGAGAGCTAGCTAAATTATGTAGTGGCAAGCAGGAACCAAAACAATTGTGGAGCAGGTTAAAAGAAATCTGAAAGCTCATTGGAGATGCTTTGAGTAGAGACTTTCATTAAATCCGTAAACAGCCAAAACCTGTCTCACAAGATAAGTATCAGTAAAGATGTTATCATTTTTCCTTGTATCGCAAAGGATTTCGGACAGAGCAGCGATGAAAAAACTTATTGAAGGGGCACGTAAGCTGGGGATAGAACTCAATGCCAGGCAGGTGAGGCAATTTGAGCTTTACTATCAAGAGCTAATAGAGTGGAATAAAAAGTTTAACCTTACCGCCGTAACAGATTATCAGGAGGTGCAGCTAAAGCACTTCCTCGATTCTATCACCGTCACTTTGGCTTTGACCAAAGAGGAAATGGAGAGGCCGGACCTGAGTATCATTGACATAGGAACAGGTGCCGGTTTTCCCGGCATACCACTCAAAATCCTTCTGGGTCAGCCAAGATTAGTGCTCCTTGATTCCACGGCTAAAAAAGCCACTTTCCTTCACCATGTTACTCAGAGACTGGAGTTAAGTAATGTGGAGATAGTAATCGGTAGAGCCGAGGAGATAGCCCACCTGCCACTATATCGCCAACAATTTGATTTAGTCGTCTCCCGTGCTGTAGCCTCATTGTCTGTCTTGGTCGAATTAGCCTTACCCTTTTGCCGAATTGGCGGGAAATTTGTGGCTCAAAAGAAAGGGGAAATCAGACAGGAAATAATTAAGGCCAATAAAGCCATTGATACTTTTGGGGGCAAGTTAAACCAAGTAAGGAAAATAGAGCTGGAAGAATTTAGCGGGGAGCGCTATTTAGTGATTATTGATAAAATATATGCTACGCCGGAGAGGTATCCGCGTCATCCTGGCATACCAAAGCGACGCCCAATTTTAGGATTTAGGAGGTGAATAGCGATGTGGCGCAGAAGGTCTTGGAGATTTTACTTTGGGCTTCCTCCTTTTGGTTTCTACTTCCATGGACTAAGGCCATCCCCGAGCAAGGAAGAGTACCTTAATATGCTTCAAGAATACAAGAAAGACCTGGAGGAGGAATTAAGGGAGGTAGAAAGGGAGATTGAGGAGGTAAGAGGGAGCTCATAGTCTTGGTTGCTGAAGGAATTCGCTTTACAAATTAGCCATGCAAATCAAACTAAGGTTTTGATTTGCTCATCAGTTGGCAGTGGCTTAAAAGGCAATTTCTCCTCACCATAGAGCAAGTTCCAGAGGAGGGCTTGCAGCTATCTCAAGACTATAAGGTGGTTAAATAATGTGTAGAGGATTGCTATATTAACAAATACCGCAAGAGGTGATACGCTAGTAAGTGGTGTGTAACATGGCAGTATTAGCAGGACCAATAAAGGAGGTATTGGAGCTTAAAAGCTATATCAATCCGGAAGCACTGCGATGAATGCCCGTTTGAAGTACCCAGCGGGAGCAATCTGTGAGTTCAAAATGAGGCCGTTTAAAGATGTAGTTGCCCAATTTATTGGGCGACTGTGCCTGATAAATCAGGCAACTACTTTTGTGGCGTCACCAACTACGAAAATTTTTGGGGTGAAACACCACTTAGATGGCTGAAACTGACATGATGATGCCGAAGGAACGGGGAATCAAAATTAAACAGCCTGAAAATAATTAGGAGGTGAAACTGTGAAGACATATTCGTTTGTTACCGCTAAGAAGATTCTTTTCGGCGTGGGTGCTGTGGAACAGCTTGGCAAGGAGCTAAAAAGCATCAGTGCCAAAAAAGTAGCTATTATAACTGATCCAGTGGTTAAAAAGGCTGGATGGGTTGATAAAGTAATGGGTATGCTGGAAAAGGGTGGTTTTGATTATGCGGTTTGGGATAAAGTGGAGTCCGAACCGGCTTTAGAAGTTGGTGAAGCAGCAATACAATTCACCAGGGAGGGGAAATACGATAGCGTTATCGGGCTTGGTGGTGGCAGCGTAATGGATACTGCTAAGGCAGCGGCTGTCTCAATCACAAATCCTGGAAGCCTTAAGGAGTGGGTTAAAGTAGTTTTTGAAAAACCATTGGCTCCACTTGTGCTTATCCCAACTACATCTGGAACCGGGAGCGAGGTTTCCAACGCAGCGGTTTTTGCTACCCCCGAAGTTAAATATGTATTGTATAGCTCGCTTATGTATCCAGATATTGCACTTGTTGATCCTGAATTGACCAGAACGGTGCCGGCCCGCACGACGGCTAATACAGGTATAGATGCATTGTGTCATGCTATCGAAGCCTATGTATCCTTAGAAGCTAATCCAATAACAGACGCTCTAGCAGTGGAGGCCATAAGTCTTGTGGCTGAAAATCTCAGAGCAGCTTATGCTTATGGAGATAACATGGAGGCCCGATCAGGCATGTCTCTGGCGTCTTTAATGGCTGGCCTGGCTTTTGGGAACGCGGGAACTGTGATTGGACATGCTTGTGGTTATGCTTATGTATATCCAGCGACGGAATTTCACTTTCCACATGGCTATTCAATAGCCATTACAATGCCCTATGTGTTGGAATATAATGCCATTTCAAATCTGCCAAAGCATGCGACAGTTGCGGAGCTCTTAGGAGAACTTACCTCAGGATTATCCTTACGGGAGGCAGCATTAAAATCTGCTGTAGCTTTTAAGAAGCTTTTAATAGATTTAAATCTGCCAACATCAATTAAAGATGTCGGCGTAACAAGGGATATGATTCCCTCAATAGCAAAGAACGTCTTTAAGAGCACGGCACATGTAGCACGCAATCCGCGTAAAGTCACCGAGGAAGGTATGGTTAGACTCTTTGAGAAAGCCTACGAAGGAAAACTAGAAAGTGAAACATGATGCTGTTTTGTTAAGTTGTCTGCCAGGCGAGATGATGGTAATATCAACTGTGGTAATGAGATTGTTTAGCAACTCCCATTTTGTCATTCTGAGCCCTGCGTGCGAAGAATCTCTTTTAGACTCTTCGCGGAGCCTGCCCTGGGCGAGATTCTTCGGTCATGGAGTTTATCCTGAGCTGTATCAGATTCTTCCCCTTCGGTTCCTTCCTGTCGTCAGGACTCAGGGTCAGAATGACAGCAAGCGAAGGGCTCCCTCAGAATAACAGGAAGCGAAGGGCTCAGAGTGACATTTATTGGTAGTTAGTAAACACCCTCTTGTAGTACTGTTGGAATTATTTTGGCTACGGTGGTAAGATATAGTAGGGGTAATTAAGAAATGGAAAAGGGTACCTGGAAAAGTAAAACTGGATTGGCTCAGATGCTAAAGGGTGGCGTAATCATGGATGTGGTCACCGTGGAGCAAGCTAAAATTGCTGAGGATGCTGGTGCTTGCGCTGTCATGGCTTTAGAGCGAGTGCCAGCAGATATTCGTGCTGCCGGTGGAGTAGCTCGTATGGCTGACCCAACCATAATCTCAGCCATAATGGATGCCGTAAGCATACCAGTGATGGCAAAATGCCGCATCGGACACTTTGTTGAGGCTCAAGTGTTAGAGGCATTGGGCGTTGACTTTATCGATGAATCTGAGGTACTTACTCCCGCCGACGAGAACCACCATATTTGGAAGCACGATTTCAAGGTTCCCTTTGTCTGTGGCTGTCGTGATTTAGGCGAGGCATTGCGTCGTATTGCTGAAGGGACAGCGATGATTCGAACGAAAGGTGAGGCGGGAACAGGGAACATTGTTGAGGCGGTGAGGCATATGCGAGCAGTCCAGGACGAAATTGCCAAACTTCGGACTTTGCCCAAGGAAGAACTGGTGGCTGAGGCGAAAGCACTTGGTGCGCCAGTGGAATTGGTGATAGAGATACATAACACGGGGAAGTTGCCCGTAGTGAACTTCGCTGCCGGCGGCATAGCTACGCCAGCCGATGCTGCTTTGATGATGCAATTAGGTGCTGAGGGTGTGTTTGTTGGTTCAGGCATTTTTAAATCCAGTGATCCCCCAGCCAGGGCAAAAGCCATTGTTAAAGCCACCACTCATTATCAAGACCCTGCTATTATTGCTGAGGCGTCTAAAGGTTTAGGTGCTGCTATGCCTGGCTTGGACATAAAGGCTATACCCCAGCAAGAGTTGCTAGCTACCAGGGGTGTGTAGCTGAAAGCAATTGTTGTTTTAGTATGCAAAAGGTAGTTAGCAACGAATTAGATGCTTTAATTGATATTTTACCGCCTCATATCCGTGAACCACTTTATGAGCAACCGGGTCGGGGTGAATTACTGGAAGTAATTCTAGACTTGGGGCGTCTCCCCGAAGCTCGTTTTCCCCATCGGGAGTTAGTTCTCAATTCTAAGGAACTTGACCGTGGTGATATCGACTATGTAGTATCACGAGTCGGTGAGTTCACTGGAGACAATCGCGCCGGCATTGAACGCACTCTTCATCGCATCTCAGCTGTACGCAATAGAAACGGTCGCATAATTGGCCTGACTTGCCGTGTGGGTCGGGCTGTGTTCGGTACTGTAAAGATGATTCAAGACCTTGTTGAATTGGGCAAGAATGTTTTGCTCTTGGGGCGGCCGGGAGTAGGTAAAACAACCATGTTGCGGGAAGTAGCCCGGGTGCTAGCTGATGATTTCAAAAAACGGGTTGTGGTAATTGACACCTCAAATGAAATTGCTGGAGATGGTGATATTCCTCACCCTGCCATTGGACACGCGCGGCGGATGCAGGTAGCTACTCCTGCCATGCAGCACGCAGTGATGATTGAAGCGGTGGAAAATCACATGCCCGAGGTCATTATCATTGACGAGATAGGTACTGAGCTTGAAGCCCAGGCAGCTCGAACTATCGCTGAGCGTGGGGTGCAATTGATAGGCACAGCTCATGGGAATACTTTGGAAAACTTGATACTGAATCCTACCTTGTCAGACCTCATCGGTGGCATCCAAACAGTTACCTTAGGTGATGAAGAAGCAAGGCGGCGCCACACGCAGAAATCTATTCTGGAACGCAAGGCACCACCTACCTTTGATGTGGTGGTTGAAATCATGGACTACTATAAAGTAACCGTTCACGCCAACGTGATTGATGCTGTAGATGCTACCTTGCATCAGCAACCCGTTCAAGCTGAGCTTCGCTGGATGGACGAAAATGGGAATGTAAGAGGGGAGAAAATAACATCGTCTTCCATGTTAGAAAGCAATCAAAGGCTTGTTCTGAGCCGAAGCTCTGAGCCCTTCGCCTCCTGTCATTCTGAGGGAGTGAAGCGACCAAAGAATCTCGCTCAGGGTGAACTCCACGAAGAGGTAGTGAAGGAACTGGAGAAGCAACCTTTGCGATTTTACCTCTTCGGCATTAATCGTTCCCGGTTAGAACAAGTTGCGGGGGAAGAGCGAGAAAATTTGAAATTTGTTGCCGATCTTAAGCAAGCTGACCTTTTTCTCACCACGCGAAGCTATTACCGCAGGAAGCCGCAAAAGATAAGAGATGCTGAGGCACTCGGTGTACCGATTTATGTCCTTAAAAACAACGATGCCGCTCAAATGAGACGGTGTCTGGACACTGTCTATCCTGTTACTTCTCAGTCTGCCTATGTTCATCACCTGCAACATATGATAGCTAGACATCATAACCTTAACATCAGTAAGGAGAACAGGGAGCCTAGTAATGTTAGTAATAAAAGCTTGTCCTGAGCGAAGCGAAGGAACTAGCATCGTGACAAGGGGGGATTGAGGCAACCCTTGAGCTTGGTTATCACATTTGAAGGTGGGGAGGGCTGTGGCAAAAGCACCCAGGCCAAGGCTTTATACCAGAGATTGCGTCAGCAGAATATTCCTGTAGTACTGACACATGAGCCTGGGGGCACAGTTCTAGGTAGCGAGATAAGGAGAGCACTCAAGAAGAAGCGAGGATGTCCTGTTTCGCCTGAAGCTGAACTGTTCCTTTTTGCTGCTTCTCGGGCCCAATTGATAGCTGAAGTAATTCGCCCTGCTTTACAAGAAGGCAAGATAGTTATCTGCGACCGCTTTAGTTATTCTACCTCTGTCTATCAAGGCTATGGACGGGGGCTTAGTTTGCCTACTGTGGAAATGATTAACAGCCTGGCAACCCAGAATCTCGAGCCAGATGTCATTATCCTCTTAGACCTACCGCCTGAGCAGGGGTTGACACGAAAACGAAATTTAAAAGACCGTTTTGAGCTAGAGGATTTATCCTTCCATCGCTGTGTTAGAGAGGGTTATCTCAAGATGGCGGCAACTGACCCTAATCGCTGGTTGGTAATAGATGCTTCGCTACCCAAAAATAAGATTGCCAAAATCGTCTGGGAAAGGGTGAGCCAGCTGTTACCTCCCGCCTCGTCATTGCGAGGAGCGTAATATGACTGAAGAAAGAGTAGCCGTGGCCTTAAGCGGAGGGATGGATTCCTCTGTGGCTGCCTTGTTGCTCAAGGAAGCTGGCCATGAAGTTATAGGGCTACACATGCATCTCTGGGATTCCTCTCGCTCCGAATACCAAGCACGTCAGGCCGAAGCTCTCTGCAGCACTCTAAACATTCCCTTCTACGTGGTAGATTCGAAAAAAGAATTTACCCTCAATGTTGTGGATTATTTCTGTCGGGAGTATAAGAGAGGGCGAACTCCCAATCCCTGCATTGCCTGTAATCAGCAGATAAAGTTTGGCCTCCTTTTAGCCAAAGCCCTTTCCCTAGGAGCTGATTTCCTGGCTACAGGTCATTATGCCCGGATTGAGCCTTCAGAGGATGGCTATCACTTACTTAAAGCGGCAGATTTAAGTAAAGACCAATCTTACTTCCTTTATACTTTAACTCAGGAAAAGCTTAAGCATCTCCTTTTCCCTTTAGGTAGCTATACTAAAGCTGAGGTTAAGCAGATAGCAAAGCGAGCAGGATTATCTATAGCATTTAAGCCTAGCCAGGATATTTGCTTTATTTCTGAAAAAAATTACTGCGCTTTCCTCAGCCAGAGGTTTTTAAGCACGCCCGGAGAGGTGGTAGACGCCCAGGGGAAGGTCTTAGGTCAACATCAAGGAATAGCCTTTTACACTATTGGGCAAAGGCATGGCCTGGGATTAGCCTCAGGCAAACCCCTTTATGTCATAAGGATAGACCCTGAGCATAATAAAATTGTCCTGAGCGAAGCGAAGGATCTCTATAGCCACAAAGTTACCGCCCAAGGGATGAACTGGGTAGCAGGTAAACCGCTGCTCGGGCCTATCACTGCGGCTGCCAAGATACGCTATAAATCAAGAGAGGCAGCAGCTGTCTTATTTCCACCGCGTCATTGCAACCCTGAACCCTTCACCCTTTGTCATTCTGAGGGAGAGAAACGACCGAAGAATCTCCTCTTCACTTCATTCAGAGCTTCGGCTCACCAGGGTAAACTCCGTGGAGGGGAAGCAATCTCCGATATCTGGTTTCCACAGCCGCAGCGGGCAATTTGCCCAGGCCAAGCCATTGTGTTCTATAAAGGCGATGAGGTATTAGGTGGTGGCATCATTGGAGAAATACTAACTGCTAATATCTAAATCCTAAAAAGTTAGGAGATTTGGATTTGGGATTTGGGATTTATTCAGAGATTAGAGTTTGTAAAGTGAAGCCACCAAACCTTAATCAAGAGAATGAGCTTAAATTACAGGGCTATGAGCTTATCGCTGGGATTGATGAAGCTGGGCGAGGGGCTCTTGCTGGCCCTGTAGTTGCTGGTGCTGTCATCTTACCTTATTCCAGTTATCCCTCTTGGTTTAAGCTAGTCAGGGATAGCAAGGAGATAAGTCCCAAAAAGCGTGAATTCCTTTTTGACTTGATTAACAAAGATGCCTTAGCGGTAGGCATTGGCGTAGTTCCGCCGCGGGTAATCGATGCCGTAAATATTCTCAAGGCAACCCAGATGGCTATGGAGCAAGCTGTAGAGAAGCTGCCCAAACAACCACATTTTCTCCTTATAGACAGGCTAGCTTTGCCTCGATGCCATATTGCCCAAAAAGGGATAACCAGGGGTGATAAGTTATGTCTTTCTATTGCCTGTGCTTCTATTGTGGCTAAGGTCACCAGAGACCATATAATGGAAGAGCTGGATAAAATCTATCCTGGCTATGGATTTGCTAAACATAAGGGTTATGGAACGCCGCAGCATATCTCCAACTTGTGGCAACTAGGGCCTTCACCAGTTCACCGTCTATCCTTTGCCCCAGTCAGGGATGCTAGCCAGCAGCGCATTTCCTCTCCCTTGAAG
>Ga0209609_10002588_pt1 | contig 10302 bp, 4 predicted proteins | sample LakKivw325mmetaG_FD_184136 | JGI IMG/M metagenome (GOLD analysis project Ga0209609, IMG submission 184136) | Anoxic lake water microbial communities from Lake Kivu, Rwanda to study Microbial Dark Matter (Phase II) - Lake Kivu water 325m metaG... | ecosystem: Environmental > Aquatic > Freshwater...
TCGACATGGGCAAGAAGACTCCGATCAAGGACGGCTCCGGTTCGGACTTCTACGTCATTGAGGATGATGGGGACCCCGAGGCGTGCAGCGTGTTCGTGTCGGGCGACTGGAACGGGCCGTGGCGCTACGTCGGGTTCGGGACCGGCACCCAGGGCTATGACCTCACGGTTGCGGGCATGGATGAGGCCCGGTTCGTGCGGATTGTGGACGACGGCGACGGCGGGTACGGGCCCTACGCGGGATTCGACCTCGACGCCATTGAGGCGGTCGTGGCCAGCGCTCCGGCCTTGACGTACCAAGCGAAGACAATCATCGACTCGCCGCCGGGCGGAAACGCCGACGCATGGCTGGACCCGGGTGAGAGCGCGGACCTCGTGGTCACGCTCAAGAATGCGGGGCGGCTCGGCGTTGACAGTCTCTCCGCGGTGCTCAAGACTACCGACGCGTACGTATCGGTATCGGACTCGGCCGGTTACTACGGCGAGGTCCCGGCGGATTCGACGCGGTCGAACGACGCGGACCGTTTCCACGTCTCCGCCGCCCCGAATACTCCGCTTGAACACGTCGCGCTGATGCGCATGTACTCAAGCGGCAAGGGCTATTCGGACAGCCTGCTGTGTACGGTTACGGTCGGCAAGATACTCGCGACCGACCCGATTCCGGACGGGCCGCGCACGCCGCCTCTGTACTGGGCGTACGACGACATCGACACGCTCTACCCTGAGCACCAGGAGTACGAATGGGTCGAGATAAGCGGCATCGGGATAAGCGTGAACTTCGCGCACAACGACGACGTTGTGGCCATCAACATACCGGCCGGTTTCGGGCCGCTCCGGTTCTACGGCGAGGACTACGCTCAGTTGTCGATATCAGCCGACGGCTGGATTGCCTGCGGCAACTACACCCTGGACAACTTCGAGAATACCAGCCTGCCCGACTCCTCGGCCCCGCCGGCGACGGTCTTTGCCAACTGGGACGACCTCTACCCGCGCGTAGGGGGCGGCGGTGGGGCCGGCTATGTCTATTGGCACCACGACTCAGCCAACCACCGTTTGGTAGTGGAATACGACAGCGTCAGGTACTATGACGGCCCGGACCGCGACAAGTTCGAGGTCATCTACTACGACACAACCGTTGTTACGCCGTCCGGGGACAACGCCATCGTGGCGCAGTACATGACTGCGGCGGGGTTCGCGAGCTCGTCCGTGGGTATTCAGGACCCGACCAGCGCCATCGGGATTCAGGTTCTCTACAATGGCACTCTCTCCCACGGCGCAGCGCCCATCGCCGCCGGCCGGGCCGTCAAGTACACGACCACAGCGCCGACCGGCGTGGTGGAACCGGTAGCAGGCGCGAAGGGCATTGACCGGCTGACGCTTGCGAGTCTCGGCAACCCGAGTCGCGGCCGCATAACGCTGGCCTACACCTTGCCGGCCGCGGGAAACGCGAGGCTCTGCGTGTACGACCGCGCCGGTCGGCTGGTGAGAAGTTGGGACCTGGGCGCGGGACATGACCCAAATCTCCGGGATTTGGGATCGTGTCCCAAGCCCACCCGCCAGTCGCTCCTCGTCTGGGACGGAACCGACGCCACGGGCCGCAAGGTCGGAGCGGGCGTCTATCTGGTGCGGCTGACGGCGAACAACAGCTCCACTGTCATCAAGGCGACGGTGGTGAGGTAGTCCGTGAAGGGCACAGGTCGAAGTCAGAAGCGAGAAGCCAGAAGCCAGAAGCTAGAGGTGCCGAAGCGCACGGCGAAGGGCGCTGAGCGCAAGTCGTTGTCCCGGTCGTCAATCTGCAATCTGCAATCGGCAATCGGCAATATCCCCCGGAAGTCCTGGGACCACTACTTCATGGACATCGCGCAGTTGGTGAGCGAGCGCTCGACCTGCCTCCGGCGCAAGGTCGGGGCGGTGCTGGTGCGCGAGCGCAGGATTCTCTGCACCGGGTACAACGGCGCGGCCCGTGGGCTCCCGCACTGCGACGAGGTCGGGTGCCTGCGGGAGAAGATGCACATCCCGTCCGGGGAACGCATCGAGACCTGCCGGGGAATACACGCGGAGCAGAACGCGCTGGTGCAGGCCGCGGCGTCCGGCATCAACGTGAGCGGCGCGACTCTGTACTGCACGCACGAACCGTGCATCACCTGCGCCAAGATGCTCCTTAACGCGGGCATCCGCCAGTTCGTGGTGGAGCACCGCTACCCGGACGAGCTCGGTCGCAAGATGCTGGCCCAGGCGCGCGTCAGGGTCCGCAAACCGGTCTAGGAAAATGGGGACCGTACCCTTCAGGGACTGTCCCCATTTTCCCCTACCTTCAGGGACCGCCCAATTCTCCAACAATGCCATGCGCGTCAACCTATTGACTAGCTAGTTCTCCGAGGTAGAATTCAGCCAGCGACGCCGAGTGTGGCGGGACATGGGCGCCCGTCTCACGGTCCGTGCCGGCGCCAATCTGCATGGGTCAAATTCATTCGGGGGTGCAGAATGTCACCTATCCGTGTTCGACGTTCTTTGGTTCGAACCGTCTCCTCATACATTCGGGCCGTAAGACCCGTCGCCGTGCTGTTGGCCGTCGGCTGCTGCCTGTCCACAGTGGGCGGGCAGTGGCTGGAGACCACCATACCCTTGCCCGACTCGCTCGGCGCCTTTGCAGCCAATGGCAGCCAGGTCTGGGATTCAGCCGACAACAAGCTCTTCCTGGGCGGGGACAGCGGCGTGCTCATCATAGACGGGCATACGAACGAACGGGTGGCTATCGTCCCGGTGAGCGGCCGTGTCAGAGCCATTTGCTGCAATCCCAGCGCGCACAAGGTTTACTGTGCCACAAGCTCTGATAGGGTAGCGGTGATCGATGGCGCAGCAAACCGGTTGCTGACCACGGTTCCGGTTGGGGCCCGTCCCATCGCACTCTGCTACAACTCGCAGAACGGCAAAGTCTACTCTGCTGATGAGGATGGCGACGACATTTCCGTAATTGATTGCGGGGCCGATACCCTCGCCGCAACCATATCCGGTGTGGGGAGCCCTTCGTTGCTATGCTATGGCTCCGGCAGCAACAAGGTCTACTGTGACAGACGCGATCCAAAGGCGGTTGTCATTATTGACGGCGCGGCCGATACTGTCGTCGCCCAATTGCCCGCCGCACTCTCTGTCACTGCATTCGCCTATGACCCGCAAGACGACAAGGTCTACGCCGCGGGGTTTCACGATGACACTGTCGCCGTCCTCGACGGGGCGGCCGATACGGTCCGGGCCTTCATACATATCGCCAATGTGCCCTTTGCGTTCTGCTACGATTCACGCGACAACAAGATGTACTGCGCGAACTGGTACGGTCCGTGGTTTCTGACAGCCATCGACTGTGAGGCTGACACGGTTCTTTCCCGGGTCGAGGCCGGACCCACGTGGAACTCTGATGGCCTCTGCTACAATCCGCAGGATAATAAGCTGTACTGCATAAGGGTCAGCAGTGACCCGCCAATAGTGACTGTAGTAGACTGCGACGCGGACTCCGTGGTGACGAACGTGGTCACGTGGTATGACCCGTACGGCGGCTGCTACAACTCTGAAGAGAACAACGTCTTCTGCACCAGTTGCGAGGGAGTCGTCACAGTCGTCAACGGCGCCACAAACGAGGCGGTCGCCAGCGTTCCCTCCCGGGGCTGGCCGTACGTGCTATGCAGCAACCCGTTGCGCGGCAAGGTGTACTGCGCCAGCCACGACGGACGCTATGTGGCGGTAATCGACGCTGCCACGAACAGAGTGACGAGGAGAGTTATGACCGGAGCCGGACTCCGGGCGCTCTGCTACAACGACCACAATGACAAAGTCTACTGCGCGGGCGAGGCTAGCCAGACCGTGACGGTCGTCGACGGCGCGTCGGACAGCGTGCTTGCGACCATCGACAGCGCGGGATGCAGCGGCGCGCTGTGCTACAACTCACACGACGACAAAGTCTACACCTCGGGCCGAGGCTATTTCGCGGTCGTCATTGATGGCGAGGCGGACACGGTCCTCACGACGGTTCCAGTCGGTAACTGGCCACGCGAATTCATGTACAACCCGCAGAGCGACAAAGTATACTCGGCAGACTACTGGGGCACGGTCACCATCATCGATGGTGCGGCAGACACGGTTCTCGCGACGCTTCCGGTCGGACAGTTTGCCGGATCGCTCTGCTGCAACACGCGGGATAACAAGGTCTACTGCGGGAGTGATTCGCTGGTCATCATCGACGGCATCAGTGACACGAGAATCGCGGCTGTCCCCGGCGGCGACGGAGGGATCTGCTACAACTCACGGAACGACAAAGTGTACGGTCAATCGGGTTCGCACACGGTGGTAATCGATGGCAGGGGCGACACGGTCCTGACCACGGTAGATGCGGGCAGCCCGGTCTGCTACGACTCGCTGAACAACAAGGTGTACTGCGTGAGTGACCACGACACGGTATCAGCCATCGATGGCGCGACCGATGCGGTCGTGGTGAGAATCGGAGTCGGCAGCGGCCCTTCGCACATTCTCTGGAACGAGTCCCATAATCGGATCTACGTGGCGAACTACCGCGGTTCCAGCATCTCGGTCCTGCGTGACTCGATGCTGGGAGTTGAGGAGAGCTCTAGGCTTCGGGCCGCAAGCACTAAGCCAGCACCGACAATCGTCCGCGGCGTCCTGTTCCTGCCGGAAGCCGCAAGCCGCAAGCCTCGAGCCGGAAGCTTGATGGACGCGGCTGGACGAAAGGTGCTGGACCTGCGGTCCGGAGCGAATGATGTGCGGGCGCTGGCGCCGGGCGTGTACTTTGTGCGGGAAGCGCAAGCTCAAGCCCAAGCTCAAGCGCAGGCTATTCGGAAGGTCGTGATTACGAAGTAAGGAGGTGTTGTGAGAACCGCAAGTGCAGTTCTGTGCATCGGCTGCTGCCTGTCCGCAGTCAGCGGGCAGTGGTTGGAGAAGACTGTCTACCTGCCCGATTCGTTCGGCGGGCTGAGCACGCCGAATTGCCTCGTATGCGACCAGGCCGACAACACGGTTTTCGTGGCGGGCGAGCAGACCAGCACGATATTGGTGCTCGACGCGAAGGACGGCCACCGCCTGGCCCGGATTCCGTTCGCTGCCGACGTTCGCGCGCTCTGCTACAATTCGGTGAGCAACAAGGTGTATGCCGCGGCCGTGGACCTGGACAAGGTCGCGGTGATTGATGCTGGTACAATGCAGTTGGTCAAAGCCATTACGGTCGGGGCCAAGCCGGTCGGGCTCGCATACAACCCGGCGCTCAATCGGGTCTACTGCGTGGACCTCATCAGCTACGACGTTACCGTCATCGACGGCGCCGGTGACAACGTGCTGGCGACCGTGCCCGTTGGTCGGTACCCCTATGCGGCGTGCTGGAACCCGACCCGGAACGTTGTCTACGTCGCGAACTCGAACAGCAACACGGTGAGCGTCATCGACGCGACGGCCGATACGGTCGTGGCCACCATCGCGGCTGGGAACGCGCCGATGGGCTTCGTCTACAATCCCGACCTGAACAAGCTGTATGAGGCAGACTACGGTTCGGGGAACGTGACGGTCATTGACGGCTTGGCCGATACGGTGCTGGCTACTATCGAAGGCGGGACATCACCAATCCGGCTCTGCTACAACCCGACCGACAGCAAGGTCTACGTCGCGGACGAGGATGACCGGCTGCTGATCATCGACTGCCGGGCTGACACGCTTCTTTACGGAGATGAGAGCTACGGTCTCGACGTCGCCTACAATGCGCTGAACAATCACGTGTATACGGTCATTGAGGACGTGATTGAGGTGATTGACGGCTCCACGAACGAACTCATCAGCGACCTTTGGTTCGGCTATGAAGCGGTCGCGGTCTGCATCGCCGATTCGGGCCGGCGGGCGTTCGGCCTCGCCTGTGACGGCGCGGTAGTCGGAGTCGCAGATTGCCGGGCCGACTCGCTCATGGCGACGGCCGGCACCGAGGCGCAGTTGTCGGCGCTCTGCTCAAACCCGACCGCACACAAGGTCTACTGCGCCGACTCGGCAGCGAACGTTGTCACGGTGTTCGACGACGAGACTGGCGCCATTACTGCCGTCATACCTGCCGGGCAGTGCCCCGCGGCCCTGCTCTACGATTCGTTCAGCCACAAGGTCTACTGCGCCGGTACTGGCGGCGACTACGATCTCTCTTCTACACTTGTCGTGATCGACGGGGCGGGTGACAGCATGCTGAAGATACTCCAGACGGCCGAGGTATATGGACCTGTACGACAGGCGCTCTGCCTCAACACCGCGGACGACCGCGTGTACCTAGGCAACCCTCGCCAGAGCGAGGTCATTGTTGTGGACGCGACCGCAGACACGGTCATCGCGACGGTGCCGGCCGGCGGCGACCCGGTTGCGCTTTGCTACAACCCAGCGTACAACTATGTCTACGTAGCTACACAAGGCAGGATTGTCGGAGTGATAGACTGCGAGCAGAACGTGCTGATTGCCGTGGATACCGTCGGCTCAGGCCCGGTGGCCCTGTGCTACGTCCCGGTCGGCGGACGTGTGTACACGGCGAACTCGGGCGATAGCACGGTCAGCGTGATTGCCGGGGAAAGACCGACGGTCGAGGCCGAGATTAACGTCGGCAGGCAGCCGTCCGCTCTCTGCCGGGACTCAATCGACAACAAGGTGTTCTGCGCGAACCGGGCGGACAACAACGTGGCCGTCATCGACGCGAGCACCAACACTGCCATCGCCTGGGTGGCGGTCGGCGCTGAGCCGGTCGCGCTCTCCTACGACGCGCTCAACGATTACGTCTACTGCGCGTGCCGGGGAAGCGACGAGGTCTACGTAATCGACGCCCACCGGAACAGCGTTGTCACCTGCATCGCGGTCGGCCCCGAGCCGTCCGCGCTCGCCTGGAACCCGATTGAGCTGCGTACCTATGTCCTGAACCACGGTAACTCCAGCGTGTCAGTGCTCCGCGACAGCCTGCACGTAGGCGTGGCGGAGCGGCTCCTTGCCTCAGGCAGCAAGCCCGAAGCCACGGTTGTGCGCGGCGTGCTCAATCTGCAACCCGCAATCTGCAATCTGCAATCTGAAATCGCTCTGCTGGATGTCAGCGGGCGCAGGGTCTTGGACCTCGCGCCGGGTGCGAATGACGTGCGGGCGCTGTCGCCGGGCGTGTACTTTGTCCGTTCAGGGCCGTCAGCCGTGAGCCATAAGCCGTCAGCCGTCACAAAGGTCGTGATTACGAAGTAAGGAGGCGTTGTGAAAACCGCAAGTGTCGCTCTGTTCATCTGCTGCTGCCTGTCGGCAGCCAGCGCTCAGTGGTCAGGAATGATGAATGTCCTGCCTGACGAGCATCCGACAGCTTCGGGCGCGCGAGTCGCGGTCAGGCCGGCGCCGCAGTCCGGCCTGCCGTTTGACGTCGCCATCGGGTCGCTGGACACCATCGGCGGAACGACCTATGACTGGCAGTTCGGCGGTCCGGTCTGGCGGACGCTCGTCGATTCGCGCCGCTACGGCATCCACGCCGTCTGGATGTACTCAGCCGACACGTCGATGTTCTTTCCGGACCGGAACATGCGCTACAACTTCTACGACAACAGCCTCGGTGAGTGGATCTGGCCTGACCCGTATTTCATGCAGTCGGGCGTCAACGTCTTCCCGATGCGGACCGGGTACGGCAACGTTGACATCGACACGAGCGGCGTGGCCGTGATTTCCGCTCACCACTCGACAGCAGGCGGATTCGCGCCGATAGTCGCCCGTGACGTAGATATCGGGTGCGGCATCTTCGACTACGCATACGGTGAGCCCGTGCTCGACGGATACGGGTGGCCTTGCATTGGCGTCGACATGAGCAACTATTGCCAGTTGGCGATAGTCGACTACGCCACCCAGGGCGACCTCTACTGGAGCCGCTTGACCGCCCCGGTGTACATGGGGTCGTCCTCTTTCCCCGACCACAACATCGCGACGTCGAAGGTCCTCGGCTCGAACAAGGTTTGCATCACGTGGGTCGAAACCCCGGCCAGCGGCTACAAGCAGGAGCCGGGCTACTATCGTGAGTCTTCGGATGGCGGCGAGAACTGGGACTCGGCGGTGGACATCGGGTTCCCCCCGGCGTTCCACCCTGGCTCGGACACGGTGCCGTCGTTCCACGTCACCTCGCTGTTTCCCTTCTACGACAACGACGACCGCCTGAACATCGTGGCCAATGTCTGCCCGTATGTTGACGACACCACGTGGAGCAATCCGTCTGAGATATGGCACTACTGCCCGGACAACACTCCGCGCTGGAACCGCGTCCACGTCGCGGGCTGCGACCCGGGCAACATGCAGGGGTCGGTCGGCTACAACGCGGCGTATGCCTGCCGCCCGAGCGTCGGCCAGGACGACCACGGCGACCTGTTCGTCGCCTGGGAGCAGTTTGACTCGGTGAACGTCGAGACGACCACCAGCCGCCTGCGCGCCGACATCTGGGCCTCAGGCTCAACCGACGGCGGCCTCACCTGGTCGACTGCCCTGAAGCTGACCACGCCCGGGACCGCGTCGTGTCGTTTTCCCAGTATCTGCGACCGGCTCTGGCAAGGGGACTCGCTGGCGGTGCTCTACCAAGAGGACCAGTGCGCCGGGTTCTTCGTGCAGGGCGAAGGTGCGGCGACCGAGAACCCGATTGTCGTGCAGAAAGTCCCGAGGGACTCGGTCGTCAAACGAGGGCCGTACTACGGTCGGCTCAGACAGCCGAACGGCGGTGAATTCCTCCTTGGCGGAGACACATTCGTCGTCAAGTGGGCCGTAACTCCACATACCTTTGACCACGGGGTCCTGTCGCTCTCCACCGACGGCGGCAGCACGTTCCCGACCTTCCTGTCAGACTCAATCCCACCGGCAGATACGACCTACTTGTGGGACCCGATTCCTCAACTCTGCTGCTCGGTCTGCCGGGTGAAGTTCGAAGCCAAGGACTCGCTGGGCGCAACCGTGTTCAGCGACATGAGCAACGGCGTCTTCGTTATCGACACGGTCTTGGTCGGCGCCTCAGATAGCCGGCTGGAACCGGGAACCGCGGCCAGGCCCATGCCGACCATCATCCGCGGCGTGCTATACGTGCAGAGGCGCCCAAGCTCAGGCCCAAGCACAAGCTGCCTGCTGGACATCAGCGGGCGGAAGGTGATGGACCTGAAACCGGGCGAGAACGGCGTGTGTCACCTGGGTCCCGGGGTGTACTTTGTGCGGGAAACGCACGCTCAAGCCCAAGCTCAAGCGCAGGCTATTCGGAAGGTTGTGATTACGAAGTAAGGAGGCGTCGTGAAAACAGCAAGTGTAGTTCTGTGCATCTGCTGCTGCCTGTCGGGTGTCAACGCACAGCAGCCTCTCATCGGAGTCGTCGACACTGTCGGTGGGACGACCCTCGATGACCTGACAAACGGCCCGGCCTGGCGGATGCTTGTCAATACTCCGGGTCACGGCATGCACGCCGTCTGGATGTACTCCGGTGACACATCAGGCGCTCTCCTGGACCGGAACATACGGTACAATTTCTACGACTACGTCACCGGGGCGTGGAGTTACCCTGATTCGGACTTCATGCAAGGAGGGGTCTACGTCTTCGTGGGCCGCGCTGGGTATGGCAGCATCGATATTGACACGAACGGCGTAGCCGTGATTTCGGCCCACCACGCGACAACGGGCGCCAACTTCGCGCCAATAGTCGCCCGCGATGTCGACGTCGGGCAAGCCATCTTCGACTACTCGCCGGGCGAGCCGACGCTTGACGGATACGTGTGGCCTTGCGTGGGAGTGGGCATGAACGGCTACTACCACCTAGCGATGCTTGAGAACGCCACCCAGGACAACCTGTACTGGGGCCGCATGACCTCGTGGCCGACCTGGGACGCGGCAGTCAGTATGCCCTCGCCCCAGCCCGAGCCGCTGTTCCCCGACCACAATATCGCGACGTCCAAGGTCCCCGGCTCGAACAAGGTCTGCATCACCTGGGTCGCGGTCCCTGCTACCGGCGCCGCACAGATGCCGGGGTTCTACCGCGAGTCACGTGATGGCGGTGACCACTGGGACACGCCGCTGGACATCGGATTCCCTCCGGCGTTCCACCCGGGCTCGGAGACCGTACCTTCCTACCATGTCAGTTCGCTGTTCCCGCTGTACGACCGGAACGACAACCTGCACATCGTCGGCAACGTCAGCCCGTTCGTTCGCGACACGTTTTGGCCCAACTTGTCGGAAATCTGGCACTTCTGCCCGGACAACACGCCCTCATGGACCCGGATTCACCGCGCCGGTTCCTATAGCC
>Ga0209609_10002592_pt1 | contig 10299 bp, 11 predicted proteins | sample LakKivw325mmetaG_FD_184136 | JGI IMG/M metagenome (GOLD analysis project Ga0209609, IMG submission 184136) | Anoxic lake water microbial communities from Lake Kivu, Rwanda to study Microbial Dark Matter (Phase II) - Lake Kivu water 325m metaG... | ecosystem: Environmental > Aquatic > Freshwater...
GCCACCGTCCTGGGGCCATCCGACAAGCAGATGGCGATCATATCGCTATTGTCCCGATTCTCGCGCCAGCGATGCTGTCGTGGTTCTTGGTGCTCTGTCATTTCATCGCCCTCTATCTCTGTCGGGATTCATCACCCTGCACCGCCTAATCTGGTGATTATGCGGGATCGGCCTCTTGCGCCTTGGTGTTGCACCTTACAGCCTCGTGCCCGCCCCCTGAACTGGTGGGGTGAGCTCGCCATTCACGATGACTGTAATATCCCCAATGCACCTTACCTCATCGTCTACCACGACAACCCCATCGCCGTCTCGGCAAGCGTACAAAACCACTTGACGAACCCGCGAGTGCGCCTGAATCGCCGCCAGATCAGAAGGGATTTCCCCAAGGTGGGGCACGAAGGCAAAGTCAACGAGGTGCAATGCGCTATCGTCGGTTTCGCCCTCAAGCGACACATCGCCACACAAAGAAGCCGTGGCGATGTCCGGCGTCATCAAAATCGCCCCAGCGCTGACCCCAATCAGCACGCCGCCCCGCGCGACATACTGGCGCAAGGGGGTAAGCATGTCGCGCTTGCGCAGCCAGTGAAGGAAATAGTAGGTGTTGCCCCCAGTGAGGTGGATTGCATCACAGGCCAAAAGGGCCTGGAGCCGGTGCGGCTCGTAGCCTTCATCAAGCGCGAAATAGACTGGCATCGTCATGCCCAGTCGAGCGTAGTAGACTCGTCGTTCCTCGTAATAGCGATCCCGCTGTGGGTTCGTACTGCATGGGATGTAGCCAATTGTAGGGTTGGCTTTGCCAAGCAGGGCCACCAATTCCTGATCAACTTTTTCCGTTCCAGGCACAATCTGGTCGCTGTATAGGACGAGCCTTCTCATGGGCCTACTTGATGCTCGCGGCGAGATCACGCGCCCAGGCGGCCGCGCGCTCCAGCTCACCCTCCTTCAGCGGGCCTTTCGTCCCTTTGACGAAGAAGGCTGCCGGCGGCGCCAGGAGCGCCCCACCCTTTTGTGTGAGGCTGTCCGCGATCCTGGTCGCCGCGTAGCCAAAGATGCGGACGAACTTCACGGTGGAGCGGGTGTCGAACGTAGCGACGCGGATGCCCTGCAGGGCGGTCGCCGGGAGCTGGTCCAGCCAGGCTTGCAGCCCCTCCGTCGGCCGGCCGCCGCGGGTCGGCGATCCGACGATCAGCAGGGCGAGCCCTTGCAGATCAGCGGCGCTCACTTTGCCCACCTGGAGCACCTGACCGCCGATGGCCTCGCCGATAGCCTGGGCGATCTTTTCCGTATTCCCATAGACCGAATCATAGACGATCAGGGTTTTCACTGTCCACCTCGCATAGAAGATTCCGGCTCGGCTGATTCGCTCACCGGTGAAGACTCATGCTGCTAGAGTTAAGGCCGCAGCTTGGCCGCCAGGTCGCTGGCCCAGGCGCGGATCGCCGGCCAGTTGCGCACATCCTCGGCCGGCAGGCCATGGAGGGGGCTGGCGGGCAGACTGGCAAGCAGGCCATCGGGGAAGCGCAGCGACGCCGGGTCGTACTTGCCGCCGAACATCTCCGCAGCGATCGGTTTGAGCCAGGGGAACTTGGCCAGCTCCTTGTCGAGCTGGGGGCGCGCGCTTTGCAGCGCTTGCTCAGCGCCGTGGGTCGGGCCAAGGGCGAAAACGGCCACGGGCCGCGTCGCGAGCGCCGCGCTGTGCCGCGAGAGGAAGCGCCGCGCGTCCTTGAGAAAGCTGCCGATATAGATGGGCGCCCCAATCACGACCGCGCGGTAGCTTGCGACTGCCTGCACCTTGCGCATGGGCTGAATATCCACCTCAAGCCCGCTTTCGCGCAGCGTCGCCGCGATGGCCTCGGCAACTTCGCGGGTGGAACCGTAACGTGTTGCGTAAGCTACGAGCATCGGGTCAGACATGGCTGTCTCCTTTCAGTCCAGATCCCTTCGTTATTTCCTTCTGACAACTACTTGCTGGTTCTGGTCAGGAAGGGCGAAGTGAAAACTGCTTCCTCGCCCCTGCTTTTTCATGTCTTGAAGGGCTTGATTTTTGCCCGAAAAAGGCTATAATGATAGTAGACAAGGGCGCCCCGCCCGCGTCTGGCCTGGTGACCTACGTGCTCCCCCTCGGTAGCCACTCCGGGGAAGTGGGCTAGGTTGTGCGGCGCAAGCCCCCCCAGGCCGTTTGCTTTATATTAGCCTGCTCAGGTCTTTAAGTGTTATCCGGTACCCAGCTCTTAGCTTCCCCCGCTGAACGTTCCATGCCAAAACATGGGCACGGGAGCCCTTTCCCACTTGTCTGAATACGAAACGTTCCGCCCTCAGCGCCCAACCCTTCTTTTGGGCATAACGTAGCAATGTGGCCCGAATATCTGCCTCTCGGCCGCTATACTCTGTGTCAATGACCACAGTTTCCTCAGGATCGGCCGCTTGGCTCAGATAGTCTCTGAGCAGTATGAAAAGGCCGGCCGCAAAGAGCATCAAGTAAGCCATCTTGCGGGGCTTCTTTTTTGATACCAAGATCTCCAAGGCTCGCCTTTTGACTCTTGCTGGGATCACGACGGAGAAGCTCCGCCCATCTGCAAAGGCCAGAATGGTATCCTTGTCCATGCGCTCGATCTTGTTGCTCTGATCCACTTCGATGGGCATGAATAACTTTCAGGCCGCCCTCTCGCGCTCCAAGACCCCCGGGGCAAAGCGTTGCCCCTTGGCCGGCTCATCGGAGACCAGGATGCCGTCGCGCAGGCGGATGATGCGCCGGGTGAACTCGGCGATGTCGGGGGCGTGGGTCACATAGATTACGGTAATGCCCCGCTCGAGGTTGAGGCGCTGGAAAAGGCCCACGATCTCCAGGCCGGTCTTGGTGTCCAGGTTGCCCGTGGGCTCGTCCGCCAGGATGATGTCGGGGTTATTGACCAGCGCCCGGGCAATGGCCACGCGCTGCTGCTCGCCCCCGGATAGCTCGTTTGGCCGGTGGCGGATACGGCCCTCCAATCCCACCACTTGCAGCGCCTCGAAGGCCCTTTGGTGGCGATTGCTGGCCCCGGCATAGATGAGCGGTATCTCAACATTGTCAAGGGCCGTGGTGCGCGCCAGCAGGTTGTAGACCTGGAAGACGAAGCCGATCTTGCGATTGCGAATCGCGGCCAACTGGTTGTCGTCCAGTGTGGCGACGTTCGTGCCATCCAGGACATACTCCCCCGAGGTCGGTTGATCCAGGCAGCCAATGATGTTCATCAGCGTGCTCTTGCCGGAGCCCGAAGGCCCCATGATGGCGGTCAGTTCGCCCTTGTCAATGCTCAGGGTGAGGCCGTTCAAGGCGTTCACCCGTACCGTACCCATCTGATAGATCTTGCAGATGTCCCGCAGCTCGATCAACATGGCTCACCTCCCAATCGCTAACCCATAGCGCACCATTCCTCCTCACGCAGGTAGGGCACATGTAGCCCCTTGAGCATCTTCTACCACGATTAGGCCCTGTTGGCAAGCAAGGCCAGCCCTGTAGGTGGGTCCAGCATTTTTGGGGCGTCGGTGGATGGAATCCACCGACTGACAATAGAAAGCCCGCGCCGCGGGCTTTGGATGGGCAGCCGTCGGATTCCATCCGACGGTCCGCTTGTAAGGATGGGACGGCGGCCATCCCCTACGGCACAACGGGCCTGTAGGGAACGTCCGCCGTCACGTTCCACGCTCAGGGCAGGGCCACTCGGGCGAAGCGCGTTGTACCGGTGATGATGACCGCGCACCCCAATAGCAGCACGAGCATATTCAGCGCCAGCCAGCCGATGCCGGACCACCCGGAGGTAATCTCCCGAAGGGCGCCGCGCTCGACAAAGAGCAAATCCACCGCGTTGGCCGCCGGATGCGAGCAGATGTACAGGCCGAGCAGCACGCCGATCGCGCCGTCCAGTAGAGTCCTGCCGGTCAGCGTGTGCAGGTAATGGAGCATGGCGATATAGACGAGCGCGAGCAGGGCCAACGCCCATAAAACCCTCGTTTTACGCCTGTAACGGCGTTGATCCATACGCGGACCCCTCAATAGAAGAGCATTTTACCACAAAGACACCAAGATTCTAGGAAATTATCGGGTTAACCTTTGTGCCTTGGTGCCTCCGTGGTGAATTCCGGCCTTTCTGCTACCAGTCAAGCTCACACGGGATGGAACGGGTCTCCCGTAGGCAGATGGGTGATGGCCAGGTCCGGGAAGCGCGGCCGCAGCCACTCGACGAGATATTCCATCCCTGCCTCCTCGCTATTGACATGCCCCACGAGGATCAGCGCGAGCGTCCTGCCCTGGGCGCTGGCGTCGCGGACGTACTCGACGGTCTCCCACTCGCTGACCTCCCCCGCGATCAGGACATCCACATCCTCTTTGCCGAGGAACTTGATGTGCCATTGGCCCCCTGAGGCCCCAACGGCCAGCGCCGCACGATGACAGACCATCTCCAAGCTCCCCACCACGCGCACGATGTGAGAGCCTAGCCTGCTCTTCAGGTAGAGGGCCAGGTCGCCCACCGTGGTCGGCGGCAGGGCAAAGATGGGACAGGAGCGCGCCTCGGATTCGACATATTGCTCCCATCCCAATTGTCTGATCACGCCAGTGTTAATGCCGTCGGGCTGGTGTGAGTGCCAGTAGTCGTGGAAGCGCCAGACGACGATGCCGTTTTCCTCCAGCAGTTGGCGTTTGGCCTCGTACACGGGGTCGCCCGCCAGCCAGTCCACCTTGTCGCGGTGGCTGTAGTAGGTCGGCTCGTGGGTGATGATCAGGTTCGCGCCGAGCGCGATGGCTCGCTGGATCACCGCATGGCTGGCGAGAAACGTGGTGACGATGCCGGTGACCGGCTGAGACGGGTCGCCGGACTTGATCGTGTCCACCGTGTCTTTCAGGGGCACTTTGGGCATGGCCTGGAGGATGGTGTCAATGACCTCTTGAATCGTGCGACTCATGATGTTTCTCCTTGTTCTCAGAAATAGCCGCGCCGTCTTGGTTCCATAGGAAGATACGAGATTCACCGCTGAGACGCGGAGAACGCAGAGGCTTTTATCCTTTTTTTCTCCTGTTTTTCCATGCGCTCTCTGCGTCTCAGCGGTTAGTGACCCGTTTTCCTACAGAATCGCAAGGGTATGAGGCAACGCCTGGCGGCGTCACGACCAACGCTATTTATTATGGTAGCGGCGGGCCGCCTCGGCTGTAGGCGACCGAATCCAGGACGGCCAGCCAGTCGAAATCAGCGAGGCTCTGGGAAGTCAGGGCAAAGTAGGTCGTGTTCTTCATACTGCCCGAGCGAGTCGGAAGGACGGCGATGGCCGAAGCGGGAAGCCCCCGGCCTTGGTGAGTCGGAATGAGCCGCGCCGGCCCCGGCACGGCGGTCAGCCGCGCCTCAAGGGTGCCGGCCTCGGGCTGGCCGATGCCATTGGCGTCAGAAACGCCCACTGCCGAACCGGCGACGGCGTAGCCCGGGCCGAGCATCTCGTGGAGGTGCGCTCCCGCCGGCCACCAGGTGAGCAGGTCGGGGCCGAGTTGCCACTGTGACTCGCCGCGCCGCAAGTGGCTATTGTGAGCAAAGGCCAACACCTTTCCTCGGCCACGCTCACGGGAGACGATATAGGCCAGATTATCGGCCATCATCAGGTCGCGAAGGCCGAGAAGCCGGGCGATCCGGTCGCCGGATGCCCGCGCGAGCGTCGCATGGTAGCTCAGTAACTGGCGGGCCACCGTGGCGTACTGCACGGCTTGCAGATAGCGGCCTTCGTCGCTCTTGGCCACCAGTTCGGGGCGGCGGACGCGCAGCTCGGTGATGAGATCCTCCGTCTCGATCCGCAAGGCCGTGGCGGCGGGCGAAAGGCCCACCGACTTGGTCGGGTCGAACGATGCGGCGGGGTTCTCCCAATCGGCATCCTGGCCAAGAAGCGGGGCGATGCGCTGGCGACGCTCTTGGACGCTGGCACTATCCACCGTCGCGAGGTAATCGAGAACGAAATACAGGGTACCCCTTGGGCTGTCGCTGCCGACCATTTCGGTCGGACTATCGAAGCCGTAGAACCGGAGCTTGAGGCGATGGGAAGGATCGGCATTGTACGCCCTGATCCACTCCACGAGCTCTCGATTCGCGCCGAGCCGGCCGAAGCCGTGGCTAAATCCGCTATCCTGCACGGCCTCATATGATGCCGGGCCGCGACCGGCACCATACTCGTTCACCACGTGCCCCCGAGGAAAGCTGCTCTCGACGGCGATGGCGCTGTAGCCATGCGCCTCCACCAGGCGTTGGAAGAGCCGGTTGCGGAGCATGAGGATATCCTCGCCGCCGTGGAGCGCTTCGCCAAAGCCAAGCAGCTCCACCGCGTCGTCCAGTGTGGCGATGACCTGATCCACGGCGGTGTTGAGGGCTGCGAGCGAAGCGAGGGAGAAGGGAATCGCCTCGTGCAGAATCCAATCGTCGAGGGTAGCATACACCGGGCCGGGACTCGGACTCCTTTTCATTTTTCTCCCGTTTCTCTCTGCGCTCTCCGCGACCTCTGCGGTGAATCCCCCTTTCCCTACAAGATTATCTCATAACGCAGCCAGAGGACGCTATTACCTCCTCCTGCGCTCCTCCAAGACGGCATAGGTGTGAAAGTCAGCCAGCATCGTGCTGACCGGAATTGGGCCACCCGTGGGCCTCTCCTCGCTAGAGAGGCGCGACACGGCTTTGAACGCCAGTCGCGGATTCCTCCCCGCCTCTTTGGCGGCGACGTAAAGCTCCTTGAGGGCAAGAAGCACGTCGCGATAGTCCCTGCGGCAGTTCTCGACGGAGATGGCGGCCAACCCCCAAAGGAGCCATTCCCCTTTAGCGCGGGCGCGGAGGCGCTCGGCCGCCCGATAGGCATAGCCCAGCAGGGCGCTCAGCAGGCCCTCCTTGTCACTCACGAGGGCCCGTGCTGCGGCACGCGTCTCCGGCGTTGCCTCCAGGTAGGCCGGGCAGAGCTGATCCAGCAGTTCATAGATCTCCTGGTACGGATTATACCGGGCAAGCTGCGCCTGCCGCGCACGCTCTACATCGCGCGCGAAATCCTTCTGCGTGTAGTCGCCCCGGTTGACCTTGGAGCAGCATTCGCGGATGACCTGATTGATGGGCCTCGCCCATTCCTGGAACTTGGCCTCCAGGGCATCCAACTGGCTGCGGAGCGCGGCTAGATCCATTTACGTTGCGCCTTCCTCCCAATAATACACCGGATGGTCAACCCCCTGCTCAAAGCCCAGCTTTTCCGCCAGGGCGGTGGAGGGGGTGTTGGTCCACCAGCATTCCCAGTTGGGCTGCAAGCCGCGCTCCAGGCACTCCTCGATGAAGGCCGCGGCGGTGAGCGTGGCCAGGCCCTGGCGACGATACTCTTCCGCCGTGTTGATGCTGATCTCCAGCTTCCCACGGGCGGCAAAACAGGCGAGGCAGAGGCTAACGACGCGCTCTCCGTGCAGCAGACAATAGCCCAGCCCCTGGGAGAGGAAAGCGCCAAGGGAGATCCACGTCGCCTGGATCGGCCCGGCGATCTCGTCGCCGGTCTGGGCGAGCAGCTCCTGGTCCACGCGCCTCATGCAAAAGCCCGGCAGGACCTTCTTCCGCCAGGCGCGGTGCAAGGAGAAGGCCGCCAGGTTGAGGGTGTAGCTGCGGCGATACAGCTTCTGGTACGCCCGATCTCCCAGGAAGAGGCCGATCTTCTCGCCCCAGGCCTCGGAAAAGGGGTATAGCACCGGCCACCTTTCCCCCAGAGCCACGGATTGGGGGAGCAGTTCCCCACAGAGCCGCTCGTGGAGGGCGCGGTTGAACTCGTCGTGCCGTGCCTCTCCCGCCAGGTAAAAGTATCCCCAGCGGCTCCAGATGAAGGCTGTAGCCGGGTCATGAGGATCATCCACGAACACCCGGCCGGGGCTACGCCCCTCCAGCACGGCGAAGGGGGGCAGCCCCCGACTAGATCGAGGGTCATCCCCCTGAAACACCGCCAGCGCCCGGTAGAACTCCGAAGGGTTCAGCTCGTGCATCATTTCTTGATATACCATTTGCCTGGGATATTGATGCTCTGCGTAGGCTTCCCCGGCTGCCTGATGGTCACCGGCCCCCCGATGGCGACGTAGGGCGGCGTGCGCGGCTTGGGAGGCGTTATCCGGGTGATGGTCACCGGCCCGAACTCGACGGTAACTGTTGGCGGCTTGGGCGGCTTGGGCTTCGGCCTGGGCCAGAATTCGGGGCGGACGGTGCTCCTGATGGGCGCGCGGATGCGCGCCAGTTGTTGGGCCAGTGCACGCCGCTGGGCCTCTTCGCGGGCGCGGCGGGCGGCCTCCTCACGTGCCCGGCGGGCCGCTTCCTCGCGGGCGCGGCGGGCGGCCTCTTCACGGGCGCGGTTTTCAGCCTCGGCACGGGCGCGCCGAGCAGCCTCCTCACGGGCACGTCGGGCAGCATCCTCGCGGGATCGCCGCAAGGCCTCCTCATGTGTGCGCCGCGCCGCTTCTTCTCGTGCGCGTCGGCTGGCGTCCTCTGCCGCCCGTCGGCGGGCCTCTTCCGCCTGCCGCTGTCGCGCCATCTGCGCCTGGATGGGATTGGGCTGCCCGGGGACGACGCGGAAGGGCCTCACCCCCGCCAGGTTGCCGGTGGCGGGCTGCGGCCCCTGGGTAGCAGGCCCCTGCTGCCCGCCGGGCCGCCTCTGCTGGATCAGGGTGGCCGCCGTCCCGCCCCAATGCACGCTGCTCACAGGCTCCAGCTTGCCAGGAAGGTTCTGGCGAAAGCGATTCTGCAACTGCACCAGGGTCTGTCTGCCGCCGGGCGGCTGGGATACTCCCCAATCCACGCCCACCTGTTGATCCTGGGGGTAGGTGCGCAGCTCGGAGACGTTTGTGGGCGCGTTAAGGGGCAACAGATACATGACCGGCACATAGCCTAGATCGAGCAGGGAGCTAGGCACGAAATCACTCTGGGGGGTGAACATCACCTCCCCCAAGCGCCTCAGCACCGTCGAGTTCAGCACCTGGCTGCCGAGGGCGCGGAAAAGCGCGTCGGAGGGGACTTGGAGCAGGCCCATACCGGCCAGCTCCTGGATCCACTGGCCCACGTTCTGCCGCCCGGCCCCGCCGGCGGGCTTTTTCATGGTGAACCCCTGGTACTGCTTGGGGGCAAAGACGGTCAGATTGCCGCCAAAGAACTCGCGGAAGGCATCGAGGATGCCCTGCTGCCCGCCGAAGAAGCAGCCCATGAAGGTGAGCGTGCTCCCGGCGTCGAAGCGCTGGCCGCGCAGGTCGGCCAAGGCCCGGCGAGTGCCGGCGGCCTGATTCAAGGTATCGCCCAGGTTAGCCAGCTCATCTTGCAACTCCTGCGCGGAGAGAGGTCGGGGGATGCGGCCCTCAATGGGCAGGGCGATGCGTTCCCGCTCCCGAGCTGCCGCGCGAGGATCCAGCGCGCCGTGCAGGACCACGGTCACATTGCCCACTTTATCGTCCCCCCGCTGGAAGCGCTGGGAAAGATCGCCCACGATCTCCTTGAGGGTGTTGACGTACACGATGCGATAGTTGCCCAGCGGGGGGGTGTAGTAGGTCTCCAGAAAGGCTTTGGCCGTCCTGAGGTAATGATCGTTTGGCCGATGCCTTCTCTGGGCATTCCACTCGTCAGAGACCAGGTAAGCGATATTCTGCCTGGCCATGAGGGACCTCCTTTACGAACCCAAAAGCTCCTCTTCCGCCGCCCAGAGGTCGAGGACGTCATCCAGGAGCGAGGCGCTCACATCCAGGTTATCCGCGGCCTGATAGAGCTGTTCCAGGGTGCAACCGGCCGCCTCGCAGAAGCGGCGCGAGCTCGGCGTATCGAGGAAGAGGGGCATGGTGAGCGCGTTTTGCAGCCACATGGTGAAGGCGTGCCGCGTGCGCTCCTCGTCGGCGGCGAGGGTGGGGAAGTCGCTCCCCAGCGCGGCCACCATGCGCTGGCCCTGCTGCCGCAGGTAGAGTTGCACGCGGCCCGCAAAGTGGGCTTGCAAATCCTGCGCTCCTCGTAGGATGCGCACCAGCGCCGCGCGGCTATCCTCCACAGCAAAGCCCAGGCGCTCCAGGACGCTGACCATGAGCACCAACTGCGGGTCGGCCCAATCCGGCGCGCCCTCGGCCCAGGGCAGGGCGGCCAGCTCGGCCACATTCAGCAGGCCCAGCTCGTCGAGGGTCTGCACCGCGCCGCGCACGTCCAGCCCGATTTGTCCGGCGTAGGCAAAGAAGAGGCAGATCACCAGCTCTTGCCAGCGTTTGGCCTCGTCGAACCAGGGATGGAAGGGCAACTCGTCGGCATGGTGTTCGAT
>Ga0209609_10002596_pt1 | contig 10291 bp, 9 predicted proteins | sample LakKivw325mmetaG_FD_184136 | JGI IMG/M metagenome (GOLD analysis project Ga0209609, IMG submission 184136) | Anoxic lake water microbial communities from Lake Kivu, Rwanda to study Microbial Dark Matter (Phase II) - Lake Kivu water 325m metaG... | ecosystem: Environmental > Aquatic > Freshwater...
CAATATGTCCCTTTGAGTTGATCATTAAGTTTATTAAGGGAGAAATATGAAAATAAAACGTCGTGATTTTTTGAAATTATGCCTTGGTAGTATACCGGCATTTTTATTCCACCATTATCTTGGGCTCTCCGCCTATGCCAAGGAGGTGTTTGGAGGAAAACAGGTATCGCGACATACGAGAAAGTCCCTCAAAGGGATTCCGAGCATCTGCCAACTTTGCCCTGCCCATTGTGGGATCATCGGTTTCTTAGAGGGCGATCAGTTGGTGAAGATTGGAGGGAATCCCAAACATCCCAACAATCTCGGAAAGTTATGTGCCAGAGGTCTGGCTGGTGTAAATATGGCGTATGATCCGGATCGAATTACCACTCCATTGATGAGGAGGGGAGAACGAGGAAAAGGGCAATGGGAGAGGATCTCTTGGGATAAGGCTTATATCGAAATCACTTCAAGATTGAAAACAATATACCAAAGCGGGCAAAAGGGGGATTTCGTCTTCCAATCAGAACACGAGCCCGACGGGATCGTCAGGCGATTCTTGGAGGGCTTTGGTAAGAGCCTCATTCTCAGCGAGGATAGTCTCGATTATAGCAATAGGAATTGGGGTCAGTGGCTTACCTGGGGGGAGGAGAGAGGGGTTCCAGATATAGCCCATAGCCATTACATTCTAAACTTTGGCTCTAATTCTTATGAGACACACGAATATTACACAGGATTCATAGGAAGATTGATAGAAGGCAGGGTCCAAAATAAAGCCAAGCTGGTTACTTTTGATGTGAGACTGTCCTACACAGCCGGCAATAGCGAGGAATGGTTTCCAGTCACTCCAGGGACCGATGGAATGGTGGCTTTGGCCATGGCCCATGTCATCGTCAAGGCTGATCTTCATAATAAAGATTTTATCGAGAAGTGGACAAATATCTCCCCCTCTGCACTGGTCCAATTCTTATCTCCGTACACTCCTGAGATGGCGGAGAAGACAAGCGGGGTTCATGCATCGGATATAGAAAGGGTTGCCAAGGAATTTGCTCTATCGACGCCTGCTGTAGCCATTTCGGGCCGTGGGGTGAGTAGCCATTTGAACGGTGTCTATAATGAGAGGTGTATATTCCTTTTGAATACCATCGTAGGAAGCATTGATATCCCTGGGGGATACTGTCTTCCAAGGACTTATCGTTTTGAAGAACCAGACTTAATGCCATCTTTTCAAAAAGAGAAGGCATTCGATTTGGAAAAGATCCAAATCACCCCCCAAAAGTTTGTCTCCTTGGTGAAACGTGGAAAGTTAACCCCAAAATTGTATTTCGTTTCTGAATCCAATCCTGCCTATAAAAACCCTGAGAGTGGTTTGACTTCTGAAGTATTGAAAAATGAAAAGTTAATTCCCTATCTGGTGATAGCAGATAGCCATATGACTGAAACAGCCGCATTCGCTGACATCCTCCTTCCCTCTGCCACCTACATGGAGAGTTGGGGAATCGATTCCTCCCCAGCATTGGACTTAAATCCTTTTGTTGGACTTCAACAGCCTATCGTTCCCCCGTTTGCCAAATCTGTTCCCATCTCAGATATTTGTATAGAGCTTGCCCACAGAATCGGTGGGGGGCTCCCTCGATACTTCAAGTTCAATTCTACAGAGGAATATATCAAGAAGGTTGTCTCAGGAATTAAGAAATTGGAAAAAGCAGGGGGTCTCCAATACTTAAAAGAGAACGGGGTTTGGTTCGATAGTAATGTGAAGCCGAGATACAGATCGTATGAATTGAAAAGGTTTAACACACCTTCAGGGAAGATTGAAATTTATTCAGAGAGATTGAAAAGAAGGGGATTCCAGCCTCTTCCTACCTATGAACCGATTCCTGGGCATGGGGATCTCAAAGGGAAATTTGTCCTTGTGACGTATGAACCAAATGTAATGGGATCGAAGACAGGAAATTTTAAATGGCTGACCGAGATTAAACATTGCAACCCAGTCTGGATCAATAAGGATGTCGCCAAACAACTTCATATTGAAGAGGGGGATCGTATTAAAATCTCCACTCGAATCGGATCATTTGTGACGGATGCACGCTTAACCTTTGGTATCCACCCGAGAGTGATCGCTATCGAAAGAAATTTAGGTCATTGGGGAATTGGACATATTGCACGCGCCAAGAGATTTAAAAGCAAAGATCCTAACACCAATTTAGTCTGGTGGGAAAAAGAAGGAAACGGTCTTTCTCCCAATCCAATCGTCTCGGGAAATTCGGATCCAATCGGTGGGGGAGAGGCCTGGAATGATACTTTGGTGATCGTTTCAAAGGCTTAGGAGAAGGACCGATGAAGGTATTTAGAAAGATAAGATCGATCAGATCGATAGGATCTAAGATAAATATTAAAAAGATTTTGAAATCAAAATGGGTTATTTTTGTGGTCGGTCCTCTCCTCACCTTGATAGCACCCGTGGTGGTGATCTGGGTTGGGCACACGTTGACTGCTCATTCGCTGATCTGCCTTTCGTGTCATGCAAGACAGACCAGTATCTCTATGTGGTCACCTTCTATGATTCATCCTGCCCGTGTCACTTGTGTAAATTGTCATGCGAAAGTCGGTCAAATGTTCCCCCGTGATTTTTTCGCTGATGAGCGGGTGAATGAAAATTGCCTATCTTGTCATAAGCATGTGGCTGAGAAAGAAAAGGAAGAATCCCATCATATGAAAATTGCCCACAAGCTTCATATCGAGGAATCGAAGCTGAAGTGCATTGATTGTCATAGAAATATCGCCCATGAAAAGATGGAAGCCGGGACGAACCGGCCCCGCAGATTAACTTGTATGGAATGCCATGAAGAGGCGATTGCAGGAGGGCCCGAGGCCTGTATGAAATGCCATACGAAGATTCAAGTAAAATCTTCCACGTAACCTTAAAGGGAGATGGATATGAACGCACTCTTTAAGGTATTTTCCAATGTCATCCACTTTCTATCTGCAAGGAAGAAGAAGGCTCTATATGGCCTTCTTTTTTTTCTTATTGTACTCTTATTTGTGGGAGGGTTTAAATATACAGAAAGCCCTTCATTTTGTGGCCTCTGTCACAATATGAAGGAATATGTCGACTCTTGGAAAACATCCTCTCATAACAAAGTCTCCTGCCTCAATTGTCACCGCACTCCAGGACTTTTAAATCATCTTAAAGGGAAATTGGGAGATCTCCAGCTTGCCATAACTTATCTCATAGTTGGAAAAGGGACTAAAAAACTCCATTATGAGGTCGATGATGGAAATTGTCTGCAAAAGGGGTGCCATAGAAGGGACGATCTAAAAGGAGATATGGTCTTTAAGAATGTAAGCTTTCCCCATGGGAGCCATTTAGGTGAATTACGAAGGGGAATGAGGCTTCGATGTACCACCTGTCATGCTCAGCTTGTTCAGGGAGCCCATCTTACCGTTCATGAGACCAATTGTTTTATTTGTCACTTTTATCGGGCTGGCCAGACGGGAGAGGAAGAGTGTATCTCCTGTGCTGTCGGAGGCTGCACCTCCTGTCATATCGAACCGAAAGGAGATATCAAGGTTAAGGGCTGGAGCTTCAATCACCGGAAATATATTGTGAGAGGAGTGGCCTGCGAAAAGTGTCATATCAATGTGATACGAGGGGATGGGCACATCCCCGAGGGAAAATGTTTCCAATGTCATAAAGTACCCGAAATATTGAAAACCAAATATACCTCTCAATTCATGCACAAGAACCATGTGACGGATCACAAGATCGAATGTGCGGATTGTCATACCCACATTCTGCATGAGATCGGACCGATTCTAACTCTCGCCCATACCTCTACTATCTGTGATAAATGTCACAGCAGAGAGATTCATCTGGGGGCAAGAGAGTTATACCGCGGATACGGAGGGATCGGCGTTCCTGATTCTCCGAGCCTGATGTTTACGACGAATGTCGATTGCATCGCCTGCCATCGAAAGGGAGAGGAGAGCCGGGCGGCCCTTCATACGACCAAATATGCTGAGAAGGCCCTTGGAGAGACCTGCGTGGAGTGTCATGGGGAGGGGTTTGATGAGACCTTAAGGCATTGGAAAAGGCTCCTTTCCAGGGCGGAAGAGGAGACCAATCAGCGTATCTTCAATGCCCAGAAGGTACTCTACGAAGCCGAAAAGACCAGAGGGGGATCCTCAGACTTTAAGAAGGCCCAGAACCTTCTCAATGAAGCCCGTCACAACAATAGTTTTGTCCTTCTTGGTAAGGGGGTTCATAATATTGAGTATGCCTTTAAACTTCTTAATGTCGCCAATAATCGGGCAGAGCAGACCCTGGCCGCCCTCGATAAGAATTATAAAGCTAAAGAATTTAAAACGGAGATGACCTGTACAACCCTCTGCCATGTCGGTATAGAGAAGCGATCGGTCCCATTTAACGACATCAAATTCTCCCACGAAACCCATGTCATTGGGAACGGCTTGAAGTGTGCGGATTGCCATTCCGCCCGAGAGAATCATGGAAAGACTTTTCAAAAGAACTGCTCGGAGTGTCATCATGGAAAAGAGATCAAACAGGTGAGGTGCGAGGACTGCCATATCTCGGTTAAAAGACTGGTTCAGGGAAAGGGTGGCATTGGTGTCAAAGAGAGACCAAGCAATAAATTGGATGTGGTGGAATGCGTTGACTGCCATCGAGGAGTTGCGGCAAAGAAAAAGGATAGTCTCGATGCCATCAAGAAACGGTGTATTGAGTGTCATGACCAGAGTTACGGAGAGATGCTCGTCCGATGGAAAACGACTTCTGAGGGGTTATTAAAGAAAGTGGGGCCTAAGATTGATAAGATGAGAGAGGAGATCGGAAAGATTGAACTCCGCAGGGGTCATACCTTTGTCTACCGGAAATTATTTGGAGAGGCGGAGTTTAATTACCAATTGGCAATGAAAGGCGATGGCGTTCACAATTTAGAGTATACGGAGGAGTTATTGGAATTTGCCAATAATCGACTCGATGAGGCGATTAAGCAATTGGCCAAAAAGAAGTGAGGATTTAAAAACACATAAAAATTAATAAATTAGGCATTAGCCCTATTCCCTGGGATGGAATAGGGCTTTCCATTTTTATATTGGAATTTTTTCACAAAGGTCTTGACAAAGAGAAAAGAATTTAATAAATTTTTGTCTAATTTTGTGAAAGGAGTCACAAAATTGAAATACCAGAAGATTCCTGAAGCGACCATTAGAAGGTTATCAAGGTATTCAAGATCTCTGGAAGATATGGAGCAGAGGGGAGAGAAAGTGGTTTCTTCTGCCCAGCTAGCCTCGAGATGTATGGTAAATGCCGCTCAGGTGAGAAAGGACCTGGCCTATTTCGGGGAATTTGGCATTCGCGGAGTAGGTTATTATGTGAAAGATCTCCTGAATGATATCAAAAAGATTTTGGGATTGAACAAAGAGTGGAGAATGGCGGTGATCGGCATCGGGGATTTGGGCTCTGCCCTTCTCTCTTATAAGGATTTCCTGAAACAGAATTATAAGATCGTGGCTGCCTTCGATATCGATCCTCCGAAAGTGATCGGTCGGGTTTCTGAAAAGTTAGGAAAGCCCGTGGAAATTTTGCACATCAACCGGATCAAAGAAGTGGCACAGGAGCGAAAGATAGAAATCGGGTTGATTACCACTCCTCCCTCAGAGGCTCAGTCTGTGACCGATCTGCTGGTGGATGCGGGAATCAGGGGGATATTGAATTTTGCACCTGCTCAGATTACTGTCCCGGAAGGATGTGTGGTGAAGAATGTCTTCTTCACCAACATCCTGGATAATCTCGCCTACCTCTTATCGAATAGCGAATAAAGGTGTTTCCTTCGTAATCCTCCATGACGGAGCGTCACCCTTGAATTATGAAAATTGCGCCCACCCTGCCCCTCCCCCTCGAGGGGGTGTGTTATAATTCCGTTCATGGTTCGAGAACCTCACCACGAACGGAATACAGCATGTTAAAAATCAATCACTTAGCCGTTCGTCCTGAGCATGTCGAAGGGCGAATGGCTAATTACGACACAGCCTCCGAGGGGGGAGAGACGGGGTGGGGGTGACAAAGCTATTTTCTGAATAAGGCAATTGGGATCGAAACGATGATGAGAAGAAAGGGTGGAGATCAAACCAACCCAAGGGAGATGAAAGATGGTATTGAAAGAGGGAGAGCTTTTTCCTTCTATTGTGACCGGGCTCCCCGGACCTGAGGCAAGAAAAGTCCTGGAGAAGGATCAGAAATTTATTTCCCAATCCTATACACGTGTTTATCCCCTTGTCATCAAGAGGGGGCACGGGGTCTGGGTGGAGGATGTCGACTCGAACCGATTCCTCGATTTCACCTCCGGGATTGCGGTCCTCAATACGGGCCATTGCCATCCGAGGATCGTAGAGGCCATTCGTCGGCAGGCAGAAGAGTTCATCCATATGTCCGGGACTGATTTTTATTACGATGCCCAATCAACCCTTGCCCAGAGACTCTCTGAGATCACTCCTGGCCCCAGAGAGAAGAGGGTTTTCTTCGGTAATTCAGGGGCAGAGGCCATTGAGGCGGCCTTGAAGCTGGCACGCTACCATACCAAACGACCCCGGATCCTTGCCTTTCTTGGAGCCTTCCACGGTCGAACCATGGGCGCCCTCTCGTTGACAGCGAGTAAAGTGATTCATGAGAGAGGTTTTTCTCCCCTTGTTCCAGGAATCACCCATATCCCTTATGCCTATTGTTACCGTTGCCCCTACCATCTTGATCACCCGAAGTGTGGGGTTGCCTGTGTGGATTGGATCCGGGAAGACCTCTTCAAACGGAGCATCCCTCCGGAGGAGGTGGCGGCGGTCTTTGTAGAACCGATTCAGGGCGAAGGAGGCTATATCGTCCCCCCTCTCGAGTTTCATCAGAAACTTTTTGCACTGGCAAAGGAGTTCGGGATTCTCTTTGTTGCGGATGAGGTTCAGACCGGGATGGGAAGAACAGGAAAGATGATGGCCATTGAGCACTGGGGTGTGGTGCCTGATATCATTGCCCTGGCCAAGGGTATTGCCTCGGGAATGCCATTAGGAGCGACAGTCTCCCAGACCGAAGTGATGGATTGGGTTCCGGGTTCTCATGCGAGCACCTTCGGAGGAAACCCCATCAGTTGCCGGGCGGCCCTGACAACAATCGAGCTCTTGGAAGAAGGTCTTGTTGAGAATGCGGCCCGGATAGGAGATTACATCCTCGGGGAATTGAGGCGACTCCAGAGTCAATATCCACTGATCGGAGAGGTGAGGGGGAAGGGCCTGATGATCGGAGTCGAACTGGTCAAAGACGGGAAGACGAAAGAGAAGGCGATTGGAGAGAGAAATAGAATCATCCAGGCATGCTTTGAGAGAGGGCTCCTCATCCTGGGGTGCGGCGAGAATTCCATCCGGCTCTGTCCGCCCCTCCTCATCACCCGGAAAGAGGCGGACCTTGCCCTCAGCCTTTTGGAAGAGGTCTTGAAGAAGGTTTCTCCTCAGGGCTAATGCCCTGACCTGCCGAAGCAGGCTGAAGTTACGGGAAAGTCGGCTGAATGCCCCGCCTTGTAGGCGGGGAGCTTTACTTCAATGCCCGGATCAATTCGTCGCAGGTGAGGAGGTAGGCGAAACCGAAGCCGAGGTTTTTCAGGGTGGCGAGATGGAGATCGCTTCTTCGGGTGGCGGTCCCGTCAATGAGGACGAAAACCCTGTAATCCCTCATAAAGGCATCCCGGGCTGTGGTCTCGCAGCAGAGGTTGGTCATTACTCCTGAGATAATCAGATCCCGAATTCCTCTGGATCGAAGAGTCTGATCCAGCTCTGTCTCAAAAAAAGCACTATAACGTTTCTTGGGAAGAATCGTATCCTCTTTACGGATGATGATTTCCGGAAGAAATTTCCAATCCTCTGTCCCTGAAATGATCAGCTCTCCCCACCACTCGGCAAGCACTCCTCCGTCTGAGGGAGGATCAGTATGGCCATGCTGGGTAAAGATGATGGGTAGATTCTTCTTTCGGCAGAGATGAATCACCTGCAGGATATTTCCGAGGATGGGCTGGGCAATCCTTTTAAAATAGTTCTGAAGATCAATCACCAGAAGGCAGGCCCGTTCGGGATCAGGGGTTGCCCTCTTTCCCCGGTAGGGCTTGAGTTCTTTCAGGATCTTTTCAAGATCGAATTTCATCCTCTCTTCCACTTCGGATTATCAATGAGCAAGGTTTTCCCATCTCTCTCCACAAGGACTTTGGCAAACCCCGTTCTTTCAATGTCCCCGTAATTATGACCTGCATCTCCCGGATAGACAGCGAAGAAGACAAAGGGCTTCAATCCGGTGTTGACCATACGGTGTCCCCAGTAGGGCGGGATATAGGCGACGGTTCCGGGATGGATGGGGAGGGATTCGAATTCTCCTTTTTCCGTCTGAACGAGAAGGTATCCTTCCCCCTCGAGACCCAAGTAGACCTCCGAGGTATCCGGTCTTCGATGGTAGTGGCCTTTGGTCATAAAATATTCTTCACCAATCCTTCCCGGGTGGATAGTGGTCGTGGCCAGTTGGAGGTGGCCGCTCTCTTCCGGGAGAACCCTTTCGCTGAAAGAGTAGATGATCGGGTTTTCCTTTTCAAGAATCCGTTGCTCCACTTCGGGGTCGAGAAACATCCCTTTCATATCACTCAGCCTCCGGATATTGGTCCGGTCATGAGGCGTGAAGTTTCCTGTCTTAAAGCTAAGGTTCATCGAAAAAGGTCTCATCAATATCGTTTTCCTCCTTTTCAAATCCCTCTTACTCAAGGAGGGATAGGGGGGATGATCGGGCAGATAAAAAGTTAAAAATGATCATCGCATAGATCTCAGCCGCCTTTATTAAAGCGTCGACCTCCACCGACTCATCCGTCGTGTGAGATTGGTCCACTCCTCCCGGACCAAAGATAAGAGTCGGTATATGGAATTGGTTGATATAGAAACGGGCATCTGTAAATCCGGAGAATCCTTTGACAGCCGGCCTTTCTCCCCTCACCTCCTCGGAGGCTTCGATCGCTACTTGAACGATCTCCTCCTCCGGAGCAATTTCAGAAGGCTCGGCATAATCGATCTCTTCGATCTGATACCGGAGCCGGGGATCCAGGGCTTGAAGAGGCTCAATGGCCCCTTTGATCTCCCTTAGGACCCCCTCCTTATTCTCATCAGGTAACAGTCTACGATCCATTTCGATCTCACATCGATCAGGAACGATATTGATCTTGGTCCCACCCTGAATCTTTCCGATATTGATCGTGGGTCTGCCGAGTTGAGGATGTTCCTTTTCAAGAGAGAGGGCATTGAGCCGGGCGATCAGGTTCATCATCTTTTCAATGGCATTGATGCCGGAGTGGGGTCTTGAACCGTGAGCTGATTTTCCGAAGGTCGAGATCCTGAGCCAGAGGGCTCCCTTTTGTGCGATTACCAGATCGAGGTCGGTCGGCTCTCCCACAATGGCCGCATCCCCTTTGATCCCCCCCCTTTGACTGAGGAATCCCATCCCCTGATGTCCATGGGATTCCTCATCCGAAACCAGATGAAGGAGAAGGCCGCCCTGACCGGGATGGATTTTCGAACGGTTGATCATGGAGATGGCATGGAGAAAGGAAGCAATCCCCCCCTTCATATCGGATGCCCCCCGGCCATAGATCCTTCCCCTTTCCAGCCTTCCTTTAAAAGGAGGATGCCTCCATTGGGAAGGATTCCCCGGGGGCACGACATCGAGATGGCCATTGAAGATGAGCCTCCGGCCCCCCTTTCCCCATCTTCTTTCAGCGATGATATTCCATCTCCCCTTTGGAGAGAGGAGGGTCTTGACCTTAAACCCCAATTTTAAAAGGATCGGTTTTAAAAAGATTATGGCCCTCTTCTCATTGCCCGGCGGGTTTTCGGTGGGGATCTGAATTAATTGGATGGTTAAGTTGACCAGATCTTTCTTTTTGATAAACCGATGTAAATTCATCATCGCAACCTCTTGATGTGTTTCATATTACAAAGAAAGGGAAGTAAAGGCAACTAAAAATTTGAACTATTGACATCTCTGTTTTGAATGGATAAAATGGCAACCTGTTGAAAAAAGTAAAGGAAATTAAAAAAGAAGGAGGTGATGAATAAAAGGATAACTCTTTTGATTTTTGAAAGGAGGGAAGTTTATGAAAAGTAAAAGATTGTTAACATTATCATTTGTGTTCATTTTATCTCTTCTTGTCTTTTTCCCCACGCCCTCTGTTGGTCAAAAGGAAGTTAAGATCGGGGTGATTCTTCCCCTCTCCGGACCTCT
>Ga0209609_10002598_pt1 | contig 10288 bp, 9 predicted proteins | sample LakKivw325mmetaG_FD_184136 | JGI IMG/M metagenome (GOLD analysis project Ga0209609, IMG submission 184136) | Anoxic lake water microbial communities from Lake Kivu, Rwanda to study Microbial Dark Matter (Phase II) - Lake Kivu water 325m metaG... | ecosystem: Environmental > Aquatic > Freshwater...
CCCTTTACCCGTGCGGTCCTCGACCATCTCCGTGAGCATAAGGTCTATATGACCGAGAGTGCTGCGCGTTCCATCCGGGACGATTTAGAGGTGGTGCGCGGCTATGGTATCGAGATCATTGCGGAAGACGAGCTCGAGAAGCTGAGCGAAGAGGCGGCGCCGATCAAGATCACCGATTTCAATCTCCAGCTCTTCCCGGTTTTCGAATCGTTCGGCGTGGATACCTGTTTTGACGCGATCGCGATCGCCGTTCAGGACCACGGGGTCGCACCCAAGGGGATGACCGATCGCGAGAACCGGTTTAAACTGCTTGAGGAGCGGCTCAGGGGCAGCGGTAACAGTAGCAGGGACGGGGGCGTACGCGTGGACTCCCTGGCGTATCTCGACGGCGTGCCGGATTACCTCAGCAGAATGTACTCGGTCTACCGGTCGTTGAAGCGCTGGTACGAGGGGCATATCCTCATCATGGACACTGGAGCTGCGACAGTGCTCGGCGCACTGGAAGACGAGCGCGTGAAAGCGAAGCAACGGGTGATGTGTGTCAACGTGGGCAATGCGCACACCATCGCGATGTCCCTGAACGAAGGTCAGATCGCTGGCGTCTTTGAGCACCACACGCACCTCCTCGATAAATCACGGCTCGAGTATTACCTCCAGAAGCTGGCAGAGGGATCGCTCAGCTTCAAAGAGGTCTTTGATGACGGCGGGCACGGCGCACTGGTGAGGCAAGCGAACGAACCTGAGCTGATCACCGTGACGGGCCCGGGGCGAACGAAGATGACCGGCCTCGGCCTCTTAGCCGCACCCGCGGGTGACATGATGATGACCGGCCCGGTGGGCTTGATCAAAGCGGTGGAAAGCCGACTCTAAGTTAAAAACTACGCTCGTCTACTGCACCTCAAGATAGCGGCAACCCCGAATTTGCTGTGGGCACACGCTTTCCAGAAGTCTTCCATGTTCCTTCAATTCTTTGTAAATTCTGAGCTGGTGATCGTTGGAGAGCGACCTCCATGCCGCTTTGGAATTCTCAAATTCCCCCACGGTTATCGAAATTTGTTCGGCAGCGCTTACTACATGATCCTCTCTGCGGTGCTTGTCCGTGTTGATTTCATCAAGACCGTTTATAACGACTATCAACTCAAAGTCCTTGCTGCCGTACTTACCTTTGTAAATTTTCACCCTTTCTTCACCCTCACGTTCAATAACTTCTAGATTACTCGGTCGAAGTTTTTCCAAATCTGTTTCGATAGTAAGATCGGCTCCGCAACCCGTGCATCTATGCCAGCCTCGAGATACTCCTCTATCTCCTGTAACGTGAATTTTCTGGTCTTAAGCGTGCCTTTCTCCAACGCGGTTAGGTAAATCGTGGTTTTCTCTTCGTTAACCCCTGCGATTGTTCTCGCAGCCTCTAAACTGTGCGTGGTTACAATGACCTGATCGCCTTTTTCTAAGATATCGAAGAACCATTCAGCAATGCTGAGCAGCATTCGGGGATTGAAATGGGCTTCAATGTCGTCCCAGAGCAAGACCTTCGGGTGCTCTAATTCGTAAAGAATTTGTGCAACGACGTAATTCTGGACACCTTCGCCGAGATCACCGAGTCATATCCTTCTCCCATCATCCAAAAATCCATAGATCGCCAATTCGCCACCAAGAAAAGGCTCGATTGTTATGTCTTTATACTTGTCATAAACAAGTTTTGAGACATTCTCAGCGACGCTTTTGCAAACGCCCAGATTGATGATTGACGCCCAATTCATCTTTAAGTATTCATAACCAGGTTTGATCAACCGTGAGCTTATTAAGAGCGTATTATCTATGAATGGATCAGAGATTTCTGGAGTAATTCTAGAGACAGACATCACCAAATGTCCAATAGGATGTGTCTTTAGTTCTACACCTCCACGCGTTACTGTAAAAATCGCCCCTGTGTCTCTCCTGTTTGTGGACACATTAATATCTAAACCGCTTTTATTGAAAAGAAGTAGATAGATTTTTCCTTCTACCTCACACTCAATATCTGCTCGATCTACCGTGTAATTATTAAGCAAAAATGCATATCCCTTACTGTTAAGAGTCTCATGCAGTGAATGGATAACTTCTGCCGCGGAGCTATGTCCCTCAACCACATACGGAACTCTCCGGAATGGATTGGGCGCTAAGAACAGCGCCTCAAGAATTGTTGATTTTGCGGAATTATTGCCGCCCAGGAGGATGGTCAGCGGCGCTAATTCGAGTTCCCCTTCTTTAATCCCGCGAAAATTCATCAGTTTCAGGTTTGTTATCATACTCGGCTCTAGTACGTGGTTGTAAATAAAGTTGACGGTTGTCTTTTATCTTCCAAATTCAAAATGCATATAAGCCCTGAAGCAAAAAATGACACTTGTAGCCTTAATCCCCTTTATTGCCATTCTGCTCTTCTTCCCGGGGGTGCTCCTCCACCGGCGCGCGATCAGTGCCCTGGGCTGGCTCATCTTCGCCGTGTATCCCGCCTTTGAAGCCGCGGATTACCTCACCAGGGGCGAATACTTTGACGCCTCGATCGCGATCGTCTTCCTCATCTTTACCGTCTTCTTCGGGGTGCTCATCGTCACGCCACGGATGGCCGGTGCGGAGGAAGAGCGCTTGGTCTTCACAATCACCAAAATCGCGCTGATTACCGCCGTTTTCTATTTCCCCTTCGCGTTACTACCCGCGCTGGAAACTGCGCTTATCGCGCTCACCACCAGGATCACGGTGGCCACGCTCACGCTCTTTAAGGTCGGGGTGTACATGGTCTATCCCGCCAGCATTTACTCCACGAGCAGCGCATTTCACGCGGTCTACAAGCCGATCGAGATTATCCTGGCGTGTACCGCGATCCAGAGCATGGTGCTCTTCACGGGGCTCGTCTTCGGGGTCTCAGCACCGTGGAAACGCCAGTTCAAGGCTTTTCTCGCCTCCGTGCCCACCATTTACGCGCTCAACCTCGTGCGGAACGTCTTTGTGACCGCGGCGTACTTCGGCGAGTGGTTCGGCCCGCCGCTCCGGAGCTTTGAGATCGGCCACGGGGTGATTGCGCGTATCTTCGTGATGGTCTCGCTCATCGCGGTCGCCTACGCGGTCTTCATCATCCTGCCGGAGGCGCTGGACGTGATCGAGGACTTCTTCCGGGTCGTTCTCCCGCTGCGGAAACCCGTGCAGCCCGAGAGCGGCAAAGGCGCGTGAGCTACTCGAGGACGAGTTCCTCAAGTCGCATCAGCGGATAGGCCAGGTCTGCGTCATAGCTCACCCGTGCCCGCACCTCAACGGCCTTGTAGCGCACCACGACCGTGACGTCCAGCATCTCGCCCTGTAACTCGCAGTACTTGAACTCGTTCGCGCAGGCACGCACCCGCTCGCGGTCGATTCGCACTTTGACCGAGCGAACCCACGGCTGGAGCGATACGCTCCGCTCGATCGCCGTTTCCAATGTTCCCGCAGTCTCAGGACTAACCGGCGTGCCGATGAACTGGTGATAGAGCGCGCCCAGCTTGATGCCCGCTTCAAAGACCGCGATATCACGATCGGTTATCTTCTCCCGGCTTGTTTCCATTCGAATTCCGCACCTCGGCGTACTTCTTTATCTCCTCAAGCAGCGGCTGCCCCGCCCAGCTGCAGTCGTAGTGGAAGACAAACTGTGCTGCTCCCTGGTTGAGCTCGAGGAGCTTGAGAACGTGCAGCAGCGCCATTTTCCGTGCTCCGTCGTCCACCTCCTGCGGGAGCTCCGCTTGCCCCACTGGATAGCTCTCCAGTAATTCCACGGGACACGGCCCGAACGGCGGCTTCACGGCAAGGACGTGCTCAAACTGCTCGCTTCCGGCTTGCACAGCTCCGGTGAGATCCGTGGTAAGCAGTACCCTGCCGGAGAGGGTGAAGCGATCCAGCCGGTTGGCGTAGCGGAGCACCTCGGGCCGGTGCGCGGAGCACTCGCTGAGGTAGAAGAAAGGATGTTTGGTCGCAGGATCGTAGTGCTCGATCAGCGCGGCATAGCGCGTCATCTGCCGCAACCCATTCAAGAGCGCGGGATAGGCACGGCATCGGCGTTCGCAGAGCTCCCAGAGGTTACGCTCCACAATGCTCTGCTTCACGATCCGCATCTCCTCAAAGGTGACCCACAAATTATGCGCGGCCAGCAACTCGACGCTCTCCTGCAGCTCCTTGACGCTGTGCGAGGAGCATACGGGGCATGAGCAGGGGAGGTACTGGAGATCCTCCACCTTCCGCGTACCTTCGCTCGTGATGTACCGTTTCCCTTTCGCGTAGAGCACGTAGGCCGCGGAATCGAAGAGATCGCAGCCGAGCGCGACGGCTAAAGGGAAGATGATGGGATGCCCGGCCCCGAAGAGGTGCACGGGCGCATTGACCGGCAGATGCCGTTTCGCAGCCACGATGATATCCACCAGTGTCTCAAAGGAGTAGGATTCGAGCAGCGGCACCACCCCGCCGATGGCGTAGAGCTCGAAGCCCAGCTCAGCCGCACGCGCAGCGGATTCCTCCCGCAGATCGATGAAGTTAGCGCCCTGCACGACGCCGGCAAGCAGGCCGTTCTGGACGATCCCGCGTGCCTCGCGCAGCCGCTGCAGCGTCTCCTCCAGATCTGCCAGTGCCCGTTCCCGGGGCGCGTATGGCGGCGTGGGGATGTCGAGCGGCACGCAGACGTCAGAGCCGATCCGCTGCTGGAACTCCACGATCTCACGGTTCGTCACTTCCACATCCCTGTACTCGTAGAGCTGGTACGAGCCCGAATCGGTCATGACGGGCAGCTCGCAGCCTATTAGCGCGTGAACACCGCGCTTCACCGCGGCTTCGTGCAGCTCGCGCTTCCGGTACATGATGTACGCGTTGGTGATAAGCATCTCCGCACCGTACTTTTTCATCGTTCCCGGCTCGATGGAGGGGAGATTCGGGTTGATCACGGGCATAATGGTCGGAGTCTCCACCACGCCGTGCGGTGTCCGCAGCTTCCCGATCCGTCCCATCAAGTCCTTATGTCGCAGCTCAAACTCGAGCATTCTGCTCCCTCCACTTCCGTGCGCGCAGCAGTACGGTAGCTCTACCGGTTTCCGGATACTCGATCTCTTTTTCTCACCTAAAAGCCTACAGGGCGATGTGGAGTGGCACTCGAAGATGGCGCACCGTGAACTCCCTCTGCCACCGCATTATAATCCCGCAACCGTGGGTGAGATCTGGCAAGTGCCCTATCAGGTGCGAGCCAGGGAAGCGGAGCAGTGGGCGAACCGTTACGGGCTATCACCTGCGGCCACCGACGGGTACAAGATCTGCCTCGTGGTGGTCGATGTGCAAAATACCTTCTGCATCCCCGGCTTCGAGCTCTTCGTCGCCGGACGTTCCGGAACGGGCGCGGTTGAGGATAACCGGCGGCTGTGTGAATTCATCTACCGTAACCTGGGTTTGATCACCCAGATCTCGCCGACGATGGACACGCACCAGGCGGTGCAGATCTTCCATGCCGTCTTCTGGGTCAACGAGCGCGGCGAGCATCCTGAACCCTACACACTCATCTCCGAGTCTGATGTGGCGACCGGCCGGTGGAAGTTTAATCCTGTGCTCGGGCCCAGCCTCGAGATTAACGAGCAGTACGCCCAGCAGTACCTCCTGCATTATACCCGGACATTGCGTGAAGGAGGTAAATATGAGCTCACTATCTGGCCGTACCACGTGCTGCTGGGGAGCATCGGCCATGCGCTTGTCCCGGCGGTCGATGAGGCGATCTTCTTCCACAGCATCGCACGGCGCAGCCAACCGGACTTCCAGGTGAAAGGTGACAACCCTTTTACCGAGCACTATTCGGTGCTTGGCCCGGAGGTGATGGAGGACCAGAACCGTACGGCGATCGCTGCAAAAGATATTGAGTTTATCAATGAGTTGCTGGAGTTCGATGCGGTCCTTATCGCCGGCCAGGCTAAGAGCCATTGTGTCGCCTGGACCATTGCGGATCTCCTGGAAGGCATCCATCTTCGTGATCACAAATTAGTGGAGAAGGTTTATCTCTTAGAGGACTGCACCTCGGCCGTCGTCGTTCCCGGAGTGATGGACTACACGGAAGAAGCGAATGCGGCCTTCCAGCGGTTCGCCGACGCAGGTATGCACATCGTCCGGTCAACCGAGCCCCTGGACCGCTGGCCGGGCATCCCACTTTCAGGGCTGTAGGTACGCGCTCTCATCAGGCGCCCCGGGTATATGCCGTGGCCAGCTCATGGGAGAGCGCGGTGAGCTGTGCGCTTATCTTAACGGGATACTTCGCCGGTGCGAGCTTCTTGTAGCGCGCGGGCAGCCGTGCGAGGTTCTCAGCCACCCTGTTCCGGATCGTTTCCAGTGATTCCCGCCGCAGCACGTGCCCATTGCTCATGTACTGCTCGAGCAAGGTGGTCGCCGTCTCCATCTCCAGCTCCTCGGTATGGAGCGCAATCACATCGTATGCGTAGGCGCCCTTCTTCAGAACCCGGTAGACCTGCTTCGGGCCGGGCAGTGTTATCTTCTCGGCACTCAGCTTCATCACGGGTCGATATTCTCCCGCCTGACCTTCGACCTCCACCAGTTTGTAATTCACGTTCACCACCGGCGCGTCCTGCGAGGTCCCCATCGCGGTACCCACGCCGAAGATATCGATTGGGGCTTTCTGCGCGAGCAACTGCTCGATCTTATACTCATCGAGATTACCGCTCGCCATGATCCGGACGTACTCGAGCCCGTTCTGGTCCAGTACCGCTCGCACCGCTCTGCTGAGCGCGGCTAAATCGCCGCTATCCAGTCGCACGCCGTGCAGCCTCTTCCCCTGCAGCTCCAGCGCCTTCGCCACGGGCACTGAGCGCCGTGCGCCTTCGACCGTATCGTAGGTATCGATGAGCAGGGTCGTGCTCTCAGGGAAGACGCGTGCATAAGCCTCGAATGCCTCCTGCTCGCGTTCGTGGAACATCACGTAGGAATGCGCCATCGTGCCGTAGATCGGGATGCGGTACTTCATGCCGGCGAGCACGTTCGAGGTACCTGCGCAGCCGGCGAGGTACGAAGCGCGCGCGACCTTCATGCCCGCGTCGGTCCCGTGCGTCCGTCGCAGCGAGAAATCGACGACCTGCTTGCCCTTCGCGGCGTGCACGATGCGCGCGGCCTTCGAAGCGACCATCGTCTGAAAATTCACCGCGTTCAGCAGATAGGTCTCCACGAGTTGTGCCTCGATGATCGGCGCGTTCACCCTGAGTAACGGCTCGTTGGGGAAGACGAGGTTCCCTTCAGGGATCGCGTGAAGCGCACCGGTGAAGCGGAACCTGGCGAGGTACTCGAGAAAGTTCTCAGTGAAGAGCTCTTTCGCCCGGAGATACTCGAGCGCCTCCTGGGGGAATCGTGCATGCTCGAGATAATCGAGCGCGCTCTCCAGCCCCGCGGCGACGAGGTACGACCGGTGCGGGGGCATATCGCGAATGAAGAGCTCAAATGAGGCACGTTCATCACGCCCCTCTTCGAAATACGCGGCACACATGGTGAGCTGGTAGAGATCGGTGAGGAGCGCCATGTTCTTCCAGCTCACGAAATCATCCATGAGATGGAGATTGATCTTCACGGCTCTTAAGCCTGCCGGTCGCTCCTCCGTTGCCGGAACGCACGCAGAGCGGAGGAATGCTTAACTATGCTGAGCACCAACACATCCCTAGGTCCATCAGGGCTATAAGCTCAGCTTACTCCCTGCTCGGCATGACTGAGGATGAAGCGATACGGCGGATCTGTGCAGAGGTCTTAAAGAGGCTGAGACCCACGGAGGACGAGCGTCGAAACGTTGAGGCGCTCGTCGAGCGCATCATCAAGCAGCTCGATGCGCGGGCAGCGGAGCTGGGCTTGGCAGCTCATGCCCTCTCCGTCGGGTCGACCGCGCGAAATACCTGGGTGCGCGGCAATGCGGACATCGATATCTTCATCCTCTTCCCCACGACGCACTCGGAGGCTGAGTTAAAGGAGCAGGGACTCGCGCTCGCCAGGAGCGTGGCTGATCGGTACGAGGAGCGGTACGCGGCGCATCCGTACATTCACGCGTACTTCTACGATACTGCGAGCGGTGAGGAGCACGAGGCGGACCTGGTGCCCTGTTTCGCCGTAGAGGATGCGTCGCGGTTGAAGTCCGCGGTGGACCGCACTCCGTTCCATACCCAATATGTGAAGGCGCGAATCGTTGGCCTTGAGGACGACGTGCTCTTGCTCAAGCAATTCCTGACCTGCCTTGGCATTTACGGCTCGGAACTCCGTCGCCGCGGCTTCGCCGGGTATCTCTGCGAGCTACTCATTCTGCACTACTCCTCCTTCCTTGAGCTCGTGAAGAACGCTGCGCGGTGGCAGTATGGCGAGCGAATCGACCTCGAAGGTGCGGGCACGTATACCGGTGAAGGGCACGACCCGCTCATCGTGATCGATCCGGTCGATCCGAATCGTAACGTCGCAGCAGCGGTCTCGGATTTTTCCTTCGCGCGGTTAATTGATGCGGCGCGTGCATTCCTGGCGGAGCCGAGCATAGCGTTCTTTGAGCTCAGAAGGAAAGAGCCGATGACGCAAGCGGCATTCCTGGCGGAGCTACGAGCGCGGGGCACGGAAATCGTGCTGGTCGCGTTCGATGCGCCCGCGGTGGTCGAGGACATCCTGTACCCGCAGTTGCGCAAAGCGGAAGCGTCCGTACGAACCCTGGTAGAACGGCACGGCTTCGCGGTCTACCGGAGCGATGTCTTTGCCGCGGGTGGCAAAGCGTATCTCCTCTTCGAGCTGCTCGTGTGGTCGCTCCCCCGAATCAAACGGCATATTGGACCGCCTGTTACCGCAGAATACCATGCTGCGAAGTTCAAAGAGCAGTACCAGCCATCGCACCGTATCTTCATTGAGGATGGGCGGTACACGGTGGAGGTGGCACGACCCTATAGGGACGTGGTAAGTCTGCTCGAAGATCAGGTGAGGTCCTGCAGTCTGGGTAAGCAGGTGGCGGAATCGATCGCCAGCGGCTATGAGGTGGTAAGGAACGAGGAGATCGACGTCACCGGCGGCCTTGGTGTCTTCTTCAGGGATTATTTCCAGGGGATTTGACAAGGATGGATTTGTTCCCCTCACAGTAACTCAACGAACTCTTCAACGGTCAATCCTGCATCCTTAATCAAATCTCTGAGCGTTCCTCTCTTGAGCTCCTTATGGGTTGGCACTGAGAGCGTAGCAGCATGTCCTACCTTTTCCATGATCACATGACTGCCCGTTTGCCGGTTTACGACCCAACCTGCTTTACTGAAGGCTTTTACTGCTGCTAGACCCGATATAACGGGTAACTTAGCCATTTACACGACCACGTCAACCGTCTGCTCTTCGACCCCTTTCAATGCGTGCTGATTGATCACTTCCATACAGCCGCGTATCGCGTCTTTTATGTTTTCCAGTGCCTCTTCGATCGTCTCGCCCTGGGAGTGGCAGCCCGGTAACGCGGGGCAGCTCACATTATACCCGCCATCCTCTAAATCCTCCCGGATCACCACTTTGAAGTTCATCGGTACATTATCTTTTGGGTTCTGACGAGATAAAAACTTTTCTCAGACACACTCTGGAGAGAAAGGCTCAAAGAAACCTCCGCTTTCAAAATTCAGACCACATCTGCGGTTGAACTTTATGGGGTGGGGGGAACAGGCAGCCAAAGAGAGAAAAAGGTCTGCGATGTTTTATGGAACGAGGAGATCGAAGTCACCGAAGGGCTTGGCTCGTTCCTCCGGGAGTATTTCCGGGGGGGAATTTGAGCCAGCATTTGTTAAGGGGATTTTTAAAACCAGAAGTTAAAGTCTTAATTTAACTGGATTCTTTCTTGCCTCTACATAGTTTATTTAACAGACATTCGCCGCAATGATTTGGACAAACCGAATATTCTAACCCTAAATCTGTTCCTTGTCGCATTGTCACCAACACAATATCTACAACACGGATTTTTTCACCTGTTTCCAGAGCTATATCTCGACCTAGCTTAAGAGCTATCTGATGTTTTCTTTTCTCGCGTTTCCTGATGAGTCCTAGATTCATAAACAATTGGACAATTTGGCGGTCTGGTTTGATGCAGAAGGCGCCTATATCCATTAAGAAATGATAAGCGGTAACCTCGCCAAGATAGTAAAATCTCCCCTGCAAGTTTTTGTAGAGCTTTTCGTTCCATACACCCTGCTCAAAATTATAAGATTGTAAATAATTTTTGAACGAGCCATATTCCATAATAATTCTATGGAATTCTCGCGCATTAAGAATA
>Ga0209609_10002600_pt1 | contig 10286 bp, 8 predicted proteins | sample LakKivw325mmetaG_FD_184136 | JGI IMG/M metagenome (GOLD analysis project Ga0209609, IMG submission 184136) | Anoxic lake water microbial communities from Lake Kivu, Rwanda to study Microbial Dark Matter (Phase II) - Lake Kivu water 325m metaG... | ecosystem: Environmental > Aquatic > Freshwater...
AGGCAAGTGACGCTCTACTGCCACCACTGCCGCCGCAAAACGCGGCACCGCCTGAACGGCATCGGAATGCGGATATGTAACGAGTGCGGGAGGTACAAAGGACGAAAGGATGTAGGCAAGTGAACAATGAACGCATTCCCCCACATAGCGAGGAGGCAGAGGTAGGAGTTCTTGGCTCCTTCCTTCTTGAACCAGACAAGGTCGGCTACCTCTGCGACGAGAAGAAGGTGGATGAGACTTGGTTTTATGCGCCATCAAACCGCGTAGTCTTTGAGGCGATCTGCGAGATCAGGCAAAGGCACAGGATGCCAGACAGCCTGACCGTCACCAACCACCTGCGTTCCCTCGGTATGCTGGACCAGGTTGGTGGATTCCAGGCCATCAACAGGCTGATTGACTCCACCCCTACGGCGGCACATGCCGAGTACTACCTTGCCATCCTGCGGGATTCCTGGCAGAGGCGGGCGGCCATTGCAGCGGCCAGGGAATTGGAGTGCAATGGCTATGCCCATGACATGCCTGTGCTGGATAGCGTAGGAGGGACCTTGCGGAAGTTGGCGGACATCGCCTCTTCCAAGACAAGGGTGGACACGGAAGACCTGATCGCCGAGCACCGCAAGATCGCAGAGCGGGCAAGGAATGGCGAGAAGGTTGGATGGCAGACTCCGTGGGATCCAATCAATAGCCTTCTCTACGGCATCCACGAGCCGCACCATGTCGTTGTGGCAGCGCTTACCTCAAGCGGAAAGACGGCCCTGACCATCAACATGGTTATGCAGTTTGTGGAGCAGGGCGCCCGGGTGGCGATCTCCGAGAACGACATGTCCCGCATGGACCTGGAGAAGCGTATCGTCGGCATGATGTGCGGGATCAATCCGCTCGCCTTCCGGACGAAATCATGGACGGACGAGCAGGATCTAATCTTCCATGACACCTGGAGGAAACTTGGCAGGATGCCGGTCTTCATCAACGAAGACCGCATGACGATGGACGAGACGGAGTCCTGGGCCATGTCCATGAAGGCAAGGCACGGGATCGACATCTTCGTCTTCGACTTCCTCCAGAAGATCAAGCGCACGAAGGAGGAGTGGCGGCACAGCCTGCGGGAAGTGGTTGGTGACTGGTCCTGCCGGACGTGCGAGATCGGCAAGCGCATGAAGGCCTGCACCGTGGCGCTCTCGCAGTTCAGCCGAAGCGGTAACAAGGAGAAAGATACGACCCCGCCACACCCCACGCTGGAGAACCTGAAGGAGACAGGCGAGATCGAGAACAACGCCGACGTGGTAATGCTCATCAGTAAGAAACCGGGACAGCCAGTGGATCTGTTCACTGGCAAGCATCCGGTCTGGGACATTGATGTGGACATCGCCAAAAATAGGAACGGGCCGACCGGAATCACCGAGATGAGTCTGCTGATCCGAACACAGAAGTTCGTGACCAGGACTCAGGGCGACATCGAGCGCGATGAAATCGGAAGAGAGGAAGAGGTAATAAAGAAAAGACAAAATAATGGTTTGACAAACACAGAGGATAATGATTGAATAACGCACAAAGAAAGGGAGAAAGAAAGTGAACAGAAATCCGATAGTACAAGTAGAGAGGATTACCGCAACCGAGGAGTACCAGCCGGACGGCAAGAAGTACAAGGTCCGCTCCTGCGTCTGTGAGGGATTCATTGATGGCGAGCCGGCCAGCGACTTCATCGTCAAGGCCATCGGCAAGGAGAAGATCAACGCCCTGGTCCCGGGCCTGACGTTCGAGGCCGAGGTGGATGAGCGCAAGCACAATGGCAAGACTCAGTACGTCATACCCAAGGAGTTCAGGGGCAGCCTTCCCCGCACCAGTCCAACCCCTGCGGCACCGCAGGCGGGCAGGGCACAGGCTGGACGGCCCCAGGCGGCACGGCAGCAGGGCATGAGCATGGAGGAGTTCGATGAGTTGTTCCGCCATGCAGTCGATGTGGTTTGTTCCGTGGACGCCTTGCCGGAGGATGCGCCGATCAATGACGTGCAGGCCAAGCTGGTCAGCACGTACATCATCGCCGCCATGGACAACGGTATCCGACCTCCGAGGGCCGAGCCTCCCCCTGAAGAGATCAAGGTGAACTTTAATGAGATCATCGAGATCCTGGAGAAGAAGGGGCTGACGAAGCGTGTGGAGGATGCTGGGATTGGCGAGGATGAACTAGTCAACCTGTGGAAGAGGGCCGGCGGAAGTGGATTGAAGTTCGGGATGCTGGTCAATAGCAGGCTTAACGAGGCAGAGGGAAATCCGACAGACGAAGGGGTGCCGTTCTGATGAAAAAGAACCGATGGAAGACAGAGGCGAGCCTGCACCAGCAGAGGGTGCGGGCTTTCATGCAGGGGGCCAGGCAGGAATGTCCGGAGAAGCCAGGCCTGCCGAGTTTGCAGATACGCAGGTTGCGTGCCAGCCTGATACTTGAGGAGGCGCTGGAGACAGTGCAGGCGCTGGGATTCAAGGCTACTGTGAATTCGTACAGGCTGGGCCACATTGTCGATCTGGTTCCCGAGCCGACATGGGCGGACCTTGTCGGCATAGTGGATGGCTGTTGCGATACCATCGTCGTCACAACCGGCACTCTCATAGCGTGCGGTGTGACGGACGAGGCTCCGCAGTTGCTGGTGGACAAGAACAACCTGGACAAACTGGGGCCGGGGCATTCGTTCCGTCCTGATGGCAAACTGGTCAAGCCAGTGGGGCACCAGAAACCCAAACTTGATGAGGAAATTGAAAGGCAGGTGTCAAAATGATTAGCGAAGCCAGAAGCAGATGGTTTGACCGGGAGAAGTTCCTGCTCATGGAGGAGGCGCAACTGGCCAAGCCTGTGAAGAACGATGACGGCACGGTGCGCACGACCACGGCATTCACTCTGCGGCACGCCAAGAAGTGCGGAGCCTTGCCGTCCGTCACCTACGTCATCAAGAATACGCTGGCGGAATCCGGCGGCCTGAAGGACTACTGGAACAACTGCCTGATCCGGGCGGCCATCCAGAAGCCCTTCGTTGGCAATCCGGATGACGAGGCAGCCTATGAGGAGTACAAGGAGGCCTTGATCGAACTGGCCAGCCAGCACAAGAACCAGGCGGCGGACAGGGGCAAGGAGATTCACGCCGCTGTGGCAACATGGATTGAGCAGAACCTGGAACCGCAGGATCCTGTGGCCGCCAAGGTGTGCGCCTGCTACAGCAAGTTCTTCGAGGCCAAGGGAGTGGCCAAGATTGAGACGGAGAAGACAATCGGCAGGCTAGATATGGGGATCGTGGGCACGCCGGATCAGGTGCTGATCCTGAAGGACGAGTGCCGGATCATCCTTGACCTGAAGACGGTGGAGGATATTGAGAAGTTCCGTTCGCCCTATGATTCCTGGATGTTCCAGGAGGGCGGCTACTCCCTCATCACGGACAGCGATCCACATACCCAGTTGTGGCAGGCGGTGGCCTGCCGGAAGACGGGACATACGGAGTTCATCGAGCACAAGAATCCGGTGCAGTACCGGGATGGATTCCAGCACTTGTATGAGGTTTGGACGATCATCAACAACTATGATCCGCGTAGGTTCGCGGGTCAGTAACAACAAGGAGAAGAAGATGCCAAAGAGACTGACACCCGAGGAGAAGGCGGAGCAGGATAAGCGTCGTGCGGAGCAGGCGGAGAAGAACAAGGGCAAGAAGCGGCTGAAGTTCCTGATGGCTGTGGCCAAGGATCCGGAAGATCCGACGATCCTGCGCATTGTCATCCCCGAGACCGAGGGATTGACCAACTCGCATGAGGTTGGAGCGTTCATGGAGAAGATGAACATGGTGGGGACAGTCTACCCGCTGCGACTGAACGATCCGGTGACGCGCTTCGAGCAGAAGAAGATGCGCGTGGTGATCGGCGAGAAGAAGGAGGGCTGATCCATGTTCATTGCTGATGTCAGCTTCGAGCGCCCGGACAAGAAGGAGGGGGATAAGTACCGATACGTCAAGATCGGCTCCCTCTGGCATGATGCGAGCGATGGCAAGGCATCGGTGCTTCTGTACGCCGTGCGGGTCGGGTCCTTCGTGGCCCGGCCTCGCCGGCAGGAGGAGGCGCCGTACCTGGAGGGCGACATGTGCGTGCGCACCGGCACCTACGAGGAGAATGGCTATACGAAGGGCAAGTACATGCCAGTTGGCTACATCCAGACCAAGGAGGGGCAGGGCGGAATCACATACTTTGGCCAGATCCTGAGCGATCCGAGCCCGGTCCTTATCGGGGCCAGGGTCAAGGATCTCATCCGGGCAATGACGCAGGCGAAGTCTGGCGGCAAGCACTTCGACCTGGACACATTCAATATGAACGGGATCTTCATCCCGATCTTCCTGTCCGACAGGCAGGCGAAGGAAAAGGAGGAACAGCATGGCTCCGACGACAATCTCCCGTTCTGAAATGCTGATTGAGCATGGCGTCTCGCCGCCCCCTTCCAGAAGGGGGAAGGGATCCATCTATCCATTCCGGGAATTGACGGATGTGGGTGATGCCTTCTTCATCCCGGCCCCGCATGTCGGGGAGAAGGGCGACATCGCCACGGAGAATACGCTTCGCTCCCTCTGTTGTTATTGGGGGAAGAAGCAACGCTGGGCGGACGGCCGCAAGCGCCAATTCCTGATGCGCTACATCAAACACCACACCGGAAGGTACGGCTACCAGATCACAAGGACAGCCTGATGGACGCCAAGGCCCTGTATGACTCCCTGCCTGCCGCCGCAAAGGCCCTGAACCAGCATCTGCTGGCAGGGCCTGTGCCTGGTAAGGCGGCAGAAGAGGAGCCGGGGCCTGTGCATCGGCCGGCCAAGGTCAACAAGAACGAGGCAAGGTATGCCGCCATGCACCTGCGGGGCAGGGATGCCAGGGCGCACTGCATGGCCTTGTACATGGGCAACGGGCATCGGTACATCCCGGACTATGTGGTATTCGAGGGCGGGATGCCTGTGGAGATACACGAGGTCAAGGGTTCTTATGCCCTTGGTTCTAAGCAGAGGAGTAGGCTGGCTTTTGACCAGTGCAGGAGGGAGTTCTTCCCTCATATTCAATGGGTGTGGGCAACCTGGAATGGAGAACGCTATGACACTGAGACGTTCACGACTGCGAAGGACATCGAACAGCGAGCGCCGGAAGCTGGAACTGAAGGCGGACAACCTGTGGGCCTTGCACATCCTTAACCATTTCGGCAACCGCTGCGCCATCTGTGGATCGCACGGATGCCAGGCGGCACACATTGCACCACGACGATTCAAGCATCTACGCCACCATCCCTACAACGGTATTGCCCTGTGCCCAGACTGCCATGCAGACTTTGACGGCAAGGACAAGCAGATCCTGCTCGATTGGATCAGTCTTAGGCATCCTGAACGGTTCCGAGTGTACGAGATGCGGCATGAGGTCCGTGGGCCTGTCAGTCTACTCGACCTCCAGGCCACGGTCAGCTTCCTGTCTACCCTTTAGTTTTGAATCCCAGGGCCTTCTTCAGTGATTCCCCGTCCCAGTTCTTGTTCTCGTGGACGGCATTGTCGATGGTGGTGTTCAGGATCCGGATGATCGCCTGCGGGAATCCAACAGCCAGCCCTGCCGTGCGGGTTAATTTCTCCGTGTCCTTCTGATCCCACTGAAGGGCGGCAGCATTCTTGATGAGATCAGCGGCATCCTTGGCCAGGGTCTCATAGAACGACACCGGCCCACCATCCTTCCATCCAAGGAACATGGACGCCCAGATCATGTTGCCGATGACCGGGACGGTGGTGAAGGGATAGACGGCGATGTCCTTAGCCACTTCCTGCCAGTCCTCCGGCGGCCGGCGCCTGGCAATCATGCCCATCAGGATGGCCGGGATGACGAACCGGCCGGCGTACTTGGCCAGGAACTGCTTGCGCAGCACCACATCCTTGACGCCCCGGGCCAGGCCTTTCTCCTGGATGGCATTGTGCAGGGGCAGTGCCACGTCGTTGATGAGGTTGTGCAGCAGCACGAAGGTCTGCCCGGAGAACGGAATCATGGCCTTGGCCATGGGCGAGCCGGTCTGCCACAGGCTCTTCTCTGTCTGGGTGGACGGGTTCTGGCTCTGCACGACGGCGTCATAGGCGGCATTGGCGGCCTCCTGCTCGATCCGGGAAGCATTCCAGTCCTTGTGCTCGATGGCCATGCGGTTCTTGTTCTCCTCGAACAGGGCCTTCCAGGTAGGCAGCACGGCGCCCATGTCGCCCAGTTCCATGAACAACTGGCCTTCCTCGATCATCTTGTCATAGCCCTTGAGGTGCCTGGAAAGGAAGCTCTGATTGCGCCGGTAGGTGTCCGCTTCCGCAATGGGGAAGCGTCGCATAAGCGAAGGGACCAACCGCTTCGCCTCCTCGTACATATCCAATCCGGAGAGGATATGCGACACCTGCCCGCTCTTGAACCTGGACATGTTCTTGGTTACATGCGCGGCGATGTTTCCAAGGTACTTCATCGACTGACCAACAACAGTGGGAGACAGGCCTGCTTCTGCCCATCCGTTAGACAGTGAGGTCAACTGCGTGGGAACGGTGAACACATTCCACGGGAAGACCGAGGCGTAGAAGTTGCGCTGGATCTTGCCGAGGATTGACCCGCCCATATTGTCATCGCTGTGCAGGCCGGACGGCTTCATCTCCCGGCGGATTGCCTTCTCCAGGCCGGACAGCACGATGTCATCAGATCCGAACCTACGGCGCAATGCATCCCGCAACCTTCCATTTCCTCGTCCATCAACGCCTAGCATGGTCAGGGTCTCCTCGACCAGCGCCCGCTTCTCCGTGTAGTTGGACATGGCCTCGATGTGGCGCAGGAAGTTGCCACGGTAGTCTAGCTTGATCTCCCCGCCCCTTCCTCCACTGCGGCGATGGAACTCCTTGAGAGCGTCCAGGTTCAGGAACTCGAACTCCCGCCCGTCCATGCTCTCCCAGATCCCCTCCAGATCGCCCTCCTTGATGTCCGAGGACAGGCGCACGATGGGGGTGTACATACCCTTCAGGGGCCTGGCGTCCCGCCCGGACCAGTCCTTGTACACCTTGGCCGCCGTCTCGAAGAACTTCAGGCCGATGTCATTCTGCCAGCCGATCTCCGCCAGGGCCTGCCGCTTGAGTGTGGCATCGCCATTGATGCGATCCACGATGGCATTGGCCGTGGCTATGCCCTTGCTCACGCTGGCATCATCCGTGCCGATGTTGCCGTAGAGCCAGGCTGCTAGGTCCCGATACTCCTGCTTGAGCTTCTTCTTTCCACTTTTGTCAGTGGTCTCCAGCGTTCCGGAAGAAACCCTCTGTCCGTTGGCGAGCGAATAGATGACCAGCATCTCGTTGTAACTGTACTTCTCCCCATTGGACAGAGTGAAGACCTCGAAAGCGTTCTTGAAGAAGTCGCCGTTCTTGACCCTGTCGGCGTACTCCTGTTCCACCGGCAGGTACTTCCTGGCGATGGCATGGTTGGCGTCCCGGAAGCGAGCCCAGACCAACTTGGTGAAGCTGGCGCTGGATTTCATCACTCCCTCGTTGCTGTCATCCAGGGCCTTGCACATGTCATACAATCCGTGGGTGTACTTGATCCCGGCCTGGAGCAGGCGCTTGAGCGCGTTCTTTGTCTCGGTGACGAGCGAATTGCCGGACGCCACATTCAGCCGCACCGGCCGCATGTAATGCAACTTGTCCTGCACGTCGGCCAGGGCGGATGCCTCGGCGCCCATGTTGGCAATCCTGGTGCCCATGGCAGGGATGCCGATCTCGTCCATCAGCCTGTCTGTCATCCAGGCAAAGGCCTCTGGATTGTAGGCCTTGTACTCCTCGGCTGTCATGTGTGTGCCGAAGAACTGCTGGACCAGCCGGTCGGAGAAGTAGGCCTTGCCACGGCCGAACTTGCTGGCTGCATCTTCCGTGGCGGCCTTGAGTTCATCGTCGGTGGCCTCGGTCAGGCTGGTGATGGTGCGCCCGGACTTCGTGCGGATGAACTCCTTGACGAAGTCGGAGGCCTTCTGGTGCGTCATCTCCTTGTCGTCGGCGTTGTAGAAGACGGCGTGGAGTTGGCGATTGACTTCAGCGCGGGTACGCTCCTTGGCCTGATCCTTGGAGTACAGCGGATTGCGGCGTTCGAGCAATGGTTGCCCATTCCTGTTCTGGCGATCTGCGGGAGATCTTCTCTCCATCAGCACCCCGCCCTCACCTGCCTGTGCCGCCGCCTGGGCTGCCTGCTCGACTTCGCCGGGGCTGGGCACGCGGGACTCGAATGTGCTGCGGTAGCGCAGGTCGCCGTACAGGCCGTCGCCCATGATGGCGCCAAGCGTCTCGCCGGCCACGGGCTTCAGCAACTGGCCCATGGCAGCATCGGCCTCGGGATTGAAGCCTATGGTTTCGCGGGCTTGGGTTCCGGCTTGGGTTCCGGCTTGGGCTCGCTCTTCCCGCTCGAAGAGTTGCTCTCTTTTGGCTTGGTCGAGGACTGTGCGGGTGGCGTCCTGGATCCGACCGGCGAAACTACGAACCCCGTTCTCAGTGGATGATTTGGTCCTATCGTCAGCATTGCCTTCCTTCCATGTGTAATCGCTTCCTTTGCTTCTGAAAACAACTGTACCAGATTCTGTTGCCCTATCAAGATCAATGTTTAATTTTTCTTTAACTGATGCTTCAATTTTGCTCCATACAGATTCCAGCAATGCGGATGTCTGCTCCTTGCTGGAGAACGGCATGGCAATCATCATCTGTTCCGGAGTGTCAACGCCTCTATTGATCTGCGTGAATCCAATCACGGCATCCGGATTCGCGGCCTGCATGGCCGGGAACAAGATCTCCTCGATCAGCGGGTAGACAGCACGGCGCTCCTCCATCGTCAGGTCGGAGACATCGACCTTGCCAAAGACCATCATGCTGTCCGTGCCGGCCTCATCGGCATTGGCCACCATCATGCCGTCCTGCTGCCAGGCCGCGCCAATGGCATCGGCCGCACGGATGGCCACATCCTTGGTCTTGAATGATGTGACCACATTGGGACTGACGCCCTTCATCCATCCACCCTCTCCGAATGAGTGGGTCAGCATATCCTCACCGAACTCGGACTTCAGGATAGGCTGGATGGCCTCGGCCGCACGCCTGGTGACTTCCGACTTGGCCTCTGCAGATGCCTGCATGAATCCGGGGTATTCATTCCAGAGCGGGGCATCGGTGCCGAAGACAAATTCGGCTGCCACGCCTACGGGTCGGCGCTCTAGGAGGATGCTGTCTTCCTCTGAATTGAAACGCCTGGACAAGTCTACGAGTTTCTTTGTGCCGTCGGCCTGTTCCTCATAGGTGAAGGGGTCGGCGGATTTGATATGCTCCGGAGTGAAGGTGGTATAATGGTCAGCTATGACGCTTCCGCCATCATCGGTATTTGAATCATAGAAGTTGCGGATTATCAACCCATCGTGGCCGCGTTCTTCCGCGATCTGTGCAAGGTCGTCGGCATCCAACCGCTTCCCTTCAAACATAAGGTCTCTGTAGCTTGCCCCTTGAGCATCAAATACCATCGGGCGATTCATCATCATGTACAGCGGAGTCGTGCGGTCGCCATAAGTGCCGGCGACTTCTGCGTTGTCAGATGTCCAGATTGACCGACCTCCCGCTTTGCGACGATAAACAGTCCATTCATGAGAAGACCCATGATACAGCGGGGAAACTGGTTGACCAGCATCACGTTCTGCTGTGAGGCTACGCAACTGCTCTCGATTCCGCTCTAATGATTTGCGCGCAATCTTGCCAATCGTTGTGGATGGATCGTGTCGAGGGATGGCGGCCTCACTGCGTTCAATGTTGCTTTTGGCAATGTCTATCGCCACGTCCAGTTGCCGGGACCGCTCTTGCCATGCTTGGCGCACGGAATCCGGTTGTCCGCCGTAGTACCCCGCCGCCTTCGCCGCCTCGTCCACCATCCGCTGCGCCTCTGCCTCTGCCTGCTTATCCCCCGACTCTGCCTTGGCAGCCAGGGCGGCATAGGCCGCATCCTGCTCTGGTGTAATGCGGCGTTCAGCCATGATGCCTTCCTTGGTGTACTCGTCACTGACCCGGTAGTACACGCGAGAGAAGGTGTCACGCACGGCATCAAAGATGGCCTTGGTCTGCGGGTCGTCGATCCTGGCGTCACGGATGTAGGCCAGGAACTCGCGCACGGCGTTCTCCTCCGATGTGTTCGTCCACCGGATCCCGTTCATCAGTTCCTCTTCAGAGGGCGGCGGCTGCCCTGCCTTCTCGTACTGCCGGCGGATGTCG
>Ga0209609_10002601_pt1 | contig 10285 bp, 6 predicted proteins | sample LakKivw325mmetaG_FD_184136 | JGI IMG/M metagenome (GOLD analysis project Ga0209609, IMG submission 184136) | Anoxic lake water microbial communities from Lake Kivu, Rwanda to study Microbial Dark Matter (Phase II) - Lake Kivu water 325m metaG... | ecosystem: Environmental > Aquatic > Freshwater...
GATCGCCGCGAACCGTCGCAACGCCCAGCGCTCGACCGGTCCGAAGACTTCTGCAGGCAAGGCCGCGGTTCGGTACAATGCCCTCAAGCATGGCCTGTTGGCCAAGGAGGTCGTCATCACCTCCGGCGAAGGGCGCGAGAACCCCGTCCTGTTCCGGAATCTTCTCCGTGCCCTCATGGAGGACCTGCAGCCGGTCGGCATTTCCGAACAGCTGCTGGTGGAGCGAATCGCCGTCTGCCAGTGGCGGTTGCGGCGGGCGGTGCGGTACGAGACCGCCGAGATCCGCCGGAGCTACGGGATTCCGCGCTCCGAAGACGACGGACCCCGAAACTCCACGCTGGCGCGCTCGCTTCTGTCGAGCCTGTCGGGTCTGCCTCCGGCGCCGGGCGGGCTGGCGACGATGCTGGAGCGCACAACCGGCGGCATCGATGAGCTTCTCGAACTCGTGCGCGACGCCCACTTCGACGTCCTGGCGCAGGGCCACCTCTCCAAGCCCCTTCAGCAACGCCTGCTGACGGCCTTCGGTGCGGAGGCCGACTCGGTTGCCGTGTCCTGCTTCATGCACAACTACCCTCTCCTCGACCACGACGAAGATGACGAGGACGAGGCCAAGTTCCCCCAACTCCTGGAGAATCCGCCGAGTCCTGAGGAGTGCAAGCAGCGGCTGATCCAGACCTTGATGAATGAGTTCGAGCGGCTGAAGGATCTTCGGCAGCAGGTCGCCAAGCGCGAGGCCGCTCAGCGGGAACTCGACCAGGCTTGCCTCGCCCTTCCTCCTGAGCCGGCGACCGACCGGCTCCTCCGCTACGAGACGGCCATCGAGCGGCAGCTCTACAAGGCCCTGGCCGAACTGGAGCGGCTGCAGAGGCGCCGGGCAGCGGAGAGGGTGCTGGCGGCAGGCGCGGGGATGTCGAACAACTGAGGCGACAACGGCAACGAAAGAGGGAAGATTCGAAGCTCGGAAGAACGGTGAAGACGGCGGCGTCTTGGCCGGAGTTTCCGGTCTCACACGACCGAGACCGGAAACCCCGGCGTAGTCATGCTTCGCAAGCGAAGCAACAGGCCCGGAGCGCATTTCCTGCGAAGCGGGGACGAACCGCTTGGCTTTCCCAACTCCGCGCGGCGGAGGCAGGGAAAGGCGAGCAAAGCCGTTCCGTCACTTTGCCGTTCTTCAGAGCTTCGAATCTTCCCGTTTTCGTTGCCGTCGCCTTTTCCTCGGGGAGGTAAGCCCCATGCCGAAGACAGCTCCCTCGCCGCCAGACGACCCCTTCGCGGCTCTGTCGTGGACCGACCTGGAGCAGTGGGCGGGATCGCGCAGCGTGGAGCGCGGGCGGAGCTACCAGAGACGTGGGCGCGTCCTCTCGCTCGCCCGCACGCCGGACGGGGTGCTCTCGGGAAGGGTAGTCGGCACGCGCCTCTATCTCACCCATGTGAGTCCGGCCGGTGAGGACGCCGCGGGCCTGCTCTCCTCGGAGTGTTCGTGCCCGCTGGGCGGAGACTGCAAGCACGGTGTGGCCGTGGTGCTGGAGTACCTCGCGCGTCTGAAGGCCGGCCAGAAGATCCCGACCGAGCTGCCGCGCCTGCCCGACGATGACTTCGACGCGGAGGACGAGGAGCCGGATGAGGATGACTTCGAGGCCGAGGACGCCGCTGAGGACCTGGACGACGTGCCGACCCCGCGCGAAGCGAGTTCTCGCAAGGCCGGCCCGGTTGATGTTACCGCTTACATGGAGGGGCTGACGGCGCCGGAACTGATCGAGCTGGTGCACGAGCTGGTCGCCGCGTCAGACGAGGCGTGGCGGGTTCTGGAGACGCGGGCTCAGCTTGCTTCCGGCGACGCGGGCCTGGTTGCCGCAGCTGCTCGGAAGGAGCTGCGCCGCGTAACCTCGGAGATCGGGTGGCAGAACTCCTGGAACGATGAGGGCCACACGCCGGACTACCGCAAGGTGACCAGCTACCTCCAGGAACTCCTCGCCGCCGGTCAGCCGGACCTGGTTCTGGACCTGGGGCGGGAGATGGTGCAACTCGGCACTCGGCAGGTCGAGCAGTGCCATGACGAGGGCGAGACGGCCGTCGAGATCGCCGAGGCCCTCGCGCCGGTGTGGAAGGCCCTCGCCCGGTCGTCCCTCAGCCCCGCGGGTCGTATCCTCTGGGTCTATGACCGGTACGCTCAGGACGAGTACGACCTGTGCGACGGCGCGATGGAGGCAGACATCTGGGAGGTAGACGGCGGTGTCTGGGCTGAGGTCGCCGACGCACTCATTCGGCAACTCGCGAACCAGGACGTGGCCGGTCCGCAAGCGAAGGATGGTTGGGGGCTGAAGTACCGCCGGGGGAACCTTGCCCGCCGGGCCATCGATGCCCTCCGAAGCGCCGGCAGGACCGAAGAAGCCGTGGCCCTCGCAGTCAGTGAAGCCCCGATCACCGACAGCTACGAGCAGGCCGTGGACCTCTTGCTCGAGGCGGGTCGTGCCGAGGAGGCTAGGGCCTTGGCGCTGGAGGGGATCCGGCGGACCGAGGAAACCTATCCAGGCATCAGTGCGCAGTTGCGCAGTCGGTTGCGGGAATTCGCGGTGCACGAGAAGGACCACATCGTGGCTGCGGCATTCACGGCCGAGGAGTTCGCCCTCCGTCCGTCCCTGGCAGGCTATTGCAGCCTCCGAGAGGCCGCGCAACGCGCGGAGGTCTGGCCCCAGGTCCGCGAATGTGTCCTCGATTCGCTGCAGACAGGCTCTTCCGCTGTCGAGCACCCCGACTGGCCTCTGCCTCCGACGGGAACCGTTCCCGAACGCAAAGGGGGGGAGCCTCGGCCGTCATGGGATTTGCTGACTGAGATCGCCCTCGACGAGGGCGACCATGCGCGGGCTCTCGAATGTTACCGGCGGTTCCTCGCGGAGAGACCTCTCTGGGGCGCCAGGGGCCTGGAAGAGCGGGTCGCCCGACAGGTCGTCACCACCCACCCCGACGAGTCTATCGCCATCTGGCGGGACTTGGCGGAGCGGGCCATCGCCGGCGGCAACCGACGAGCCTACGAGGAGAGCCTCCCCTACCTACGCCTCATGCGGAGCTTGCTGGCGAAGCTCGGCCGAGACCAGGAATGGCGCGCCTACCTCGCAGGCCTGCGAACCACGCACCAGCGCAGGCGGGCCCTCTTGGAGACCCTCAACCGCCTGGATGAGGGGCCAATAATAGGTGAATAGCCGCGCCAAACACCAGATATAGCATATTGTATGTGCATTTCTGGTATGTTATGTGTATTCATCGGTTTCACCAAGGTGTCTTCTGCAGTGGTGTTCTGCGAAACAAAGCCAACCAGCCCTCTCCCCCACGCCCTGACCATCGACGCCGAGGACTGGGCTGCCCTGATGTGCATGTATTCGGGGCGCCCTATCCCGGTCAGTCCGCAGTTCGGCGGGTCGGTTGCGGATATCCTCGAGATGCTGCGTAGTACAGATGGCCTGCGCGGCGGTTGTCCGCTACACGTCGCCCCCTCGTCCGCCGGGTGTGCCGTAGGAGCGCGGACGCCCTCGTCCGCCGCTGTGGCCGGCGGTGAGTCGTCGGTGTACGGAACGACGACGGCTACCACCCCAGCGGACGAGGGCGTCCGCGCTCCTACGGCCGGCACCTTCTTCGTCGTCGCACAGCACGCGGCCGAGGAGCCCGCGGTCGTCCGCGAGATCGTCGCCCGGGGTCACGAGCTTGGCAGCCATGCCTGGACGCATCACCTCGTGGGGGCGTTCAGTGCAGACGAGTTCCGCGAAGACCTCCGGCGAAGCGTCTCGACGCTGGAGGACTTGAGCGGACGGAAGGTCTACGGTCATCGGTCGCCGCTATTCTCGCTCATGCCCGACCACGTCTGGGCACTGGAGGCCATGGCGGAGGTCGGGCTGGAGTACGATAGCAGCGTGTTCACGCTGGCCTGGCACAGGGCCGGTCTGATGATCCCCGAGCAGCCATTCATCTTCCGGCTGCCGTCGGGGCGGCAAATTGTCGAGTTCCCCGCACCCGCCAGGAAGTGGGGGCCGATGACAGTAAGGTTCATCGGCGGGCGCGGGGCGCGGCTGGCGCCGACGAGTCTGTTCCTTCGCCACCTTGAGGAGCGCGAGGAGGCCGGGCTGCCGGGGATGCTCTACTTTCACACCTACGAGATGGGCTCGGGGAACCTGGCACAGTACGTACCGCGCTCCATCGGGCGGAAGCGGCTCGCGATCCAAGCGGCGGCGTGGGCCTTCCGCGTCGGCGCCGGGCGCCTGCAGCGGCTCGTGCGGAGGCTGCTCAGAGACTTCCAATGGGCGCCGATGCGGCAGGTGATCGCACGGCTGCGAGAAGAGGGGCGGCTGCCGGTCTTCGAGCTTCCGGGCGGCTGAACCACGAAGCGCGCGAAGCCCCCGCAGCAGCGCGAAGACGATGCAGGTTTCCGGCGGACCACAGGGAAGTCCCCAAACGCTCATCTAGTCCCTCAACCGCTCGTTGGAGCCAAGGTATGAAGACCTCGTTGATTCCCTGGCGGCCGTTGGTCGCCCTCACCCTTCTGGTGCTCGCCGGCCGCACAGCCCTTCCAGCCGACACGGCCGCCTATGTGATCGGTCCGGGCGACGCCCTGGATGTGCGGATCGCCGGCGCGCCCGATCTGCCCTCGGTTGCGGTCACCGTGCGGCCCGACGGCGCCGTCTCGGTTCCCTACATCGGCGAGCTGCAGGTGGGCGGGAAGACCGTTGCGGAAGTGGTAGAGCTGCTGACCGAGGCCCTCCTGAAGCGCTACCGCCACGTCAATGTCACCGTGAACCTGACGCAGTTCCGCGCGCGCAACGTGTTCGTGCTGGGGCAGGTCAGGAGCCCCGGGGCGGCGCCGTTGGAGGGCGAGGCAGTGAACCTGACGCAGGCCATCCTGAAGACCGGAGGCCTTGTTGGCGAACTCGACATGCTGGAGGCGAAGCTCTACCGCCAGGGCCAGCCCCCGGTGGTCGTGGACCTCGAGAAGGCGATGACGGGTGCCTCGGACGTGACGCTCGCGGCGGGGGACACCCTCCTTATCGAGGCCCGCAAGCCGGATGAGATCACGCTCCTGGGCGAGGTTCAGAAGCCGGGCGTCTATCCTCTGCCCCGTGAGGCGCGTCTAGATGCGATCCTGGCGCTGGGAGGCACGCCCACCGAGGCGGGCGACGGTCGGCGCGCGATCCTGGTGCGTGACGACGGCCAGACGACCATCGTGGACGTAACGCACCTGCTCACGAACCCCGACTCCCCGGCAAACGTCCCGCTGACCGGTATTCGGCTATTCGTGATCCCCCCGAAGGCGGAGATTGTGGTCGGGGGCGAGGTGAAGACGCCGGGGACCTATCCCGCGGGTAGTCAGACGAAGCTGTTTGACATCCTCACGGCCGCGGGCGGCTTGACCGAGAAGGCGGATCGACAGAAGGTCTCCGTCATCAACCGAGATGGCGCGCTGGTGCAGGTGGATGCGGAGCAGGCTCTGGCGCACCCCGAGTCCGAGGCGAACATCCCGGTCGCTGACGTCTCCCTCATCATGGTCGGCGAGGACACTCGTCGGTACGAGGTCGGGGTCTTCGGGGAGGTTGCGAACCCGCAGAACGTGCCCGTGAAGGAGACGTTGCCTCTGGCAGCGGCGCTGACTCAGGCTGGCGGCCTCTCGGAGAAGGCGGACGCGCGCAAGGTTCAGATCCTGCGAGGCGACGGCACGCAGGAGATCGTAGATGTGACGGTGCTGCTGGGCCGTCGGGACGCGACCTCACCAGCACCCGAGGTGGCAAACGTCTTGCTTCGACCCGGCGACCTTGTCATCGCCAGCCGCCGCTACGCGGAAGTCCTGCTGCTAGGCGCGGTCGCCAAGCAGGGCGCGCTCGACTTCGAGGAGGGCGATACGGTCATCAAGGTCATCGGGCGCTCCGGCGGCTTTGGCGAGAAGGCCGCCAAACGCCATACCGCGATTCTGCGCCGCGACGGAGACAAGGTGCAGGTCATCGTGGCAGACATGAAGGCCGCGCTGGCGGGCAGCGAGGTTCTGCTGCAGTATCCCGTGCAGGATGGCGACATCATCTACGTGCCGGACCGACCCCAATCGCCCTGGCGGAACATCGTCGACGTCCTGTGGGCGACTCGTGAGATACGGTGGCTCGTGACCAGGTAGGAGGCCGGAAGGCGAGTCATGCGGGGCTTGCTTGCGATTGACGGGGGAACTCCTTCCCGCACGAAGCCCTTGCCTTCCTGGCCGCAGTTCGACGAGGCGACGATTCAGGCGGCTATTGAGCCCCTTCGCGAGGGGCGCACCAACTACTGGGGCGGGACGCGCGGGCTGGCCTTCCAGGAGCGGTTCGCGCGGAGGGTTACCCAGGCTGTGCGCTGGGTGATCCTGCTGAGGGCTATCTCGAAGACGTGTTCATTAACCACATGGGCTATGGCGCGGAAGGCTGCCCCTTCACCTGCCCTCACAACGCTCGTGCGCCGGACTACACTCAGGCCCATTGCCCCGCCGCCGGGGACCTCGGCCAGCGAACTGTCAAGCTGCAAGTTCACCGTTCACCCAACCCTGGAACCGCAATACGCGCAGGACATCGGCCGGATCGTGCGGAAGGTGGCGGAGCACTACGCAGCCGGAGAAGCCTGATTTCGGCATCATAGACTCCAACGCTTTCTTCGGGTCACGCCCCAAGAAAGGCAGGCCCACCTCCCCGGAAACCCTGGCGTCCCGGCTATCTTCTAGGGGAGTCGAAAGGGCAGTAGCCATGTCGCTGCAGGGCGTCTACTATGACTACGCCGAAGGCAACGAGGAGACCCTTCAAAGCTCGCGCAAGCTCCCATTCATCATCCCAGCGGCAACAATCGATCCCAGGAGGTTCTACGCACGGCGAGGCGAAGCCCTCAACCTTGAGAGTTTCGCCGCCCTCCGTGTCTTCCCCGACCTTCAGGGCTGGCCCGTGGACTACGCGCCCTTTGCCCGGACGGTGCGGGCGGCCGCAGGGCGCGGACTGCCGGTGATGGTGGCGGCGCTGGCCCCGGGAGACATCACGGCGATGGGGAGAGCGCTGGCGGAGAGCGCGGGCGCGCTGGTGGTGACCGGAGTGAACATCTCGCACACGCCCCTGGTCGCGGAGGCCATCGCCGTGGGCCGGGATGCGCCGCAGATGTACTTCGAGACGTCGCGCGTGGAGAACGAAGAGACGATGGAGCTGCTGGCCGGAGAGCTGGGGGTGGGGCGGCTCGTCTTCGGGACAGGGCTGCCCTTCCAGTACCCGAGCAGCGCGCTGGCCGTGCTGAGGGAGTGCGGGCTGAGCCGAGAGGAGAAGACGGCGGTGCTGGGTGGGAACGCCAGGCGGCTGATGGGCCTGACCATCGGGGGATGAAGGAGGAGCGAGGACGTCGCAGCCCACGGCGGAGGGTAGCGAGACACGGGTGGTAGACCTGCACGCTCATGTGCACGCCTTTCCGCTGCCGCTGAGGCGCGTGACGGCGGAGGACCTGCTGCGGGCGATGGATCGGCACGGCGTGGCAGTGACGGCGGTGTCGTCGGCGGAGGCAATCGTCTGCGACGCGGAGACAGGGAATGCGGCCCTGGCGCGGGACGTGGCGAGACATGACCGGCTGCGGGGGTACGTGTTCGCCAATCCGACCTCGGTGGCGGAGGCGCGGGAGCAGGTGAGGAGGTACCTGGGGGAGGAGCGGTTCATCGGCGTGAAGATGTACAGCGGCGCGTACGTGGGCAGGCCCCTGAGCTGCCGGGAGCACCTGGAGATACTGCAAACCGTGGCGGAGGAGTTCCCCTGGGCGCTGGTGCTTTTCCACTGCGGGGAGAACGACCCGGCGAACTTCGCGGGACTGGCGGAAGTGGCGGGGCGCTTCCCGGAGCTGAGCTTCATCGCCGGGCACATGGGGTCGAAGCTCTGGCGGCAGGCGCTGCCCGTGCTGAGTGAGCGGGCGAACATCGTGGCTGAGATCTCGGCGCCGGTGCCCGCGAGGACGCGGATCGAGGATGCGGTGCGGATCATGGGGCCGGAGCGAGTGGTCTTCGGGTCGGACTTCCCGCTCATCAGCCAGGGGTACATGCTGGGGTGCGTGCGGGATGCGCAGGTGGGCCAGGAGGAGAAGGGGATGATCCTGCGCCGGAACGCGGAGGGCCTGCTGGCGAGGGTCGAGGCGGGACGCGCCGGGCGATGAGACGGGCGGGAGGCGGCGGCGCAGGCGCGCTACGGGCAGGAAGAGGGAAGCAGGGCTAAAGCCCCGCCCTGCAGCACGCGCCCGGGGGTGCCTCTTCCCCATCAGTGCTCAGCGCGGCGGGCCGATGCGGTCTATCCGCCAATCGGCGCTCAGGTCTCCCGGGGCGGGTTTGTGGCGAACGGGATTGAGGCGTAGGTGGGTGATAGTCTTGCCCTTCCACTGCGCGTGCTCGCCCAGCTCGAGGCGGTAGGTGTGCATCTTGCCGTCGCCCTCGATCGGGAAGCGAACCGACATGGGGTCCTTCATCTGCGGGTCGTCGCTCGTGGCCCAGTAGAGCTGGGCCGAGGTGCCGGCGGTGGCGGCCATGGTGATCTCGAGGACCGGGCAGTCGTCACCCTTCGCCGGCTCGTCGAACCTGGCGACCATGTACCCGGGGCAGTCAATGTGGCCGACGAGCTTGCCGTCGGCGATGCGCACGCCGCTGAGCCCCCGGTAGAGCTGCCAGTATTCCAGCTCGTAGTCGTGGTCGAAATCAAAGGCGATGCGGGTGAGCGGCGGCATGGCGATGACGGCGCGGGCCTTGCGGCGCCACGGGTCCTGGATCTTGTCCATATGGTCGAAGACGCGGACCCGGAGCTGTTCCTCAAGGTCGCGGACCTGGGGCAGGCCGGCCAGGTTGTCCAGCTCGTTGGGATCCTCCTGGAGGTCGTAGAGCTCATCCTCCTGGCGGGGCTGGTAGTTGTACGAGTACTTGTGGCGCTCCGTGCGGACCATGCGCATCTGGACGCCGGGCCCCGGGAAGGCTGTGAACACCGCGTCGTGATGGCGCTCGGTGCGGGCTTCGAGGAGCGGGCGCAAGCTCTTGCCCTGAGCCGAGGCGGGGATGGGGACGCCGGCGTAGTCGAGAAGGGTAGGCAGGAAATCCACGGAGCTGGTCAGGGCGCTGGTCGTGTGGCCCGGCGGCACGACGCCCGGGAGGCGTGCGAGCAGAGGCACACGCATCAGGTCGTCGTACATGGCCATGGACTTGAAGATACAGCCGTGGCCGCCCATGTACTCACCGTGGTCCGTGGTATAGACCACGAGGGTGTCGCGGGCCAGGCCCGTGCGGTCCAGGGTCTCGAGGAGGCGGCCGATCTGGGCGTCGAGATAGGTGATGAAGCCGTAGTAGTGGGCCATGAGCTCGCGGTACTCCCGCTCGGTCCAGGCGGGGCGGTCGAGCAGGTCCCACACCTCGCCGTCGAAGACGAGCTGGCGCTTGAGGCGCTCGCGCTGGGCGGGCAGGTCGAGGCCGTACATGCGCCAGTGGAACTCGCGACAGGTACGGGGCGCGCGGGTCATGGGGTCGTTGAGGGTGACGGGCAGGGGCAGAGAGGCGGGGTCGTAGAGCCCGTCCCAGGGCTCGGGCGGGGTCATGGGGCGGTGGGGTCCCTCGTAGCTGACCCCGAGGCAGAAGGGGCGCGAGCCGTCGGCGTGCTGTTCGAGATAGCGGACGGCGTGGTCGGTGAGGAAGGTCTCGACGAAGTGCTCCTCGGGGATGACCGAATGGCCGTTCTCGATGACGGTGTGGTGACCGCCGCGGACCTTCTTGCCGGGCCGAGGCTCCTCGAGCCCCAGCTCGCGAAGGTAGGCGACGTAGTCGGAGTTGGGCGAGACGCCGTCCTGGAAGCCGTTCTGGGGCATGTTCTCGCCAGGCGGGGGCGTGGACATGTCTGTCAGCGTAGGGAGGTCGTCCTCGGCGCCGCGCCGGAAGGCCCTGGGCCCGCCGAGATGCCACTTGCCCATCCAGGTGGTGTGATAGCCGCCGCCGGCCAGCTCCGTAGCGAAGGTGGGCAGGGACTCGTCGAGCTTGACGCCGTTGGTGATGACACCGTGGGACTGTGGATGCAGGCCGGTCAGGATGGTCGCGCGGGAGGGTGAGCAGGGGAAGGCGGCGATGTAGTGACGGTCGAAGCGCAGGCCCTGAGAGGCGAGGGCGTCGAGGTTCGGGGTGCGGATGGCCGCGTTGCCGTAGGCGCCCATGGCGTCCAGGCGGTGCTGGTCGGTGAGGATGAAGAGGATGTTGGGCCGCGCGGAGGGTTGGCCGGAGGCGCGCTCCGCCGAGGTCCCGAGG
>Ga0209609_10002604_pt1 | contig 10279 bp, 9 predicted proteins | sample LakKivw325mmetaG_FD_184136 | JGI IMG/M metagenome (GOLD analysis project Ga0209609, IMG submission 184136) | Anoxic lake water microbial communities from Lake Kivu, Rwanda to study Microbial Dark Matter (Phase II) - Lake Kivu water 325m metaG... | ecosystem: Environmental > Aquatic > Freshwater...
GTATAGTGCACATATACAATAATACTATTTATCAAATTCTGATAGCTATTTATTCTCTGTAAATCTTCCGCCGCATCGACATCTACCCACATCGGCAAGGTGCACGGGCTGTTCTAATATTTCATTAATATATAATCCCTACACGTGACCATCGTGGGGAATCTCTAGTTCATTTCGGCTCCACAATAAGGGTTAGCCATCCGCCAGATACCCAACTGGGGTTGGTCAAAAATATTGCGAACTTATGAACCCCAGGTTGAACGTCCGCACTGACTGTGATATTCACCGGTATCCGATATTCTGTATTCATGTAAACATCAAACGCCGCTGGCGTTGGCTCTATCCTAAGCCCGGTAGTCGTCGGTATTGCAGCGGGGCTCAAACCCTTCGGACCATATGAATACTCCGCCGCATCAGGTGGTTGCTCGAGAACACTGAGTTGTATATTTGAAGGAGCGAACACATTTTTCTTAATCTCAATGATACAATCTATAATTGCCTTTTCGCCCGGCTTGACATGAATTTCATCATTGGATAGATGCCATTTGGTATCGTATGATATACCTGATCCCGGCACGCTGATTTGTCCTGGGGCCGCCTCAAAACATTTGTCGCTTTCCTGATCAAACGTAGCCCTGGCACTGACACCATCCAATGTATAATATCCATGTCCACTATCCGGTTTTTGCGTACCCTCATGATTCCGCATGACCAGTCCATAGAAAGTGCCGTTGTCGGTAACAATAGCATCCTTCAAATCATCAACCTGGCTACGATTCTCTTCCCACAATATAACATGTGCCTCAGGGATAGAGACTCTTCCAGTGACTTTCATAAGTTGGCCCACTGGTGCCCACTCGACTTCGTCAATTATAACGGCAAGCAGTGGCCTGAACCATATAGAAATACACTTAATTCTTGTCATGCTTCCATCAACTGTGGTTACTCGTACAGCGTTTAAACCTCTTTTCAACTGGACATAGGCATAGTAGCTACCGTCTTGATTTATGATTACGGGAACATCATTTACCCACACTTGTGTTTGATTGGATGAGGCTGAACCAACGAACTTGACCAAATTCACCCGCACTTCTTCGCCATCAGAGTCAAAGGTTATTGTGACTGGTGCTTCTCGTGTCATATCGGTTTTTATCGGTACCACACAACCTGCCAGGAAGGACAATAAAATGAATATTGGAATGAAACTAAGGATTTTCTGAATTATGAAATAGGATTTCGGGATTTGCATCCACACAACCTCTGCTAAAGGCTACCCTGATATCAACATAGTATAGTAGGCACTTCTTATATGTCAATCACTCCAATTATTCGATAGTCTTTGTACTGTCCCATTCCCTTAAGCTAAAATCTCCCTGTGGATTTGACGGGACTGGGTAAAATACTGCTGATAGCCGGCGGGGTGATTGTCGTTGTCGGGCTGCTGCTGGTGTTCAGCCAGCACATACCCTTCCTGGGCAAGCTGCCGGGTGATATATTCATCAAGAAGGACAACTTCTCCTTCTATTTCCCCATCGTGACCATGCTGATCGTCAGCATCGCCCTGACCATCATCATCAACGTCATACTCTACTTCTGGAACAAGTAGCCACATGAAGCTCTCCGATTTCGACTACGACCTGCCGCCAGAATTCATCGCACAGCACCCAATTGAGCAGAGGGACCACTCACGCCTGATGGTGGTCGACCGCTCCACCGGCTCCATCAGCCATAAATCCTTTTACGATATTATTGATTATGTAAACCCTGGCGATACGCTGGTGCTGAACGACAGCCGGGTGATACCCGCCAGGCTGAAGGGCATTATCAGCGGCACAGAAAGAAAAGCCGAGATACTGCTGCTGAAGAAGCTCTCTCCCAACACCTGGGAGGCGCTGGTCAGGCCGGGACGCAGGCTGCCCGTTGGCGCGGTTGTGGACCTGGAAAAAACAACTGCCAATATAATCGAACGGCGCGAGGACGGCATAAGAGTGGTGGAGTTCTCAGAGCCGCAAGCGCTGGAGGGGCTGGGCGAGATGCCGCTGCCTCCCTATATCAAGGCCAGGCTGGAGGACAGGGAGCGCTACCAGACGGTCTACTCGTCCCCTGCCGGCAGCGCGGCCGCGCCCACCGCCGGGCTGCACTTCACGCCGGAGCTGCTGCAGAAGTTGAAAGGCAAGGGCATCAACCTGGCCTTCGTCACGCTGCACATCGGGCTGGACACCTTTCAGCCGGTTCGGGCCGAAAACCCGCAACACCACCACATCCATACAGAGTACGGGCAGTTAAGCAAGGAGACCGCCGACCTTATCAACCAGGCGAGGGGTAAAGGCGGGCGCATCATCGCCGTGGGGACGACATCGGTGCGGCTGCTGGAGGCGGCCTCGTCCGAAGGCAAGGTAAAACCCTTCGCCGGCCAGGTCGACCTTTTCATACTGCCCGGCTACCGCTTCAAGTCCGTAGACGCCATGCTGACCAACTTCCACCTGCCGCGCTCCACGCTCATTATGATGGTCTCGGCCTTCGCCGGGCGGGAGCTGATACTGGACTGCTACCAGAAGGCCAAACAGCAAGGCTACCGCTTTTACAGCTTCGGCGATGCCATGCTGATACTCTAGCAGGCAGGGCGTTGACAACCCCGTCCCCACTACGTAGAATTCGGCATCATTCCTATGAAAATGAGCCGCACCCAAAAGGTCCTCTTCATCATCCTGGCCGCCGCCATCGTGATCTGCACCGGCGCCATCATCTGGCTGTCAGTGCTTTCCAACACCGCCGACCGTTTCACCGAGTTCTACATACTCAACAGCCAGGGCAAGGCCTCGGGCTATCCCACCGACGTCAAAACCGGCGAACTCGTAACCGTGATACTCGGCGTGGTCAACCACGAAGGCAGGACAGCCGAGTATTCAATCCGGGTCATCTCAGACAACAAGACAATTCAGACGGTGGAATTGGCCGCGGCCGACGGCGCCACGTGGGAGAATACGTTCACATTCACGCTGGGGCAGGCCGGGCAAAACCAGAGGGTTGAGTTTTACCTGTACATGTCCGGGGAAAATACACCACATATCAAGGACCCGCTCGTCCTGGCCCTCAACGTAAGCCGCTAACGTATTCAACGTGGAATTACGAGGCCGTTTCCACTACAATTAACGCAAGGAATCTATCAGCATGTGCGGCATCATCGGCTACTGCGGATACAACGGCAAGGCTGCGCCCATCATCTTCGAGGGACTCAAGAAGATGGAGTACCGCGGCTACGACTCCTCCGGCGTGGCCATGATCACCGACCGCGGCCTGGTCATCAAGAAGGGCGTGGGCACGCTGGAGGAGGTCAACCAGAAGTACAAGCTGGACAAGATGCAGGGGCACGTGGGCATCGGGCACACCCGCTGGGCCACACACGGCGGCGTGACGCAGATCAACACGCACCCGCACGTGGACTGCAAGAACCAGATAGCCGTCATTCACAACGGCATCATCGACAACTACCAGGAGCTGCGCGACGACCTGATCAAGCGCGGCCACCGCTTCGTTTCCGAGACCGACACCGAGATACTGCCGCACAAGCTGGAAGACGAGATGAAGAAGGGCAAGTCGCTGGAGGAGGCCGTGATGGCCGTGGCGCCCAGGCTGGAGGGCTCGTACGCCTTCCTGGCCATCTCCACCAAAGAGCCCAACAAGATAGTCGGCACACGCAAGGGCAGCCCGCTGGTGGTGGGAACGTCAGACCACAAGGCCTTCGCCGCCAGCGATTCACTGGCGCTGGCCGACCTGGTGAGCCAGCTTTTCCTGCTGGGCGAGGGCGAGACCGTCGTGCTTACGCCGGAAAAAATAAAGTTCATGGATGCCACGGGCAAGGAAGTGCACAAGAAGCCGGTCAAGCCGGATACAGTATGGGGCAACACCGACAAGGGCGACTACCCCTACTACATGCTCAAGGAGATCATGGAGCAACCCAAGAGCCTTGTGGCCGCCGCCAACCAGGACCGGGAGAACTTCATCAGCATCGCGCTGGACATACTGCGCGCCGACCAGGTGATCGTGACCGCCTGCGGCACGTCCCGTTACGCCGCGCTGGTGGGGCGCTACCTCTTCTCCAGCGTGGGCAAGAAGTTCTGCGAAGTGGTCATGGCCTCCGAGTTCCAGTACTTCGCCGATTCCGTAAACAAGAACACGCTGGTGCTGGCCGTCTCCCAGAGCGGCGAGACGCTGGACGTGATCGAGGGCGTGGAGCTGGCCCGCAAGGCCGGCGCCAGGATCGTCTCCATCATCAACCGGCCGCAGTCGCTGCTGGGCGAGCTCAGCCACGGCGTCATTTACCTCAACTGCGGGCCGGAGATCGGCGTGGCCGCCACCAAGACCTTCCTCAACGAGGTGGCCGTGTTCTACCTGCTGGCCTTCTCCATGGTGCACGCCTTCGACATGGCGGTGGACAACATCCGCAAGGTCAGCAAGCTGGTGGCCAAGACCATCGACTGGAACATGGACGAGATACTGCGCATCAGCGACCAGTACTATAAAAAGAACGACTTTTACTACATAGCGCGCGGCATCAACTTCGCCATCGCCTCGGAAGGGGCTCTCAAGCTGAAGGAGATCTCCTACATACACGCCGAGGGCATGCCCGCCGGCGAGCTCAAGCACGGCACGCTCTCCCTCATAGAGGAGGGCACGCCGGTGCTGGCCATCTGCCCGGCCGACTTCACCTACCACGAGACGCTGAGCAACGCCATCGAGGCCAGGTCCAGGGGCGCACGCATCATCGGCGTCTCGGACGAGAACAACGAGATCTTCGACCACTGGATAAGGCTGCCCAAGGTGCACGAGCTGCTCTACCCCATACTGGCCGTGGTGCCGCTGCAACTGCTGGCCTACCACCTGACCATCAAGCGCGGCTACAACCCCGACATGCCTCGCAACCTGGCCAAGTCGGTCACCGTAAAATAGGCCCTCAACCGCTCCGCCGCCCCGGCATGCCCCGTATGTTGACTTGCGCTGCAATTCCATATAACCTGTTACTAAAATGAATGACGGAGAGCATCCCGGAATCTTCGCCGTTATTCCCTGTCTCAACGAAGACAAATTCATCGCTGACATCGTCAGTAAATCCCTAAAGCACGTCGGCAAGGTAATCGTCGTGGACGATGCCTCCACCGATGCCACCTCCGGGGTCGCGGCGGAGGCGGGCGCCGAGGTCATCAGGCACGATTCCAGGGGCGGTGCGGGCGCTGCCACTCGAACCGGCTTTGAGGCGGCGCTGCGCCAGGGGGCGGACATCGTGGTCACGCTGGACGGCGACGGCCAGCACAACCCGGACGAGATACCTGCCGTAGTTGAGCCGGTAGTAGAAGGCCGGGCCGACATCGTGATCGGCTCGCGCTTTTTAAAGGAAGGATACTGCGTGCCGCCCTACCGCAAGTTCGGCATAGACGTCATTACCTGGCTCTACAACGCCGGCATGAGAGCAAAAATCACGGACGCGCAGAGCGGCTTCCGCGCCTACAGCAGGAAGGCCCTGCAGGCCATGAACATCACCTATCCCGGCTTCGGCTTCAGCATCCAGACGCTGGTGCAGGCGCGCCGTCAGGGCCTTAAAATCGTCGAAGCGCCGATATCCTGCGTCTACCATGCCGAGGGCTCGACGCAGCACCCGGTCACGCACGGCCTGGGCGTGGCCTGGTCGGTGGTCAAAATTCGCTTCGAGGAGGAGCTTCTCAAGAAGAGCGGGGCGAAGACGTGAAGATACTCTTCCTGCTGGAGAACTACTATCCTTTCATAGGCGGCGCCGAGGTGCTGTTCAAGCAGCTCTGCGACGGGCTGGCCGCCGGGGGGCACAGCGTCACCGTGGTCACCAGCCTGCTGCCCGGCACGCCTGAGAGGGAGACAAGCAACGGCGTGGAGATAGTCCGCATTAAAACGCCCTACCGCGCCTCGCGCTACTGGTTCACCTTCCTGGCCGTACCGCACGCATTCAGGCTGGCAAAGGGGGCCGACATCATACAGACCACCACCTACAACGGCGCCTTCCCGGCCTGGCTGGCATCGAAGCTGCGCCGCAGGAAGTGCCTCATAACCGTGCACGAGATAATAGGCGAGGGCTGGAAGGACATGCAGCGCATGAACCGGTTTATGGCCGCGCTGCACAGGTTCCTGGAGTGGCTTATAGTGGCGCTGCCCTTCGACAGGTACGTTTCAGTCTCGCAGTTCACCGCCGGCAGGCTGGAAAAATACGGCATCAGGCCCGAGAGGATATCCGTGGTATATAATGGGGTCGACAACGAGCTGTTCAACCCCGCAGCGGCGGACGGAAAGGCTGTGCGCCAAAAGCTCGGGCTGAAGGATGAATTCGTCTACCTCTACTTCGGCCGGCCGGGCATCGCCAAGGGCCTGGAATACCTGATAAAGGCCGTCCCGGCCATCGCCTCCATCCTGCCGGGCTCGAAGATGCTGCTGATACTGGGCAAGGAGCCGGCCGACGGCTATAAGAAGATACTCGACCTCATAGCCGCGCTCAAGGTCGGGCAGCATATACTGAGGATCGACCCCGTGCCGCGGGGGGAGCTTCCGGGCCACATAGCCGCGGCCGACTGCGTGGTGGTGCCCTCCGTCTCGGAGGGGTTCGGCTTCTCCGCCGCCGAGGCCTGCGCCATGGACCGGCCGGTGGTGGCCTCCAGGGTGGCCTCGCTGCCCGAGGTGGTCTCGGGTAAATTCGTGCTGGTGGAGCCGGGAAATGCGGCGGCCCTGGCCGAGGGTGTGATCAAGGCCCACAGGAAAGAATTCAACGTTAGCGAAAAGAAGGCCTTTTCCTGGAGGGGCTGTGTTGATAACTATGATAAAATCTACCGGCAGGTACTAAGCAACTCCGCTGGAGGAGACAAGAGATGAGTTTCAAGAACAAGAACGTGCTTATCACCGGCGTCAGCGGCTTCGCTGGCTCCTACCTGGCCGACCACCTGCTCAAGGGGGGCGCCAACGTCTTCGGACTGTTCCGCCGGCGCGCCGACGGCATCTGCCCCTATAACATCAAGTGCCTGAACATACAGGACGACGTGATGCTCTACGAGAGCGACCTGCTGGATATCTCCAGCATCGCCTCGGCGCTGGACAGGAGCAAGCCTGACTACATCTTCCACCTGGGGGCGCAGTCCTTCGTGCACAGGTCGTTCGTCTCACCCAGCGAGACCATGGAGATCAACTGCGGCGGCACCAGCAACCTGCTGGAGGCCGTGCGGCACAAGGGCATCAACCCGGTGATCGTCTTCGCCGGCAGCAGTGAGGAGTACGGCCTGGTTATCTATTCCAGGGAGCAGTACGCCGGCCTGAAGAAAAAATACGGCGTCATCTTCCCGCCGCCGGCGCAGATACCGGAGATACCCATAACCGAGGATAACCCGCTGCGGCCCATGTCGCCCTACGCCGTGAGCAAGGTCTACGGCGACTTCCTCATGCGCAACTACCACGCCAGCTACGGGTTCAACACGGTGATATCGCGCGGCTTCAATCACGAGGGGGCCGGCCGCGGCATCATGTTCGTCACCTCCAATATCACCCGGCAGGTCATGGCGCTCAAGCGCGGGGAATCCGATAAAATCGTAGTCGGCAACATCAACGCCTTCAGGGACTGGTCGCACGTCACGGACGTGATCAAGGGCTACTGCCTGCTGGCGCAGAAGGGCAAGTACGGCGACGTCTATAACCAGGGCGCACAGCGCACCAACTCGGTCATCACCTACCTGCTGCTCAGCCTGGAGTGCGCAGGGTACAAAATCGAGAAGATACAGACGCTCAACGGGAAGAAAGAGGTTGTTAAGCCCACGGCGGCCGACAGGACGAAGTTCTGCGGGCTGAGCTTCGAGAAGACGCGCATCGACCAGATGCTGCTGGACGGCGAGATAGAGTTCCAGGCCGCCGACAAAGGCCTCAACGTGACCACCGGCAAGGGCAAGGTGAGCGTCGTCTTCGACAGCGAGAGGTTCAGGCCGGCCGAGGTGCCCATACTGCTGGCCTGCAGCAAGAAGATCGAGCAGCTCGGCTTCAAGACGGCCTACAGCCTGCGGGACATAATAAACGACCAGCTCAACTACTACCTTGACCCGTCGAGGTAACTTTATAAATCATCTGCCCGGCCCGGGGGAAAGGTCGTTATGAAAATTGCATTGCTGACGCCCACCTTCTCCAGCTTCAGCGGCATCGACAGGGTGGTGGACGAGCAGGCGCGACAGCTAATTGAGAAGGGCGACAGCGTCGACATCTTCTGCTTCGATTCCGATATGCGGCCGTCATCGCAGGCCGCGCTGCACGTACTGGGCATGCCGCGCAAACTGTTCTGGCAGAGGGTCTACAGGCTGCTGTTGCCGCTCGATTTTATTAAGAACAGGCGCATCGTCGAGGGGCTGGCCGGCTTCGACCTGGCCTACAGCCACCAGTACCCCATGAACTGGCTGGCATGCCTGGCTAAAAAGAGGTTCGGGCTGAAGTATATTTACTATGACTACGGCATCGCGCCACCTGCCGCCTTCGAGGGCCCGCTGGAGAGGCTGTACATCAGCCTTTTCACCCGCCTGTCCAACATGACGGCTGGCAAAGCCGACGGCGCCGTCTCCATCAGCAAATACCTGCAGGAAGAGCTCAGGAAACAGACCGGCCTGGTAAGCGAGGTGGCCTATCCGAAGATAAATACACAGCGCTTCCATCCCGGCCTGGACGGCTCGGCCGTCAGGCAGAAATACAACCTTGAGGGCAGGCAGGTGGCGCTCTACGTGGGCAGGATTTCGCCGCACAAGGGCATCCACCTGCTGATAGAGGCCTTCAACCGGGTCAGGAGCAAGCATCCCGAGGCGCGGCTGCTGATCGTGGGCAAGCATACCTTCGATGCCTACTCGCGCAGGCTGGCCGCCATGGGCGGCCAGGGCGTCATCTTCACGGGCTACGTGCCCGACGAGGACATACCGGCCTACTATGCCGCCTGCGACGTCTATGCCACGGCCACCATGTGGGAGGGCTTCGACCTGCCGCTGGCCGAGGCGGGCGCCTGCGGCAAGCCGGCGCTGGCCTTCCGGCTGGGGCCGCACCCGGAGATAGTCGAGGACGGCCGTACCGGAGTCCTGGTCGACCCCTTCGACGTTAACTCCTTCGCAGAGGCCCTGCACACGCTGATGGACGACAGGGAACTCAACCGGCGAATGGGGGCCACGGCTGCCAGGCTGGTGGCGGAGAGGTTCGCATGATGCGCTGGCCCAACGACTGGCCGCTTAAGAACTGCCTGTGGGCCTGCGGCGGCGTAACGCTGCTGCAGGCGGCGCTGGTCGCCCTGTCGCAGCTCGGCGTGAATATCCCCGTAATTCAGCCGCTCAACGGCTTCATCTTCCTGACCTTCGTGCCGGGCATACTGTTGCTGCGCATACTCAGGGTCCACGCTATAAATATGATTGAGAGCCTGGCCTACTCGGCCGGGCTGAGCCTGGCGCTGGTCATGTTCAGCGGCGCCCTGGCCAATTTTGTATTGCCCTTAATCGGCATCGCTCAACCACTGCGGGATATTCCTATTTTGGTCTGCCTGCTGATGTTGGTCGCCGTGCTGGCGGCCTTTGCCTGGCTGAGGGACAGGCAGACCTCCATGCCCGATGCCGGCAAGATCGACAGGATGCCGGACTTGAACTCCATGCTTTTCCTGCTGCTGATACCGCTGCTGGTGATACTCGGTGTGAAGATAGGCGACCTGACCGGCAACAGCTGGATGCTCATAATCAGCCTGCTTATTCTTGCCGCCGCCTTCGGGCTGGGCGCAAGCAAGAAATTCATCAAGCCTTCGGTCTACCCGCTGGCTATCTTTGTCCTCAGCCTGAGCCTGCTCTACCAGTCCACGTTGATGTCGCCCTTCCCTGTGGGCACGGACATCTATGCCGAATACCAGTTTTACAACCTGGCAGCAACTAGCGGTGTGTGGAATTACACCATACCGGTCCCCATCAACTCCTGCCTGAGCATAGTCATACTGGGGCCGTATTATTCGAGCATGCTGGGTATGGGCGGCGTCTGGGTCTTCAAGGCGGTCTACCCGCTGCTCTTCTCGCTCATGCCGCTGACGCTCTACCGCATCTTCCGCATCCAGACCGGGCAGAACCGTGCCTTCCTGGCAGCCTTCTTTTTCATGGCCGTCCCCACGTTCTCACTGGAGCTGATCGCGCTGTGCCGCCAGCAGGTGGCGGAGCTGTTCATGGCGCTGTTCATACTGCTGCTGGCGGAGCGCAGGCTGGCGGGCGGGCCGAAGCTGGTC
>Ga0209609_10002606_pt1 | contig 10277 bp, 13 predicted proteins | sample LakKivw325mmetaG_FD_184136 | JGI IMG/M metagenome (GOLD analysis project Ga0209609, IMG submission 184136) | Anoxic lake water microbial communities from Lake Kivu, Rwanda to study Microbial Dark Matter (Phase II) - Lake Kivu water 325m metaG... | ecosystem: Environmental > Aquatic > Freshwater...
CCTCTCCCGGATCCTGGCTGTGACGACGCCCCGGCCCTCCTCCTCGACCTGGTCCTCGACGGCCACGGCATGGATGCGGGGCAGCAGGCCCTCGAGATAGCCGAGGATCATGTCCTCGGCCTCTTTCGGCAGCGGCGCCCGGATCTTGGTGTCGTAGCGCTCGTGTTCGCCGGCGAGCTCGGCCGCGCGGCAGTTGCGTGGCTTGAGATAGGTCGGGGTCATGTGGCCCGGGAGCGAGACGAGGCCTTCGGTCCGGCAGCGGCGCGCGGCCAGCGCCTTCCGTAGGTCGTAGCCCTCGCCGTCGTCGCCGGTCGCACCGATGGCATAGATCTCTCCGGCGCCCAGGGAGGCGAGATTGTTGACGATCGTCCCCGCCGCGCCCGGGCTCGTCCGGATCCCGACGACCTGATGGGCGGTCTTTCCCGTCTCGACGGAGATCTCGGCCAGCTCGGGGTCGGTGTCGAGGTACTTGTCGAGGAAAAAGTCCCCGAGGACGGCGACGCCGAAGGCCGGGAACCGGCCGACGATCTCGCCCAGTCGCCGCGCGTTCATGCCGATCATGTCTTCCCGCCCTCGACGATGAGGTGGTAGAGCGTCGGCAATGTCGCCGCGTGGTCGCCGCGGACATAGAAGCTCTCGCCCCCGTCGGCCACGGTGCGGACGAGGACGGTCTTGTAGGGCCGGAAATAGTACGCAGGCTCGGTCTTGGCCGCCTCGCGGTGGCCGGCCACCTGCCCCTCGTCGAGGGCGACGAGGTCGAAGACGGCCGTCGTGAACCGGCTGATGGTCCGGCCCTCCTGCCGCGCCACGTTCCTGGCCATGGTCAGGGCCTTGAGGTAGACCTCGGGGCCCATGACGGCCGTGCCGATGTTGAGGAAGACCCCGCCCTCGAGCCCGCTGATGCTCTCGGTCAAGATCAAGAAATCCGTGTCGCTCGCGGTGGCGGTGGCCGCGGCGTCGAAGTTGGGGTGTTCGTGGATGATGTCCTGGCCGATCCCGACGTGGACCGTGACCGGGACGCCGAGCCGGACGCCGGCGGCAAGGAGGCTCGTCTCCGCATACGGGAATCGCCCTTCGACGATGGCCCGGCCGACGGCCTCGCCCAGGCCGATCCCGTCGCGCGCCGCGGCCTTAGCGGCCTCGTTGATGCCGCCCGTTTCCCGCCACAGCCCGAACTCGCCGGTGCGGACGTAGTTGGCGACGCTCTCCGACGTCCCGCCGATGAGGGCCAGCTCGTAGTCGTGGATGGCCCCGGCCCCGTTGAGGCCGATGTGGCTCACAAGTCCCCGGCGCATGAGGTCGATGAGCAGGGGTGTCCCGCCGCGGCGCAGCACGTGGGCCCCGAGCATCAGGACGACGGAGCTCGCGCCGGCCCGGGCGGCCCGTATCCTCTCGGCCAGCAACGGCAGGGAGGCGTGCTCGAAGCGCGCGTAAGGGCTCTCGGGGAAGATGAAGATATCGCGCCCGAGAAGATTCTGGCGCTCGGCGAGGGGCCTCAGCTTCACCCGCGAACGGTCGAAGGTCTTGAACGGCATCGTTCCCCCTCATCCCTCTCTAAAGAGATAGCCGAGAAGCGCCGCGCCGTCCCGGTAATCGGGGACGACGATGTCGGCCCCGACGCCGACGAGCCGGTCGCGCTTCCAGGGATCGGGCCGGCCCGTGCGCCCGGACTCGTCGCTGGCCACGGCCACGGCGACCCCTCCGGCCGCCTTGACGTTCATGATCTCGACGTAGCCGTCGCCGAACCCGAGGAGCGACGAACCCTCGACGCGATTCTCGCGCAGGATCCGCTCGATGACCATCTGCTTGGAGTATCGGGTGTAGTCGTCGATGGCCCCGTAGATGCGCTCACCGAAATACGGCTCGAGGCCGAGCAGCCCCGCCTCCTCCGCGACGTAGGTCCGGTCCGTGCCGCTCGCGAGATACATCGGCAGGCCCCGGTCGCGGAGGGCGCCCAGAACTCCGAGCGCGCCGGGGACGAGATAGTCCTCCGGCCCGGCCGCGCCCGAGCGCAGGGCCTCGCGCCGGTCCCGGATCCTCTCCATGAGCCGGGCATGGTATTTTTCTTTGTACCAGACGGGCTCCCGGGGCTCGCCGCCCCGCTTGCGGATCTCCTCCGTGAGGCGGATCATCTGGTAGATCGTCTGCTTGCCCGTGAGCTCGGCCACGAACTCGCGGCAGAGGCGAGCGATCGCCCCCTCCGATTCCGCCGTCCCCGTGGCCAGGACCTCCTCGGTCATCATCCCGACCATGACCTCGGGCCAGCCCTCCCTGATGAGGCTCAGAGTGCCGTCGAAATCGAACAGGACGTGCCGGAACTCGAGGCCGGTTCCGACCTCGCGGACGATCTCCACCTGGCTCCCGGGCAGCATCCTGCCTGGGCGAGCCTCGCCGGCCACGGTCCTTCGGTAGTCTTCCTCAACCCAGGGCACGCGCAGATGTTACTAGAGAACGGACGCCCTCTTCAAGGAGCGACAGCTATATGACCTTTATCCGAGAGGCAACATCCAAGAAGAATTCCTTCGACCAGAAGGTCAACGACCCGGGGTCGTTCACGAAAGGCTCCACTTCGCGCCGGATCTCGCCGATGTCGACACGGTCGATCCGCCGCGTGATCAGACCCCGAAGTTCAGCTTCCATCAGAGGCGCAGGTCCCTCCCAGTGCCCCGTCTGGCGCATCCTTTGCTCGAGGTGAGATAAGCGGAGCTCGGGGTGATGGGCCGCGAACCAGACGAGATCGTACCAGTCCCGCCCCTTGACCCGGCTCTTCCATTCCCGGCAAAGGACGGCATGCATCTTTCCGGCGAAGAGATCTGGCAAGCTGAATGTTCTGACCGCGAACGGAACGGGCCGGAGGAGATATCGAGTCTCGGTCGAAAACCCTGGCGGAGGGTTCGTATCGACTTCGAGCCTGATCTTCAGCACTTGGTTTCGGGGGACCTGCTGGATGAGGCCTCGTTCGAACTCGACGGTGATCATCTGGGTCCGCGTGTCGGCTTTGAGGAACGCGGATTGAACGGCCGTTTGAGCCTGCTTCTTCCGGCCCTCGATCTCGACCGTGAAGCCGAAGGAGGCGAGTTCCCGCTTCAGGGAACCGCCGTACTCGGCGAGATCGAAGCCGTTGCCCTTTTTGAGAAGCGAGAAGTCCAGGTCCTCCGAGAACCGGTCGAGGCCGTAGAGCACGCGGAGGGCCGTTCCCCCGTAAAAGGCCGCCTTCTCGAAGAACTTGCCGCGCCAGAGGCCCAGGAGCGCGATCTCCTGCATGATCTCCCTAAGGGCCCGCAGGGAGTTCTGTACCGATCGGATCTCGTATGAAGCCAGCATCTGGCGGATCGCGTCGTTCATCGGCTCTCCCCCTTTTCCGCCCTCTGGATACGCTTAAGAAGCCCGCTCAGGTGCCTGAGCTTCGACGAACGGTAGCGAGAGGCGAAATCGGCGATCCTCTCGGCCGATAAAGGCCGGAGGGCGCCGGCGTCGATCCTCAGGTCAGCCTCGAGGAACCGGCTCATCTCCGAGACGGACGCGATGCGTCCCCCTCTCACCGAAACGATCTTGTCGGCCAAGGCCTTCTCGGGCGAGGCGATCAGGAAGGCTTGCTGGTGTTCCGCCTCCACGCGGACCGCCCCGACCTCATAGGCGCGCACCGGGATATGCCGGTAGGTAAAAAGCCCGACCGGTGTGGCGAACCGTCTGGACTTGCTCACCGTGACCGATGTCAGGGCTTCAACGCGCTCTGGTATGAGCCCATGATAGGCGAGGGCGTAATCAAGGGAGAGGTAGGAGGGGCCGTAGACCAGGTTAGCGAGCACCTCCCTCGAATAGGGGTATCTGCGAAAACTCTCGCCAAAAACATAGAGGCCCTTCTTGACCCTGATGATAGCCCCCTGCCTCAGCATATCCGTGATCTTGTCTCTGGGAGAAGCAAGGCCCTTCAGGGCATCGGTCAGGGTTTGATAATCGAAGATCTCAGCCTGAATGCGGTCACGGATGGCCATGATATTCACGTTTGACACCAATATGTCGACTATCTATCGACATATTGGTCTAATTCAGCAATATTGTCAAGTCATATCTTTGAGGGGATCAGATCGTAAGCGAGGTACAGGTTCCAGGCGGATCAGCCGATCCGGAAACAGCGCATCGAGATCGAGCGGTTCTGGAACCCCTCGTGGATGAACTCGAGCGGCTCGCCCTCGTCCTGGAGGGCGGCCGCGAAGATCATCGGGAGGTAGTGGTCCAGCGTGGGAACGGCGAGCGCCGTCGCCCGGCTCATGTTCCGGCAGTCGAGAAAAACCTCATGGTCGCGGCCCAGAAGGGCCTTCTTCACGTCCTCGTCGAAAGCGACGGCCCAGTCATAGGGCTCGGCCTCCATGCGCTCCATATCCACGACGCGGAGGTTGTGGACGATATTCCCGCTGCCGATGATCAGGACGCCCTTTTCTCGAAGGAAGCCCAGCGCGTGGCCGAGGTCGTAGAAGGCGCGGAGCGTCGGCCTTTTCCATCCGTTATAGGGGGAATAATCCAGGCTCATTTCGAGAACGGGGATGTCGGCCCGGGGATAGATGTGCTTCAGGACCGCCCAGGAGGCATGGTCCAGGCCCCTGGCGCGGTCGCACCGCACGACGGGTTCCCGGACCGTTTCCGCGATCATTTCGGCGATCGCGGGAGCGCCGGGAGCGGGATAGGTCTGCCGGTAGAGCTCCTCCGGGAAGCCGTAGAAGTCGTAGATCGTCCGCGGACGCTTCGCGCATGTCACGAACGTCCCGTCGGTAAGCCAGTGCGCGGAGACGACGAGGACGGCCTTCGGCGCCGGCAGCTCCTGTCCGAGGCGGGCCAGCCGCCGCGTGTACGAGTTGTCCAGGACGATGTTCTCAGGGGAGCCGTGGCCGATGAACAGGACGGGCATCTTCATTTGTCGATATTATATCCGGAACCGTGCCGCCCAACCATAAGTGCTCATCCGCCCAGGATGACCTCGCTCCCACGCCCGGTCGCCCCACCGTGGTATATTGGTAAAAGGAGGCGCAAGATGGTTTGGATGAAGCGTGCGAGAGCGATCGCCTTTCTGGGCGGGGCCGCGGCCCTGGTCCTGTCGCCGGCCGGCGGGGTCGGTCAGGAATCCGCAAAGCCAAAAACCGTCGAGATCCGGGAATACAAAGGGGAAAAGCTCGACTCGATCGACAAGTTCTACGAGAACTCGATCAAGGGGCCGCAGCGTGTCGACATCAAGGCCTACCGGCTCAAGGTGCGCGGCCTCGTGGACAAGCCGCTCGTCCTGAGCTACGACGAGGTCCTGGCCAGGCCGGCCGAGTCCCGGGTCACGGTCATCCACTGCGTCGAGGGCTGGGACGTCAAGATCCTCTGGGAGGGCGTGCCGCTCGCGGCGCTCATCGACGCGGCGGGCGCCAAAACGTCGGCTAACACGGTCATCTTCCGTTCCGCCGACGGCTATTCGACCTCCCTGCCCCTCGCCTACATCCGGCAGAAGAATATCCTTCTCGCTTACAAGATGAACGGCCTGACCCTGCCCGAAGAGCGCGGCTTTCCCTTCGAGGTCGCGGCCGAAGCCAAGTGGGGCTACAAGTGGGCCAGGTGGGTCACGGCGATCGAGCTCACGGACGACCCGAGCTTCAAGGGCTACTGGGAGAGCCGGGGCTTCAACAACAACGGCGACCTCTCCGGCCCGAAGCTCGAAAAGCGCTGAGAGCTTCGAGCCGGCCAGGGCTCGATGAGGACACCCTCGCCCGGAACACTAATTAATTTTGGGCTCGTGGTATAATGTTCTTGTTCATTAGCAAAGGGAAACCTCAGCTTTTAACACCCCGAATATCTAAAGGAAAGGGCCAGAGGCCCTGATCGGTCAAACACTCCTCTCCTTTACGACGTTCCGGAATCTCTAACAACCGGGGAGATCCGAGAGGGTCTTTCCATCGTCGAAAGGAGACGAGAATGAACATCTACGTGGGCAATCTGCCCAGCACCGTCAACGAGAACGACCTGAGGGATGCCTTCCAGGCGTTCGGCCAGGTCGACAAGACGGCCGTCATCAAGGACAAGTTCAGCGGCGAATCGCGGGGCTTCGGCTTCGTCGAGATGGCCAGCCGCGAAGAGGCCACCAAGGCCATCGCCATGCTGAACGGCAAGGACCTCAAGGGCCGGGCCCTCAAGGTCAACGAAGCCAAGCCGAAGACGGACTCTTCGCGGTCCGGCGGTTTCGGCAGCCGGCGTTTCTGAAGATCCCGGCAAGCCCGGGGTCGTGAACAACGGCTCCACGCGGGGGGCGGCTGGTCCCAGCCGTCCCCCTTTTTTATTTCCGCGCCATTCCCTCTCAAGTGGTGTATAGTGATGGGGAGAAACCCGCCGATGCCCCCCCTTGAGATCCCCGAATTCGCCACTTGGGACAGCGTGATCATTAGGTTCATCAGCGGGGATACCATCGACATCCGGGCCGGCGGTCAGCCGATCGGGGTCAGGCACTACAAAGAGCTCGGTTTCGATGACGGAAAGACGGGAGGCTCCGATCCTCTCTGGGGCCTCTTGAAGTATCTCGCCAAGGTGAACGGCGATATCTCCCACGACGAGATGCACGAAAAAGACGCGGCCCCCCTTAAAAAGAACATGGCCCGGCTGCGGGCCCGGCTGAGGACGGGCTTCGGGATCGCCGACGACCCCTTCCACCCCTACAGCAAGTCCGGGTCGTTCAGGACCCGATTCATCATCTCGTGAACGCCCCGGAGGGGCCGTTTTAGCGGCCGGCCAGCCCGGTCGAGGGCCGCTTGCTTGCGCATCAGAACCGCATCCGGAAGCTGCAGCGGGACCCTCCTCCCAGGACCGTCTCTTCGATCTCCGCGGTGACCGGCTTGCCGATAAGGGCCGAAAAGACGGCCTCCTGCCAGCCAAGCGTGCAGCGGCAAAACGCGGCCGGCGTCCGGCCCTGCTTGACCAGGGGGCAGGCGCAGGGGGCGGGCTTGCCGACGACCCGCAGGGTCCCCGCCTTCTCGTCGAGCTCCGCCTTCTCGAGCCAGGCAGTCTGGACGAGGGCCAGGAACCCCTTGAGATCCCCCTTGTATTTGTTCAGGAGCGGGGTGAGCTTCTGGGAGCAGGCGCCACCGAGCTTCCGCAGGACCCGGTCGCGGGAGGGCCCGTCGAGCTCCGTGCCCAAGATGTCATACAGAAGAGCGAAGCGCTCTTGGGCGCCGTCAAGCTGAGCTTTCAGCTGGGCCTTTTCGTCCGTCCCGGCCGACGTTTGGCCGGCAGGGCGTTCGGTCCGAGCTTCGGCCTGGGACAGCAATCCCAGAACGCCGCAGCCGCAGGCCCCGACGGCGCAGGTCTTGATAAAGTCCGTTCTCTTCATATCTGCCTCCTGAGCCGATCCCCCTGCCGAGGAGTATGTCCATGTCGAAAATGGAAGTCAAGGAGCTCGGCGTGTTGACAATCCGGCTCTCGCGGATTAACTAATGAGTGACTGCCGAGAGGAGGGAGCGCCATGGCCGCCGTTCCGGAAGGCAAGCCCGTTTCCCCAGAATCCGAGATCAACCGTACGGCCCACTGGATCCTCTCGAGGAGAGGCCCCGCCTTTCTCGGATCCCTATTCAGGATCGGCGATAAGTCCCTCAGGCGCGTTGCCGCCTACGTTGAAAAGGGCCAGGTCGCCGCCGACATCGGCTGCGGCTGGGGCCACTATTCATTCGCGTTGGCCGATATGGTCGGGCCCGAGGGAAAGGTCTACGCCGTCGATCTGGCCCGGAAGTGCATCCTGGCGATCTCGAAAAAGGCGGAGAGGCGCGGCTGCCGGACGATCGAGGCCCACGTATCGACGGCCGCCGATCTGGACTTCATCAAGGACGGATCGGTCGATCTCGTCTTCGCCCACGGCCTGTTGTGCTCGATGGCCGCTGACCGGACGTCGGCCGTGGCGGAGATCAAGAGGGTCCTCAAGCCAACGGGGCATGCCTATCTGAGCCTCGGCGCCGCTCCTCCCTGGGGCTATGTCGGCCGGGAGGAATGGTCGCGGATCCTCGAGGGCTTCCGCGTCGACGAGGGCGGCGCCTTCAAAGGAAGATGGGCCCTGGTCAGCCCCCGGCGTCCGGATTAGCTGGATTTTCATTTTCGCCCGCCTTACGGGAAGCGCAGGTCATTCGATGGAATCCCCTCTCGAACTTCTGGCGGATCTTCGCCTCCAGGGTTTTAAGACCAGGAGGGTCATCGGGAACAACGCCATAATGCGCGGCCAGTTGATGGATCATATCACGGCCTAGGGTTTTGAATATCCTGTGGTCCCTCAGAGCATAAGATACATAAAGCGCTCTGTCGTGATCGATATCGCCCAATCGGAGAGGCGAGAGATTCCCATAAAGCCATGATTCTGAGGGATCAAAGAGCTTCTTGAGCGCATACAGATAGGCATATTTATAGAAGTTCTCCACGGTCATGACGATCGCGTTCGGAATAGGCTTCGCAATGAACGAGGCGTTGCGCTTCAATGAATTTAAATCCCGAAATGTGTAGTAATAAAGGCCGATCGGCGATATCTGGGGTTCTTTTCGTCGTGGTGGATACTTGGCGATGAAGCCATCCGTCGTGACATAGCTCTCCAAAACGAATTTCTGAGCTTTGTCGAGCCCGTCGAACCGGAAACTTAGAATATCATCAAAGGTCATTCCCCCTTTGTGTCGTTCATAGAGGGCGATCAGGATCGGGAAGCGACTCGCACCCGTCCCAAAGAACTCGCTGCTCGAGAATATTTCTCCCTTGGTCAGTCGATACGTGTCCTTGAATTCTTTGAGCCTGGTGAAGTTCGCTTCTTTGATGAGATAGGCCAACGGATGAAGAATGCAGACGACATCCGCCGCCAGCTTCTCATAAGATCTCAAGAATGATATCCCCAGATCTCGGTCGAAGAGCTCGGGATCGCTTCTATTCCGGCCCTTTTGGCCTTTCTTGAATTCCGAGGTGGTGTCGTTGTAGGGCGGATTGCCGATAACGATCAGAAACGCATCGTCGGGAATTGCGAGTTTTTTTCGACTGGGCCCGATGAGGGAATTGGCCAGGAAGATCCGTTTTCTGTCGAAATGCTCAGTGAGTTTCTCATGGGCCCGTTCATCGTATTCGGCGATCCGATAATCCAGGTCTTCGTGGCCGGCCAGAAAGCCCCCATATCCGCCCGCGCTGTCAAGAACGATGGCGTTGTGAGGATGCACTTTCAGGTAAGGCTTGACGAGCTGATGAACCCTCTCCACGAGCTTCTCGGGGGTATAATAGCTCCCCTGCTGGATCCTCTTCGCTTTCGGCAGGTGTTCGGCAATCTTCGTCGCCAAGGAGCCCTCTAGAACCGCTTCAATATAACCTTGATGATCGTCACGATGTCGTGCTTGTGTCTCGCCGATGCCATTCCGAAGATCCTCATGAGGCTGCCGATATTCCCCGCTTTCGTCTTATCAATGATATAGGTCAGGCTGTCGCCCACAACCGACGGCCTCCCCATTAACATCGACGAATTGCTGAAGGAAGTCAACGGAATGCAGAAATTGACCATCGGCTTGCGTAGATTTAATTGTTTGGGTCCCGGAACGGTGCTAATCTTGATCTGATCGCCGGTATCAAGATGTGAGGTTCACGGCATGACAGGTGCGGAGCAACGGGACGAGCAGGACACGGTCTATGTCGCCGCGGCTCCCCCGAAAGCGCTCAGCGGCGACCTGCTCAAGATGGTGGCATCCCTCCTCGGCAAGGACGTCGCCGATACGCGCCTCTTGCTCGCAGGGGAGCTCCCTAGGGTCGTCGCCGCCAAGGCCGACTTCGCCACAGCCGAATCGACAGCTCAGGGCCTGCGGGAGGCCGGGTTCGTGGCCTTCGTGTGCAGGGATTCCGAGCTTCGGAACCGCGCGGAGAGCTTCAAGGCGCGCACCGTGGTGTCCTTGGAAAGGGCGGTGACCTTCCGAGACTGTCACGGCCGCGAACTGGGGATCGAAACGGGGGATGCGTTCCTGATCGTCAGGGGAAAGCTCCGCGAAACCGCGCCCGAAGAGATCTCGACCACGAAAATGAAGCTCAACGTGACGGCGACGGTCCTGACAGGCGGCATTCCCATCATGCGTCGGGTCACGAAAAAAACCACTCGAGAGTCGTCCCAAGCCGAAGACTTCATCGCGATCTTCGACAGAAGATCCTCCGATCCCCGCGTGGTGATGTCCCGGAGCCAGATGGACTACGCCTTCCTAGGCCCCGAGCTGACCGGTTCCGTGTCGGCGAACTTCGAGATCTTCGTTAAAAAACTC
>Ga0209609_10002608_pt1 | contig 10272 bp, 8 predicted proteins | sample LakKivw325mmetaG_FD_184136 | JGI IMG/M metagenome (GOLD analysis project Ga0209609, IMG submission 184136) | Anoxic lake water microbial communities from Lake Kivu, Rwanda to study Microbial Dark Matter (Phase II) - Lake Kivu water 325m metaG... | ecosystem: Environmental > Aquatic > Freshwater...
ACATCTTGGAGAAAGCGGGGTACGAGGTTCGCCAGGCGAACGGCGGGGCCGAGGCGCTGGCGTGTCTGGAAGCCGAGGGGTCTGACCTGGTGCTCTGTGACATCATGATGCCGGATATGGACGGTTTTGAGTTAGTATGCGCCATCCGCGCAGATCCGCGCTGGCAGCGCTTGCCGGTGGTCATGCTCACCGCCCTGGGCCAGGAAAGTGACCTGACCAGAGCGATAGAGGTCGGCGCGGACGGTTATCTGACCAAGCCTTTCAGCTCCAGCCAGGTGGTGAGTGAGGTGCGGCGACACCTGGACTGAGCAGGCGAACAGCAATCAATAAAGACCTCCGAGGTTTCATAAACCTCGGAGGTCTCTACATTGGATCAAAAACAGTGTCACTCAGCTTCCAGTGTGATCACCATCGGTAAGGGCAAGTCCTGGACGGCGATATCGTCCCCGCCGGCAGGCCAGTACCCGTCGGCCATGACCACCATACTGTACACTCCATCGGCGGGCAGCGGAGCAAGCTCAAATTCGCCGTTGCGGTCGGTCTCGGCGTAGGTTTCCACCTCGTCCTCGGTGAACTGGAACTCATCGAGTGAGATGCCCGGCTTCAGGACGATGAACAGCGCACCCCGAATACCTTCCTGGGTGTCCGCATCCACCACAGAGCCGTAGATGGTGATCTCGTCGCCCGGCGGTGGTGGAGGTGGCGGCGGTGGATTAACGCCCTCTCCGATCAGGCAGGCGCCTTCCTGGAGTAACTGATTCTCCACGTAAAGCTCAATCTTGTACTCGCCATCGGGCAGGACGCCCCGTTTGGAGTACACGTAGTCGTGGAAAGTTCCTTCCTCGCCCCATTCCCATTCAACGTCACTATCGAGGACCTGCTCGTCGTTGATGTACCACACTTCACGGAAGGGCAGGCCATCCTCCATGCCCTCGTAATCGGAGAAGACGTGCAGTTCCGGCAGGCCAGTGGAGAACGTGGTATTGGGCTTCACCGGATTTCCGCGCCGGTCCACGCCCTCGGCGAAGACAACCTCGCCGAACGAGGCGCCGGTGGTCGTGCCGCCCTCGCCCACAATCCAGAAATCGGACGTGGCTGCCAACTGGTTCTTGATGTACAGTTCCAGACGGTAGCGACCCTGTTCGAATCCGCTCTCGGAAGTCAACTCGACGCTGGTCTGGCCTGAGGACTTTCCGGCCCACACGTCAGCGTCAGTGGCGATTTGCTCGCCGTCCTGATACCAGACCTGTTGCCACTTTTCTTTACGCATGTTGGCGAAATCGAAGGTGGCGGTCACTGTAGTCACGCCCTCGTCGAGCAAGTAGCCCTCGTTCGTGCCGTCGCTAAACACGATATTGCTGAACGTCGGGTCCTTGGTGGCCTTGCCGCCGATGGTGATACTGGCCGAAGCCAGCATCTCCCCCTCGACGTACAGCTCCATATCGTAGTCAGCGTCCTCGAACGCTGCATCATCCCATCCTATCCACCACAGACCTTCGTTGTAACCGTTCCACTGGGTAGGGGGCAGGCTCCAGTCCGGCTCTTCGGTGCCGTCAATGTAGGTTCTCATTTCGTAGGTTACGCTCTCGGCCATGCCCTTGTAGTCAAAGAACAGGTAAAGACTACGCGTGCCGGAAGGCGCACTGTAGACTACCGAGGTGGGCAGGCTGTCTTCGTTTATGTTAGGAGAGAAGAACAGGCGCGTGAACTCGGCCCCACCTGTGTACTCGGTCTCTTTTTTACCCTTGTCCTCGTAGCCCACGCCGGAGATGGCCGCCTGGATAAGCGGCTTGGCCAGGTTGACCGGCCTTAGCGCGTTCAGAAAACCGCCAATGGGGATGCAGGGATCATTTTCGTCAATCACCCCATCTCCATTGCTATCCACGATGGGCCGGCAATCCACGACCTGTTCGGTCACGGCTGCCTGGGTAGGCACGCCGACCAGCAGGCCGTTTTCGTCCACGGCTGTGCCGCCGCTGTTGCCGCCAGAAATCGTGGCATCAGTCTTGATCCAGGCGCGTCCCTCGATGCCAGCCTCGGAGGTGAAGCCGCTCACGTTGCCGGAGGTGAAAGTGATGGTCTCCCCGCCGATGGCCGGATAACCGAAGATGTTCAGCGTGTCGCCGATCTCCAGATCGTCGGAGTCACCGACGGGCACGTAAGGCAGGTTTAGTTTTGCAGGATTCACCGCGCTGCCATCCATGTTCATCGTGATGCGCATTACCGCCAGGTCTACCCCCCGATTGGCAACCGCCGTTTCGGCGAAGAAAACCGGCTTGGGTGGCTGATCAGAGCGGGTAGTCATGAACACGCCCAGGATACCCTCCACCAGACTGACCTCTGGGGGCAGCATGTCCACGAGATCACTGGTGTCTTGCACGTGATAGTTGGTCAGGATCAAACCATCGGGGGTGAGGAGAGTTCCTGATCCCCATTGGACCACCCGCGTCTCGGTCCGCCCGTTCTTGGTGACTTGCAGAACTGGTCCCAGAGAGACCACTGCTTTCATGATGTCTTGGCGAGTCTTTTTGTCCAGGGCGGAGGCCGGAGCCAGACCCACCGTGCCCAAAAGCAGGGCCAGAATGACGAGAACACTGAAAAACTTCAGCTTTTTCATGTCCGCTACTCCTTTTCCCCCACTACCTTATCTCCGCCGAGTTCAGAAAGCTCATGAATTGCTTTTCAGCCGCTGCAAAGTTGGGTTCGGCAGCGAGTAAAGTGAAAATGTAAGCCTTGCCTCCCTCGACGAAGGCGTAATCCACGCCTTCCACTACCACCGGCACGGTCTCGCGGAAAGGATTGGGCTTCTCCTCCACGTAGACGTAGGTGGCTTTCGCGGCGGACTTGCCCCGCACCTGTACCTGGTTCACCTGGAAAAGTTTGTAGGCTGTAACCGCCTGCGCCCGGCTCAGCGAAACGTTGTTCAACAGATTGGTAAGTGCGGTCGTCTCCGCCGTACTGGCGTCAATTGCTTCCATCTGCACGATGTACGTGGTTCTGAACAGGCCGGAGCTTGGATCGCTCACCTTGACGATGTACCCAGCCTTCTCGTCCAATAGCCAGCCGTCCGGGTAGTGCACGGTGATTCCCTCGTTGCTGTAGGATAGAGTTTTGTTCTCCGCCGAGACTTTCAGTGCCCAGCCCAGGAGCAGGGCCGCGACCACTACTCCCACAACGGCCCAATCTGCCCAACGGTCACGGCGCGATACTTTATTAGCTGTCTCTGCCATGGTACTTTCTCCTTCCTACGCTCCCCGAGCCTGGGCCAGGGTGAGCTTATTCGCGCGGCGCATCAGGTAGTACAGGGCAGCGAAGGTCAGCACGGCCACCACCGTGGCCAGGATCAACCCATTCCAGGGATTGACCGTCAGACCCACGCGGGTGATCTCGCCGCGCACGAAAGTGAACAGCCCGTTCAGCACGGCGGCGATGGTCACCCCAAGTGGCAACCACCACACCGGTTCCTCCTCGAACTTGGCTCGCCCCAGGAAGTAACCACTGATGCCGGCAAAGCTGGCCTGCGCTAGGGTTGTGACCGCGATGCGGATCATGCCCATGCGCAGGTCAACCCCGGCATTGGAAGCCACGTAATTGATGTTGAGCATTGTGGCGAATCCCAGGCCGGCAGCCGTGGCATAGACTACGCCGTCCACCCGCTCGTCGAACTCGGTTGAGAGGTAGATGCTATAGCGCACTGCCGCGTATTTGAGGAACTCCTGCACGAAGCCGATCACCAGGATGGATCCCAGCACGTTGATCAGTGTGCTCCGGCCCAGCCAGTCCTGCACGCGAAAGATGTCACGCAGCAGGGGAATGCCCAGCGCGCTGGCCAGCAACGCTCCCAGGAGGAAGATCTCCAGCACATAGACCTTTGGCTCCGGCTCCAGGCGGTCCTGCCGGTAAAAGAAGACCATCCAGATCGCGGCGGGTATCAAAGTCATGGCGATGCCGGTCAGCAACAGCGGCGTCCCGGTCAGTGTGGGCTTGACCAACGAGATAATGACCTCGATCAGGGCGACGAAGAGGAGAACAGCCACGATCTCGGCTATCCCGGACTGCCAGATGCCCTTACGCTCGCTGGTTACTTTGGCGTAGTGTTCCTCGCAGTAGTACCGGTCACCCAGCATCCTGGCATCTTCACCCACCAGCGTGTGACACACACAACAAATCCTCTGTTCCATTGCCGTACTCCTTAATTGACTGTGTATCTAGACTCGTCGAGACCGTCCCGCACAGCGCCGTTTATCCGGTGGACAATCGGCGTGGATAGTAGACTCTCAATGATTGTAAAAACTGGATTCGCCTCCTTTCCTGGTTTCCTAAATCCACCTCTCACTTCACTCACCGGCAAGTGCTATCGCGTTTGAAAAAAGCGAAAACACCGTCCTCAGAGCGTAAGGGGCCAGCATTGAGACCGGTGTTTGACATTTCTTCGCTACAAGATTCCGCTACGTGGATCACTGTGCACCCCTGGGGTGTCGTGTCTGCTGCCGGGTGGGTGCCTGGAAATTTCACGAATTCATTGTACCATCAAACCAGTGGATTGTCAATGTTTTTGTATGTCGCCGTGCATTTCAGTTTGGGGACGAGTAGGGGTGACCGGCCGTTCGCCTCTGCTACAAATCCGTAGTCCAGTAGAGCGGGTTTCTTACCCGCCTCTCCAGACGGCGGCTATGGAACGCCGCCCTACAGGGGGCCAGACAGCGGGCTTCTTACTTGCCTCTCCGGATCGGACGGGCAAAATGCGTACCTCATAAAATTGAAATACACGCGGTGTTCACCGTGACACGGGGTGCTTTTTATTTTGCCTAAAATGGTGTATAATTCCATCAGGGAGGCACACAGATGGCAGCGTTGTGCCTCCTTGAGGTGAGAACAAATGGACCGCGAACACATCCGCAATTTCTGCATCATCGCCCACATTGACCACGGCAAATCTACCCTGGCCGACCGCCTGCTGGAGCGCACCGGCACGCTCTCCGCCCGCGAGATGCAGGAGCAGGTGCTGGATAGCATGGACCTGGAGCGCGAAAAGGGAGTGACCATCAAAGCTTCCGCCGTGCGCATGATGCACACCACCAACGATGGCCAGCAGTACGAGCTAAACCTGATTGACACGCCGGGGCACGTGGACTTTACCTACGAGGTCAGCCGCTCGCTGGCCGCCTGCGAGGGCGCCCTGCTCATCGTGGATGCTTCTCAAGGCATAGAGGCCCAGACGCTGGCCAATCTCTACCTGGCCCTCGACCACGACCTGACCATCGTGCCGGTGGTCAACAAGATTGACCTCATCTCCGCCCGCCCGGACGAGGTGGCCCAGGAGATAGACGACGTCATAGGCATCTCTACTGACGAGGTGATTTTCACCTCGGCAAAAGAGGCCATCGGCATTGACGACGTGCTGGAGGCGATAGTGACCCGCATTCCGCCCCCGTCCGGCGACCCCGCTGCGCCTCTACGTGCGCTCATCTTTGACTCGCATTACGATTCATACAAAGGCGTGATCGCCTACGTCCGCGTCGTTGATGGAACGGTTACGGCAGGGCAACCCTTGCAACTCATGTCCAACGGGGCAAAATTGGAGCCGGTGGAAACCGGCGTGTTCGTGCCCGGCATGAACCCCACCAGCCAGTTGATGGCTGGCGAGGTGGGTTACGTGGCCACCGGCTTGAAAAGCGTGCGCGAATGCCGCGTGGGCGACACTTTGACCACGGCTCAGAATCCGGCGGCCCAACCGCTGCCCGGCTATCGCCCGGCCAAGCCGATGGTCTTCGCCAGCGTCTATCCCACCGAGGGCGAGGATTATAGTCTGCTGCGCGACGCCCTGGCCAAATTGCAACTCAACGACGCGGCTCTCGTGTATCAACCAGAGACGTCCCAGGCGTTGGGCTTTGGCTTCCGCTGCGGATTCCTGGGCCTCTTCCACATGGAGATCATTCAGGAACGGCTGGAACGGGAGTACGATATGGATGTCGTGTTCACTGCTCCCAGCGTGGAATATCGGGTCGTCAAGCGCGACGGTCAGGTGGTGTTGGTGGATAATCCCGCCGAACTGCCCGACGAGATGGAGATCGAGCACGTCGAGGAGCCGTGGATGGAGATTTCCATCTTCACTCCCGCCGAGTACATCGGCCCTATTATGGAATTGGTCACCAGCCAGCGTGGGGAATATAAGAACACCGAGTACCTGGACGAGCGGCGGACACTGCTCACCTACAACATCCCGCTGACCGAGATACTGGTGGATTTCTACGACCAGCTCAAATCGCGTTCGCGGGGCTACGCTTCACTGGACTATCAGTTTGACGACTACCGCCCCGGCGACATGGTCAAGCTGGACGTGCTGGTCAACGAACAGCCGGTGGACGCCCTCTCGATCATCGTCCACCGCGACCAGGCCTACATCAAAGGCCAGCGTCTGGTCAGCCGCATGAAACAAGTGATTCCCCGTCAGCTCTTCACCGTGCCCATCCAGGCGGCAGTAGGCAAACGGGTCATCTCGCGAGCCAATGTCAAAGCCCTGCGCAAGGACGTGTTGGCCAAATGCTACGGCGGCGACGTCACCCGCAAGCGCAAGCTGCTGGAAAAGCAAAAAGCGGGCAAGAAGCGGATGAAAATGATCGGCAGCGTGCAAATTCCCCAGGAAGCGTTTATGGCCGTGCTGAGGCTGGGAGAGGAGTAAGACCGTCACAAACAACAGCCCGCCGGACCGACGCCGTGTCGGAGGCGGGCTGTACGCTATTTAACGCGACTACACTAATCGTCAACTTCCCCGAAAATTTCTTCTTCCTCGTCCCCCCCGGCCAAGCTAGAGGGCACCCGCTGGCCGAGTCCGGCTTCCGCGCGGATTTGCCCCTCGATCTGATGGCAGACCTCCGAATTTCCGCGCAGAAACTCTTTGGCGCTCTCCCGCCCCTGGCCCAGACGGGTCTCCCCATACGAGTAGTACGCTCCTCGCTTATCAATCACGCCCATCTCTACGCCCAAATCCAGCACGTCGCCCGCTCTGGAGATTCCCTCGTTGTACATGATGTCGAACTCGGCCCGCCGGAACGGGGGTGCCACTTTGTTCTTCTTCACCGTCGCCCTGATGCGGTTGCCGATGACCTCGCCCCCCTCCTTGATGCTCTGAATCCGTCGCATGTCCAGCCGCACCGAGGCGTAGAACTTCAGCGCCATCCCGCCAGAGGTCGTCTCCGGATTACCAAACATCACCCCGATCTTCTGCCGCAACTGGTTGGTGAAGACCACCGCCGTGTTCGACTGCTTGATCGCCCCCGACAGCTTGCGCAACGCCTGGCTCATCAGCCGCGCCTGCAAGCCCGGATGCGAATCTCCCATCTCCCCCTCGATCTCCGCGCGGGGGACCAACGCGGCCACCGAATCCACCACCACCACGTCCACCGCACCGGAGCGAATCAGGGCCTCGGCAATCTCCAATGCCTGCTCGCCGGTATCTGGTTGGGAGATGTACAGGTTTTCCACATCCACTCCGCAGCGAGCGGCGTAGGCCGGGTCGAGGGCGTGTTCCATGTCTATGAAAGCAGCGACGCCGCCCATGCGCTGCGCCTCGGCGACGATGTGCTGGGCGAGAGTGGTCTTGCCAGAGCCCTCGGGGCCATAGATTTCGGTGACGCGGCCGCGGGGCACCCCGCCAACGCCCAGAGCAATGTCCAGAGAAAGGGAACCGGTGGGGATGGCCTCCACGTTCAGGTGAGTAGCCTCCCCCAATCTCATAACCGCTCCCTCGCCAAAGCGTTTCTGCAAGCCCAAGATCGCGGTCTCCAACGCTTTTCCACGTTCATCACCAGCCATTAACGCACCCTCCTTCACGCTCTATCCTGGAACGAACACCGGACAAGTTGTCCAATTCATCCTGCACACCAGTATAGCACAATTGTTCTATTCTGTCAAACTTTAGTCCAACCGCGCCAGACCGCGTGCGAACACACTCTCCCTGCCCTTTCGAGCCGAGGGGAGTTGAAACAAGGGAAAATGGACTCAGACCCAGTCATCCTCGAGGAACTCATCGAACTCATCATCGAAATCTTCAAACTCGTATTCCTCGACTTTGTCCTCGTAATCTCCGAGGAGTTCATCGTACTCACTCTCGTCGCATGGGACAAAAGTCTCGAAATCCGCCGGCTCACCGCAACGCGGACACGGGATCTCCAGAGCGAACTCGTTGCTCCGCTCTTCTGCCGTCACTGCGAACTTGAAGGCCGTGCCACATTCTAGACATTTGGCAATGGTTTTGAAGAATTGCGTTTCCATCTCTCCGCTCTTGCTCTTCGTAAACGAGATTCCTGGGGTGTTTCGTTTCCCATTATACAACAAAACCGGATTGCTTTCAACTGGCACAATCCCGACCTCGCCTATACTTTGACATGGTATGTGCCCCGTGATATAATTACGCCTCAGTAAAACGCAGTCCTTTGTCCGCCAAAGAAGACTTTCGCCGGTCAACATTTGGCAGTGCAACGATGAAAAGGAGGAACGATGCCAAATCCACTCAAGGACTGGAGAGCTATCCTGATCATTGTAGGTAGTATCCTGATGGTAGCCAGCCTTTTCATGATCTGGGGTCCAATGGTTGTGCCTTCTAAATCGCTGCCCAATGACGACGAGTTTGTCAACGCCTACTTCGTTGATGCCCAGGGACAGGTAGGCGTGATCTCCTGGCCAGGCGACGACCCCGAGAACCCCGTCCTACGCAGCAACGTTCCCGGCAACATCCTGGCCCATGCCACCAAGAACGCAGCGACGATTTTGGTACCCATTATTGCTGTAGTGACACTGGCTCTCGTCGTCTTCACCACCGGTGCGGGGTTTATCTACCTGTACTCTGGCCTGGTAACCGGGTGGGCAACTATATGCCTCGTCGTACTCGCCATTCTGGCCATCGGCCCCTTCCGTTACGAATTGCTGCGCTCGTTCCCTCCTGGACCCGGCTTCTGGGTCTACGCCGGGGGTACGGTACTGATGGCCGTGGGCTGCTTCGTCCTGCAATTCCTCGGCAAGGAGGAGCGCAAGCGCATCCAGGCCGAGTTGGAAATGGCGGGCGAGAAGGACAGCATCGTGCGCGGCACGCAGGATATTCAGACGAACCCTGGCGATCCCAGGCCCTACCTGAAACGGGGCTATGCCTACAAGCGATTGGGGCGGACTGCCGAGGCCATCGCCGACCTGGAAAAGTATCTGGAGTTGAGTGCCCAGGAACGCAGCAAGGAAATCGTTCAGAAGACGCTGTACGAGCTTAAGGCCCAGCTCAAATAATCCCAAATGCGATTATTCGTCAGACCCCCGGAATCCGAAAAGGCCGGGGGTTTTTTAATCATCCGGGCGGCAAAACCGACCACTTTTTTATTCCTGCGGATGTCCTACCGGGATCAGGTACAGCGGGGCGTGGTCGGCAGGCAGGGACAAGGCGGATTGCACCTGGTCGTCGTTGAACGCACCGATGGGCACGCCGCCCAATCCCCACGCCACCGCTTGCAGAAGCAAGTTCTGCGCCGCGTGTCCGGCCTCCAGTTGGACGTAGCGTTCCGCCCGCGCGCCGTACTTACCCTCGGTGCGCGCGTACACGGCGGCGAAGACGAAAACCGCCGGAGCCTGGCGGATGGCGTTTTGCTTAAGCCCTGCCTCCCACAGCGACCCGCGCAAGTCCGCCGTGGACTCGATGCGCGCTTTATGTCCCTGGGGCACGTAATGGTACAGCCCGTCCGCCGTGGCGACGTACACCTCCAGCGGATAAAGCGCCCCGGCCGAGGGTGCGGTCCGCCCACCCCAATCGCAGGTGATTCCCTGGGCGGCCCACAGCAGTTGCCCGATCTCCGCCAACGTCAGTGCCTCATCAGTAAAGCTGCGCACTGAGCGACGTAACGCCAGCGTTTCCTCCAGCGACATCTCCCCTTTCAGAATCGGGGCAGGCAGAGAGACCTCTTCCACGGCGGGCGAAGCCTCGACCTGCTCTCCAACTCCGGCGACGCAGCTCGTCAACAGGTCCACTGCTAACACTGCACCGGCTAACATTCTCCACGCACGTTTCATGCCTCCCTCCTTCTGACCACGCCAGGCATCCTCGCATTGACATTATAATGCACTCACGAATGCGCGTCAACTGGCGTTTAACCGGCGCAAGACGTTATCTCAGGTGACAGTCACCTTCAAGGTGACTGTCACCTGACCTCTTTGACAAAGCTCCCCTTTTGTGTTATATTAAGCATGGAAGCGCGGCCCAAGGAACGCGCACTTCTCAAGGAGGTGATGACC
>Ga0209609_10002612_pt1 | contig 10265 bp, 10 predicted proteins | sample LakKivw325mmetaG_FD_184136 | JGI IMG/M metagenome (GOLD analysis project Ga0209609, IMG submission 184136) | Anoxic lake water microbial communities from Lake Kivu, Rwanda to study Microbial Dark Matter (Phase II) - Lake Kivu water 325m metaG... | ecosystem: Environmental > Aquatic > Freshwater...
GCGATACTAATATACAATTATTTAAATTACAATTTCAAAATCTCAAATTCCAAATAAATTACAAATTCTAAATTCAAAATAATTTAAATCTTTGGATTTTGATATTAGTGCTTATTTAGGATTTGTGATTTTGAATTTGGTGCTTTTCACCATTCGTGTCATTCGGGTGGAATTCGCCCTATCATTCGATAGGGCGCCCCGTCGAATGACGGGGCGTGTTTTTCGTGTCGCTAGAGTGGTTAAGTTTTTTAGTAAAAAAGCTACGGTTAGGGGCCCGATGCCACCGGGTACGGGCGAAATAAAAGCAGCTTTATTGCGGCATTCAGAATCAACGTCGCCGCATAATTTGTTCTTAAAACGGCAAAAACCAATGTCAATAATCAGACAACCCCCTTTTACCATCGCTGATTTTAAATAATGGGCCCGGCCTAAAGCAGTAATAATAATATCACTTTGTTTAATGATTTTTCGGTCAGCCAGATTTAATTTTTTAAGCACCAAGATATTGGTATTAATTCTTTTCTTAGTCAAGATTTTGGCCAGGGGGTCGGCAAAAGTATAGCTGTTAGCCAAAATAACCGCCCTTTTATTCCTTAGATTTATTTTAGTTTGTTTAAGTAAAAATACAATCGCCTGATGAACCGGCGAAATAAATTTTGAACCAGCCACAAAACCATCAATATCTTTTTCCGGAGAGATAAGCCGAGTAATTTTTTCTTGATTTAGATGTGAAGGCAATGGTAGCTGAATAACCAGGCCGTGAATTTTTCGGTCGGCGTTAATTTTTTTAATTAAATTAGATAGTTTTTTTTCTGAAGACCGCTGCGGCAAAAGATATTTTTTAAAATTTATTCCCACCTGGCGACAATCTCTTTCTTTAATTCTTAGATAAACCAAAGAAGCAGGATCCTGGCCTACTAAAATTACCACTAGACGTGGTTTTTGTCTTGATTTAGCTATTTGGCGTTGTAAATGCTGGAGAATTTTTCGAGCCGAAGTTTTCCCCAGCAGGAGTTGAGCTGGCATATTTGACTTTTTTTTAAAATAGAGGCAAATTAATTATATAACCCTAATAGTTATTTTATGACAGCCAAAAAATCTTTTAAAGGACTTAAAAACAAAAATTATATTTCTTGGGATGAATATTTTATGGGCCTGGCTATTCTTTCGGCCATGCGCAGCAAAGATCCGCACACCCGAAATGGCGCTTGTATTGTTGATCCAAAAAACAAGATTGTCGGCACTGGCTACAATGGTTTTCCGATTGGTTGTTCAGATGATGAGTTTCCTTGGACCAATCAAGGCAAAAATCCTTTATACACTAAATATTTTTATGTTTGCCACGCCGAACTCAATGCTGTCTTAAATAGTCACGGTCGTGATTTAAGCGGTTGCCGCATGTATACTTTTTTGATTCCTTGTAACGAATGCGCCAAGGCCATTATTCAAGTTGGCATCAAAGAAATAATTTATTTATCCGATAGGGCGGAGATGTATAAGAATTCACCGATTGTCCAAGCTGCTAAATGGATGTTCAAAAGCGCCGGCGTTAAACTTAGAAAAATGTCGTCCAAGCGAGTTTTAAAAATTAGCTATTAGCGTTAAATATTTTTATGCAAATTATTAAGCCAAGTTTTGTGATTGAGGATGAAATTGACGGTCAGAAGATTTTGAAAAATTTGGAACGTTATGCCCGACTTTGCCATAAAAGCGAGGATAAAATCACGGCCAGTTCAGCCGAAAAACTCATTGCCAATATTTTGAAACGCGGTCATGAAAGCGTGATTGAGCACGAGAAAGTGACGGTGCGGGTTATTTGCGATCGGGGCGTGACCCATGAAATTGTTCGTCACCGGATTGCTTCTTATTCCCAAGAATCCACTCGTTATTGTGATTATCATAAAAAGGGCGATGTCCAGTTTATTGAGCCGTTCTTTTTTGTTAATCAGCCCGCTAAATATCAGGCCTGGCAAGAGGCCATGGCAGCTACGGAAAAAGCCTACAATAAATTAATTGAATTAGGAGCCACGCCGCAAGAGGCGCGGAGCGTTTTACCCAATTCGCTGAAGACCGAAATGATTATTACTTATAATCTCCGGGAATGGCGACATTTTTTTAGGTTAAGAGTTTCGCCAGCAGCTCATCCGCAAATGCGCGAACTAGTTATTCCGCTTTTTCAGGAATTCAAAAAAAGAATTCCGGTGATTTTTGACGATATCTCTGTGGATTAATATTTTAAAATAAATCTTTTAGTTAATTTTTTGACAGTCTGTTTGACTGCCTTTTTTATTTTGAGGTCAGTTGGATTTTTAATAATGTCGGCGATCAGTTGGCCAACAATTTTCATTTCTTTTTCTTTCATTCCGCGGGTGGTTAAAGCTGGTGTGCCCAAGCGCAGGCCTGATGGCCTAAATGGTGGATTGGGGTCAAAAGGAATGGCGTTGCGGTTAACGTAAATACCAATTTTTTCTAATAATTTTTCTGCTTCTTTGCCGTTTAAATTAAAATTGCGCAAATCAATTAAAATCAAATGATTATCCGTGCCGCCAGTCACGAGATTAAAACCATTGGCCTTGAGGGTTTTGGCTAGAGTTTGGGCATTAAGAATAATTTGTCGAGCGTATTTTTTAAAACTGGGCCTAAGCGCTTCTTGAAAAGCCACAGCCATAGCCGCGATATTGTTATCGTGCGGTCCGCCTTGCAGGCCCGGGAAAATCATTTTGTTAATCGGCTCGGCGTATTCATTTTTGGCAAAAATAATGGCGCCTCGTGGTCCGCGCAAGGTTTTGTGAGTAGTGGTAGTGATAATATCGCAATAGGGGAAAGGATTGGGATGCTGGTTGGCGGCAATTAAGCCAGCAATATGGGAGATGTCAGCCATTAAAATGGCACCGACGCTTTTAGCAATTTTACCAAAAGTCCGAAAATCAATTTGGCGAGAATAAGCTGTGGCTCCGCAGACGATCAGCCGCGGTTTATTTTTCACCGCAATTTTTTCTATTTCTTTATAATTTAATAAATTATTTTTCGGGTCAACGCCGTAAGGAATGATTTTAAACATTTTGCCTGAAAGGTTGACCGGGTGGCCGTGAGTCAGGTGTCCGCCTTGGGATAGGGCCATACCCATCAAATCCACTGACTGATGCCGACTTAACGCTGACTCACGCTGACTTTTTCCGCGTAAGTCCGCGTCTGTTTTCCGCGTAAGTCCGCGTTCATGTCCGCGTAAGTCCGCGTTCATGTCCGCGTTGGTCTGCGTTTGTAGTAAGAGGGCAAAATAGACTGCTAGATTGGCTGGTGAGCCAGAATAGGGCTGAACATTGACTTGCCAATTTTTCCACTGACTTTTGGGTAAAAATAATTTTTTAGCGCGCTCAATGGCTAGGTTTTCGGCCTGGTCAATAAATTGATTGCCGCCATAATAACGTTTAGCCGGATAACCTTCGGAATATTTATTAGTTAAAGGCGAGCCAAGCGCTTCTAAAACCGCGGCTGAAGCAAAATTTTCTGAAGCAATCAAAACTAGGCCGTTTTGTTGGCGTTTAGTTTCGTTTTGAATGATTTGGTTAATCTCTGGATCAGATTTTTTAAGGTGTTTAGGCATAGAAATTATTATATCAAGCCTTGACAAAATGTCAAAAATGTGCTATAATATATGTATCAGAATGAAGTCCGCCTTCGACCAGACAATACTGGTCTGCGGCGAGACAAGGAGGGGAAAATAAAGGTTCTTTCAAATAAACAAAATTTACTTGCGAATTGGCGGTCATAGCCAGAAGACCCTAATCATTAAATTGGTGTTTTCTGGCTGTGACTGCCATGCGTGACAGCCCACTAGCACAATCCAAGAGATCGCAACAAAGTTCATTATGAACAATGTTGCACAAACAAAGGAGACGACAATGAGTGGTCTTGAAACACTCGACGTCGGACAAGCCAACGAGTTGAAGCTTGCGTTTCGGCGTCATGGTTGGACCAATGAGGATGTCAAATCCCTCTGTGAGGGCGACATTCTCGCTCAATTCCTGCGTGTACGTCGCGGTTTCGCCGAGATCAAGGACATCGAATGCGTCATCGACTGCGATGCCGATCCGTTCTTGCCCGAGGGCTGGCGGGTTGAGCAGCACCTCAAAAGTGGTTCCTTCAAGTGGGATCCGACCGAGGTGGAGCTCTACCTTGATGCCGGTCAGAAAGACGGCAAGGTCATCTCGGGACACGAGTTACGGAAGAAGCTCGAAGGCAAACGAGTCCTTAACGCCAACGTCCTGGACTGGCTGCTGGCCCATCCCCAGTTCATTCCCGAATCCTGGAAGGGCAAGTTCGTGTTCTTCTGGGGCACCATCTATCGTGACGGCTGCGGCTCCCTGTCTGTGCGTTACCTCTTCTGGAATGGCATCGGGTGGCGCTGGCGCTACTGCTGGCTCGTCGACTACTTCCGCGGCCTCGACCCGGCCGCGCTTTGCAAGTAGCTTCGGATCTTTGAACCTTGGTCCTTCTGGACTTTTGGTTCTTTGGATCCTTGGCCCCCTCGCTTGGTCATCTGACCGGGCGGGGGTTTTCTTTTTCTGACTTGGTGATATACTTAATTCGGATTTTAGATTAAACAATTTTTCACTCGTTGATAGTCCCCTTTATTCTAAAACAGAACAACATTAAAGACCCTCGAATAATATTCGAGGGTCTAATTAAGATTGCTTTGAATCTTTAGACAAAGAGAGCTGAAACAGATTCGTTATTATGAATGTTCTGAATCGCTCGGGCCAGCAGGCTGGCTACGGAAACAATTCTGAATCTGTCCTGATGACTAGCCGGCGGTTTAAACGGTAAAGAGTTGGTACCAATCACAAAATCAACTTTGGATTTGACAATATTCTCAACGGCGTGACTCGCACAAACTAAGTGGGTGGCGCAGCTGACAATGCGTTTGGCGCCGCGCGCAAAGAGGGCCTCGCTGTCTTCAATTAATGTCGCAGCCGTGCGAATCATATCATCAAAGAGCAGGAGATTTCTTTCTTTAACTTCGCCAATAACATTCATTACTTTGATGTCGCGGTCTTCCTGCCGGCGTTTGTCTATGACTGCCACTGGTAAATTGGGAGAGAGTCGTTTGGCAAATCCCCGGGTGCTTTTGGCCCGACCCGGATCAGAGGAAACAACCGTCCACTCTGCCTCATTTATTCCGATGGCCTGGCAGGCCGGAATTAAAACTGGGGCAGCGTAGAGCTGGTCAATTAAAAGTTCGCGGTGGTTCATACTGGCTTCATTGTGAATGTCGAGCAGAAGCAATCTCTGGGCACCAGCCCGATGAATAAGGTCGGTCATCAGAGCTACGGAAATCGGCACGTGAGGACGATCACGCCGGTCCTGACAAGCATAGCCAAAATAAGGAATTACAGCCGTGATTCGTTCGGCTGAAGCCCTTTTCAAGGCGTCAATCAACAAAAAAAGCTCAATGATGTTTTCAGCCGGGGCTTGAGTTGGCTGAATGATAAAAATATCATCGCCGCGTACTCCTTCGCCTAATTGAATGCGTACCTCTCCATCAGTGAAGCGGCTAACGTGCTCGGTTTTACCAAGGCCAACTTGAAGGTGGCCACATATTTCTTGGGCTAAAGGGAGATTGGCCGTACCCGAGAAGATTTTGAGATTCATCTTACCTCCTTTCGGTGAGAAAATTTTAGCAAAATTAATTGAAGTTGTCAATAGGTTTACTTGACCCAAAAAAATGGACCTGCTATACTAATTTTACTTTATGATTGAGATCAAAAATTTAGTTAAAAAATTCGGCGATTTCACAGCCGTGGACAACATTTCCTTTACCGTGCAAGATGGGGAAATTTTTGCCTTTTTAGGCCCTAACGGCGCTGGCAAAACCACCACTATTAGAATGTTGACCACTTTGCTTCATCCCACCAGCGGCGAGATTAGGTTGAATGATCATGATGCGGTCAAAGATTCTGGCGGAGCGCGTCATTCTTTTGGTATTGTTTTTCAGGACCCAAGTCTGGACGACGAGCTCACGGCCTGGGAAAACCTGGAATTACATGGTGTCTTATATGGCGTAGAGAAAAAATTGCGCCACGAGCGGATGATAGAGCTTCTGAACTTGGTAGAACTTTGGGACAGGAAAAATGAATTAGTAAAAAATTTTTCTGGCGGCATGAAGCGACGCTTAGAGATTGCCCGCGGCCTGATTCATCATCCCAAAATTTTCTTTTTAGATGAACCAACCCTGGGACTTGATCCGCAGACCAGAAATCACATCTGGAATTATATCAAAAATTTAAATCAGAAAGAGCAGATTACGATTTTCTTTACCACTCATTATATGGAAGAGGCGGAAAAATCAGCGCACAAAATTGCCATTATTGATTATGGTCAGATCGTGGCCCAAGGAACGATGGAAGAACTAAAAAGTCAGTACAATAATCGGTCTTTAGAAGAAATTTTTTTGGATTTAACTGGTCACGACATTCGCGCGGCTAGTGCCACCGCGGTTGATCATCTGCGGGCTCGCCGTCAGCGCTGGCATCGTTAAAATTTAATTTATATGAAGGTAATTTACATTCTCTGGCTTCGCCAATTAAAACGTTATCTGCGTTCTCGCTCAAGAATCATTGGCTCTCTGGGTCAGCCTTTGTTATTTTTAGTGGCCTTGGGTTTTGGTTTTGGACCAATTTTTCAAAAAGCCGGCGGCGGAAATTATTTGGAATTTTTGGCGCCTGGTATTATTGCGATGAGCATTTTATTTACCGCGCTTTTTTCCGGCATTGAAATTATCTGGGATCGACAATTTGGTTTTTTAAAAGAAATGATGGTGGCGCCAGTCTCGCGCCTCAAAATTATGTTCGGCCGAACGTTGGGCGGTGCGACTGTGGCCGTGCTTCAGGGCGTGATTGTTTTTTTGCTGTCGCTCCTGATTGGGTTTCGGCCGCAAAGTTTTAATCTCTTATTGCCAGCCCTGATTTTTATGTTTTTGATCGCGCTGCTGTTCGCGGCTTTAGGCACGGCCATTGCTTCGCTTCTAAAAGATATGCAGGGATACTCACTAATTATGAATTTTTTAGTCATGCCGATTTTCTTTTTGTCAGGTGCCTTGTTTCCGCTGAATAATTTGCCAGGGGTGATTGAAACCATTGCCCGGATTGATCCGCTTTCTTATGGTGTGGATGCCTTGCGCGGCTCGCTTTTGGCTAATGGCGCTCATTTTGGACTGATGACCGACTCGTTAGTGCTGGTAGTTATCGTGGCGATTTTGCTAGCCCTCGGCAGCTATTTGTTCTCGCGAATGGAAGTATAAACAATTTTTTAAGAATAAAAAAATGCTTGCCTTGCTGGGCAGGTATTTTAAATTTTGCGAAATTTACTTCACCGTGAGATTAATTTTGTCGCTTAAAATGGTTTGATTATATTGATCCGTGACTTGCGCCCAAAGTTCGTAGTTGCCAGGCTGGGCTTCGGTCCAGAGAAAATTAACTCGACCAGATTGACTGGTTTGATTAACCGTGCCTAGCAATTGAGTTTGGTTATCAGTCAGGTTTTGCAAATAAAAAGCAACCTGCTTAAAAAAGCCGTTCGGCATTAACAAGCTTAGCGCGTTAGGAAAGGTTTCCTGATAAACAATTTGGTTTGATTGGGGCCAGAGCCAGAGCGCGACGGGATTAAAAGCATTGGTGAGATTTATATTAATTTTTGTTTCGTTGCTATTATCAATGTCGTCATAAGCCACGGCTTTTATTTTGTGGTTGCCAATAATCAAGCCGGTTAAATTAATTGAACATTCCCAAGGATAATTATAGATAATGTCAGCTAAGCCATCGTCAAGATAGCATTCTAGGCGGCGAACGCCACGCGGCGCTGAAGCAGAAACAGAAACTTTTAAAAGGCGGTCAGAGATTGAAGAATTATCAGCGGGCGAAATAATGTTAATAGTTGGTTTATTGGCCAGGGTATGTAAATCATCGTATTCTGTCGGCGGAGATTCGGTTTGAATTTTATTTTTGGTCAGCCATTTGTTAATTGCTTCTTCCCAGCGACTATATTGGGGATCTTGAGATGGATTATCTGGCGCTGGACCGTTAGGGTCATCTTTATTGACATATTGTAAAATACTATGCGGACTGCTGTATTTTTTTTCTATAACATAATTAGCCGGCGTTAAATCGGTTGCCAATTTGCCTGAGGCTTTGTCAATTTTGACCGTGATGTCACCAGGAATTTGTCCGATTAAAGCCGGGTTAGTTGGATTAACCGGATCTGGCGGAGTAAAAGTTTCAATCGCTGAATCAGCCAAGGCCCTGACCATAAAATTGTGCCAGATTGGCCCAGCCACCACTACTCCATCTGCTTTAGTTTTCATTGGTGTATTGTCATTATTACCTACCCAGACGCCGCAAACTAGACTAGGCGTATAACCCATAGTCCAACCATCACCCCAGTTGTTGGTTGTGCCGGTTTTAGCTGCCACGGGTCGATCGCCAAGATAAAGAGCCGAGTTGGCGCCAAAAATAAAACTGCGGGCCTGATTATCGCTTAAAATGCTGGTGGTCAAGCGAGCAATTTGAGTTGGTAAAACCTCTTCAGGGTTAGTTGGGTCATCTTGCCATTCTTCCAGGGTGTTGCCTTGACTATCTTCAACTTTTAAAATAGCTATGGTCGGGATTTTTTTACCCTCCCGAGCTAAGATGCCAAAAGCTGCGGTGTGCTCCAATAATTTTACTTCTGCGCCGCCCAAGACAAAAGATAAACCATAGCGGTTGGGGTCAGTTAAAGTAGTATAACCCATTTTTTGGGCTAAGCTTAAAACATTATCTAAGCCGGTTAAATAGAGAGCTTCTACGCCCGGAATATTTAATGAGCCAGCTAAGGCTTGACGCATTGTGACTGTCCCTCGTTCCTTGCCGTCATAATCGTGAGGAATATAATTTTTGCCCTTTGGACCGGCTGGACCAAAATTTGTTTCCGCATCAAAGAGCGGCGTGTCAGGTGTATAGCCTTTTAAAAAAGCAGCACTATAAACAATTGGTTTAATAGAAGAGCCGGGCTGGCGAGGGCTTAGAGCCACATTGACTTGACCGTCAATTGAAGTATCAAAAAAATCTTTGGAGCCAACTATAGCTATAATTTGGCCGGTTTTAACATCTAGGGCGACTAGAGCTGCGTTATTGGCGCCGAAATTTTTGGCATTGATAGCTGCCTGCTTAGTCACTTCTTCTTCGGCAATTTTTTGTTTATCTAAATCAAGAGTGGTAATAATTTTTAAACCACTTTGCTCCACGGTGCGAGTGCCGTATTTTTCCTCCAGCAAATCCTTGACATACATCACAAAATGCGGGGCTAAAATATTTTCTTTACGCGGGACAATTTTTTTTAGGGTATCAATGTTTTTAGCTGCCTGAGCTCGATCAGCGTCTAAATAACCTTCGCTAACCATAGTGTCTAAAATAAAATTTTTTCTGGCCACTAATTCATCACGATGGCTGCCAAGTGGCGAATAATAGCTGGGTGCTTTGGGTAGGGCGGCAAGCAGAGCAGATTCATCTAAGGTTAAATCTTTGGCCGATTTGCCAAAATAAAGTTGGCTGGCTGCTTCAATGCCATAGGCGGTTGAGCCATAAGGAATTTCATTAAAATACATTTGGAGAATTTGGTCTTTGGAAAAATTCTTTTCGATTTCATAGGCCAAGAGCAATTCTTTGATTTTACGATTAATGGTTTTTTCGTTGGTTAGTAGGGCGTTTTTAATAAATTGTTGAGTAATAGTTGAACCGCCTTGTGAGGGATTAAGGTGAATAATGTCTTTTAAGATGGCGCGAACAATGCCTTTTAAATCAAAGCCAGGATGTTTATAGAAATTTTTATCTTCTATGACAATGGTGGCGTAAACTAAATCGCGGGGAATGTCGGAAAAGGGAATGAGAGTGCGGCGTTGATTAGTAAAAAATTCGTAAAGTAGGGTTTGGCCGGTGCGGTCATAGATTTTAGTGCTTTGGGCTACTGAACGCTCAAGTAGTTTGTTGGGGTCGGGCAAGGTCATACCCACCTTAATAAATTCAAAAACAAGATAAGCAGCCATCAGGATAATGGCGGTGGCTATCAATAACAAAAACTTTCGGTTCAAGCCGGTTTTTTTAATGCTTCTTTTTTGCCAGGTAGATCGAGGCATAGAATTAACCAATGTTTAATAAAATAGATTATACTATAATTTTGTGTAATTATCAACAGTGCCTTGACCTATTAAACTAATATTGTTATATTAATAGTTA
>Ga0209609_10002614_pt1 | contig 10263 bp, 7 predicted proteins | sample LakKivw325mmetaG_FD_184136 | JGI IMG/M metagenome (GOLD analysis project Ga0209609, IMG submission 184136) | Anoxic lake water microbial communities from Lake Kivu, Rwanda to study Microbial Dark Matter (Phase II) - Lake Kivu water 325m metaG... | ecosystem: Environmental > Aquatic > Freshwater...
TGGGACTTCTCCGATTGGCGGGGTCTGTCCCCGCAGGATCGCGCCGTGCGCGATCCGCAGGGGGCTGACCCCCTTAGCGCGCTCGGGGTCAGCCCCCTGCGCAGCAGCTTCGCTGCTTCTCCGGGGACAGACCCCTAGATCCCCAGCACCCTACGGTGGAACGCCAGGGCGTCCTGGACGTGCTCGTCCCAGTAGGCCCAGTTGTGGCTGCCGGGGTACTCGTGGTACTGGTGCTTGATCTTCAGCGTCTTGAGGTGGGCGTGCAGCGCCCGGTTGTCGCGCAACAGCCCGTCCTCGACGCCGCAGTCCAGCCAGATCGCCGGGGCCTTGGCCGGGTCGAGCTTCTCGGCCAGCGCGAACGGGTCGTTGGCCGCGCAGGTCTTGGCGTCGCCATAGATGCGGGCAACCTCGGCCGACCACGGCACGTCCTGCTGCTCCCAGCGCCGTTCGCGCACGTGCAAGTACACGCCGGAGTGGGCGGAGATGGAGCAGAACTTGTCCGGGTGCTTGAGACCCAGCTTCATGGCCCCGTAGCCGCCCATCGAGAGCCCGCCGATGACCCGCCCCCGGCCGGACTTGATGGTGCGGAAGTGCGTGTCCATGAACCCGATGAGGTCCTTGACGATGGCGCTCTCGTACGCATGGCCGGCGGTGGCGTCGCAGTAGAAGCTGCGGTGGCCATCGGGCATGACGACGATGAGCGGCAACTCGCGCACATAGCGCTCGAGGCTCGTCCACCGCTGCCAGGCGGTGTAGTCATCCGACAGGCCGTGCAGCAGGTAAAACACGGGGTACGGGCCCTTGCGCGTCTGCCGGTCCGGCAGCAGCACGTGGCAGGCGGTTTCCTTGACCAGCGACGGCGACCAGTAGTTGACATTGACGAAGGCCATGGGGGCTCTCCCGGGACGCAGTGAGGCGGGGCTATTCGCCAGGAGCGTAGCGACAACCTCTGCCCCGACCCTGTGGCTCGCATCTTCCCTCCACCCCGAATTTATCCTATAATAATGTTCCCGGGTTTGCTGCTCTCGCGGGGCCCTGATTTCGGAGGCTGTGGTGAAGCCGAGGTTCCTGGTTCTGGTCGTTCTGGCGGGCTGTCTGCCGCTCCTGTTTGGTGCGGTGGCTCACGCGCAGCCCGCCGACCGGGCGCTGCAACTGGACGCGGACCTCGAGAGCGGCCTGGAGCAGGCCGTCGCCTACGTGTCCGTCGAGTACAAGAAGTCCGGCTCCTCCCGCATTTCCGTCGAGTCGGGCACTGGCTTCTTCGTCACCGGCACGCAACTGATCACCAACCACCACGTCATCGCCGAGGCCCTCGGCAACAGCAGCGCGGCCGTTACCGTCCGGCTCTTCAGCGGGACCCGCGACGCGCGCTTGCTGCCGGCTGAAATCATCAAGACCAACCGCTCCGCCGATCTGGCGCTGCTGGCAGTCAAGGGCGAGTTCCCGTCGATCAAGCCCGTCCGCATCCATTCGGACCTGCCGGGCAAGCAGACGGCGGTCTACGCCTTCGGCTTCCCGCTGGGCACGATGCTGGACCGCAGCCTCAACGGCCCCAACGTGTCTTTGCGCCGGGGCTACGTGGCGCGGATGATCAACGACGGCAAGAACATCGAGTGCGACCTGAACATTGACAAGGGCATCAGCGGGGGGCCGCTGGTGGACGGGCAGGGGGTCGTGCGCGGCGTCGTGCGGGCCATGGCCGGTTCGGACTTCAACAAGGGCTTCGCCGCCATCGCCGTGGCCTCACCGGTGCTGCTGAGCTTTCTGCAGGAGAGTGGCGTGGCCGCCACGCTGCCGGACGGCAAGACGCTCGAGCCCCGGCAGCAGACCGACCCCAACCCCACCGAGCCCGGGGCCCGGCCCCGCGTGGTCCTCGGTGAGGATACGCTGCGCGCGTTCTTCGCCATCGGGGCGGCCCTGCGCCTCAGTTCGCTCGTGCCAGGCATCCTCGTACTGGAGAAGGCCGAATACACTCCGGACCTGCGCCAGACCTCCAAGGGCAACGCGGACCTGGCATTGGCGAACCTGCGGCGCGTGGAGGCCCCGGCGGAGCTGGTCCAGCGCGCGCGTGAACTGTCCCTGCTGCTCACCGACGCCCGGACCCAGCCGGTCGTCGCCCGGGAGAAGTCGGCGGTGCTCGAAGAGGCCTGTGACGAATGGACCCGCGAACTCCCCGACGATGAGCGCCTCAACTACGACCTGGCCGCCTGGCTGACGGAACTGAGCCTCGGTGTGATTGACGCCGAGAACCACAAGGACAGCCGGTATTGCGCCTACTTCCTCGAGCGTGCCCGGCAGGCCCGGGCCACACCGGAGATCCTCGAGGGCCTCACCCGCCTGCAGACGAACCTGCAGGCCTATGAGAAGTCCCGCGGTGACGACGTCCGGCGCACCATCGGCAAGGACGCGGACCGCCTGATCGGCATCGGCGTGCTGGCCACCGTCGCCTCGAGGCTCAACCCCATCCAGAAGCCCGCGCCGCAGTCCCCCGACGGCGCCTCGCCCCGCAACCCCATCCGCTACCCGCTATAGCCCGCTTTCGTCGTAGGTTGGCTTGACAGGCCGGGCGCGCCCCGGCTAAGATTCAGTATATTGATATAAGGACTGGCCCGCCTACCCATGGATCTCGCCGCCCTCCGCAAACCGTCCCGCGACAACAGCGTCCCGCTGTACAGCCAGATCATTGAGGTCTTGCTCGGGGCCATCCGGGAGGGCAAGCTCAAGCCGGAAGACCGCCTCCCCACCCAGGAGGAACTGACGAAGCATTTCGGCGTCAGCCTCGCCCCCGTCAAGCAGGCCCTCGCCGAACTGGAGGAGCGCGGCATCATCACCCGCCGCCAGGGCCTGGGCACCTTCGTCCGCGACACCACCCCCCTGCGCGAAGAGCGCATCCTTTACACCCGCATCCCGTGGTTCACCCGCGAGATGAAGGAGCGGGGCATCACACCCTCGGCCCAGATCCTCGCCCTCTACATTTTCCGCGCCGATGAGGACCCGGAGGCTCAACAGGAACTGCAGCTCTCACCCGAAGAGAACATCGTCTGCCTCAAGCGCCTGCGCCTGGGCGATGAAGAGCCGATGTCCGTGCAGACGTCACACCTCGCCGAGAAGCGCGTGCCGGGCCTGGCCCAGCGCGGCCTGCAGCCCGGCGAGTCGCTGACGGAAGTGCTGGCGCAGGAATACCGTCTGGAGATCGCGGCCTCACAACAGCGCATCATCGCCGCCGCCGCCGACGAAGAGACGGCGGGGCTGCTACACGTCTACACCGGCAGCCCCCTGCTGCTGGTGCAGCGCACGTCGTACCTCAAGGACGGGCAGCCCCTGGAGTTCTTGCGCGACCGCCGCCACCCCTCGTGGACGTTCACGGTGTGGCTGACGAGGCAGTAAGTGGAGCGCGGGCTTTCCAGCCCGCGCCGTGTCGTCCGCAAAGACACCGCGGGCTGGAAAGCCCGCGGTCCAACGGCCTACAACACCCCCAGCCGCACGATCTCCCGCGCCACCGCTTCCCGCCACCGGTCGTAGTCGCCCAGCCCCCACCCGTTCGGGATGTTGAAGCGCCCCTTGACCGTGCGCTGCCCTGACGGCGCCGTCACCGTCTCATCCCACTGGCACTCGATGAAGCGGTTCCGCTCGCGCAGCCGCTCCCAGTCGAAGCTGCTCCGGATCCGCTCCAGCACCGCTCGCGCTTGCTGCGCCTGTAGGCCCTGGCCCCGGGCGTCGGCCTTGGCGATGAGGCCCTCCAGCATCTGCACGTACCGCAGGTCGTCCACGCCCTCGCGCATGCACTCCCACATCAGCGACGGCCCGCCGGGCGCCCCGGCCTCGGGAATGGCCGGATACGTGTACATCATGTCCGTGTACGCGCCGTCGAGGGCGTTGAGCGGGTTGCCCGCCACCTGCTGATAGGACCACGTGAACTGCCCGGTGACGCCCTGCAGCCACAGGAAGTGGCCGTACGCCAGCCGCATCGTCGCCAACTCCGGGAAGAAGGCGGCGTCGTTGATGTTGTACGACCAGAAGCGCTTGCCCCACTGCTGGGCCTGCTCCTTGAGGCTCCCCCACCACCAGCCGTCCTTCGCAAACCAGATGGGCTTCGTCGAGAACCGCTGGGTGAAGACATCCGTGACGGGCAGCGCCCGCTCCAGCGCGCTCTTGAGGCGCTCATCCTCGGTCGAGAAGGGGATATGGTCCACCTCGACCGTGCCGCCCGCCGCCTTGATCAGTTCGCTGGCGAGGGCCCACTGCGCGACGTAGCCGGCGTGCGGGCGCAACTCGTACGACCCCGGCTCGTCAATCGGCTGGAACACGATGCCCGGCCAGCGGCGGGCCTTTGCGGCCTTGAGAAGGGACGCGATGACTTGCTTGTACAGCGTCGCGAACTCGTCGCTGCCGGGCTTGGCCTGCCGGCTGCACCAGTCCCAGATGTCCCCGTTCATCAGCCAAAGCACGGGCCGCGGGAAGCCCGCATCGCGATAGGCGTCCATGAAGCGCGCGAAGCCGCACGTGTCGTCCAGTTGCGCGGCGGCCACCCCGTCCCTGAGCGCCATCTGCCCGTTGAGGCCCCCGCAGTAGCCAACGCTGGTCATGCCGTGGGCCCGCATGTCGGCGCAGTGGTCGCGCAGCCAGTTCGCATCCGACCGCAGCGCCCAGAGCTGGTCGTACATCCCCAGCCAGACGTTCTGCGGCTCCGGCAGGGCGAAGGGATAGACGTGGACGGCTAGCTTCAGCCGCGTGGGCCGCCCCGTCCCGGGCGTGAAGGTGACGGCGCCGGAGTAGTCGCCCGGCGTGGCGTTGGCCGGGACCTGCACCGTCAGCCAGAACTGCTTGCTCTGCTTCGCGCCGACGCTCACCGGCAGCGTCGGGTCCAGCATCGCCGGCGCGCGCATGTAGACCTTGCCGTTGAACGTCGTGCGCAGGTTGCGGCAGGCGACTGCGGCCACGCTGAGGTTGCCCTTCGCGATCTTCCTCGTGCCGCTGGTGAGGTCGCCAACCGTCACTGTGCAGGCGCCGAGATCGCCCGTGGCGTAGATCGCGAAGGTGGCAGGCTCGTACTCCCCGCGTGCCGCCGACACGCGCAGCTCGGAGCACACCTCGTCCGTCGCCGGCACCGTGTCGGGGAAGATCAGGTCGAGCATTGGCCGCGTGTAGACGACATAGCCTCGCCCGTCATCCGCTGCCGGCGTGGCCGGCACGTCCGCCTCATGCTTCAGCTCGGCCATGCCCTCCGGCACCGTGTCCCGCGTCTTGACCCAGTCCTCGGCCGGATTGAGCAGCGGCTCCTCGCGGACCCGCTCGGGGTCCACCTGCAGGCCGGGCTGGTCCTGGGCCACCGGGACGAACTTGAGGTAGCTGAAGTAGATGAGCCGGCCGAGGTAGTGGAGCAGGATCGTCTGGCCGGTCATGTCTACATCGGTCGCCACGAGGATATCGCGGTTGGTGTGCACGTCCACGGTCCCAAGCGCCGGGGTGACCGTATACGCCAGGTCGCGCCCGCTGAGCTTAAGCTGCAGCCCCGTGGCGGCGTTCACTTCGCGCATGTTGATGGTGAGGTTGTAGCGGCCGCGCAGGTTCGGCTTGATGGTCAAGTCGGGGTACAGGCCGCCGGGGTACGCCATCAGGATCGTGTCCCCACGCCCCGCGAAGGCGACCTTGCGCTGGAACCAAAGGCCCGGGGCCGCCGCCGGAGAGAGGGCGGAGTTCGGGGAGAAGTACGCGCTGTCCCCGGCGGTGATGTAGACGGCAGGGTCATCCTGCGCCACCGCCGCCGTCGCCGCGAGGGCCGCGATCAGCGGCACCAGCCGTCGCATCCGCAGCACGTTCATGGCCATGCCTCCCTACTTGCAGCGCACCGTCAGCACACGGTCGCCGGGGACGCCCTCCAGCGCCGCCCTCCGCCCGCCCGGCCACGTCACTTCCACCGTGAACGGCCCCGTCAGGTTGTTTGTACCGAAGTGCAGCGTCAGGTCGTTCTGGTTGCCCTCGCCGGTCCCCGCCTCCACTTGCCGCGTCAGCGTCCGGTTACGCAACTTCACCCGCACCTGCGCGCCGATGGCCGAGCGGTTCACCGTCTTCCCGTCGCCCTGCAGCCGCACTTCCAGCCAGTGGCAGCCCGTCCCCTGGTTCTCGAACAGCTTCCCCGCGCTGACGAGGTCCAGGTCGCCGTCGTTGTCGTAGTCGCCCCACGCGGCCTGGTAGGTTGGGGCCAACTCGCTGACCCCCGCCGCCGCGGTCGCGTCGGTGAAGCGGTAGCGCCCGCCGTTGCGGAATAGCACGGGGTAGTTCTTGCGGCCGAAGGACGCCGTCCCGTAAACGGTGGTGAAGAACAGGTCGAGGTCGCCGTCGTTGTCATAGTCGCCCGCGGCGGGGCTGGCGTAGGACTCCTGGTAGTACACGCCGCACGTGCCGAGATCGTCGAACACGTACTTCCCGGCCGCCCCGCGGTTGCGCAGGAAGCGCGACTTGGGCTGGTCGCCCCGGCTGTCCACATGGGCGAAGTTGCCCGCGAACAGGTCGAAGTCACCGTCGTTGTCGAAGTCGCCCCACGCGGACCCGATCGCATGCCCGCCGTCGAAGCCTGGCGAGGTCGCGACGGCGTTGTAGTCCCCGGCCTTGTCCACAAGTTTCCCGTGCCCGTCGTTGATCCAGAGCTGGTTCGGCTGCAGCCGGTAGTCGGACACGTAGACATCCAGGTCGCCGTCTTCGTCGAAGTCGCAGGCCGTGACGCCCCGGGCGCGGTACAGCTCCTCGCTCCAGGCCAGCTTGAACGCCTTCCCACCGTCGTTCATCAGGACGAGGTTCGGGTAGGTGATCTGCTTGTTCCAGTCCTCGTAGCCACCGACGTAGAGGTCCACGAAGCCGTCGTTGTTCAGGTCGCCGAAGCAGGCCCCCCGCGACACGCACGGCGGCAAGTCCGGCAGCGGCGCAGGACTGAACGCCTTCCCCGCGTCGTTGTGATAGAGCTTCAGGTTCGACCAGGAGAACAGGTCCACATGGCCGTCGTTGTCATAGTCGGCGGCCACGACTGCGCCCACGCCCTCGGCGAGCTTCGTGAAGCCGTTGCCGCCGTCGTTGTGCCACACGACTCCGCCCGCGATGAGATCGCTCCAGCCGTCGTTGTCCAGGTCGGCCCAGCACGCTTGCCCGTTCCCCAGGCCGGGGCACAGGTCGGCCGTGCGGTCCTTGAAGACGGGGCTGGGCTGGGCGGCGAAGGCCCCGAGGGCCAGGCCGAGCGTGAGGCAGGCAAGGACGGGTAGTCGGGTGGTCATGCGGGTCTCCTCTGATAGGACCAGGCCTTCATATCTCACGCCTCGTAGCGGACGTCCACGAGTACGCTTTCGCCGGCGCGCAGATCCACCTGCAGGGCCGCCCAGTCGGACTGCTCGAAGTCCACCGCCTCCAGGTCCGCCTCGCGGTCCCCGGCCCGGGCCCGCACGGGCACCAGCTCGCCGCACGGCGGCACGAGAATCGTCGCGCCCTCAAGCGCCGCCGGACTGCTGACGGTGAAGCGCAGCCGCCGGCCCGCCTCGTCCCACTCAAGGTCCTCGAACCGCACCTGCGCCCGGGCGTCGTTGAACGCCAGCCACTCCGAGGCGTTCACGCCGGGCAGCCCCAACTCCCTCGCCTTGCGTAGCACCCCTCGGAACCAGTCGCTCACCTTCGCGCCGCGCTCGCCGAGGCTGATGGGGTGGAAGTACGGATGGAACACGCTGTGGTAGCGGTGCGCGGCGCACTCCAGCATCCCCTCGGCCAGCGTCTGGGCCTCCTCGCGGGTCAGCGGCGGCAGCAGGACCTTCGGCGTCAGCGCCCCGTCCTCGGTCTGGATCGTGCTCTGCTCCCAGCAGTCAATGATCCGCCCGCTGCGGTCCACGAACCGCAGGGGCAGCCCGCTGCCGTTGGGGTAGCCGTCGCGGTAGCGGTAGCCCGGCGCGACGTTCGTGTCCAGGCGCAGCCCGTGTTGGGCGACGATCTGCGGGTGCTCGTCCCAGCCGGGGAAGATGCACGAATGGGAGCGCAGGCTGGTCGGCGCGAAGCCGAACTTGTCGGTGAACATCACGACGATCTCGCCAATTTCCGTCTCCCATTCCGCGACGGTCGGCTGCGGCCCGCACCACGGGTGTACGCCGAACTCAAAGCCCCGGTTGCGCAGGGCCAGCACTGCCGCCGGGTCGAACGCCTCGATCTCCGCGCGCATCATGTACAGCGTGTAAGGGTATCCGGCCTCGTCAGCCATGGCGACGGCGGCTTCAAGGTCCTCCCAGATCATGCTGTCGCCGTCGCCGTCCACGAACAGCACGGCTGGGGCCGCAAACGGGAAGTGCCACAGGCGCGGCAGCGGCAGCGCGTCGCGCAGCAGCCCGCGGATCACGCGCACGAGCAGGTCGCGGTGCAGGTCCGCCTGCGGCACGAAGCGCAGGCGATAGTCGCGCATCCCCTCCATGGCGTCATCGGCGCAGAACTTGCCGTCGCGGTTGGCGTCGGGGTTGCGGCCGGTGCTGGAGTTCTCGGGCCGGCCTTGCTGGAACAGCACCAGCGTCTCGGGCAGGTCATAGGCGAAGGTGACGACCTCCCCCGCGCCGACACGGTGCCGGGACACGGCGGGGAAGATGGAGGGCGCGCCAAGCTGCCCGGCGATGAACGCCAGCGGCTCGGCCTCTTCAGCCCGGACGACACGGGCTTCGCCGGGGCACTGCAAGTCGGCGTCGGGCCAGTCGTGCAGCCACGGGTGGTCGGTGTTGACGTGGAGATACGCGTCCGGCGCGGTGCGGTACAGCTCCCCCGGCACGGCCAGCCCCAGCAGCGCCGCCCAGGTATCCGGCGGCCGGATCACGACCATCTTGCCGCCGCTGCGGAGATAGACCTCGACCTCGTCGAGGGGCAGTTGCGCCGACATGCCGGCGCTCACGATCACTAGCCCGTGCGTGGCACGCGCCGTGCCGTCCTGTAGGGCGGGGGCTTGTACCCCGCCCAGCCGTTCGCCGTGCTCAAAGCACGGATACCCCTCGGTCAGCAACACCTCTGCCAGGTACTCGTCGAACGGGTGCTGCTCATCGCGCGCCGTCAGCAGCAGGATGGGAGATTCCTCAAGCCTCACCCGACTTCACCGCCTCGACTCCCTCGGCCATCGTCCGCGCGATGTACTCCTGGTCGTCGTCGGTCATCAGCGGGTGCAGGCTGATGCAGAACAGGCGCTTGCCGGTCAGTACGCTGACGGGCGTGTCCGCCCCGTCATACCCGAGCGACGCGATGTAGGGGTCGAAGGTCCACGTGCAGTCGTTCATCACGACCGTGCCGACGCCCCGGGCCCCGACCCAGTCCATCAGCTGCTGGCGCTTCTCGCCCGCCCAGTCCTCCGGCACCATCACCGTGTAGCCGTAGTAGATGTGCCGGCAGTCGGGCGGCTCGGTCGGCAGCGTCAACTCGGGAATGCCGCTCAGCAGCCGCGTGAGGTTCTGCGCGCGGTCCCGCCGCAAGTCGTTCATTTCGTCCAGGCGGCGCAGTTGCACCAGCCCCACCGCGCCCTGCAGGCGGATCATCCGGTAGTTCGTGCCCCAGAACATGTCCCCCGCGCCGAACGACCGATAGGCCCGGGCCCGCCGCGCCACCTCGGGATCGTCGGTCGTGATCGCCCCACCCTCGCCCAGCGTCGTCATGTTCTTGCTGCTTTGGAAGCTGAAGACATTCATCCAGCCCATCTTGCCGACCCGGGTGCCCTTGTAGCCGGCCCCGCATGCCCGCGCCGCATCGCCGATGATCTTGGCCGGGCCGCGCGTCGGGGACCGACGCGCCCACGCGACCTCTTCGAGTTCGTCCATGAACACCGACAGCCCGTTGTTGTGGACGGCCAGGATGGCCCGCGTGCGCGGTGTGATCCGCTTCTCGACGTCGGCCACGTCCACGTTGAACGTGGCCGGGTCAATCTCGCACATGACGACCTTGCCGCCCTGCCCGATGATCGCCTGATGGGTCGCCTTGAAGGTGATCGCCGGGCTGATGACCTCATCGCCGGGCTCCAGGTCCAGGCACATCATCGAGACGTCCAGCCCCGTGCCGCAGGAGTTGAACGCGACGGCGTGCGCGACGCCGCAGTATTCTGCGAACGCCTCTTCGAACTGCCCGATCTCCGGGCCGCCGAAGCCCTTGCGCCAGTCCATCGAGTCGCGCAAGCTGGCCATCACGGCCTCGACTTCCTCTTCGGTGAACCACCCGCCCAGCGGGGGCAGGCCGGGGTAGTTGCGGTTGGGCTCGTTGCTCATGGCTGATCCT
>Ga0209609_10002615_pt1 | contig 10261 bp, 12 predicted proteins | sample LakKivw325mmetaG_FD_184136 | JGI IMG/M metagenome (GOLD analysis project Ga0209609, IMG submission 184136) | Anoxic lake water microbial communities from Lake Kivu, Rwanda to study Microbial Dark Matter (Phase II) - Lake Kivu water 325m metaG... | ecosystem: Environmental > Aquatic > Freshwater...
ATCCATATTTACTTTTGGGGTTTCATTGATTCTCATACTTTATATTCCTCTTTCGCATCCTATAAAACTTCCGGTGCTCGCTCTACATCTTTACCTTCGCCGTCGCTTCTGCCATTCCATCGCCATCTGAAGGCAGGGTAGGGCACGGGAATGGGCGTTATAATGTTCGAGCGAGCAGAAGCATGAAATGAGCCCCATGAACCACTTTCTTCCGAGTGTTACCGCTTCCTTCTATCTTCATACCGTCAGCCTCTTTGGAAGGTTCTGGCGATCACGTGCACGGAGTTCGTGGACTCCATTCGATGGTCCAGCGACCTGCACTGTCACCGGCATCCAAAGACTGGCTGGCATTTTTGGTATAGTACGGAAGATATAGTTCATTAGTATTCTGCTGGTCAGCCGGGGCGGTCCCTGTAAAATCCGCCGGCCTTTTATGGATAAAAAACAACTGCACTGCCACAGCTCATCATGTCGCACGCAGTATCAGCAGGAGAGGACGGGGCCGAAGTATCCATGGCCGACAAGCAGCGGACCGTCCTCATCAGCCTGATTGTCGACTTCATCCTCTGGATCCCGGATGTCGTGGCCGCGGTCCTGTCCATGTCCATCGTGCTCTTTGCCGATGCGGTGAAGTGCGCAAACGAGATCCTTGCCACCTTCTTTGCCTACCTCACCATCCGGAAGATGGCAAAGGGCGGGGCGGGCACCTACGATTACGGCATGGGCAAGTTCGAGACCGTGACCTCCGTCATCACGGGCGGTGCCATGTTCATCTCGCTGGCACTGGTCTTCTTTGTCGCCATCTACCGCATCGCCGTCCCGGAATCGATCGTTCATGAAGGGGCATACCTGGGAATCCTCCTGATGTGTCATCGGCGTCTCCATGAACACGCACCTCTGGCAGAAGAACTACCGGCTCTATGTAAAGGAACCATCGCCGATCATGGACTCCCAGTGGCGGCTTTTCCGCACCAAGGCCTTTTCGGACTTCTCGGTCCTCCTCTCGCTCATCTTCTCGCTCGCCTTCTCCCGCTATGCATGGTCGTACTATATCGACCCCGTTGCATCCTTCTTCATTGCCGGTGTCCTCTTCTTCTCCGGCGCCCGGGTGATCCGGTCGTCGCTGCCGGACCTGCTTGACCGGACCCTTGACGAGGAACTCCAGATGGTGATCGTCCAGCACCTTGCACAGTTCTTCAACGATCATACAGCACTGCACGGTGTCCGCTCCCGCCGCTCGGGGAGCAACATGTACATCGAGATCTTTTTGGAGTTCGATGGCGAGAAGAGGATGTGCGAGGTGCAGGAGACCATCGACAGGATCAAGGCGTCCCTCGAGGCCCATATCCCGAAGAGCGCGGTCAGCATCGTGCCGACGAGCACCAGCACCTGCAAAAAGTCGCCGCCACCGGAACAATAATCCTGCGTGATAGCACCCCTCTTGCGCCACCAGTCCCAAAGGGGCCCACCCTCATCTTCGGGCTCGCGCACGGCATGAACTTCCCGATTGTTCAGACGCTTTTGGCACGTAGGGCGCCCCTCGAGTACCGTGCCGCCTTCATGTCGCTGAACGGGATGGTGCTGCGGTTGGGCCAGACCTTAGGCCCGCTCATCATGGGTCTGGTGTACCTCATAGGCGGCTTCGAGACGATCTTCTTCCTGAGTGCTGGGCTCGCGGCAGCGATGATCCCGGTAGCCTCGGATCGTAAGATGAGTGCAGCCATCACTGCTTGCCTGCTGCTGGCGGCTCAAGCTTTTCCCTCATCCTCGGGCTTCTCGCTCCCGGAGAAGGAAGAACAGCGCGGGTTACCCAGCTCGCCTAGCTAGCGGTAGAGGAAGATCAGATAGCCCATGAGGAGCATGCTCATGACGGCCAGTATGATGTAGATCCAGTAAATGATGGTTCTGATCCTGAATCGAGTCAAGCTGAAGCTGCGTTGCTTCACATACTCCCCAGCCGAGGCGAAGCGATCGCAGAGGAGATCATCGATCCCGAAGGTCTTGAGATCGCGTTTGCTCAGCTGCGCATGAAGGTTGAGCCTGTTCCGGATAACGGAGATGGCGTAGGTCGCCTGCAGGAAATACCTGCTCCCGCGGTAAAGCACGATCATGCCGAAGATACTGAAGAGCAGCGCGAGCAGAGGGAAGGTGATCACGAGGATTCGCGGTGCCTGCGATCCGATGAGCACGACACTCAAGCCCAGTAACGCCGTGATCAAGGCTGAGAAGAAATGGACGCTCCGCCAGATCGAGGTATGGTACTCATTCGCCAGCGCTCGCTGCTCCGCGAGCAGTGCACGGCAATCCGCATTCCCTTCTTCCTGCATCTGCGCGCTCACCCCGGGGGTTCGTACGTCCCGGGCGATCCTTCGGGTTTGAACTTATGTATGTATGTATCCGGTCCTTTGCTCAGCCCGAGATTCAGGTATGAATCTCGTCGAGTTTCCTCGAGTTCCCCCTTACCTCTTCCGTGCACCTGCGCTTCCGCCGCGCACTTTTCGTTACGAGAGCGTGGATTCGCGGCGAGCCAGCTCTTCTCTCCCTTCTTGCAGCAGCCGCCGGAGCACGTGACCGTCAAGCTGGAGCAGCGGGTCAGCCTCCTCTTCCCGTCTCAGCAGCTCGTCCTCACGGTTCAAATACGCCGAGAGGGGCGCGACCGCGCGCTGGTCCAGCAGCACACCCAGGAGGTAAAGGATCCAGCCACGCGCCTCCCGATCAGCAGACTCAAAGGCGTCAAGCAGTGGCTCGATCGCTGCTTCACCGAGCTGCAGGAGAAGTTCGATGGCGCGCGACTTCATCGGATGTATCAGTTCATGCGCTCGATCCTGGAGGCTCAGGGCCTGAATTAACCGTTCTACCTCCTCTCGGCGCGGTGATTCATCTGCGGATCCAGCCATTTTGACACGTCCATTTGGGTGATCGCAGAAGGCCATGAACCTCATCCCCCTCGCTCAGCGGTCGCCGGCTCGGTGCACGTGGAAGGTGCATCACCCACGTCGAGATGTAACGGGTGGTGCCGATAAATAGTATGCGAGGAGCAATGTTGCTCGGGCTGAGCAGTACCGGAACGGGGCACCGAGTGCCCGTAAAAAAGGCGTTTGAGCCGCACGCATGCCCAGACTGACCCAGCACAACGCATGAGCTAATACAACGTACTGCGGGTGCCGGGACCGTAGATCCACCGGCAAACTCAGAAGCTGTAGACAAGGTGCACACGCGCGGTAACCTCGACCTCGGAGGGCGTGATCGGGGTGCTATAGGCCGCGCCGCCCGCTTCAGCGGCATATTTCACCACGGGGATCGGATAGTAGTAATAGTCCTCTATCGAGATCCTCACCGGCTGGATCGTTGCGATCCCCATCGACGCTGCTACCACGTCAGCCTTGCTCCGGGCGCTCGCGATAGCCTTGCGTAACGCTTCATGGTACGCGGTATCCTGAGAAGGCTCGGAGAGCTGGAATGAGATCGAGTCGATCCGGTTCGCACCGCCGTTGACCGCGGCGTCAATTGCCGTGCCCGTCTCGTCCGGCTTGCAGACAACCTCGATCAGGTTCGTGGCACGGTAGCCGACGATCACCGTCTTCTGCTCTTTGCCGCTGAGCGTCTCCTCTTCCACCCATTTGTAAATAGGCTCGATCGAGTACTGCCGCGTCTTCACGTCAGCGATGCCCGCGGCCTTAAGTGCCGCGAAGATGCCCGTCATGTTCCGGGCATTCATCGCCGCGGCGTCCTGCGCGGTCAGCGTCTCGCTCACCACCGCGACCATGACGTGCGCCTCATCCGGCGTCACCTTCACCAGGCCAGTACCGCTCACCTCGATCGTCTTGTTGAACGCTTGCTCTTCGGACACAGAAGGCGAAAGGAGCAGTGCGAACGCCACGATAAGCACCACGCCGGCCAGCAGGCCCGCCACAAAGCCAAGCTTCCTGTTCATACGCTCTACGTAACCCAAAGCGCATTCGAGTTTATATAGCTTGCACTCTCCTCTTTGCGGATCGCGGAGGCACCGTCGAGGTGGTATTTTTCCTGAGACGTTTCCGGCAGCTGGTGTGCCTGCCGCTGAGCAGGGATCGGAGCGTGCCAAAACCTTCGAAGAAGTACCACTAAACTATAGATGATGGGATTGTTATAGGGTATGTGGGTTGATGGTATGAAATGGCGATGGTGTGTGACATGAAATGGCGATGGTGTGTGACATGAAATGGCAACGGTGGTAACGATCGATCACAAAGGGAGAACGGTCATTCCAAAGTGCCTGCGGGAAAAAGCGAACATCCAAGTCCCGGGGAAGTTAGTGATGGTCCCGAAGGAAGAAGGTTGCATCGAGATCGTTCAGGTAGAAGAAGACTTGGAACAAGCAAAACGGATTGCCGCTCAAAAACTAAAAGGCTGGCGAGAAGAGGCACATCACGGTGAACACCTGCTGCTGCGCGAGATGGTCCGCTAGATGAAACTGCTAGACACCGTCGTCTGAGTTATTTTGACGCAATCATCGTCGGTATGACCAAAGAGCAAAGAAGAAAAGGCTAGAAGTTCTTGGTTCAACTTCTTCTTTAAACGTCTCGTGCCTACGAAAGTGCCTCTATTCGCTTAAGCTCGGTTACTCGGTCGAAGTCTGTATCGAAGCTCGCTAGCGTATCGATCGTGTTGACTACTGCCTGAGCTGCTATCTGCGCATCGCCATAAACTCCTTCCTGAGTTCTTTGAACTCCGTATCCAGCTTGACGCTGCCAATATGCTGCTCGAGCAGTTCGTCGAACTTCCGTAATCTGACCGCATGCTCCTCCAGCTCAAAGAGCAGAAGATCGTTCTCCTGTATCTCTAACACCTCACGTACCTTCTTCGGGATGACCAGCTGATATTTCCTGCTCACTTTCGCCGTCTCCATGCTCAGCTCACCTTACTTACATATTTGTAAGACATATTTAAATGCTTTATTTCCCGGGTACGTAGGACGACGATGCGCTGCGTCGCCTCGCTCGGTGACCAGTTCGCTTTACTCGTGCCTTATCTGCACCTCCGACCTCAGAGCCCGATCAGGAGCACCCGCATCAGCACACCCACCGAGAACGAGACGGTGATCATGAGCCCGGTAGCCTTGAGCATTCCCCGTGTCCCTAATTCACGCAGCATCACCACGAAGGTCGCGACGCAGGGGAAATAGGTGGCCAGAATAATGCACGCGACCGTCAATTGCTGCGGGCTCATGCCCAGCGGCAGGAGCATGCCGATCGCGATGTCTTTCCGCAAAATACCGAGTAGCAGTGCGATAATCGCCCCCTCCGGCAGGCCCAGCACGGTCGTGAGCACCTGTCCGAAGACACGGGAGAGCAGTTCGACACCGCCGGTGAGGTAAAGCAGATTCACCACGAGGATGCCGAGGATAAAAAAGGGTGTGGCCTCGACAAGGAAGCCGGAGGACCGCGACCATGTCTTCTTGAGCAGCGTGGCGAGATGCGGTTTACGATATGGCGGTACCTCCAGGAGCAATTCCGGGCTCTCGCCCTTCACGAGCCGTGTGAGCACCAGACCCAGTCCGATGTAGAGGAGGAAGAGTGTCGCATAGACGATAAGGATCCACCGCAGCCCGTAGCGGCCCAGAATGGCGAAGATCATGGCGGACTTCGCCATACAGGGGACCGCAATCGCCATGAGCGTCACCGCGATGAACCGCTGCTTATCCGATTCCAGTATCCGGGTCGCCAAAGCGCCTGGAACATTACAGCCGCAGCCCAAAATGGTAGGCACGATCGCGGAGCCGTGCAGCCCGAGCTTGTGCAGCCCGGTATCAACCAATACGGCAAGTCGGGGCAAATAGCCCAGATCTTCAAGGATGCTGAGCATGAGATAAAACGTAAGAATAAAGGGCAAAACCAGCCCGAACTCCACGTACAAGCCGGTCGTTAAAAGACCAAGCGATTGCTCGAGATCCAGGTTCACCAGGGTTGAAGACCCGATGAGAAGCTCGTGAACCAGCCCGCTCGGCGCGAACGAATTCACCGCATTGACGATCCAGGGGCCGTAATAGCCGTAGAAGAAGGGGTCCATTACGTACGCGATAATCGCATTCCCCAGCTTAATGATGAAGAGAAAGATGAAGAGCAGCGCCAGAATCGCGATCGGTATGCCCGTCGCGGGCTTTACCGTGAGGTCCGCTAGCCGATCGAAGATCGTATGATGGCGGTGGTGCACTACCTGCACGTCACGAATGATCTCGCCCACTTTCAACCACCGTTGCTCCTCGGTCTGCGGTTTGATCGTCTTTGACGGCTGCGCGGCTGCCGCGGCAGAAGCTGCGAGCTCCTTGATACCCGTGCCGCAGAGCGCGCAGGTCGGCACGACCGGCACGCCCAGCAGCTGCTCCAGCTTCGCCACGTCAAGCTCGATTCCTAGGTGCTGTGTCTCGTCCCAGAGGTTGAGCGCAACGACCGTGGGCTTCTGCAGCTCCAGGATCTCAAGTGTGAGGTACAAATTCCGCTCCAGGTGCGTTGCGTCCACCACGTTGATGACCACATCACCTGTCTGAAGCATGCTACGCGCTACTCCTTCGGCCTTCGAGCTCGGCTCCAGCGAATAGATGCCGGGAACATCGAGTAATTCGTACTTGGCACCCGCAATGACCGTCGTACCCCGGGTAAAATCCACGGTCGTGCCGGGATAATTCGACGAAATGACGTTCACACCAGTCAATCGTGAAAAGACCACGCTCTTGCCCACGTTCGGGCAGCCCGCGAGGACGATCTGCTTCATGCCTTCCTCTGAATCAAGATCTGCTGCGCCATCCCGCGCCCGATCGCGAGTTGTGTGCCTTCGACATCAAGTACTATGGGGCCGCGCCCGGGCTGCGTTGCGATCAACTTCACGATCTTGCCCTCACGGAGGCCGATACGTCTGAAGCGATGCTGCCGCCCCCCACCCTGGCCGAGGGCCACGATCTTCGCCTCTTCGCCGGGCACCAGCATGGTGAGTGGCACGACAACGCCCTCAGCCTGGCTCGCTTCCCGGCCCTGGCCATCTCCTGAACCAGAAGGGCCGCGTCTCCGCTTCCAGCTCGTGAGCAGTGCATTAGTGTCCATACCCCTCACAGTACCTCGCGAAATGCTTGAGCCACGGTGGATATTCCGGCGCCGAGCGGACAAACCGGACGAAATTGCGCAGCTGCTCGAGCGTCTCGGGCTCCAGATTGTGCTCGATGAGACACGCATCTTTGTCCGCGGCCTGCTTCGGCACCTGCAAGAGCTCCAGAAATGAGCGAATCGTCTCGTGGCGCTCTTTGACGACTCGCGCAGCCTTCTGCCCCTGAGGGGTTAACCGCACTCCGTCGTAGCGCCGGTACTCGACAAGATCCAGCTCGTGCAACTTCTTCAGCATCTCCACCACGCTCGGCGGCTTGATCGCGAGGAGCGAGGCGAGATCCTTCACCCGCGTATAGCCCTTCTTCTCCTCGATCCCGAGGATCGCCTCAAGATAATCTTCCGCTTTGGTGCTGAGCATCACCCCTTTATTAGGGCACCCTAGTATTTATAGGGTAGGCAAACATGCGCGGAGCAACTTGATGCGGTGACACGAACGAGTCGCGAATGTGACGAGGCAACTTATATATGGTGGTCCGTTACAGGGGGTAATGTTCGGTTCACCGCGTGAAGCACGAACGGGTTTACCAGCATGGAGAGATGGAACAGTGAAGCAGTATCTGCTCGGCAATGCCGCGATCGCGCGGGGTCTCCTCGAGGCTGGTGCAAGCGTGATCACCGGGTATCCGGGCACCCCGGCATCGGAGATCCTCGAGACTGCTGCTACCTTCGCTCAGCCATACAAGCTTCACGTCGAGTGGTCGGTGAACGAGAAGGTAGCGCTCGAGGTCGCGATCGGCGCTTCCTGGGCCGGAACGCGAGCGGCAGCCGTGATGAAGCACGTTGGGCTGAACGTAGCGGCTGATCCCTTCATGACGCTCGCCTATACGGGCGTGCGAGGTGGGCTTGTCGTGATTGCCGCTGACGACCCGTACTGTCACTCCTCCCAGAATGAGCAGGACTCACGCCGCTACGCGCAGTTCGCCACCGTGCCCTGTCTGGATCCCGCGGACCCCCAGGAGGCGAAAGAGATGGCACAATTCGCCTTCGAGCTCTCCGAGGCGCTCGAGTTACCCGTGCTCCTTCGACCGACCACGAGGGTCTCACACGCCCGCGCTGAGGTTGAGCTGGGCGAGATACCTGAACGATCCTCGCCCGTCACGTTTGAAAAGCGGCCGGAGCAATGGGTCATGCTACCCGTGCATGCCCGGCCGCGCCATACCGCGCTTCTTCAGAAACAGGAGCGAATGAGAGTAGCGCTGGCGAACACACCCTGGAATCGGCTCGCGCTGCGTCAGGGTAAGCTGGGTGTGATTGCTTCAGGGATCTCAGGCCTCTACGCCGCGGAGGCCTTAAAGCTCCTCGATCGTGATCTCTCGCTCCTCAGGATCGGCACGGTGCCGCCACCGGACGAGCTGATCGCCCAGCTGCTCAGACAGGTGAGCACGGTACTGGTGATTGAGGAGCTCGAGCCGGTGCTTGAAGAGCACGTGGAGCGCCTGGCACGACTGCACAACCCTGCGGTGAGTATTCGCGGTAAGAAGAGCGGTGATATGCCGCGTGAGGGCGAGTTCGATGTACAGCTGGTGAGAAACGCAATTGCCCGGCTGACCGATCTCCCGCAGGAAGTCGTCGCGCCGCTGAACGAAGCCGCAGCGATACTGCCGCCTCGACCACCCGCGCTCTGTCCCGGATGCAGTCACCGGGCGACCTATTACGCGATGCGTAAAGCCTTTGGGAAGGACGCGATCTTCCCCAGCGATATCGGCTGCTACACGCTCGCCATACCGATGGGCACGATCGATACCTGCCTCTGCATGGGCGCGAGTATCACGATCGCCACCGGGATCAGATTCGGCGGTGAGGCTCGTGCTATCTGCTGCAGTATTGGCGATTCGACCTTCCTCCACGCCGGCCTTACCGGGCTGCTCAATGCCGCGTACAATAAAGCACGGCTTACCGTGGCGATTCTGGATAATGTGACGACCGCAATGACCGGGCATCAGCCCCACCCCGGGACCGGCGTGACCGCAACCGGCGAGCAGACCAGGGCAGTCTCGCTCGAAGCACTTGCCTGGGCACTCGGTGCGGACTTCGTCGAGACTACCAGTCCTTACAACCTCGACGCGACGATCGAGACCTTTAGACGTGCCCGAGACTGCTCGGGGCTCGCTGTGGTGATTGCGAAGCAGGCCTGCATGACAAACGCGCGACGGGCGGGCATACGAAGCCGGCCGTTCAGAGTGCTCGAGGCGTGCAGCGGCTGCAAGACCTGCGTGGAATTCGGCTGCCCGGCAATTGAGTTCGATGGTGAACGTGCACGGATCAATGAGCTCTGCTCGGGCTGTGGGGTCTGCGCCCAGATCTGCCCCAGCCAGGCGATCGAGGTGATTGAGTGAGATGAAGACCTCAGCATGCGATCTCGTGGCCGTGGGTGTCGGTGGCCAGGGCGTCATCCTCGTATCGAACGTGATCGGCGTGGCCGCGGTCAAGGCCGGCTATGCCGTACGGGGTGCGGAGACGCATGGTATGGCGCAACGCGGCGGGAGCGTGATCAGCCATATCCGGATCGGCTGTACCTATGGCCCGCTGGTGCCGCCCGGTGGCGCAGATGTCCTGCTCGCCCTGGAGCCCGCGGAAGCGCTCCGCTACGCGCACTTCCTCGCGTCCGATGGCGTCGCGCTCGTGAATACGCAGCCGATACTTCCCATTACGGTAACGACCGGCAAAGCGAGCTATCCGCCGGTGGACGAGATCCTTGCGCCACTTCGCACCCGCTGTAACGAGCTCAAGACGCTCAATGCGACCAGGCTCGCAGCCGGGTTGGGCGCCGCGCAGGCGATGAACGTGGTCATGCTTGGCCTCATCTCGCGATACGTGCCGATCCGTGAAGAGCTTCTGCTGGAGACGCTCAGCGAGACGATACCCGCGAAGTACCTCGAGCTCAACAAACGCGCCTTCCAGATCGGTCAGCGCGAGCTTTAAGTTCCGCTCGCGGCATTTATCATTCGATGGACGACGAACGACTCTTCGAGCAGATGGACGCCGCGCGGCTCGGGAGCTATCTCGAGTTCCTCCTCTGGCACTTCCGGGTCGTCGATGCCTTCTGGTTCCTCAACGTGGAGGAGCAGTTTGGTAGAGCAGTTGCCGAGAAGCTCAACGAGCAGGTCTGGGGAAAGGCGGCCGAA
>Ga0209609_10002622_pt1 | contig 10252 bp, 7 predicted proteins | sample LakKivw325mmetaG_FD_184136 | JGI IMG/M metagenome (GOLD analysis project Ga0209609, IMG submission 184136) | Anoxic lake water microbial communities from Lake Kivu, Rwanda to study Microbial Dark Matter (Phase II) - Lake Kivu water 325m metaG... | ecosystem: Environmental > Aquatic > Freshwater...
AAATTATATAAAATAATAATATGTTTAAATCCTAATAAATAACTACAGACAACACCATAGGGAAATATTGAGCTGATGATAAAAATTCCGATGGAGGAACGTTTTTCACTGGGAACATTAAAAAACAGGCGGATGAATAACGCCAATCCCACTAAATAAATTAAAAAGGAATAAATAACATGTACCCAATAAAAGAAGGCAGGCGCCATTTTTTGAAAACTAAAGATACCAAAAGTCTCTAGCTGGACTGTTGAGTAATAAAGCTGATGCAGGTCATTGGTAGCAACCATGGTAATTGTCAATGCAGGAATGATAAAAAGAAGCACTGTATTGCTTGCAGTAAGCCAGGAACTATTTCCACAATAATGAGCTGAAAAAATAAACCAAAAAACAGGCAATGTAGCTATACCGAGATAACCAAATAAATTCAATATTTTCATTATAGCCAGATTTGTCGAGGCTACTTCCAAGCCATAAAAAAAAGACCAGATCGTCGCAGATGCTAAAAGCCAGGATAAAGGTAAAATAGCAGGATTATCTATGTTTCTATGTTTCCCCATATAAAGTGATAGAAACAAAGTGATGGCTGACGACCCCATTATTAAAAGACTAATATAATTAAAATTCAATGATTGCTCCTCACACTAACTTTTTTTTGGAAGTGGTAAATATTTTTGTAATCTCATCTTTTGCAGTGTATTTCAAATTTTCTAGAATTCCCTGATTATTTATTATTTTAACTCCAAAACTATTTTCTTTGATTTCTCCTATAATAGAACTTTCAATATGTTCTGCTTTTAAAATGTCAGCAATTCTCTTCGCACTTTTTTGAGGAGCTACAATAATCAGGGTTCCGGAAGTGATCGTTCTTAAAGGCTCTAAGTGATATTCTGCACAGAGTATTTTGGATTCTTCCAGAATAGGAATGTTTTCTGTCTCAACAAGAAGCCCAGCTTGAGAAGCGAAAGCAATCTCATAAAGCCCACCGGCCAATCCTCCCTCTGTTGGATCATGCATCGCATGAATTACAGTTTGATTGGCTAAAAGAGCTTCTTTTACCACTGAAATACCAGGGTCATAAAGAAAATTTTTACATTTCCGGATAAACTTTTCTTGGTATCTTTTTTTAACTAATTCCAATTCTTTTTCTCTGGCAATAATAGAAGTTCCTTCGATGACAATTCCTTTGGTTAAAATAATCACATCACCCGGTTTTGCTCCTGAAGTCGAAACAAGTTTATCCTTACAAACTTCGCCTAACATACAGCCGACAACAATGGGTCGATCCAAATGGTAGCTAATCTCAGTATGTCCTCCAACAACACTGATATTCAATTGATCACAAGCATGGTATATCTGTGAAAAAACCTTGTCAACCAATTGGGCAGTCGTGTTATTTTCCGGTAAAAGGATGGTAGCTTGGAACCACCGGGGAACCGCACCCCGCGTAGCAATATCGTTGGCATTTACCTGAACGGCATACCAGCCTATTTCCTCTGTGGCAAAGGTAATTGGATCAGTTTTTGCGACCAGATAGCGATCCGGATAATCAATAACCGCGGCATCTTCTCCTATTTTAGGACCAATGACTACCCTGGAATCCGGCTTACTCTGATACTTTTTTAAGAATTTTTCAAGTAAAGAAAAATCTATTTTCCCAAGAGGCAATTTCTTTTCCATCTTTTTATTTTATCAAAAAAATTTATCCATTGCCATGTTCGGTAAGTTTTATACTAATTATCTTATTTTTATGTAGGAATAATTCCTGCTGAACCTTAAAGAGTCCCTGGGTAGGTCAGAGATAGCCAAATCTACTTTGACAATCCTCTATTCTCTTTCTTTAAGCTTGTGAAAACAGCCCAGATAACTAGCTTAGCCTCCATTAAAGAAGATATTTATTTCAATATCTTATGATAGCCATCTGGATCAACATCAGCGGTAATTAGAAAATGATAAGAGCATGCCTGATAATTCTACAGGATAAAGAAGTCAGCCACATTGTGAAAGAAATTAAAGTAAGAACTTTGGGTTGTTCTTGTTACTATTTCTTGATTTATGGATCTATGTTTTTGGAAATTCTAATTATAAAGATAACCTCGCTGATCACGATAATACCCTTTTAATACCTTTAAAGCCTTCATCGTAATCCACTTACTTTGTTCACCCTTTTTTTCAATATTAACCTGAAAGCGATCATTAAATGTATTTTCTAATTTCCACTTACCCTGTTCATCCTGTTTGGAAATAAGAATATTCACTGCCTCTTGCATTCGATGATCCTTTACTCCTAAATGGACTAGTATTTCCAGTATTTCCAGGATATCATCTTGGTACATCAAAGGGAAGCCTAGTCTGAGCCAGCCAGGTTTTGAAATTTGGCTTAAATCATGGCTTTTTTTATAAATATGGTGCCTGAGTAAATATTCCACACCCATTTCAATCGTTTCCTTAACCTCACTATTCCTTTGGTCAATAGGAATCTCTGTGAGGGCTTTTATCGTCTTGACAACTCCCATATGACAGGAATGTTTTCCCCAGCAAGCCTGAAATTGATCATAAGGCCAACCTTTGGGAGGATTCCCGGTTGCATCGTCAAACCTCTGAAAGGTCGTAATCCATTGGATCGCTTTATGGATCCTCTCGTCTCCGAAATACCCCAATCGAATGAAACTATAGACCATATTACCGGTCAGACAGGGAATTACTCCGCTAGATCTACCTCCTCCGGTTTTAGTGCTATGGTAAATAGAAAAACCATAGCTTGCCTGATCCTGGGAATAATCTATAATAAATTCACATGCTTTTCCTATTCGAACATCGTCTTCTTTATGAACACCTAGTTCTGCTAAGATGAGTACTTGCCATATAGTCCCCTTGTATTTATTCGTATAAAATTTTTCTGCCTCTTCCCAATAACCATCTTCTTTCTGTTTGCCAAGAATCTTGGGTACAACTCCTTTTTGTAGTATCTCCCGCCTTGCCTTAATAACCTCCGGGCAACCCCTGGGTTTGTCTAATAGATCAACCATCGTAAAATACTTAACGGAAGGATTATCGTCTTCCAATAACCAAAAGGTAGGATCTTTTTTTAGCAACAGTTTCCAGTCATTCATTTCATTGTCTTCTCCCTGAAAAATCAATTGATTTTTGACGAATATTTATCCTGTCTTTTCTGATTTTCTGTTAACCAACCAAACACTATATTTAGAAGTAATTGAATCTTAGCAATCTGGAAATGATTCTGGACATTGTATTTTAATGAATTTTTCACATTCAGCAGAAACTTCCATAAAATTGAATTTATTTATATTTAATAACATTTCCCGACTTACTGAATGCAAGAGAAAATTTTTTATTGTAAAAAATATCCAGATGTCTACAGAACCTTTTCGTAACACGAGCATAACAGTAGGAACAACCATTCTGGTAACCAAGATATTAGTTTATACGTTATAAATAATTGTCAAAAGAACCGTCCCTGTGACAATTTTATGGTTTGAGTTTTGCACCGATATAATTCACCAAGGCGACCAGGGTAGTGGAGATGAAAATCATAATAATTCCCAATGCTGAAAGTCTTCCCCAAAGCCCGTCACCGGCAAAACGAAGGATTTGAACTGCCAATACTTCCGTACCCGGCCGTGAAAGAACTACCGAAAGAGTCAATTCGCGCAAAAACATGGTTGCCATGAGTACCCAACCGGAAACAATGCCTGGAATCAATAAAGGAACAATGATTCTCCACATCGTCATTAACGGACTTGCCCCACAAACCATCGAAGACTCTTCAAGATTCTTGTGGATTTGAACAAAGGCACTGCTTAGAGGCCGAATACCATAGGGAAGATAGGTAGCAATATAACCGATCAGCAAAGCCCATATAGTTGCGTAAAGGGGCGTGCGGACAAAAAACCACATGAATCCAACACCAATAACAATCCCTGGGAAGGAAAAAGATAAAAAACTCAAGGATTCTAAAAAACCTGATGCCTTTGTCCTGGTCCTGATTTTTACAATGGTGTAGGCTACAAAGACAGATAAAATCACACCAAGAGTCGCACCAACAATGCCTAAAAACATGCTATTTTTTAATGATAAGAGAGAGATGGGATCTCTAACAACAGCATTCCAGTGACGCAAGTTCATCATGGAAAAAGCTTTGGCACTGGGAATCATCGAATAAGGCACGAGTGAAGTATAAAATAAAACTAGCACCGGAAGGATAATCAAAATAAACATTAAAAAGCCCAGAATAATAAATAGGGGTATCTTCGCTTTTTTCAATTCAATGACGGTCGGTCGGTAACCGCGACTGGAGATCGTAACATATTTTTCACTTTCTGAAGTCAGGTACCGATAAAGATAAATCAGTACAATCGATACTACCAAAACACTCATACCTATTGCCGCAGCCTTTCCGTAATCTACGGCAAAACCCACAGAAACCGTCTGATAAATATGTGTTGCTAAAACATAAATCCTTCCTGGCATCCCAATGACAGAAGGCACTGCAAAGGAAGCCATACAGCGTACCACACACAAAATAAAAGCAGCCAGAATAGCTGGCCTGAGAACTGGCAAGGTAACCCGAATTAAGGTTTGCAGCGTATCTGCCCCAAAAACTCTGGAAGACTCTTCCAGGTTAACATCAAAGGAAGACATTGCGGGAGCAATAATCAGGTAAGCAATGGGCATGTCCAAAAGCCCTTCTACCAAGATCATCCCCCAAAGAGAATAGATATTAAAAGGCGAATTCTCTAGAGAGAATAACTGTTTCAAGATCAGATTTAAAAGTCCATTTGATGGATTCAGCAAAAGAACCCAACTTACCGAGAAAAGAATGTGAGGAATCATCATGGGGGTAATGGAGATAATTTTAAAGATAAATTTAAAAGGTATATCTGTTCTGTTGTTCAGGTAGGATAGGAAAAGTGCCAGCAAAGTCGCTACGATTGAGGCGCCGATTACAAAAAAAACCGTATTGATAATGATTCTTGCGAATTCCGGATCGGTATAAGCCGCAATGTATTTTTCAAAGGTAAAAGTACCAAAGGCACTCAACCCTTTGGAGAAACTTCCAAAAACCAGCATAATTACCGGACAAACTGTTAAAAATCCAACAATCAGAATTAATATAAGAGTGAGTCTGGGGTTGTTTTTCATGATCCCTGCTCCCTATGAAATAAACTTATGCTGAGACTAAGAGACAATGCTCTGGTTTTATGCTGCAATAAACCATATTACCTTTTTGCAACATTGTTTCCGGTTGAATCTTGATCATCAAATGTTCATTTCTAACTTTAATTTCCCCTTCATAAGCCTCGCCGATAAAGACTAAGCTTTCTATCTTTCCTTCGAAAATATTCTGCACTGTAATAGGTCTTTCTTGATGTAAATCGATAAATTTCGGCCGGATACATAAGGTCACTTGACTGCCTACTGGAAAATCACGCTTCTGGCAATAAAAGGTCCCTATATCAGAATCGACAATTGTGTGATTATCCGTTTGAGATTTTATGCTTGCCTTAATCAGATTGGCTCTCCCAATAAAATCTGCAACGAAACGGTGGGACGCATCGAAGTATATCTTTCTGGGAGAGCCAATCTCAATAATTTTCCCGGATTCCATCACCGCAATGACATCCGAAAGGGCAAGAGCTTCAATTTGATCATGTGTGACATAAACGGCAGTGATCTTAAGCTCACTTAAAAAACTGCGTAATTCTTTTCTGGTTTCCTCTCTCAGTTTTGCATCCAGGTTACTTAAAGGTTCATCAAAGAGAATAACCTTCGGTTCTGCAATTAAAGCCCGAGCAAGAGCAACTCGCTGCTGTTGACCACCGGAAAGGTTTGTTGCGGGACGTTGTTCAAATCCTTCTAATTTAACAAACCGCAATTTTTTTACCACTCTGCTACGAATCTCTTCTTTGGGAAGTTTCTGAATTTGCAGGGGATAGGCTACATTGTCAAAAACATTCATGTGTGGCCAAATGGCATATGTTTGAAATACCATTGCCAATCTACGCTTTTCAGTTGGTATATTGATTCGGTTTTTGTTAGACCAGACAATTTCATCACCAATCATAATTTCACCTGAGTCCGGTGTTTCCAATCCGACAATACACCTTAGCAATGTTGTCTTTCCACAACCACTCGGTCCAAGCAAGGTAAATATCTGCTTGCCGGGAATGGTTAGTTCGACCTTGTCCAGTGCTTTGATTATTTTACCCTCAAACAAATAATGCTTGCTGATATCTTTAATCCGGATTTCCAAAGTTATCCTCCTCGCCGAACGATAAGTAAGATAAAGGTCAATTCACTTCAAATATTTTTTTGAACTCTGATCCCCATTGCTGGATCTCATCATCTGAAAGTTCCCGGATAGCAATGACTTCTGCCTTATCCATATCTTCGATTGGTGGGAAGACACCGGGTGCGAGAACATATTCACCCACATCCTCCGCCAAGATAGACATGGCTTCTTCGGAAAGCCAATAATCCACAAAAGCCTTGGCTCCCTCTGGATTCGGCGCAGAAGAGGTTACCGCAATCGCGCGGGGTGTTCCTAAAAGTGGTTGCTCAATTCTAGCCCAATCCAATGGAGCAGGAGCTTTGGTGATAATATATTTAGGCATTGAAATACCAATATGTTTCTCGCCGCTTTCTATCGGCGCAGGTGTAGGTCCAAAAGAAGCAACAAACATAGGCTTATTGGCAGCTAACCCTTTAAGAAAATCCATCCAGGCTTCTTCCGAAGCAAAGACATTTTCTTTCAGCCCTATCAGCCAGGATATGGTCGTAGGATGAATCGATGGATTAGCCATCACAATCTTATCTTTCCACTTAGGATCGGTCAGGTCTTCATATTTCTTCGGAGCGTCTTCCGCCTTCACTAATTCCTTGTTGTAGATCAATCCTACATATTCGATACCGAAAATTTGGATGCCGTCCTTTCTGGTCCATTCCGGGTAACCCTGGGCAACCGGAGAGATATAATCAGATAGGACTCCTCTTTCTTTCAGCATCTCTAAAACGGGTATTGGAGCCTGGATCACATCTGCCAGCAGTTTTCCGGCTTCAAATTCGGTCATGACCGTTGCCAGAAACTTATCAGCAGAAATACGTGTGTATTCTCCCTTGATCCCAGTCTTTGCCTCGAAGGCTTCCATAATGGGCTCAATCGCAGTAATGTTCGCATAATAAGATACTTTTTGAGCCGATGCCGTCATACCCAAAAACAGTCCTAAAATCAACATGATTCCAACAATCAATGATATTTTTTTCATTTTTACCATGACCTCCACTATTCTATTTTCTGAATCTCATATCTAATCTTTAGACAACCTATTCCAAATCCTTTTTAATTTATCTGCAACTCCCCCCTTCTTTAATTTTTTACTACAAATGAATCGTTGTAGTCATTCTATATTGTACCTTATATTTTATATTATGATTATCTCCCAAAAACTAACTATTTAATACAACATATTGAACCTAAGCAGCAAATTTCACTTGATAGGTTCTTTGAAAACCAAATAGCGAACATAAATGGCCAAATAAAAGAATAGCAAACTCGGGTAGGGGCCTATTGGCCAGCCCTTTGATCAACCTCTTGCAGTTGATGGCCGATATCTTAAATCCTAAGTACATCTTTACCCGTATTAATCCCCTCACCGGCAGATGATCAATTCTGTATCTCCTGCGAAGTGCCGAGGGGATGCCTTCTATCCCAGCTCGTTTTCGGGCCAGCTCTTGATACTTTGAGGTTCCCATCTGGGCGATCAGTCGCAAGCGGTGTAAGGTTTTCTCGGATACTTTAAAGAGGTAACTCTTCTTCTGTTTTTTGACCAAGCAATCTTTACGGAAAGGACAGCGACTGCAGTATTTTTTGTCAAAGTGTGCTTGATAGGATCCTTTCTTAAAGGTACTGTCTATCGGCTTTTGACCGGAGGGACATTTCTTGACCAGATGTTCTTTTTCGTCTATCTCAAATTGAGCAGCAGGGCTATGTTTACCTCCCCCTACTAAGTTCGTAGGGACCATCTTGATGCCTCTGGCTTTAGCTTTTTGGTCTAGGTCTTCAGAGTAATAAGCACCATCAACCAGGGCGGTAGTACCTTTAGCGAATCTTTTAAGGGCATCTTCCGCGAATTTCTGATCACTGTAGGTATTCTGCTGCAAGTCATAGCCTTCTATCATCCGATTCTGATCATCAAACTTCTCCATGAGATTGGCGGTATAACCGATGTGTTTCTGCTTCCCCTTTTTGCGGTAGGTGGCATCCGGGTCAGTCGGGTTTTGTAAAGAGTGAGGAGCTATCTCAAGCGAAGGTTTTATCCTGCCTTTTCTGGTTTGTTCTTTTAACAACCGGCTAAGGAGTTTAAACTCTTCGGTATGACTAATCTCTTGATCTTTTCTATATAGCGAATAGAGCTTTAAACCATCTTTGAGTACTTTTTTGATTTTACTATTTAAATCTTTATCTCTTGCGCGGTAGATGGTATCCTGATAGTGGCCTTCTTCCAGGTAGGGTTTAAACCTTTCCGGCAGTATACTTTGATCGATGACCTTGATGAATCTGAAAACGGTAGAATAAATAATCTCCAGGCGGGATAATTTCCGACAGGAGGAGCTGATCATCAGAGAATCCATGCGGAGGGTCTTACCATCAATTTTAAGGAGTTTAGAGAAAGATTGAGCCTGTGCCTCGATCTCTTGTTGGATCAGGTCAGTGCCGTGTTCCTGGTTGTATCGGTAGACCGCAGCCCGAAAGTTGGTCAGGCTGTTTTTGGAGACCGGCTGTTCGGCAAAGCTGGTGGTATGCAGGGCATATTGGTACCGGATATCAAACATGAGAGAATCAAGGGCTTCTTCATCTGACTGGCCAAAGATCTCCCTTAGGATGAGCAGTCCGAAATAGACATTGACCGGATTATTGGGCCGGGAGGCCGGATTATCACTATAAAGTACGCTAAAACGATCTTCCTCGATGTAAGGGAATATCTTTTGACTGAAGGCCTCAGCCCAGGAATCCTTAAGATGTTTCCTCTTTCTTTCGGTCAGGGATAACAGGGGATCATGAATGGCCATTTGTTGGGTGTTATTGGGCTTATAGGACATAGGCAGCCTCCTTGTTGATGGTTATTTTTGATGATTCATTATACCATAAAAGACCAATAAAATAAAGGGTTTTAGCCATTTTTGTCCGTTAAGTTTTCAAGGTGCTATGAGTAAAATAAGTTAAGTAAGTTGCTTAGCAATAGCTGTTGCTATTGGGTATCATTTGTACTATTTTCGAAATAGGGATACCTCAGGTACTTTTTGGGTTGTAATCATAATATAATTATTTTGTATTATTTATAATACCACATTCATTTAAAAAATCCTTCTTTTTAGAAAATAATTTTAAAATGTATCGTTATTTTGAGTAATTTTAATTTCCCTTAATAATCTATCATCCGGACATAATCCCATCGATTTTAATCTACCCCAGCCACCCTAATTAACCCACCTCAACCACTTCGGCTAATCTATTTTACCACGACCGCCCGCCGAGAGCTTTTTTTGCTAAGGAGTGTAATTGAAAGCCTCTACATACATAACAAGACTCTATCGGACATTCTAAAAAGAAATATATGAAGGTTTATCTTATCCGATAAAGCTTTGTTATGTATAGCAAAAAAAGCATTATATTTTTAACCAGCTAAAAGCTTTTTTAGCCTGGTTAAAAATATAAAGGCGGGCTAAATTAGATACTTTTTATCGTGGGGCTAAACCTCTATTCCTAATAATCGCCTGGCTTCCCCCTGTTCCTAATCATCGTTCTTCTACGTTCTAATATTTTTTAGCAGTATAAAAAATACTAAAACTATCCTAAGAGCTTATAGGTGCGACACCGGTGGGCGTTTATAGAAGACTCAGCACCGCAAAAAATTACAGCAAAGACATTAAGCGTAGGGATTTTTTACGATACTGACTTCTACAAACGCCAGAAAAAGAAATTACAAAGAGAAGAAAAAGAGGATCTTTCCCCCGCGATAGGTAAAAAATTTCCAAGCAAAAAGGTTTTTCTTTTTGGTTGGAGATTTTTTTCTTATCGCGTAAACGCAAAGAATCAAAAAGATATAGTCACCGAAAAAGAAGATAAAAAGTTCCCGCTCTTCTTCTCTCACTTACTTTTTATCTTGTTTTTACGGGGAGAAGACTAAATCACGAGGGATAGTAGAATCACAAAAAGGTTCGCAAATAGGGG
>Ga0209609_10002626_pt1 | contig 10244 bp, 4 predicted proteins | sample LakKivw325mmetaG_FD_184136 | JGI IMG/M metagenome (GOLD analysis project Ga0209609, IMG submission 184136) | Anoxic lake water microbial communities from Lake Kivu, Rwanda to study Microbial Dark Matter (Phase II) - Lake Kivu water 325m metaG... | ecosystem: Environmental > Aquatic > Freshwater...
GACGGTCACGCTCAGGTGCGCCACACCGGGCGCCGTCGTCGTGGACCCGGAGGGCAAGATCCCGGAGATCTACGAGGGCAACAACAGCGTGGTCGTGGGCCCGCCGCGGGGGCGGTTCGTGTACCTCCGTTAGCGCTACCAGCGATACACGTGCACGGCCAGGGGCGCGAACTCGTCCTCGAGTTGCCCGTCCTTGGCCGTTAGCGTCCGCCGCTCGAAGAGCACCTCTGCCTTGTCCTTCAGCCCCGGCAGCTTCAGCCGCACCTGCAGCGCGGCCTCAGCGGAATTCGCCGCCAGCAACACCCACTGGTTGCCGCTGTGCATGAGCCGCAGGTTGAGGCTGGGGTAGTCGAGGTCGCCTTTCTCCGGGCCGGTGACGATCTCCGCTTGCGGCTGCTCTTTGGCGGCGCGCGCGGTCAGGATGTCGCTCAACGAGGACAGCTCCGTCGCGATGGCCTTGAGGCAGGCCCACTTCTGCGGGTCCCACGGCGCCCCGTGCTTGTCATCGCGGTAGGCGTACGTGTACCACGTCATGCCCTGCGCGCCGTGGATGAGCGCGAGGTACACCATGCAGCGCTCCTCGGCGTCGGTCGGGAAGCGCTGCCAGCCCCAGCCTTCGAAGTCCTGGATAATCGCCCACACGGGCGTGACGCGCCCGGCGGCCTCCCAGGCCGCCCGCACGTTCGCCATGCTGCGGATGACATCGGCGACGTGGTTGCCTTCCTTCTGGCGGATGGGGTAGATCTCCGGCAGGAAGCCCGTGGTCGAGTTGAGGTACTTGATGTAGCGGTCGTCGTTGACGCCGCCGATGCCGTCGGCTTGCACCGTCATGTGATACGGGTCCACCTCCATGATGGCCTGGTGCACCCCGCGCAGTTCGTCGGGGCCGATGTGGCCGGAGGTGTCGTCGGCGAGGTACCAGGCCAGCAGCGCCGGTTCGAGGCATTCGCGCGCGACGGTCAGCACGGCGCCGGCGGCGTCGGGACTGTTGTTGCCGGTCTCGGGGGAGACCCATAGCTTCATCCCGTGCCGCGCCGCCGCCGCGTAGAACTCCGCGAAGTCGGCGTTGCGGGCGGAGGCATACGTGTGCGCGAGATTGAAGCCCGCGCCGCGCAGCTCCTTGAAGGCATCGTCATAGCTGTTGTTGTTCGCCGGGCGCTTGGACACCGAGTAGATGCCGATGGGGAAGAAGGGCTGCCCATCAAGGAGCGTCACGCCGTCGTCGCGCACGGTCACGACGCCCTGCGTCAGCGGCGCCTTGACCAGCAGAAACCACGTGCGGTCCAGGCGGTTGCCGGCGTCGTCCTCGGCCACGACCCGCACCTGGTGCAGGTTCGGGCCGGGGTTCGCCGCCGGGCGCGGGCCGTCGAGCATCGGATCGGCGAACTCGACGAACTGCCCGTTGGCCAGGTTGGGGTTGTCCCAGCCGAGGGTGATGACAGCCGCGGTCGCACCAGCCGGCGCCTTGAGGGGCAGCCGCACTTCGCGCCAGTCCGCGCTCGCGGGGCCGTAGGGGATGGGGAGGGCGTCGCCGATGGGGTTGCCTTCCGCGTCAAGCCAGCGTACGCCGCCGTTGTAGCCGCTGACGTGCGTGAGGTCGAGATCGCTGCGGTACCAGAAGCTGAGCGTGTAGTCCGCGCCGGGCACAACCCCGACCGGAGGCGAGGCGAGCGCGAAGGCGGTGTCGGTGGGGCCGGCGGGGCGGGTGAGGTGGAGGGCCGGGCCGCCGTCCGGACGCCCCTCCACGCGCGTGATGACAAGGGCATTGGCGTGATTCCCCGTGCGCCAGCCCGTGAAGCCCGGGCCCAGCGACGGCGGAGCGAGGGGCTGGGGCGGAGCATGGCTGTAGCTGCCGTCCGCCTGCGCCGCGCAGGCCACGGAGACGCCGTCGAGCCACATGCGGACGCTGGGCGGGGCCACGCCGAGGCCCTCGTCCTGAAGGCGGAAGTGCAGGGCCGGGGGCGGTTCGGCTACGCGCGTCGGCCCGTAGTCGGCCAGCACCGGCGCGGCATCGTCCACGCCCTGGAAGGAGTCCTGGCGCACGACCTGCTTGCCGGCCGTCAGCGTCAGGCTGCGGAAGGTGGGGGAGAGGGCGGCGGCCGCGGTGCTCAGGCCCACGACTGTGCGGACGCGCCTCACGTCGGCGGGCACGGCGATCTTCTGGCCGCTCTGGGCAAGCGTGACGCCCAGGGCGCGCCATGCGTCCGTCTCGTTGGCCTGCCCCTCGACGCGCACGCGCACGGATGTCTGCGCCGGGGCGGTGGCCTGCCAGTCCACGGTCACATTCGTCGGCCCGGCGATGGCGAGCGGGCCGGAGACCCACTCGCCCTCACGCTCGAAGGCGGGCTGCTTGCCCTGGGTGAGAAGCCGCAGGTCGTCAATGGCGACATACTGGCCGGCCGAGATGTCCGGGCCGTCCCAGCCCATCCGCAGGACGGCGACCGTCGCGCCCTGCGGGACCTCCCCCGTGGCGATCACCTCATGCCAGTCCTCGTTGAGCTTGCCCCAACTGATCGGCAGGCGGCCCACGACCGTGCCGTCGTCCTGGCGGAACTCCACGCAGGAGAAGTAGCTGTCCTTGTGCGGGTGGGTGTTGGTGAGGCCCCGGTTGTTGCGCAGCCAGAAGCGCAAGGAGGCGGTCGTCGCATCGCCGAGCGGCACGGGTGGGGCGATCAGCTCCCACGCGGTGTCACGCTCCCTGGCATATGTGAGCCACAGCGCCCCGGCGCCGCTGTGGGAGCGGTCACCGACCCCGATCTGCAGGTTGTTCTCGTAGTTCTTGAGTTCCCAGGCCTGGGGCATGGTATTGAAGTCCTGCTGCAGGAGCACGGTCCAGGCCCGCGCGAGGCGCACTTGTCCGTCAGGGCACTCGATGTTCCGCGCCGAGACGAAGTACGTGGCCGCGCACAACGGCGCGGCCAGCAGCAACGCACACGCAGCGAGTGACCGTGTCATGTCAGGCCTCCTGTTGTTCGTCAGCCAGGTCCTGCGCGTAGACGAGATAGCCCGTGAAGTGCATTCCCCGGGCCTCGTAGAAGCGCCACGCCACGTCATTGTCTTCCTGGACCTGCAGTTCCACGCGGCAGTACCCGCGCTTGCGGGCCTCCTGTACGAGCAGGGCCAGCAACTCCGTGCCGACGCCCTTGCCGCGTGCGTCCGGTTGGACAAAGAAGTCCTCAATGGTGCCGTAGGGCGACGCCTGCCACGTGCTGTAGGCCTCGTGCAGCGAGGCCGTGCCGATGACCTCATCGTCGTTCTGCGCCACGGCGAAGCGCACCTGCTGCGGGTGGCCGAGTGCGTACTCCAGCGCGGAGGTCAGGCGCCGCTCGTCGGTCTCGACACCGTGCTGCGCCGCCAGGGCGCCCACCATCTCCACGAGCGCCTTGCGGTCCCAGCGCGTAGCCCAACGCACGAGTAGAGCCATGGTCGTCTCCTTCGGGTGGCTTCAGCGGCTCATCTGCCGCAGCGTCTTCTCCAGTTGGGCCGCCGGCTTGCGGCTGGCGACATACACAACGGTCAAGCCCAGCGGCGCGCCATCGGCAATGGGATTGCCGAAGAGGTCGCTGAGCTGTAGGTCCTTCGAGCCGCGGAGCGTCAGCGGCGCGTGGCCGGCGGGGTTGGGGATGAGCACCGCAACGGACCGGCCCTCGCCCTCGAACAGGTGGGCGGTGACGCCCTCCGCCAGGGCGAGGGTATTGACGGCGCGGAGGTCCTCAAGCTGCCAGGCCGTTGCCGATAGAGCCGCTGCGGCGATGTTCGCGTAGCCGTCCAGGCCGACGATGTCGTTGTAGCCCAGCAGGCGGAACAGGGACGAGGAATAGCAGTGCATCGAGTACAGGAAGATCCTGTTGACCCGGTGGGCGAGCAGCCCGACGACGTAGCGCGCCAGGCGATCGCCCGGGGCGGTCGGGTCCACGCTCCACTCGTCGCCGGCCAGCGTGACGTGATAGAACTGCACGTGCGGCAGCGGCGTGAACAGCAGCGGCGAGCCCTCGGTCATCCACAACTCCTCGGGCGCGTGGCCGTCGTGCGCGACAAAGGGCGCGGTGACGACGCCCACGCCGGAGTCAATGTTGTCGCCCGGAAAGCCCAGCGGCGCGGTGCCCTCGTAGTGGTGGAAGCTGACGCCGTCGCACCACTTCTGCCCATTGGCCGCCACAAAGCCCTCCGTCCACTCGGTGCCCGAGAACGGCGCGCCGGCGCGATCGGGCGTGATGTTCGTGCACAGGCCGAGGACGTTAGCCGCCGGGTTCGCCGCCTTGGCCGCTTCATACGTGGTCCGAAGTAAGCGGACGTAGTTCGTCTGCGCCGGGGGGCCGTGACCCTCGCCCTCGCCGGGCGGGTAGTTGCACTGGTCCCAGACCTTCAGCCAGTAGGGCTCATTCCAGAACTCCCAGTCGCGGATGACGCCACGGTAGCGCCCCACGAGGGTGCGCACGTAGTTGGCGAACTCCCGCGGGTCGCGCGGGGGTGCGGACTTGCTGCCCCACACGGGATCCTGGTCACTGCCTTGCGCGCGCGCCCAGGGGGGAGTGGTCTGCAGGTTCCCCAGGATCATCAGTCTGTGCGCGCGATAGCGGAACACATCGTCGTCGCCGAAGTGCCACTCCCCGGGCTCCGGCTCCAACGCGTGCCAGTCCGTGGACTTCGACCCCGGGTCGTGCAGCCGCACCCAGTTGGCCCCCAGCGCCTTGGCCAGTTGCAGGCGGTCGGGCATGGCGTTGACGTGGACGCCGAAGGGCGACTGCGGAGCGTCTTCGCCCCAGTGGTGCGGGCGGCGGAGGCGGTGGACGACGATCTCATTGGTCGGGCTGAGGCGCCGGCCCGACGCGTTCTCAACCCACGCCTCCAGGCGGACGACACCGTAGGGGCGCTGCTTGACTGCGCCGTCATACGCGGCGACGCCGTGCTGCACGGACTTCCCGGTCAGCTTCACGGCCGGCAGCAGAAAAGTCGCGCCGTAGAGGTCTATGATCTGCAGCTTGAGCATCGCGCCTGCCGGCGCGCCCGTCGCGCACCAGCGCAGGCGTGCCGGCTCGTCGCCGAACTGCACCCGCGCCATCGAAGTGGGGCTATGAGGCAGGGCCAGGGCAACTTCGCAGGTCATCTGCGGAGCATAGGGCGTGGCCTTGTCGCTGCGCTCGACCTGCAGCGCGTCCAGCCAGTACTCGCCGGGGTCCAGGTGCATGCGCAGGCTCCCGGTAGGGACGAAGGGCAGGGGCTCGAAGGGCGCCTCGACGCGCTGCCACTTGTCCGGTGCGGCTAACTCGAACTTCGCGATGCCGCGGACGCGGTAGTCCTTGTCCGGGCTGGCATAGGTAAGCACGTGCAATTGCCCCTGCCCCGTGCCGCGAACGTAGAAGCTGGCGACGTACTTATCCGGCGCGAAGGTCGGGGCGTACGGCTCCGAGCAGAAGGCGATGCCCTTCTTCAGAACGATGTGGAGGGCGGGGGCGCCGCTGGGCCCGACGACGTTGGCGTCGGGCGCGATCTGCACGTCGCCCTCGTCGCACACGGCCCCTGCCACGCGCCAGTTCCAGCCGTTCTGGATGCCCAGCGGCAGGCGGCTGTTGCGCATGAGGTTGCCGGTGGGGGCATCCGGGTAGTGGGTCTTGAGGTCCGCGAAGGCCTCCTCGCGGGTAAGGCGTTCGAGGCGCAGCGCGCACAGGTCGGTCTGGCCCAGACCGTCGAGGTAGATCCAGAAGCCGATGGGGACGGCATTCTTTACCGAGCGGAAGGTGTACGTGCGCTCGTCCCAACTGTCGGGCGAGGGATAGCACGTCTCACTCCACAGGGCGGTGTACGGCGGCGGGGCCAGGCGGAGCGCGAAGGTGGCGGACATGTGGCTGGGGCTGCGCAGGCGCACCGACAGGCGGTAGTAGCCCTCGGCGGCCATGTCCGGGAGGGGATTGAAGCACAGACAGGTGCGGCCCTGCTCGGCCCGGGTGACGTTCACCCGCAGGAACTTCTCACCGGTCTCTTCCTGTGGGGTGTAGTTGGCCCAGACGCGGGCCCAACCGGAGTTGTCGGCCCAGCCCTGCGGCAGCGCGCCGGAGACGCGGCGTTCGGCCCCGCGCGAGTCGAACTGGTCGAGGGGGCGGGTGTCCACGCCAAAGCGGGTGTCAATCAGGACGTCGGCGGCGGCCAGGCCCAGGGCGGCCAGTCCCGCGATGAGACAGGCCGGCAAGCAGAGGCGGCGGTACATGGGGTGCTCCTTCCGGCGGGGTGGCGCGCGGCCAGGTTAGTGCCGTGTCAGGCCTGAACCCATGGCTAGGGTGCCGTTGTAGGGCGGGGGCTTGTACCCCGCCTGCCGTTTGGGTATTGCCATGAGGGGCGGGGTACAAGCCCCCGCCCTACAACGGCGCTCCCCAAGCGTTGCGTCTGACAAGGCACTAGGTCGCGCGGAAGCAGTACAGGTTCCCGTCGTTGGCGCCCACGAAGAGCTTGCTGCCCGAAATGGCCGGCGAGGTCGCGACCTCCTGGCCGACCGGGTATTCCCACATCAGCACGCCCATCTCGGCCTCGATGGCATAGAGCTTGCCATCGTGGGAGCCGAAATAGACGGTGCGGCCGCTGACCGCCGGCGACGAGTCCACCCAGTCTCCGGCGGTGAAGTGCCAGCGGCGAGCGCCGGTCTCGGCGGCCACGGCGTAGAGGTTGCGGTCGCGCGACCCCACATAAATGAGGTCCTGCGAGGCGGCCGGTGAGCCGTTGATGGGCCCGGCGGTGGCGAACTCCCAGACGGCGCGGCCGCCCTCGTAGTCCAGGCAGTACAGGCGCTGGTCGGAAGAGGCCACGTATACCCGGCCGCGATGGAACAGGGGCGTGGAGTTGATCTCGCCGGCGCTCATGAACTCCCAGGCCAGCCGCCCGTTGGTCTGCTCGACGGCGTGGAGGCGGTGGTCGCCGGCCCCGAAGAGAATGCGCCCTTCCCAGATGAGCGGGGAGGAGTAGATGCCCATCTCAGCCTGGAAGGTCCACATCCGCTGGCCGCTTTGCGCGTGCAGGGCGTAGAAGGTCCCGTCTTCGGTGCCGAAGTAGACGCCGTTCTGCCACGCGGCGGGACTGCACGTGATCGGGGTGCCGGCCACGAAGTCCCACAGGGGCCGCCCGTTGCGGGGGTCCAGCGCCGCGAGCCAGTTGTGGCTGGCGACAATCAGCGTGTTGCCGCCCATGATCGCCGGGGTCAGCAGCACGTCATGGGGCGTGTCGTGCTCCCACAGCACCTCGCCCCGTTCGGCGCCCAGCGCCACGAGGTGTCCCTGTTGGCCGGGGCGGTTCTGATGCCCGGCCGTGTAGACGATGCCGTTGGCCACCACCGGCGAGGCCAGGATCCACTCCCCGACGCGGTACTGCCAGCGGCGCTGCAGGGGCGGCACGAGGACTTCGGGCGTGTAACCCGTGCGGGTGATGTTGCCGCGGAACATGGGCCAGTTGTAGCTGCGCCCGGGGGCGCGGGGCTTGCGCCGGGCCAGCTCGACGACGGCCTCGTCGAAGGCGTGGCGAGCGGCCACATGCCCGGGCGCCAGCGCCAGGGCCTGGCGGAGCACGTTGACCGCGCGCTGCAGGTCGCCCTTCTCGGTCCAGGATTGGGCGGTTTGGAGCAGGAGGGCGACCGCTTCCTCTTCCGGCGAGGCTTCAGGCGCCGGCGCGGCGACCTCCGGCGCATCGGTGGGGGCCGGCTCCGCGGTCGCCGCCGGCGGTGGGAAGCCGGTACGCGCGAAGGCATTCGCGCAGATGGGACAGGTGCGGTGGCTGTGGGTCGTCAGATAGGCGCAGGCGCGGCAGCGCCAGACATCGTCGCGGCCCGAGTGCGCGGCGGCGACGAGTTCCTCGACCGTCCGCAGCACCGCCTGGATCTCGTCAAAGCTCTGGAAGCGGTCCGCGCGCTGCTTGGCCAGGCAGCGCATGATGAGTTCATCCAGGTCGGGCGGGATGCCGGGGGCGAGCTGGCTGGGGCGCGCCGGCTCCTGGTTCATGATGTTGCGCACGAGCTGCCCGACGTTCGGGCCCTGGATGGGTGCGCGGCCGGTCAGGGCCATGTAGAACGCGGCGCCGTAGGAGTAGACATCGGAGGTGCGGTCGGCCGAGGAGGCGTCGAGCAGTTGCTCGGGCGGCATGTACAGGTACGTGCCCAGCCCCACCCCGACATCACTGTGCTCGCCGGGCATCCCCTGGGCCTTGGCCAGGCCGAAGTCCGTGAGCTTGATGACGGCCCCGCGCGTGAGCATGAGGTTGGCGGGCTTGAGGTCCCGGTGGACAACGCCCTCGTGGCCGGGGCCGACGCGCGCGCGGTGGACATACGCCATGCCCGCGCACGTCTGCTGCATGAAGGCAACAACCTGCGGGGGGAAGAGCTGGCGCTCGGACTCAATCAGGGACTGCAGGTTCGTCCCCTCGACGTACTCCAGGAAGAGGAACGGCTGGCCCTCGATCTCGCGGTAGATGATGGCCTCAACGATGTTGTCGTGGCGGCCGAGGTTCATCCACGTGCGCGCCTCGGCGGCGAAGCGGGCCACCGCCGTGCGGTCCTCCAGCAGCGCCTCCTTGAGCGTCTTGACCGCAAAGCGCCGCTGCGAGAACTCGTCGAGCACAATGTAGACGATGCTCATGCCCCCGAGGTGCTTCTCGGTGACACGGTACTGGCTATCAATCTTGTCGCGCAGCTCGAACTCCACGACACCCTCCAGCGACAGGAACAGGCAATCCGGGGCTCGCGGCAGGCGCCCGAGGCGCCACGGCCCGAGACCGAAGTTAAGGACGCATTATACAGCATCATCGCGTTTCTGTGCAGACGGCGGAAGGACAGACGGCGGAAGGACAAGGGGAGTTCCCACGGGCTCCCAATTGCCCCGGAGGGACGGTTCGCGGTAGTCCAGCACATGCCAGACGCGGACCGGTTGCTGGAAGCCGGTGATGGGCAGTTCGCCCAGGTCCTGGGCGGCGACGATGTCCTCGACGGCGCGGTAGGTGTCGTCACTGATGAGGATGCGGCAGCCGAGGGTCTTGCACAGGGCCTGCAGCCGCGAAGCCAGATTGACCGTCTGGCCGATGACGGTGTACTGCATGCGGGCATTGGCCGATCCGACCGACGATCCGACGTAGCCCACGACGGCCAGGCCCGTGGCGATGCCCACGCCGGCCGCCAGCCCGGGGACGCGCAGGTACTCCCATTCGGCCTGATTGCCCATGATCCGGCGCTGCATGTCAATGGCGGTCATCACCGCCCGCCGCGCGTGGTCCGCCTGTGTGACCGGCGAGTTGTAGAAGACCATGATCTCATCGCCGATGTATTTGTCGAGGGTGCCCTCGTGTTCCCAGATGACCTCGTGCATCAACCCGAAGTAGCGGTTCAGGAAGGCGACGGTGTCCTCAGGGGGGAGGACTTCGGCGGTCGCCGTGAAGTTGCGCAGATCAGCGAACAGCACGCTGATGTCCCGGCGCTCGCCGCGCAGGGTCGTAAGCGCCTCGGCCTCCACCAGCCGCCCCACCAGTTGCGGGGGCACGAAGTAGCGCAAAATGGTCTGTGCCTGGTGCCGCCGCCGTTCCTCGATCAGCAGGCGCAGCACCAGGACGATCATCAGACTGCCAAGCATGGCCAGCGAGGGATTGACGAGGTCCACGAGCACCCGGTGGCGGGTGAAGAGGCTGGCGCCCAGCCACGGGTAGGCCACCAGCGCCGCCAGGGCCAGCGGCGTCATGACCGCAGTGGGCAAACGCGGCAGCAGCACCCCATACAGCGGGATCAGCGCCAGCAGCAGCAGGCCCGTGACCAACGGGGAGGCCTGGCGGATGAAGCGGTCGGACAGCACGGCGTCAATGGCGCTGGCTTCAGCCTCAACCCCGTTGTAGATGGTCGCGAACGGACTGGCGCGCAGATCGTAGATGCCTGGAGCCGTGACGCCGATGAGCACGATTCCGTTGCGGAACAGGTCGCGGTTCTCGTCGTCGGACTGGGCCATCACGTCGGCCACGCTGACATAGTCGAAGGTGTGATCGCCCCCCAGGAAATCAATCAGGAGGCGGCCGTGCATGTCCAGGGGCAGATGGCGCTTCCCGCCCAGGTTGATCTCGCGCCCCGGCGTGACGGTGACCTGGTCGGGCGGCACCTGCAGCCAGTCCGCGGACAGTGCGAGCGCCACGGAGGGGTAGAGCTTGCCCTGGTAGCGGACCAGGGGCACGAGATGGCGGTAGACGCCATCCCCGCTGTCCAGCACGTTGGCGACGCCGAAGCCGCGCGCCGC
>Ga0209609_10002628_pt1 | contig 10242 bp, 7 predicted proteins | sample LakKivw325mmetaG_FD_184136 | JGI IMG/M metagenome (GOLD analysis project Ga0209609, IMG submission 184136) | Anoxic lake water microbial communities from Lake Kivu, Rwanda to study Microbial Dark Matter (Phase II) - Lake Kivu water 325m metaG... | ecosystem: Environmental > Aquatic > Freshwater...
GTGTCCACCATCGTCACGCGGTACAGCACCGATGAGGGTACCAGTTGGTCCGATCGCACTGTCGTCGCCCAGCTCGCCAATCGCCAGAGAGACGGCTGGCTGAACTGCCCGCGCCTTCTCCGTCTGCAGGATGGCACGTTGCTGTTGGCGGTGGATTGCATCCCCCAGAATCCCCCAGCCGGCGCCCACCACTTCTGGGCAGACAACCGTGCCGTCGTCTGGCTCTTCCGCAGCGACGATCACGGACGCACCTGGGCTGGCCCGGAGAGACCGGCCCTTGCTGGAGGCATCGTGCCCAGCCTTCGCCAGCTCAAGGACGGAACCATCCTCATCGGCCTCACCAGCTTCGAGGAAGACAACGATTGGCGGCAGTACCAGGTGGTCTTCCGTTCCAGCGACCTGGGTCGAACCTGGATGGGCCCAGTCCTCGTCGCCCTACACCCCAAGCGCCAGCCGAACGAGGGTGACTTCGTGGAGCTGCCTTCGGGTGAGGTCCTCTGCTACATGCGAGATGACGAGCCAGGCGTGCAGAACGGACTGAAGGCGATCTCTCACGACGGCGGCCGCACCTGGAGCGACCTTTACGGCAGCGGGTCCTGGCTCTACCTCGGCCGACCTGCCGTCGGCTTGCTCAGCAGCGGTGAGGTCTTCCTGACCACCCGCGTGGGGGCTCCGCAGTCAGGGCACTACCTGGGTGCGTACCTGGAACCCCCCAGCGCAGCGATCCAGCCCACGCCGCTGGAAGGCCCTCCTCCTGCGGAAGCCCGCTGGGCACTGCTTGATGACGATACCAATCCCGAGCGCCCCGACTGGGGTTACTCCGGCTGGGTGGAGTTGCGCGACGGCTCTGTCTATGTGGTGCAGTACGTTACGGCCGAGGCGCCCGCCCACAAGCCCTTCATCCGGGGCTACCGGCTGTCCAGGGCAGTCATCAACAGCTTCGGCCGGCTGGCACCGCAGTAGCCTGCATCCTCCAGAGGTACTCCTCAAGCGGCTGAAGAGCATGCTGCGACTGGACCAACCACGTGCTCATGACCCACGACTGGCCCGTACTTACCCTTGCGCCAAGATCCTGGGAGCGCTGATCCTTGACGAGCTTTGCGGGGAGGCGGTGTCTCTCCCCTCTGGGGGCGCCCGCTCTTCGCCTAGGCCCCTGAGCCTGTGGCGTCTACAGCACATGCTTCCTGACCGGCTGACGCAGGCAGTCAAAGGCGTGGCGCTTCTGGCGGCGCTCAGGGACGGCTGGGGCGGCCTGCGCCCGCACTTGTGCGACAGCCCCCGCAGAGGAAGAAGGCGGAGTCTGGCTGATCTCCCTGTCCTCAGCAGCTTCCCGCATGCCTAAGCCCTAGCCACTGGACAGGAATCACCCCCTGCGGTTCCCCTCGCCGACGTGTGTTGTACAATGCCGGCACCAACAGCGGGGGGGCCTGTTCGATGCCCACGGCGATACTAGCGCTTGCGCTGCTGATCCTCGGCGGGTCTGCCAACCAAGCCCCGGCGGGCGTGTCACCTCTAGACCTTGACCTAGCCCAGTTGGGCGGCCCGCCCACCCAGATGGCTAACGCCCTCTGGGTCGAGAACCCCGTGGAGCTGCAGTTCAGTGGCAAGCGCGAGGTGACGGTGGCCGATCTGCGAGGCCCGGGCGTCCTTCGTATGATCCACTTCGCAATGCCCGGCACGCTGCGACTGGATCGCGAGCTGCTCCTCCGGATCTACTGGGACGACGAGGCCTTCCCCAGCGTCGAGGCGCCCCTCGTGGATTTCTTCGGCTCGCCCAACGGCGAGATCAACGTGCTCGACACCGCGGTAATGAACGTCAACCGCGGCTTCAATTGCTACCTGCCGATGGCCTTTCGCCGGCGGGCGCGCATCGTGGTGAGCAACGACTACCCGCGCGTCGGGCCAGAGGGACTGTGGGGGCGCTCACCGTGCTACTTCTACGCCCTCTGGCACCCCGTAGACAGCCTGCCCGACAACACCGGCTACCTGCACGCATTCTGGCGCAAGGAAGCGCTGCTTGTCGGCGGGCGGCCCTACCTGGTCTTTCGCGCCCGCGGGCAGGGGCGGTTCGTGGGCTGGAACGTCTCGGTGCGCATGCCCTACCCCAACCGCTACCTGCTGCCCGTGGACCTCAACGAGAATCTGTACCTGGACGACGGCCGCGAGCCGGACCTGGTCTTCCAGGGCATGGAGGACTCGATGGGCTTCTCCTATGGCTTCCCACCGCAGCCGTCGCAGTTCCCCTACACGGGCTGGCATCCCATCGAGGGCGGGTACTGCGCCTATCGCTGGTTCCTGCGGGACGCGGTCAGCTTCGACAGGTTCTGCCGGATGACGGTGGCCTTCGGGCCGCGGGAGCCCTGGTTCACTGAGCAGTTCTCGGCACCCGAGAGCGTGCTGGAGTTCACGAGCGTGGCCTACTGGTACCAGCGCGAACCGCACGAGCCCTTCACGGTGATGCCCGAGTACGCGCGACGCTTCCCGCTGCCCAGCTACCAGGAGCGCCAAAAGCGGGCGCAGCGTGACGCCGAGCTGGCGAAGCGCGGGATCCTGATGGACGTGAAGTGCGGGCTGGAGGACGAGGGCGAGCTGGCGGAAGGCTTCGACTGGCGGTTGGCGCAAGGCTACACCTTCCACGACCCGTCCCTGTGGCCCGGCGAGGTGAACTACTGCTGGGCTAGCTGGGAGGACCTGCGGGCGCAGCTGCTGTGCCCGGCGGGCACGGAGGCGAAGCTGCGGCTGTTCATCGCCGACCCGGACGTCTTCGGCGGCGGAAGGCGCGAGCGGGTCCTCGTCGAAGCGCGAGAGTTGGGCGTCTTCGGCGACTTCGCGAAGGGTCGCTGGATCGAGACCCAGATCAGGGCCACGGACACGCACGACGGGAGGATCGAGCTACTGATCGAGAACGCGCGAGAGGGGTCGAACGTGGTCGTCTCGCGGGTGCAGCTCCTACTGCCCGACGCAGACTCAGCAGCAGGGGAGACAGCGTCTCGGGAAGGAGGCACTGCTGTCGCTTGGCGCTAACGCAAGGCTTGTCGTTGGTTCTGGGGAGCGCCACCATGCTCCCATGAACGACACAGCGATAGCCGAAGACCAGTGGTAGCACGTGCACAACACGCTTCCGGGCAACCTGGAGACCGCAGTGCCGAACCTATCCCTTGCGCGTAGGTAGCAGGTCTCCCAGCCTGTCGAGTATGTTCCTCTCTCGTGCCATGCCCCGACTTTGATCCGTACGGTTGCCTTTGTCACCTATCGGCTTAGCGAGACTGCCTGGTGGTCGTGGGATTCCTGCCTGGCACAGGAGCCCCTGCGTTGACCCACACAGCCCCGCCGCCCGTGACAGTGCTCCGGCTCGTCACCCCATAGTCGGGAGGCACCGGCTCAACGTGCAGGGGCGCCTTGACTGTGCCCGTTACCTCCTCGCGCTGTGTCCCTTCTTGGCCTCCACCAGCCAGTTCCTCCTGGTATGTCCGGCATGGTGCACCGCCGCAGGAAGTCAAGAGGTGGGCCGCCGCGAGATCAGGCCTTATTCGCCCCGCCGATGCCCGATCGCTCTATTCGCCCTCCTGGATCACCCTCAACACATCCCATGCGACGTACCAACGAGGCGGCCGCCCCCGCGGGTGCCTGTACTGCAGCGACGCTCCCTGCCCGCTCGCTGGTGAAATCCTCCCGCCGCATGGCTGCCCCTCTCCTCCACCCCCAGTCAAGGGGTTTGAGATGAGCACTTTACCTAATCCGGAGAATTAGTAAAGCGAAGGCGGCTTCGCTTTACAAAATGCGCTCCCTCATCAGCAAGCCGGCGTGGACGACGTCCTGCCGGACCCACTGCGCCCGGTCACTTCACGCCGTACAGGTCCTCCATGCCGACCAGGATCAGCCACTCGCCGTCCTCTCGAGCCCGCACGTCGTCCGCGAACCCGCTTCGCGAGAACAGCAGGAAGCGCGGGCCCTGCCGCCAATCCTCCGGCAGTGTCTGCGCCTTCCGCACGAGCGCATACAGGTCCCGCAGGTCCATCGGCTCTCGGCTCCACTTGCACTCACCGCAGTAGTGGCTGCCATCCGCGTTCCTGCAAAGCACCTCTATCTCCGCGTCCCGATGCCAGTAAACGCCCACTTCCCCCGTGGGGAGCACCGGCAGTTTCTCCCGCGCATACCGCCGCACGTACTCACGGCACACTTCCTCGAACACCAGCCCCAGGTACTCATCCAGGTGTGGTGCGATCTCCTGCTCCCAGACCCTTGCCCCCTCCCCCATCTCCAGCATGCTCACCTTAGGCAGCACGAAGCGGTACCAGAAACGCAGGAAGTTGTCCCGGATGAAGTACCGTCCCCGCGAGGGCTTCTCTCGCGCCCTGTCCGTGACCGCGACGACTCGCTCGACAAGCCCTAGGTCCTCCAGGTTCACCAGGTACTTACCGATGCTCGCCATCCCGGCCCGCTGTCCCGCCCGCTGGGTTATCTCGTTACGCCTCGTCAGCCCGGAGGCAATCGCCTGCAGGATGCTGTTGTATGTCCGCGGTTCGCGCAGCTCCGTGCGCAGCAGGTAGTTGGGTTCGTCGTACAGCAGAGACTGCGGGTCGAGTATCTGCCGTTGTACGTTCTCAGCGACGGGTACTCCGCCGTCACATCGCGCCAGGTACATCGGCATCCCGCCGAGGATGCCCCAGGTGCGCAACTTGTCTTCCAGTGAGTAACCAGACACGAACTCCGCCGCTTCCCGGTACCCCAGCGGTTGCAGCCTGATCTGCCCCGTCCGCCTACCGTAGAGGGGCGACCGCTCGGCCAGTACCTCGTCCTCCATGAAGCTGACCGACGACCCGCACAGGATCAGGAACAGCCGCGACTGCTGGCCGTGCTGGTCCCAGAAACGCTGTGTCAGGGAAGGCACCGCATCGTTCGCCTGGCACAGGTAGGGGAACTCGTCAAGGACCAGGATCAAGCGCTGCGTCGCCGCTAGCCGTGCCAGATACTCCAGCGGTGGCTCCCACTCCTCGAAGACGGCATCTTGCAGAAGGGCTTCTCCTGTGGCTCTCCCAGCCTGCTCGACGAAGTGCCGGAGGTTGTCGGGATCGGTTACTTGCGCCGCCTCGAAGTAGACATGAGGCTTGTCGTGGCAGAACTGGCGGATCAACTCCGTCTTCCCTACGCGCCGCCTGCCGTAGACTACAATCAGCTCCGCCTGCTCAGTGGCGTAGCGTTGATCAAGAGCCTCCAGCTCACGAAGGCGGTCCACAAATTGTGTCTTGGCCATGCTCACCAGATCCTGCCCAGGCATCAATCACAGGCAGCTACCTAGTCACCAGCCGTGAAGGGTAGGCTGCCTCTTCCCCAAGGCTATCAGATGGCCCCGGCAGCCTATTGGGCCCTGCCCCTTCCTTCTCCTTGTGGCCACCGGTCAGCCGCGGCCACGTGATTCCCTGGGGTGTAGCCCCACATGGTAATCCTAATTATCGTAATCGCGATTACCGGACTCGTCAACCCCCCTATCACATATCCACCCGCATTACGCTGCACTAAGCCGCAAACAGCCGAATAGGTGGTGAACCCGTTTCACCATCGCTCAGCAGCGCCTCGCGTCGGCTTCGGAGGTAACTGTCGTGAGGTCAACCTCGCTCTCCATGAGGGCGTCCAGTACCGCCCGGCAGATCGCCGCATCTGTGGATGGCCTTCGGGGAGGCCACCTTGGGTTCCTGCAGCGCCTCAGCTCTCCGGGCCGGGGCCAGGCGAGCGCATGCGCTTGAGGGCGTCAGCGATGTCCGCGGCAGCCTCCTTCGCGGTGCCCCTGGCTGAGCGGATGCGCTCGCGGGCTCTTTCGGGGTCGCTGCCCATCGTCTCTTCCGCTTTCTCAAGATCGGCCGCAATGGCCTGCAACTGCCGCTGCGCGCCTTCGTACATCTCGTGGGAGATCCTGGTGCGGAGATCGGCCAGGACGACCTGCTGGCGCAGCCGGGCGAGCTCATCCACGCGTCTCGCCTCGGACACCGCGTAGGCGCACGCCAGCGCGGTCACCAGCGCGAGGACGAACATGCGCACGCCGAACATCTGCCAGTAGGCGTCGAGCGGCTCAACGGGCCAGGTCGCCCCCGCGTACAGCCCGGCGATCGCCACGCCGACCACGCCGGTGCGCACGGATGAGCGCGCGATCGAAGCCGTGGCCAGAGGCCAGAAGTAGATCAGTGCCGCTTCGCTGTGGATGCCGCCGGTGAGCCTGACGATCGCGCTGATCAGGAGCAGATCCATGGTCAGCCAGATCTTCTCCCAGAAGGGGCTCGGCCTACCGTAGATAACCGCAAGCGCCCGGGCGATGACGTACGCGACGCCGGACAGGTCCACCACGTAGAACAGCCCGAGGTCGCCACCCACACGGGATCGCACGTAGTCCATGTTCACCCAGACCAGGGCGAACAGAAGCAGCCCAACGTACTCGGCGAAGAACAGGACGTCTCTGTTGCGGTCGCGGCCCATCGGGTATCCCTCAGTCGCTCCTGCTCTCGCGGCCTCGTGGTGCGGGATGAAGCAGAAGCAGAGCTCCGGGCTCGACGTGACACTCGACGGGCGTACATCCGGCCACCTCGCCGTCCACTTGCCACCGAGCCTCGGGGAACGCACGAAGAGTCAGTCTGGTGCCGCGCATCACCTCGACCGGCGCGGCGTGTCCGGCCGCTCTCCCCGTGATGAACAGATCGGCGGCGGCTCGCTTCAGTTCATCCCGAGAGCAGGCCCGGAACAGCACGAAGTCGAGCAGGCCATCATCATCCTGCGCGTCAGGCGCCAGGCGCACGCGCCAGGCGTATCGGGGCCCGTTGCATACGAAGAGACCCCAGGCCTCCCCGGCCAACTCGCGCCCGTCCAGGACTGCCTCGAACCGCCAGGGCGACAGTCGGCCGAGAGTCGCCATGAACTGCCCCACGAAGGCGAGCTTTCCCAGCCACGACTTCCACTGGTCGTCTGTGTCCGCCGCTATCTGGGCGTCCAGACCGATCCCCGCCATGACGGCGAAGCGCCGCCCGTTCACGCACCCAAGGTCAACGGAACGAACCCGCGCCGCGGCGAGAGCCCTGCACGCCCCGTCCAGGTCACCTGGCGTAAGCCCGAGGCAGCCGCCAAGCACGTTGCCCGTGCCCAGTGGGATAAGGCCCAGGGGCACCCCCGTCCCGGCCAGACCGTTGACGACCTCGTTGACGGTTCCGTCGCCGCCGGCCACGACGACGGCCTCATACCCGTGGTCCGGAGCGCTCCGCGCGAAATCCGTCGCCTCGCCGGGCAGGGCCGTTAGCAGCAGGTCGGACTCCACGCCCAGCTCCCGCAAGCGCTCCTGGGCAACCGCCGGCAGGTGCGGCTGCGCCGCTACCTGCCGCGCCGCCGGGTTCACAATCAGCAGAACGTACGCTGGGCCCCGCATTGTCTCGTCACCCTGTCCTCCCTGGTCGGGCCCTTCCTTCATGCCGGGCTACGACCGCTGCGGCAAGCCTTGCCTGTCCCTAGTCACCCCGGTACTTCGTCAGGACGGCCGCCGCGAGAGCGGCCAGGACGGTCGCGGTCAGAGGGCAGGCCACAAAGCCGCCTTGACGTGCCGCCGTCTCGCCGAACCACGCACACTCGAGAGCCGCCAGGCCTATCCCGAGGCCCAGACCGGCCTTCACGATCAGGCCCTGAACGCCAAAGTAGATGGCGTCGCGCCGTTGTCCCGTCAGCTCCTCGTCGCAGCCCACAATCTCGGCGACCATCGCGTTGGGGAGCGTGAACAGAGCTGCGACTGGTGGCCCGGCGAACACCATGAGCAGGCCGGCCTGCCACAGCGGACCCAGGGGAAGCGGCAGGATCCCGACGAAGGCAAGAGGCACCATCACCACGGCGAAATAGAGCATCGCCGCCATGAGCAGCCGTTTCTTGCCGAGGCGACGTGCCAGCATCGGGACGAAGGGACACAGGACAGCGGCCGACAGTAGCGCCACGGCCATTATCGCACCCGACTGGGTCTCGTGAACCTGGGCCCGGACTTCCACCATCTTGGGCAGGACCCCGAGGACTACGCGCAGGGCCATCCAGAACAGCAGTTGCGACACTACGTACGGGACGAACAGGGGGTTCCGGAAGGTGAGAACCAGGGCTTGGGTGAGAGGCAGGTCGGACGGCGTGGATCCCTCAGCGGGCGTCGGCACGAGGAGCGGCGCCCATGAGCATAGCAGCACCGCCGGCGCCAGACACAGGGCCATCGTGAGATAGCCATAGTGGTCAATCAGGTAGCCCGCAAGGAGCATGCCCCCGACCGCCCCCACGACGTTGAAGCCGCCCTGCCATGCCGTGATGCGCACGCGCTCTGTCGGGTCCGGCGTGATCTCAGGTAGCATCGCCAGATAGGGACACACCACGATGGTGAAGAAGAAGAAGAACAGCGACGCTACCACAGCCAGGTAGAGGCCGTTCAACATTGAGGACTCGGGGGTGGGTGGCGTCCACACGAGTACGAACATCAAGGCCAACAGGGGGCCACCCACGAGGATGAAAGGCTTGCGGCGTCCCCACCGGGTTTGCACCCGATCGCTCCAGAACCCGACCAGGGGATCGGCGACCGCATCCATGAGGCGTCCGACAAACAGGGCCGCAGCGAAGGCGCCGGCGGAAGCCAGCACGTGCCATTCCGTATCCGCCGGGTCGGGACGGTAACGCTTGAGCAGCCAGGTGAGGGTCATGTCCGTGGTCAGCGCCACGGCCAGGTATCCCATGCCGTAGAGGAGCCTGTGCCACCAGCGAACACGGCACTCAGCTTCCCCATCCGGCGTCACATTCCCGACCCCGTCCATCGGTGTGCTCATGGGCCTCCCCCGTGCTCTAGGCCCTGGGTCCCCTGCGAAGCGTCATCAGGGTCACTTCCCGCGGACAGCCAATCCTCAGCGGCAGGCCCTCACCGGCCCCGCGCGTGACATAGAGGATCGTGCCGTTGGCATGACTGAGGCCGGCCGCCCGCTCTCTGCCCCCGCGACAGGAGGCATAGAGGGGGCCGACCAAGGGCAGCCACACCTGCCCACCATGCGTGTGCCCGGCCAGCACCAGGTCCACGCCGGCCATGCGCGGATGATCAACCGCGTCGGGCGAGTGGGTGATGACAATACGGCACTCCTCGTCACCCAAGCCGTCGAGGGCCGCGGCAACGTCGTCGCGGCCCGAATAGGCATCGCCCACCCCCACCAGCCACAGACGCGAGGCACCTCTCGTCAGGCAGCGCGCCTCGTTGACCAATAGCTGGGCACCCGCGTCGGCATACATCCGCCGCCACTCCTCCACCGATGGCACTGCCTGTGGCCGCCTGTGCTTCGAGTACCACAGGACGCCGTATTCATGGTTTCCGAGGCAGGCCCAGACCCCCTCTCGCGATCTTATGCCCGCAAGCAGGGGCAGATAGCGAGACGCCTCCCGGCAACGATGGACAATGTCGCCCAGCAGGACGACGAGATCAGCGTCCGCGCTGTTGACGACGCTGACCACATCCCTGACGGCAGCCTCCTTGCGGAACATCCCGGCGTGCACATCGGCGACCACAGCCACCGTCATGCCGTCGAAGGCAGGCGGCAGGCGCTCAAAGGACACGGAGACGCGCTCAAGCATGGGTCCGGACCACTCCACGACTGCTACATGGATCAGAGCCGCGCCTAGCGCCGCGGCCAGAATCAGCCACGCTCTCAAACCGAAGCGGCTACCGCGCATCGGTCACCACGCACCGCCAGCGGCCGGCTACCGGCATCAGGAAGGTCGGGTCTGCTCCTCGGAGGCGCCGGCCGAGCCGGTCTCCTGCGTCCGGACCATCCGCACGATGAGCTGGACGCACTCGATGCTGTTGATGACGATGGCCGCCGCGAGCACGGCGAAGAAGGAGTCCCTCAGCATGGCGACTGTGCCGCTTGCAGGAAGGACCTCAAGGACCACCAGGAACAGGAGGAAGGCGTACTGGAGAGCACCGGTCAGCTTGCCAAGCGTCGTGGTCGCGGTTTCCTCGCTTCTGCCGGTTCCCATCAGCGTGATCTGCAGCGAAAGGATCGTCAGCATCGCCAGGTAGATGAAGGCGAACTGGTAGGTGACCAGCCGCCCCGCCGCGTAGAAGGTGATGAACAGCCCGTAGATGAGCACGAAGTCCACCGAGCTGTCCATCGCCTTGCCAAAGGGCATACCGGCCTGGCCCATGCGCCGGGCTATCCTGCCGTCCAGCAAGTCGCTCAACCACACCAGGAACATGGCCACCAC
>Ga0209609_10002631_pt1 | contig 10238 bp, 7 predicted proteins | sample LakKivw325mmetaG_FD_184136 | JGI IMG/M metagenome (GOLD analysis project Ga0209609, IMG submission 184136) | Anoxic lake water microbial communities from Lake Kivu, Rwanda to study Microbial Dark Matter (Phase II) - Lake Kivu water 325m metaG... | ecosystem: Environmental > Aquatic > Freshwater...
AAAAAGAGAGATTAGGAAAAAAGCGAGATTATGAGATTTAATCCACAAGCTGTCATAGTGTGTCGTAACACAGATTGTCAATCTGTTGGGGGGCGGGGATTGGTAATCCCCGCTCCGGTATTGTAGTTAATTTTGGATGATCAGACTGGGCCGGACCACACCTGCCCGGATCTGGGTATGGGGGATCAGGACACCGTGTCTGCCGGTCGCATCTTTCAAGGCGGCAATCAGTTCCGGCTTGAATCTCAGCTTTCCGAAACCTTCCGTCAGGATAATGCTGAAGGGAATTGCCTCGCCACCTGTGATCCCGACCCCGAGTTCGTATCCCAAAAGGTGCACGATGTCTTCTTCCTGCAGGGATGGAACGATGATCCCCGCCAGTTTGTTGCGTGCAATGATATCAAGCTGCTCCCGGTTGGGCGTAAACGGAAAGACTGCTATGAAATCTTTCTTTAGCTCACTTTCGACAAAGGTGTCATACCAAACCACAGGTCCGTTGGCTGTTTTGCCAAAACCAATGCTGCCATTGATTGCAGTCCCCTGATATTCAAGTTCGATAAAGCGGTTTTTGGCAATGTGCAATACCCGTCCCTGCAGACAGGACTGCAATTTGAGGTCTCTACGCATATATTGGATGGTGACGGTTCCCTTTTTGGTGTCGATCTCAGTCAGGGTTCCTGTCACCGGCGAATGCAGTATCTGGTCGTGCTTTTTCCAGCTTTTGACAGCTATCAGTTCTCCCCCCGTGATAAAATCACCCAATCGCTTGCGCAGCGCGCCTTTGATAAAGGCGGGACGGAGCCCCAACTTTTCCGAAACATTGATGATGTACGGTTCAAAGGAATAGTCCTGTATCTCTCTCAGCATCAGGGTGCAGTTTTCCCAGTCGATCTTCTCCACCTTGCCCCGCACCGGTGAGTGGAAGTTAAATCCTGTAGTGCTGATAATGCTTTCCAGGAAGGACTGGTCTTCTTTGTAGATAAGTTGTCCGCTCTTGACTTCCGCTCCGGTCTGCACCAACAGGTATTTCCTGAATTTTTCCTGTGACAGACTGCTTTCCCTTCCTCTGAATACCTGCAGGATATAAATGCGGGGAGGGTCATAGAGATTTTCACCCAAAAGCGTGTCAGGATCTACTTTATCACCTTCGCTGACATACACTTTTCCGGCATAAGGCAAGGAAAAAATCCGGTTTTGTGTGCCTGTAAATACAGCATCAGCTTTGTGCTCAGTCCTGATTTCTGTGCTGCCGCTCTCAATGACATCAATGTTGTCATACATGTGCAGAGCCTGATTTAAGTCATTAAAAGAGAATTGACCCGAAATTCTGGTATCTATCAGAATCGGCAGTTCAGTCTCTTCTTCCAGTTCTTTTTGCTCATAAGCTATCTGCACAGAGCCATATGTTCTGACTTTCACTTTCAGAGCTTCGGAATTATCGATCCAGATGAGTTTATTGCCTTCGGCTTCTATGAAGCGACTGCCTTGGTCAGAAACCAGTTCGATTCTCAAAGCGGGTTTTCCTGCTTTCAGCTTATTGGGCAAAGGCCTGACGCACAAACACAAAGGATCCAGACATTCTGTTTTGATCAATTGCAAGGCTGCTGTTTTATCCAACTGGCTTAGTTTTCCCAGGTGCGGAGTGATGAAATGCCTGTCTCTCCACAGTTCTGTAATCCCCCTGGGCTGCAGGCCATCTATTAACATGATAGCAGCCTGTTTAGGTGAAGGCGCGTGCGAAATAACGCCTCCGGCGCCGATCAGAGTATGAAAATCCTGCAGTTTGAACTCCGCCTTGGAATTCAGCTTTTCACGGAAAAACTGCTCATGGAAAGGATCAAGGTCATCATTCTTGATTCGCACAAAGTGACCGATTTGGGAAATGGAAAAATTCATGTTCAGATGCTGCTGCAGGGAGAGTTGTAAGCCTATGCGTGCCAGAGCTTGTTCTATATGCAGGGTAACATCATTTTGAGGAATATGGGTGGGATTCAGCATCTTATTGCCCATGTAGTCTCTCAGGTCTGTTTCTGACAGATTTTTATGCAGCCACTGATTGAGCTGGGGCATATCCGCTTTGGCAAAGATGTTGCATATATTATAACTCATTCCGTAATTTGCGCTTACCGTCCTGTAAAACTTGCCGAAAATATTGGAATAGACATCTGTCGTGGCACCGCCGATATCCACAGCCAGGATATTTTTATTTTCCGATTCTGCTATTAGTTTAAGGGCTTCCATCACACCCAGAGGTGTTGGTATCACAGGGTCGGAAACCTGACTGCTCACCGCTTTGTAACCGGGTGCCTGCTGCATGACCTTGTTCAGAAAGAGCTCATGCACCAGTTCAGTGACATGTTCAGTTTTTTCTTCAAATTCTGCAGACCGGATATTCTGCAGGATATGAACTTCAAAACCTTCCTGCAGAATGCTTTGGATCGCCTGCGCAGCATCGGAGTTACCGGCAAAAATTAAAGGTATTTTGGATTTCAGACTGTACTTGGGCTTGATCTCGCAATAGGAAAGCACTTCCGCCTGGCGCAGCACGGAAGCGTAGGCGCCGCCTTCATAGCCCCCGCTCATCAGAATGATGTCCGGCTGCTTTTCCTCGATGTCATGCATCTGCTGGATCACGCTTCTGCCGTCATCTATGGCGATCACGTCAAGCAGAACGCCGCCCACTCCAAAAGCTGCCCTGCCGGCGCTGGCGGCAGACATTTCCTTGACCAGGCCGATCACCAGGATCTGCAGGCCTCCACCCGCGCTGGAGGTGGAAAGCCATTTCAGCTCAGGATTGACCCGCTGCTGCTGGGTCTGCGGCTCGATGGCCATTAGCTTGATCTCAGTTTGTGACTGCAAAGTCTTCACTGCATTGAGGACGCCGATCATCACGTCCTCATCCGGTTTTTCCACCGTGGTGGGCGCGTTGGCCAGGCCTTTCAGTTCCCATTTTCCATCTGCATTGGTCAGCAGGATCGCTTTCGTGGTCGTACTGCCGATGTCCGTGATCAGAATGCTGTTGTTCATCATATCCTCCGGCTCTGCTGCGAGCCGTTTATTTCCCTGCCCTTTGTGACATCCCTGTGTTTACGTTTTGCGGCTTTGGTTATCTGTCAATTAATTACTTCACTCCCAGTAGCCGCATCAGCAGAAACACGATCAGGCCGAAAGTGGCGCCCAGATATATCATCCTGATGTATTTGCGTTCCTTATCAGGTTTTGCCTGGTGCAGTTTCAGCAGAGAAAAGATAATAAAGAAGTCCATGACTGCCATCGGAATCAGGTAGATCAGAGTAAACCATTTCAGGATAAAAGGAATGGCGGTTAAGAGCACAACCAGAGTGAAAATTCCTGTGCTGACCATACGGGCAAAGCTTTTGCCATGTTTGATCGCCAGGGAATTGGAGTTGATCAGTTTATCGCCTTCCATATCCATCGCATCGGCGGCTATCTCTTCGCCCAGATCGACCAATGCGGCTATCAGGGCAAAGAACAGCACCGTTTTATCAAAGGGTTTGCCGACTGATGCACCGCCATACACAAAGGTCATCCCCACCGAAAAACTCACCATCAGATTGCCAAGCAAGCCGTGTTTCTTGAACCAGCGGTTGTAAAGAAAGCCGATTGCCGCCAGGCCCATTGCCAGGAACAGGATGCCTGGGCTGACGGCATAGCTCATCACGAAACCGCATAACATCAGCACCAGCGCAAAGCTGAGAGCTTCTGCGGGTGTAACTTGCCCGGAAGGCAAAGGGCGGTCCGGCGCGTTGATCTTATCTGTTTCCAGGTCAATGATGTCATTCAGGATCAGGATGGAGGCAGAGACGAAAAGTATGGAAAAGAATCCCAGGGCTGTGGTTGAAAGCGGTGCAAACCCTGAACCCGCCAGCACCTGGCCCAGGACAACGCATACTCCTGCCGAAAGCGGAAGTTCGAGCCGCATTAGCTTGATCAGGCCGGCAGACTTTTTTGTAAAATGAATAATAACCTCTTATCAGATATTAGTTTGCTAGATATTATTTGAATGTATCTTTTTCGTGTATTTCGTGTGTTTCGTGGTTAAACATCTTTTTCCATTTCCTGCACGATTTTCATGGTTTCGACAGAGACTGTGGTCACGCGCCTCAGCAGGTCTATCACTTTGTCTTTGTAATCGGCGATGCGGCTGGTGTTAAAGAGCTTGGTGATGGTTAGGTCTATCGTTATCTTGTTCATGCTGTTGTCTTTTAAACTACTTCTATGTCTACGGCTATTAGTCCTTTTTCATTACTTTGTATTTCAAATTCAAAGATTGTATCTCTATCAGGTAATATACTGGTATTAAAATCCGGCGGCAGTTCATTTTCGTGGAAGAATATGCTTATATAAGGAGATTCGGGATCTCTCACATCCCGGTTCCAGATATTACCGGCTCTGTCACATAAAACCATTAGGAAACCATATCCTCCCGGATAATTGAAACAGCATCCTCTTGCTATTGAACCAATGCTGCCCCATTCTATCTGGTTGTCATATCCTTTATGTTTTACTGCTCCCAGCAAATCCGGCACCAGGTAACCGTTTATATAACTATCAGCCTCTTTCTTCAAATCCATTGAGACATTCTTGAAACCAAGGCATTCCACTCTGCATCCTTTGTTTTGAACTGCTCTGACTACATTTATAAAATCACCGTCTCCCGTAACCAACAGGACATAATCAAGATTGTCTGACTGCAGAAGCACATCAACTGCCAAATCCATGTCGGCATTGGCTTTACTGATAGTAGCGCCTGTTTCTCTGTCTGTATAATGCTTAACTTGTTTTATATTGACTTTATAACCAATGTCCCTCAAGGCATTCATGAAGCTCTTATAACCGTTTCGATAACTTACATCATTGTCAGCTCTGGTCTGGTCATATGAGCAATATGCATTTAACCTGGTTGCAACTCCACCCTGGCGGCAGGCAAATTGCCGTAAAACATCATAACGCATCCCAAAACCACCGTTCATGTTTATATTGGAAACATCAACATAAATGCCTACTTTTTGAGTTTTATCAGGCATAACTTATCCTCCTTGCTGCTCTGACAATTTTGTAGCAGTACATAATAGTAACTCTTTAACTGACCCCATTTCCATCAGGGCTTGCATTGCTGACATTCAGTCCTGTACCAGCTCAGTCTGGCTCCGCAAACCGGACAGGTCCACAGCTTTTTCTGCTGTTGCATCCAGGCTGCTTTTCCCTGTTCCCGGATTTCTTCCAGGTTGCTGATAATACTGGTAGTGTGGGGTTTTGTCTGCTTGATCTTTTCGATTATCGCCTTCATTTCATTTATTATCCGGCAAGGGTACTGATCACAATCAGCGCATGAATCAACCTGTTTATCCCTGGCGCAGGGACGGATCGGGCATTGCAGGCAGCCTTCGAATACTGTGCCGCTTTTACAGCCCAGGCATCTGATTTCCTTTTCCGGCATTGTGCTGGTCAGCTCGGTTGGCAGCTCGCTCCACTCTGCTTTTCGATTTTCTGATTCAGCCTTGAGATACGCCACCAAGATCTCACAAGCTCCGCAGTAAAGTCCGCAATAGGAATCTTCGGTTACTTCTGAGCTATTGTTCCTGACTGCATCCATTACCTTCCTCCCCGCTAATGGCAAGAATGGCGTCAAAACTCATTTACCGCCTCATTCTATGAATAATACAATGTTTTTTCAAATCAAGTTTTTTAGTCAAGATAATAAGCACATACCATTTTGACCTTTCCTTTTTCACTTTCTCCACCCCCTTTTTCCAAAGTAGATCAAATGTGAGTCAAAAGTATGTTTAAAGTATATCAAATGTACTTTGGAATACATTTACTATACATTTGATATACATTTGATATGCTTTTGATATACTTTTGGTATTAGGGAGAATGCGTCCTAGAATTGATGATGTTTCCTGATTTTAGTTGACAGCGAGATAGGGAAACAATATGCAAAAAGAAGCAAAGAAAGCAGTTGAGCATTGCCAGAGGACGGATAACTGGTTTATGAGATGTGGTTTTTCTGAGTTTACATAAAAAAGAGCCCCGTCAGATCGGAATCCGGCAGGGCATTTGTTGGTAAAAACCTTATTAACAGCTTGACACCAATCAATACAAAGTTAATTAAGGTTACAAAGACAAATTATCGAAAACCTTTATGGAGGTCAAGCAAAAAATGAAGCCTTCCGAAAAAAAACACTACCGCCTCGGCATCGACATGGGCTCAACCTCGATCGGTTGGTGCATGCTGGAACTCGACAAACAGAACAATCCCTGCGGCATAATCAACATGGGAGTCCGCATTTTCCCTGACGGCAGGGATGACAAAAGCAAAGAGCCATTGAGCGTTTCCAGGCGCACCTACCGCGGGATGAGGCGCAATCTGGACCGCTATCTTGACCGCAGGAACAGGATACTGGAGTTTTTTGACCGCAACGGATTTCTGCCACAGCAAAATCCGGAGCGCAGGCAAGTGTTTCTAAAGGACCCGGTAGAACTTAGGAAAGACGCTCTGGATAGACAAATTACGCTGTCAGACATGGCCCGTGCTGTCATCCACCTTGCCAAACGCAGGGGATTTAAAAGCAACCGCAAGACTGACAAGGAATCCCAGACCGCCTATTCAGAAGCTATCAAGAATTTAGAAACTCTCCTGAAAGAAAACGCGCGCACCCTGGGTGAATATCTTTGGATGCGCAATAGTGATTTACCCAAGGATAAGCATAATACAAAGAAACCCATTAAGTTCCGTTATGAAAAGGGATTGCCAGAAGAAGAGCGGATTTTCCCCACCCGTGCCATGGTGGAAGCTGAATTTGACCTGATCTGGGACACCCAGGCAAAATATAACCCGATACTGTCACCGGACCTGAAAGCCGAACTTAAAGACATTCTCTTTTATCAGAGGCCGCTGAGACCACAGGAAGTTGGTAAATGCACGCTTGAACCGGAAGAAAAACGCTGTCTGAAGGCATTTCCCCAATTCCAGGAAGCACGGCTCAGACAGGATATCAACCATCTGAAACTGGTCAACTCTTGGGATAACAGTGTGCGAGACCTTGCGGCAGAGGAAAGGGAAACCCTCTTCACAATGCTTAACCACAAGGAAAAAGTCACTTTCAAGGCCATGCGCAAAGAACTTCTGGGGAAAGGTGTCTTCGAAGAATACCGCTTTAACTTTGAAACAGATACCAAGGACAAGCTGCAGGGTAATCTGACCAATTATGCATTTGCCAGAGAAAAGGAACTTGCGCCCTGGTGGCAAAGCCTTAACCTTGAGACTCAGCAGAAAGTAATTTCAATCATATTGGATGAATCTCTCAGCGATGAATCAGCGCAGATGCTTCTGATCGACCTGGGACTGAAGCCAGAACTTGCAGTAAAAGCGCTGAATTCTCATTTGCCAAACGGATACGGCAACCTGAGTCTGATAGCGCTGAACAATATTTTACCTTATCTCAGGCAGGGATTCATTTATTCCACGGCATGCGAAAAAGCCGGATACAGCCATAGCGGAAAATATAATGGAGAGCTGTTTGACAAAGGCGATCTGCCATATTATGGAGAACTGCTTAAAACAGCCACATTACCTTTGGGCAGAAAAGCGATGTCTTATGATGGGGATGCCGACCAGCACGGCAAGATCAACAATCCCACCGTCCACATTGCCCTGAATCAACTTAGAAAGATAATAAACACACTCTCAGATAGATACGGGGCTCCGGCAGAGATCAATATGGAACTGGCCAGGGAAGTCAAACTCGGCAGAAAGCAGAATGATGAAATAAACAAGATCATCAGAAAGAACACACAGGAAAACGAACGTATTGCTGAAGAACTGGCAAAACTCGGAATTGACAACAACTCAGAAAACAGGCTAAAGATGAAATTATGGGAAGAACTGTCAGAAGATCCCGTCAGCAAATGCTGCGTTTATTGCGGAAAACAGATATCACAAGCAGGCCTGTTCGGTCCTGATATCCATATTGAGCACATTCTGCCCAAATCCAGAACATATGATGACAATGTCAGCAATAAAACCGTTGCACACCTATCCTGCAACAGTGAAAAAGGTGAGCGCAGCCCCTATGAAGCGTTTGGTGGAAAAACAGGCAAATATGACTGGCAGTCGATCTGCGAAAGGGCAAACAAACTTCCTGCCAATAAACGCTGGCGCTTTCAGAAAGATGCCATGGAGCAATTCGCCAACGAAGATGAACTGCTGGGCAGAATGCTGAATGACACGCGCTACATGAGCAGGGTTGCATCAGAATACATGCAGTATGTGACTGGCAAACTTGCCATTCCGGTCAACGGAAAGCTGACCGAGGTCTTAAGACGCAAGTGGGGATTAAATCAGCTTTTGGGTGAAAGCGATATCAAGGAAAGGGCCGACCACCGCCACCATGCCATTGACGCTTTTGTCATAGCCATGACGGACAGGGTAATGGTCAAACGCTATGCCGATTCAGTGAAAAGAAGCAAAGACCGATTTCTGGAAAAACTGCCACCCCCCTATGCAAGTTTCAGCCATGATGCAATGCAGGAAATGATCAACAACATCAAAGTGTCTTTCAAGCCTGATCAGCCCAATCCATCCACACTCAGAGGCAGAAACCAGACGGCAGGAGGCCTGGTCAAGGAAACCGCTTATTCATACATTGGCCCTGATCCTGACAACCCAAAATATGGTATCTATTGCGTCAGACAGGATGTGACAAGTCTCACCCCAAAAGACATTGCGGATATCAAGGATGACACCGGTTTTGTGAAGAAACGGTTGTCTGCTTTGTGGAAAAGCTGCGGAGATGACGAAAAGGAATTCAAGGCAAAACTGCCTGCTTGGGCTGCACAGCATAACATAAAAAAGGTCAAGCTGATGCTGAAGGCCAATCCCGATACCATGATCCCGGTCAGGTACAAGAACGGCAGGATCTATAAATACTACGCCAGTGATGAAAACCTGTTTGCCGATATCTATGACAAAGCCAAACCGGGAAAAGAAGAACCCGTCTGGGATATGGAGATCGTCAGCAGCTACAAGGCCCACCTGCCTGAATTCAAACCGGAATGGAAACAGAAATACCCCTGGGCAAAACTGGTCATGCGGCTTTACAAGAATGATATGGTCGCCTTTACCAATGCAGAAGGTAAACGAGAACTCAGGCGAGTCAGAAAAATGACCTATGGCATTATATACCTCAGGGAACTCAATGTTGCCAAAAAGCCAAAAGGGAAAGAAGATATTGGCGAAGCATTTACAGTAAATCAGTTAAAAGTTAAAAATTCTTGCAAAGCAGGAGTTGACGAGATCGGCAGATTTCATGACCCTGCGCGGATTAAAGATGCAGGTGATAGAGCTAAATAAGGCAGGCATTTACATATCCGTCAAAGGAGGATTTCTTTTGGTCAAAGACGGTGAGCAGACCGACAAAATCGACCTGGACAACATTGACTGCATGATCATCAACTCCTATGGAGCGAGTTTCAGCAATAATGCCCTGATCAGACTTTGCGAGCTAAACATACCACTGCTTGTCTGTGGTAATAATGCCAATCCCATCGGTATCCTGCAGTCCAACACAGAAAATGTGTATAGAAAGACTCATCTGACCGCTCAATTAAATGCCTCCCTGCCTCTGCAAAAAAACCTCTGGCAGAGCATCATCAAAGCCAAGGTGCATAATCAGGCCGCTTTGCTGAAATCCCTCGGTCAAAAATCTGATGACATCGCTCTACTGGAAAAGAAAGTGACCTCTGGAGACACAGGCAATGTGGAAGCCATTGCAGCCCGCTTCTACTGGCAAAGGCTGTTCGGCAAGGCATTCAAGCGTGATTTTGAACAGCCCGGGATCAATGCCTTTCTGAATTACTGCTATGCCATTCTGAGAGCATCGTTCTGCCGCCACATTGCTGCAGCGGGGCTTTTACCAGAAGCGGGCATTCATCACCGCAACCAGATGAATCCCTTCTGCCTGGCGGATGACCTGATGGAACCCTACAGGCCATTTGCCGATGCTTTGGTAAAAAGCATAGCCCTGATTGACAAGATTGAACTGAACCCGGAATTCAAAAGACAGCTTATATCAGTTCTGGACACTTCCGTTGCCATGGGAGAGAATAATTATCACCTGCAGTTTGCCATCCAGAAGACGGTCCAGACGCTGGTCAATAGCTATCTGCAGAAGAAATGCCTGCTGGAGTATCCAGTGCTGGCATAGTTGATGTAA
>Ga0209609_10002634_pt1 | contig 10235 bp, 9 predicted proteins | sample LakKivw325mmetaG_FD_184136 | JGI IMG/M metagenome (GOLD analysis project Ga0209609, IMG submission 184136) | Anoxic lake water microbial communities from Lake Kivu, Rwanda to study Microbial Dark Matter (Phase II) - Lake Kivu water 325m metaG... | ecosystem: Environmental > Aquatic > Freshwater...
GCCGTGCTTGTTGCGAAATGGGTCGGCCGCGGACTCACCCAGGCAGTGCTTGAGGCGATACGGTTCGGGGTCTTCAACGTCTCGGCGCCGACGCCGTGATGGGGAGAGGGGTCCAGGGGTCGCGTTCACCCCGAACCCCGCACCTTAGGGGCTCCGCCCCTCAAGGCGGTGTACGCTGCTTCGCAGCACGTGCACCTGTCACCCCTCAGGGTGAACGCGGGTTCGAGTGAGGACCCCGGACCGCGAACCGAAGCGAACCAGAAGCCCGCAGGCCAAGCTGTCTGGCCTGCGGGCTTGTTGTCGGCCTGCGCGGCCGGGCCTTGACACCGGTAGGTTCGGGCCGGTAGACTTGTTCTTCGTTTTGGGTGATTCAGCCGAGAGAGAACACCACCCAACAGGGCCCGGTCATCCGGGCCCGATTGTTTTCTGCGGCCTCGGGCTGGGGACTAGCGACCAGGGACTGGCGACTGAGGACCGCGAACGATGAACTATGAACTATGAACTCTGAACTATGGACACGGGCAAAGGGACAAAGTCATTTCGTCCTTTTCTTCGGCCCGGCCGCTATCTCCTTGGCCGTCGGACTTTGGCGCCGACCTTCTGCTTCTTCGGCCTCTTGCCGAGGACCTTCTCGCCCGCCTTGGTCCATGCCGGGTCAACGATGCAGAGGAACTTCATCGTCTGCCACCCGGTGTTCTCAAGCCACTGCAGCGCGCCGGCCGGGACATAGGCCAGGTCCCCGGTCCGAAGCACGGAGGACTTGGCGCCCACATGCACGCGGCACCGGCCGCGCAGGATGTAGTACACTTCGGCCTGCTTGAGTTTGTGCGGCAGCGAGCTCCGGCTGAGCCCGAGCTGTCCGAACGCGAATGAGAAGCGGACGTCGGCCCGGTCATGGGCCGGATGCAACAGCTCTTTGAGCCGCGTGCTGTCGCCCGCGGTGAACATCCTGATTGCGGCTGAGCGTTTCACTAGCATGACGCCTCCCTTTCTATCCGAGCCTGCCGACCGCCTTTTCGACCGCGGCCAGCAGTTCGCCGGACTTGACCGCCGCGGTCAGGTTGTTGATGTCTTCCTGCACCGGCCGGTCCTCGACCATCTTTTCCACGTATTTGCGCACGAAGTCGTAGGCGACCCGGGTGCCTTTGCCCGGCGCGTGCGGCTTTCTGAACTCGACCGCCTGCGCGCCCGCCATCAGTTCGATGGCGATGACGTACCAGGCGTTTTTCTGAATCTGCGCGGTCTTGAGCGCCGAGGTGAAGGCCATCGAGACGAAGTCTTCCTGGTCCGCCGCGGCTGGTATTGAGCCGATGGACGCGGGCATCGAGAGAATCCGGTCTTCGCAGACCAACATGCCCTGGGTGTACTGGGTGAGCATCAGGCCTGAGAACATGCCCGCGCCTTTGGTCAGGAAGGCGGGCAGGCCGCAGGACAAGTTGCGGTTCAGCAGCCGGTTGGTCCTTCTCTCGGACAGCACCGCAATCATCGTGACGCAGGTGCCGATGAGGTCCAAGGGCAGTCCGAGCGGCGTGCCCTGGAAGTTCGCACCGGTCAGGTAGGCCTTCTCGTCCGGGAAGAAGAGCGGGTTGTCGCCCACGCCGTTGAGCTCGGTCTCGAACATCTGCCGCGCCCACTTCAGTGCGTCCTTCGCGCTGCCCACGACCTGCGGGGTCGAGCGCAGCGAGTACGCATCCTGGACCTTCTTGCCCGGCTGCGCAAGCATGACCGACCCTTCGGTCAGCCGGCGGACGTTCTCCGCGCAGGTCACCGCGCCGGCGTACCCGCGCACCTTGTGAATCCGCTCGTCATACGCGGCCATGTTGGCGTTGACCACCTCAAGGGTCAGCGCCGCGGCAATCTCCGACACCTTGAAGTAATGGTCCGCGTCCAGCAGTTGCATCGCACCCCAGCCTGCGGTCATGTTCGAGCCGTTGATTGACGCGAGGCCGTCGCGTGCCTCGAACTGAATCGGCGCAATGCCTGCGGCCTTCATCGCATCCGCCCCGCTCATCCGCTTGCCCTGGTAATACGCCTCGCCCTCGCCCAGGAGCACGAGCGCCAGTTGGCTCATCGGCGACAAGTCGCCGCACGCCCCGACCGAGCCTTTGTCGTACACCACCGGCGTGACGCCCTTGTTGAGCATGTCCACCATGCACTCGACGACCGCCAGCCGGATGCCGGAATGGCCGATGGACAGCACGTTGATGCGCGAGCACAAAGCGGCCCGCACGACTTCTTCGGGTAACGGCACGCCGCAGCCGGCCGAGTGCGAATAGACGATGTAGCGCTGGAACTGCTCGGTCTGCTCCGGGCTCAGGATGGTCTCGGACAGTTCGCCGATGCCGGTGGTGATGCCGTACATCACGGCCCGGGCTTTGACCTTCTCCTCGATGAACGCGCGGCAAAGGTTTATCCGTTCCTTGGCCGCGGGTGCGAGCTCGACCTTATCTCGGTGGCGCGCTACCTGGGTTATCTTCTCGATGCTGAGGCTGTTGCCGTCCAGTATTACTGGCATGTCTTTTCCTCCAGAAACGATGTTGGCGCGGCCGTCGTCCGCCGTTCCCCTCCTGTCCGGTGCGTTCGGGCCGGGCTTCCGGCTTCGGCGCCGGCTCGCGCAGCCGCGCGGCCAGAGGACCTGCCGTCTTCGACTCGCGCATCTTCTGCGCGTGGCTGCCCGGCCAGTAGACCTTCTTGCACTTGGGACAGCGCGTGAACTCCGAGTGAATCTGGTAAATGAAGAACGGGATGGAAGGACGCGCCTGGTCTCTTGTTATCTTCTCCACTACGACGTTGCACTCAAGGCAACGGTTCAGTTGGTCACGAGGCTTCTCCGGCTGCTCGGCCTTCTCGGCCTTGACTGCGGGCCCGGGCTCAAGCCCGAACTTCTCGCACACCCGCGCCAGTTGTTCGGCCGGGTCGTTGCTCTCGATAAAGAAAACGGCCTCCAGCTCGCGCAGGCGGCCGCTGCGGGTGAGAAACATCCGGCCGTGGTGTCGGGCGGTCTGATACGCCCGCATCCCGCCCACGCCCCGGCGGTATTCGACGTCAATGCCCCGCATCCGTAGCTCCCGTGCGAGCCGGCCGAGCATGATGTCGCAGAAGAGCCGCCGGGACTGCTCTTCAGGAGCGGCCGCGGCCGGCGGTTGGGCTAGAGGACTTGCCGGCGGCGGTTCGGCCGGCGGCGGGGCCGGTTGTTCGGGCCGGTTCTCGGGCTGGTTTTCGGTCATGGGCCAAGAATCTAGCGACAATCCGGCGCGAATCAAGGCCGGCAGGCATCCCAGAGAGCAGGAATACGAGGGTGACCCCTTCTGGTTTCTGATATCTGCTCTCTGATTTCTGGTCTGTCTGGTCCGCTGTTGACAAACGCGTCACCCGCGCTAACTTGAGTTGCAGATTACGACCAAGCCGAAGAGACTCGCCAAGTGCCGGGCAGGCACAAGTCGGTAGAAAAGAGAAAAAAAGGGGGGGGTAACGCCCCCAAAGAGGAGGTCGCATGTTCGGTCTGAAACTCCGTATCATCGTCGGAGCGGTTCTGCTCCCTGCGGCGCTGATGGCGGGCCAATGGTATGCGCGTCAGGACATCCCGGACAAGTGCCACCGTGGCAGCGCCATGGCCTATGGCAGATACTCGGGCACGTCCTATGCGTGGCTCATGCATGGCGCTGTAGGAAATGCGTACGATTTGCGGCGGCACAACATCACCAGCGGCGCATGGGAACCACTGGCACAGATGCCGCAGTCACCAACCAAAGTAGGGTGGGGCGGTTCACTCGCGTGGGTGGTGGATCCGTACGCGTATCCTGAAACCGGCTGGCTCTTCGCGCTCAAGGGCAACTACACGCGCGAGTTCTGGAGATACTCCCCAAATACAAACGCCTGGACCCAGATGGAGCCACTGCCTGTGGGCGTTCAGGTCTATGATGGCGGAGCGCTCTGTTTCGGCGGATTTCACATGGATGGCGGGCTCAACTACGCCTACATCTACGCCTTGATCGGCAACGGCAGCCCCCGTTTCTTCCGCTACAAGTTCCCGGTGTCGCCAACCCGCGCGCCGACGCTGGGCACATGGACTGAGTTGCCGCCTTTCTACATGAGCCTGGGTGTCCGCGGAGGCGGGGCGCTCGCGTGGTGCCCAATGACGGGAATGGGCTACGCAAAGGGCCTTGTGTTTGCGCAGTATGGCGACAATTCGCAAGGTCTCTATAAGTACAATCCGGCAATCGCGCCACCGGGCGGCTGGTCGTTCGTCTGCCTCGTGGACTACGCGATCGGCGGCGGCGGAGCGATGACAACCGAACAGGGAGGAGACTCAGTCTGGGTATTCCCTGGCCGGAGCCAAAGGCAGTGGTGGGTGTACGATGCGCGCACCGGGATCTTCCGCTATTTCACCAGTGACGTCGAGAAGACCTGGTGGGCAGACCAGCGCGATGGTGCGGCGATATGCCATGACGGCTCCTACCTCTACGGGGAGCTCGGGTACAATGCCGCCGCGACAACTACCTTCAAGCGCTTCTCTCTCAGCGGTGCCGGGGAACAGGGCGGTGGTGGCCAGGGCGGCGGGTTCGACCAAGCGCCTGCCGTCACCGTCTCGTGTGGCGCGAATGAACACAGATTCCGTTTTGGAGCACCGTTCAGCGGCTCCGTGACCATGGTTGTTTACGATGCCACGGGTCGCCTGGAAACCCAAGTCACTGGCGATGCTTCGTCTGGGTTGACCTGGGGCCACAACGGCGCGGCGCCCGGTGTGTACTTCTACTCGGTAGAGACCGCCTCGGCACGGGCAACCGGCAAGGTCCTGGTCGCGAGGTAAACAATGCCTGCCCGGCACCTGCCTTGCGACCACGGCGCGCGTTTTGACGTATCCCGCGCCCGTAGAGGCGGTGCTCGCGCGACGGCAGGGCTCTCCGCTGTCTTGATGCTGGTGCTCTTTGGAGCACTTCATCCACAGCGGTCAATGGCGGTTGTCACATTCGAGCGTACATGGAAGTGGCGACCGGTCGGCGCGGCCATCGCCTGGACAGTCGAGCAGGTCCGCGATAGGGGCTATATCGTGGCCGGCTTTGCGCAGACCGGGGATAGTACTGCCGACACGCTCAACGTGGTCCTAGTGCGTACGGATTCGCTCGGCGACACCCTATGGACCGCCTTCTCTCCGGGCAAGCAAAAGGGCTTTGGCTGCCAGACGCAAGACGGCGGATTCGTCGTTGTCGGCGACACGTTCGACAACAATCTGGGCTACGGCGTATCAGCGATGAAAGTGGACTCGGCCGGCAGCATGAAGTGGACCAGGCTGCATTTCTCTACGCCGTACAACATGCCGGGTGCGGTCGTCGCGACCGAAGACGGCGGCGTGGCGGTTACCGGGTGCTTTGTCTCCGGGCGATGGGAGCGCTGCGGACTGCTGAAACTGGACTCATTGGGAAATCAGTCCTGGTTGAAGACCTACGAGCTTGCAGAAGACGAAGTCGGCGGCGGCTACTCAGTGCAGCAGACCGATGACGGTGGGTTCATAATCAGTGGCACGACCGGAGACCCGAACGGCGATACGACATACCTACTGATGGTCCGGACCGACTCAAGCGGAGAAGCGCGGTGGTTACGGATGTACCGTGAGTTCGGTGGTTGCTGGTTCTTCGATGGTTATGGCGTGCGGCAGACGGCCGACCTTGGGTACATCGTCACTGGCGCGACCTACGACTCAGTGCCTGAGCACACGGGAAGTCTGTTGATGAAAACCGACTCCGCCGGGAGCATTGTCTGGCTCCGTGAACATCGGCGAGAACCGCCCGTGACCGGCCGGTGCGTCCGGCAGACCCAGGACCTGGGATATGTGGTTGTCGGAGTAGAAGACCTTGAAATGAACGCCTGTCTCGTCAAGACCGATTCGGTGGGCGACACGCTCTGGTCCCGCACCTTCCGCCCACCATTCGCATCACATGCGACCTGCTACTGGGTTGAACAAACTGCCGATGGCGGGTATGTGCTCGTGGGCTGCGTCCAGGTTCAGGGTGTAACGACTATGTACGCGGTCAAGACCGATTCTCTGGGCATGGTCGCGTCCGGCCTTGCAGAGCATAGTCGTCGTGGTTTGCCCCAACGGGCGCTCCGCGCCCGTCCGAATCCCTGCGCCGGCCAGACTACACTCGAGTTGCCTGATCCTGCTGGCGGGCGATGGCATGTGGACGTGAGAGACGCCGTCGGCAGAGTGGTTCGCAGCCTTGGCACGGGTCACGTTCTAGTGTGGGACGGTCTTGATGACGCTGGCCTGTCAGTGCCGGCCGGAGTCTACTTCGTACACGCGGCTGATCCTGAAGAAACGCACTACGCAAGAATCGTCCTTTACCGATAAGGTCGGAACCGGGGCCGGAGTTCGAGTAGCGCAGCAATCCTGCTTTCGTAACTAAGCTTCTGGCAACGTCGGGTTCGGTTCACGTCCGTTCGCAACTGCACATCCGGTCTCTTGCCGGAGGCGCCGACCACGAATAGTCGAGCAGGACATCTGGCCTGGACGGCTTCTACGCCGGCTTTCCGGCCCGGTGCTTGATTTCGCTCAGTTCGCCGCTAGATTCTCTCGAAGCTAACCGTGAGGAGGAACCATGGACCGCCGGATTGTTCTCGTCGGCATTCTGCTCCTTTGCATTCTGGCCGCCGGCTGCGCGCCGGGCAACGAACGCTGGGCCTCGGTTGACAACCGCGCCAATTTCTGGGCCGGGCTCTGGCACGGCCTGATTATCATCGTCACCTTCGTCGTCAGCCTGTTCACGAAAGACGTCGGGATTTACGAGGCCAACAACATCGGCTGGGGGTACAACATCGGGTTCATCCTCGGTTGCATGATTTCTCTGGGCGGCGGCATCCGCGGAGCGACCCATCCCAAGCGCCGCGTGAAGGTGGTCCATTCCGGCGCGGACTGGGACCGGCTGGGCGCGAAAATCGCCTCGGGCGTGCGCGAAGGCGTCCGGTCGGGCATGGCCGGCCGCGGCCTGTCCGAGTCCGAGTGGGACGAACTGGGCCGGCGCATCGAAGAGCGCATCAAGGAAGAACTCCGCGAGCGCAAGGAAGACTAGCCATGCGCCGCTTGCTGCTCCCTGCTCTCTGCTCCTTGCTCACTTTCTCTTACGCCGCCCGGCTCGAATCCGGCCCGAGCTTCACGCTTGAGCAGGCGGAGGTCCAAGCCGGGGATTTGTACTACGGCGGCAACGCGCTGCGCATTGACGGCAAGGTCGAAGGCTCGGTTCTGGCCGGGGCCCAGACCATCGCGGTCCCGGGCGCGGTGACGCGCAACCTGTTCGCCGGCGCGCAGACGATTGACCTCTCCGGCTCGGTCGGCGGCGACGTTCTGGCCGGCGCGATGAACCTCGCCGTCACCGGCCCGGTCGCGGGCGCGATCCGCGCCGGCGCGGCGACCATCACCGTTGACTCAAAGGTCGGCGCGGACCTGTTGGCCGGAAGCCGGGAACTCGTCATCGGCAAGAACGCCGAGATTTCGGGCGACGTGCTGTTCGGCGGCCGGACTTTGAACGTCATCGGCACGGTGCACGGCGACGTCCGGATGGCCGGCGGCAGCGTGACCGTGTCGGGTGTGATTGACGGCGACCTCATCTGTACGGTCGAGGACCGGATAACCCTGACCCAGGACGCGCGGGTGTTCGGCAACCTGGTCTACCGCGCCGAGCACGAAATGGACGTGGGCAACAAAGACGCGGTGTTCGGCGAGGTGCGGTTCATCCGCCAGGTCGAACCCAAGGAAATCGGCGAACTGGGCAAAGTCCGGCCCAGGCCCGGGCTCATCGCCAGCCTGCTTTTGCCTTTCGCCGTGTTCTCGGTGCTGGCCGCGCTCGCGGTCGGGTTCCTGCTTATCGCCATCTGGAAGCAGGCGCTTCAAAGGACGCTTGATGAGTGTCTTCTGCACTTCGGCCGCACGGTCGGGTTCGGGGCCATCGGCCTGTTCGCGACCCCGGTCGCGCTCATCGTCTCACTGGCGCTCATCGTCACAATTCCCCTGGGCCTGTTGGGCGGGCTCGCGTATCTTTCCTTCCTGTACCTTGCCAAGATATTCGCCGGCATGTTCGCGGGCCGCTGGCTTTTCCGGCTCTTCGGCGGCTCGACCGCGTCCATCTGGCTCACCGCGCCGGTCGGCATAATCCTCGTGTACGCGCTGTGCGCGATACCGTTCGCCGGCTGGCTCATCTGGCTGTTCGCGGCCTTTGTCGGGTTCGGAATCATCGTCGAGCTGCTCGCAAGCTCGCGCAAAGTCTAGTATGTCTGCACCAATAAGGAGGAACGATGGTTAAAAGGTTCGCCCTGACCGTATTGCTCGCAGCCGTAGTGCTCGCGCCCCAGGCTCTTGCCGGCGCGGCCGATGCCGGCTCGGGCTTCTTGTCCGGCCAGCTCGGATTCAACTACTACCTGAAGAGCGGCAGCCCGGAGGATTCGCCGTCCGAAGGCCTGTACGTCAACTTCTCGCCCCGCGCCCTCTACTTCCCGGTGAAGAGCATCGGCGTGGGCCTGGACGCCGGCATCAGCTCGAGCTCGAGCACCAGCCCGACCGAATACAAGTCAACGACGCTCGCCATCGGCCCGCGCGTGGCCTACTACCTCAAGATGAACCGCAGCCGGTACCCGCACAGTTGCTGCCTCACCCCGTGGTTCGGCATGGGTACGTACTGGATGCCGTTCGCCGGCGCGTCGTTGTTCTACCTCTCGGACTGCTACCAGTACGGCTCGATGGAGAAAACAACGTCGAGCGGCTACCGGGGCCGGGTCGGGGTCGGGGCTGCGCCGATGATCGGCGACCGGGGCACGATGTTCTTCGAACTCGGTTTCCAGACACAGAGCCTGAAGTCGGGTTCGGGCCCGGCCCAGGCGTCGAACCAGATCTACCTAGAAGGCGGCTTCGGCGCGTTCCTGTTCAAGGAGAAAAGGTAAGTTCGTTCCCGGTCGTTGGCTAGTGGTTAGCGAGGTCCGCTATGTGTGAATTCTGCGCCGAGCATTCCGAAGGCAAGAAGTGGTACCTGGACATGAAGAACTACTCGCGCGAGCTCTTGGTCGCCCGCATGACCGGCCGCGAGCGCGAGCTGGCCGGGGTTGACACTCGGCTCGAATGGCTGAAGCGGTTCGTGACGAGTTTCGTGGTCCCGGCCGCCGGCGCGGCGGCGCGCGACGTCGAGTGGGGCCCGGACGAACACGGTGACCCGGAAGTGGTGCTCGAACAGTGGAAGACGGTCCACTTCGGCCAGGTCGTACCGCTCAAAGACGTCCCGGAGATTCTTTCGCTCGCCCGCTCGGTCACGCGCATGCCGTGCGGTTGCCGGTTCCGGCTGACCGGTAAGACCGACCAGCGCTACTGCTTCGGGTTCGGCGTGGTGAAGGGCGGCTCAGTCGAGGGGTTCGATGTGTCGTCGTCGTTTGAGACCATGAGACCGGAAGCGGCGTTCGCCATCATCAGGAAGTTCGACGAGGAAGGCCTGATGCACTCGGTCTGGACCGGCATGACGCCGTACGTCATCGGGCTGTGCAACTGCGACCACGACTGCGCCGCGTACCGGGGCTATATTGAGGACCGGGGCCGGCCGCGGTTCTTCCGGGCCGAATACGTGGCTGAGGTCAATCCCGACCTCTGCACCGGGTGCAAGACCTGCATGAAGCAGTGCCAGTTCGCGGCCGCGTTCTACTCCTCGGCCGACGCCAAAGTGACCATCAACCCGGTCCGCTGTTTTGGCTGTGGAGTATGCGCCGGCTCATGCCCGGCCCGGGCCATCACGCTCCTTGAGCGCAGCGAGCACCCGAGGGCCGGCGGTATCTGGCTGGAAACCCCGGCGAAGACCGGCTGACCGGTCAGGTCGCGCTTCATCTGTTCGAACTGCTCTTTGGTGATTTCGCCGGCCGCGCTGCCGGGAGTCTTTCCGAACGACGGCGCGAAACGCGCCGGCTCCTGCTTTGGCTCGACCTTCGCGACGGCCGCGGTTCAGAAGGCATCTTGACGGACACTGCCGGTGGCGCTACACTACTGTCACCTCATCGGTCGATTCAACCTGAAAGGAGTATTTGCCATGAGACTTACCGCTGTCGCGCTTGCGTTGCTGCTGTCCGCATCCGCCCACGCCGCCTGGACCACGGTCCCGGTTGACACTGCGGGCGGGTACTACCGGGGGTGGTGGACCTCGATGGCGGTGGCCGGCGATACGGTGCACGTCGGGTATATCGCGGTCAAGGGCACGAGCCCGGTCCGCTAC
>Ga0209609_10002636_pt1 | contig 10232 bp, 6 predicted proteins | sample LakKivw325mmetaG_FD_184136 | JGI IMG/M metagenome (GOLD analysis project Ga0209609, IMG submission 184136) | Anoxic lake water microbial communities from Lake Kivu, Rwanda to study Microbial Dark Matter (Phase II) - Lake Kivu water 325m metaG... | ecosystem: Environmental > Aquatic > Freshwater...
TCCCTTCGCGCCGTCCCATCGACATCGCCGACTCCCCCTCTCATCCGCGTCAGACTACCAGAGAGACACGGGGAGAGAAAATCAACAGGCTGCTAGCGCTGCCCCTCTCGTCTCGTGCGAAGCCTCCCGGAGAAGGCCCACGAGCTCGTAGGTCAAAGGCTAGGCCCGGAACGGCACCACTACGCTGGAAGGGACGCAGAAGGCTCGAAGGAAGAGAAACAATGGCCTGATGGGCCCCTGAGGATCATCCAACAACCTCAACTCCTTCGGCAGCTCGGCGGCCATGGGAGTAACCCGGTAGGCCCGTAGCTTTGCGCCCCCGTCTTTCGGCGGGTTTGCCGTTTCGGGTAGTTGGCCCACTATACAACGCATCATAGGGAGAAACAAGAGCAATGCGCCGGGTTCGGAGAACCCAGAGGTTGACGGCTCTTCCCAGTTCGGCAGAATCGGAGGGTCATGGACGCCCTCTCTCTGTTCGAGCCGGTCGTGGCGCGGTGGTTCGCTCGTAACTTCGCGGAGCCGACGCCGGCGCAGCGCTTGGGGTGGCCGCAGATCGCCGCCGGCGAGCACACGCTGATCCTGGCGCCGACAGGGTCCGGAAAGACGCTGGCCGCGTTCCTGTATGCGCTGAACGAGCTGATCGCCGACGGCGCGGGCGGGCGGACGCCGCGCTCGGGCGTGCACACGCTCTACGTCTCTCCTCTGCGCGCCCTGGCCGCGGACATCGAGCGCAACCTGGATGTCCCCCTGCGCGGAATCCGGGCATGCGGAGAGGAAATGGGGACGGAGGTTCCGGACATCCGCGTGGCGGTGCGCACGGGGGACACACCGGCGTCGGAGAGGCAGCGAATGGTGCGCCGGCCGCCCGATGTCCTCATCACGACGCCCGAGTCGCTTCACCTTCTCCTGACGTCAGTTCGGGCGCGGGAGATGCTGCGCACGGTGCGCTACGTCATCGTGGACGAGATCCACGCCGTGTCGCCGACCAAGCGCGGGAGCTTCGTCGCGCTGCTCCTGGAGCGCGTGGAGGCGCTGACCGTCGTCCCTCCGATCCGAATCGGCCTCTCGGCGACGCAGACGCCGCTCGATCGCGTCGCCGCGTTCCTTGGCGGACGTGAGGAGAACGGCGCGCGCCGGCCCGTGGCGGTGGTGGACGCGGGGATGCGGAAGAACCTTGATCTCGCCGTCGTCGCTCCGGTGGAGGACATGGCCCGGCTGCCGATAGGCGAGGGGGGAGAGGCCACGATCTGGCCCGCGATCTTCGACCGGCTCGTGGATTGGGTCGACGATCACGCCTCAACGCTCGTCTTCGCCAACAACCGCCGCACGGTCGAGCGGATCGCGGCGGAGATGAACCGGCGCATCGGCCACGACGCCGTCCGCGCCCACCACGGCAGCGTCTCGAAGTCGTACCGACAGGAGATCGAGCAGGATCTGAAGGCGGGACGGCTGCCGGCCCTCGTCGCGACGAGCTCGCTCGAACTCGGGATCGACATGGGGGCGATCGATCTCGTCTGCCAGGTGGAGACTCCTCCCTCCGTGGCGAGCGCTTTGCAGAGGGTCGGACGAGCGGGGCACGTGTACCGCGAGACGAGCGTGGGCCGGATGCTGCCGAAGACCCGCGAAGACCTCTGGCGGATGGCGGCGATGGCGAGAGCAATGCAGCGCGGCGAGATCTCGGAGGTGCGGGTCCCGGCAAACCCACTCGACGTGCTGGCGCAGCAGATCGTCGCGATGGTCTCGATGGACGATTGGGACGCCGACCTTCTCTTCGCGTGCGTCCGCCGGGCCGAGCCGTTCCACGCTCTGCCGCGGGCGAGCTACGACGCCGTCCTCGAGATGGTCTCGGGAAGGTACAGCTCGCCGCTCTTCCCCGGCCTTCGCGCCCGCGTGTCGTGGGAGCGGGTGACGAACACGCTTCGCAGTCTGCCGGGGGCGCGGCATGCGGCGCTCCTCTCCGGCGGGACGATCCCCGACACCGCTCAATACCCGATGGTCCTCGAGGACGGAACACGGCTGGGCGAGCTCGACGAGGAGTTCGTGTTCGAGCGCCGAGTCGGCGATGCGCTTGTGCTCGGCACCGGGCGATGGAGGATCCTCGACATTCGGCACGACCGCGTCGTCGTTCGACCGTCGGACGAGGCGGAGGCGCAGATGCCGTTCTGGAAAGGGGAGGGGCTCGGACACGACGCCGAGTTCGGAGAGGGCCTGGGACGGTTCACGCGTGAGTGCGAGGCGCACGCGGCGGGGGACCTTGCCGGCTGGCTTCTCGGCGAGTGCGCCCTCGATGGAGCGGCGGCCGACAACCTCGCTCGCTACCTGCGCGATCAGCTCGCCGAGGGCCGGCTGCCGAGCGACCGGACCGTGCTGGTCGACGTCTTCCCCAACGAGGTCGGAGATCCGCGGATCGCGATCCTGTCGCCGTTCGGGCGGAGCTTCCATCTCGCCCTGTGGCTCATCCTGCGGCGGGCGCTGCGCCGGGCGGAGAAGGAGCCCCCGGAGGCCGTGTTCTCCAACGCCGGGATTCTCATCCGGCCCGGCGCCCTCGGCGTCGAAGCGATCCTCGAGGCGCTGTCATCTCTGACTCACGAGGATCTCGTCCGCTCGGTCGTCGAGGAGACGGAGACGACGCCGTACTTCGCCCTCCGGTTTCGCCGCAACGCAGCGCGCGCTCTCCTCCTGCCCCGGTCGCGGCCGGGGAGGCGGATCCCGCTGTGGCTCCAGCGACTGCGATCGCACGACCTGTTGGAGTATGCGTCCGGGCATCCGCGCTTTCCGCTGGTGGAGGAGACGCACCGCGAGATCGTCGAGGACGACCTCCCGCTCGACGCGCTGGGCCGATTCCTCGAGCAGGTTCGCTCGGGCGAGGCGGAGTTCGCCGTGAGGCGCGGCCCGACGCCGACTCCGTTCGCGGCGTCTCTCGTCTTCGACTTCGTCGGGAAGTACCTCTACGAGGCGGATGAACCGGCGAGCCGGCCCGCGCGCCCCGTCCGCCGCGACGCCGTGGACGAGCTGCTCGCCGCTCGATCGTCGGGGACGGCGCTCGTGAGCCGCGAGGCCGCGCAGACGATGGAGGAACGGCTGCAGGGGTTGTCGCCGTTTCACCGAGCGAGGGACGGCGCGGAGGCCGTCGAGCTCTTGCGGCGGGTGGGGGACCTGACGGAGGAGGAGCTGGTTCTGCGGTGTGAGCCGGCCGCCGCGGCCGTGCTGCCGGACCTGCGGGGGAGCGGGCGGATCACCGCTCTTCCCGGCCCGGGCGCGACGCGGCTGATCGCCGCGGAGGACGCACCTCTGTATGCGGGCGACTCCTCAGCGGCTCTCGAGACCCTGGTCCAGCGGTACGTGTCGGGACACGCTGGCCAGACGAAGGAAGACGTGCTGGCCCGGTTCCCGGGCGCACAGGAAGCCATCGACTCGTCTCTCGCGTCCGGGCGCTTGGTCACGGCCGATCTCCCAGGGATGCCGGGCGCCATCGTCGATCGCGACGTCCTGCTCGGGATGCGCCGCTTGACGCTCGCGAAGAAGCGGAAGCAGGCGGCTCCGGCGCCTCCCGAGCGGTTATCGGCCGCGGTGCTGCGACACCAGCATGTGGGGGAGCCGCTCTGCGGCGTCGAGGGACTGCGGGAGGTCCTCGATCAGCTCGCGGGGTGGCCGCTTCCGGTGGTGGTTTGGCACGAGGTTCTGCGGGCGCGCGTGGCCGACTATCGGGCGGCTGACCTCGAGGGACTCGTGCGGTCCGGTCGGATCGAGTGGCGCGGCGTCCGCGAGGGCGGAGTCCGAAAGGTGGCGTTCTCCGGCCCGGAGCTTGCGACGCTCGTGATGCCCGCGCCGTCCGCCTCGCCGCCGTCCGATCTTGCCGGCCGCGTGCTCGACGCGTTGCGCGCGGAGGGCGCGTTGTTCCTGCCGACCCTCGCCACGGCGCTTCGCGAGCCGGCGGGGAAGGTCGACGAGGCCCTCTGGGAACTCACGTGGCTCGGGCGGGTTACGAACGACTCGCTGGTCGCCGCGACCCGTTCGCGTCCAAAGCCGGCCGTCGTGGCGGCTCGAGGCGGGGGTCGCGACGTCGGTCGCCGGGTGGGCCACCCCGCCATGCCGGGGCGGTGGTCGCTCGCGACAGAGCCGGCGACGCCGAAGGGGGAGGAGGACGTCGTCCGGCTCCTCCGTCTCTGCCTTGGGCGGAGCCGTGTGCTGTGCCGCGAGACGATCGGGCGAGACCCGATCAGGCTCCGGTGGAGTGAGGCGTACGGTCTCCTGTCGCGGATGGAGTGGCGGGGCGAGGCGGAGCGCGGCGTCTTCGTGTCGGGACTCTCCGGTCCGCAGTTCGCCGCGCTCGGCGTGGGCTCCGAGTTGATGGAAGAGCGCCACGAGGAGGAGCCCCACCTCCTGTCCAGCTGCGACCCGGCGAACGTGTACTGCGATGTTCTCCCAGTTGTTCGACCCGACGGGGAGCGCTACGTGGTGCGCCGCCTTCCGGGGAACCACCTCGTGTTGCGTGGGGGCGCGCCGCTTCTTGCGGTGGAGGCCCACGGCGCGCGGCTTGTGCCCCTTGCGGACCTCGACGCGGCGGAGCGGAGGGCCGTCTTCGCCCTGCTTCCACGCCTCGTCCGCCACGCGGGGCAGCGCGCCGCGGTGCGCGTCGAGACGTGGGACGGGGCGCCGGTGGCGGACACGCCGGCGGCCGCGGATCTGGCATCCGTCGGGTTCGTCCGCGAAGATCGAGCCATGATCCTCTACCGTGACTTTGGGATAGCGCGATGAGCGACGAGCGCTTCGACGTGGAACGCCTCCTCCCCGCGGCGGGTGAGATCGTCGCTGCAGGCCCGATCTGCGACGCGTGTCTCGGCGGGGCATTCGGTCAGGTCGGGCGGGGAATGTCGAACCGCGAGCGGGGAAGGGCTCTGCGGGCGGCGCTGGCGACTTCGGGACCGTCCGCGGCGGATGCCCCGTGTTGGGTGTGCGGCGGGGTGTTCGATGAGGTCGACGACTGGGCTCGGCGCGCCGCGGAACGCGTCGCGGACGTCGAGTTCGACACCTACCTGTTCGGAGTGAAACTCACGCCCCGGCTCATCGAGGTGGAGGCGTACTTCCTGGATCGGTTCCGCACCGGGGTCGCCGAGCCGATGAAGCACGCGTTCAACCGCTCCGTGGGGAAGGCGTTCGAAGCGCTCGTCGGCCGCGGGACCGTCGACTTCCGCGCGCCGCACGTCGCATTCCTCGTGGACCTGGTGCGTGGGGAGATCTCCGTCCGACGGGCCTCCCTGTTCCTCTACGGTCGGTACCGGAAGCTGGTGCGTGGGATCCCGCAGACGCACTGGCCGTGCCGCCGCTGCCGGGGACGCGGATGCGAGGCGTGCGGAGGGACGGGGAAGCAGTACGCCGAGTCCGTCGAGGAGATCGTGGCTCGCCCGTTCGTCGAAGCCGCGCGCGGAAGCGGGGCGCACCTCCACGGGGCGGGGCGGGAGGACATCGACGCCCGGATGCTCGGGACGGGGCGCCCGTTTGTGCTGGAGATCACGGCTCCGCGGGTCCGCTCCCTCGACCTTGAGGTCCTCGCAGGCGCCCTGGCGCGTGAGGCGGCGGGACGGGTCGAGGTCACGGACCTGCAGTGGGCGGAGCGGGATGCCGTGGCGCGCGTGAAAGAGACGCGAGCCACGAAGCGCTACACGGCGCGGGTCGCGTTCGGCGGGCCGGTGGACGATGCGGCCCTGGCTCGCGCGCTCGAGGCCGTCGTGGGAGACGTCGAACAACGAACCCCGCGCCGCGTCGTTCATCGACGGGCGGACCTGGTGCGACGCCGACGCGTCCACGAGGCCCAAGGTCGCATGACCGGCGCGGGGGAGGCGGAGATCGATCTCTTGACCGACGGCGGGCTGTACGTCAAGGAGCTCGTTTCGGGCGACGATGGGCGGACGCGTCCGAGCTTGTCGGAGGTCTTGGGTGTCCCGGCCACCGTGGTCGAGCTGGATGTAATGTGCATCACATCACGCGAATTCCCTGGTGGGGAGGACGCTTCCATGGACGAGGGCGACGGCGTGGCGTAGAGTGCGGGGAAGGGTATGAGCGAAGAAAGGGACGACTTCGAGGCCGAGGCGGAACGGGAGGTCTCCGGTCCTTCGGCGCTGACGTTGTACTTCCGCGACATCTCGCGGTTCCCGGTCCTTTCTCGCGAGGAAGAGCAGAAGGTCGCGCGGGACATGGCGGCGGGGGTCGAGGGCTCGCGGGACCGGCTGATCGTGTCCAATCTGCGCCTCGTGGCGAAGATCGCCCAGGAGTACGTCGAGACGGGGATGCCGCTGATCGACCTCATCCAGGAAGGAAACATCGGGCTGATCGAGGCCGTCGATCGGTACGATCCCGAGCGGGGCTACCGCCTGAGCACGTACGCGGCGTGGTGGATCCGGCGCGCGATGCTGGCGGCGATCGGCGAGTACACGAGGATGATCCGGATCCCCGACTACATGTTCCGCGCGGTGCGGCGGATGGCGCAGATACGGTCCATGTCGGAACAGGACGTGATCGACGACGGGGAGGTCACGGAGGTCTTCGGCCTGTCGGTCGACCGGTTGCGGCAGGTCGAGGCGCAGGTCAACGAGATCGTGTCCCTCGACCGGATCATCGCCTCCGGCGACAGCGAGGAGCCGTTGGAGGAGCGCGTCGCCGACGAGACCGGGCTGTCGTTGGAACAGGAGGCGTTGCGCCTGCTCTTCCGCGACGAGCTCGAGGGCGTGCTCGCAGGTTTGCCGGCGCGGCAGGCGTTTGCGATTCGGCTGCACTACGGGATCGAGGACGGCTGCCCGTACAACTTCGCCGAAGTCGGGCGAATCATGAAGGTGAGCCGGGAGCGGGCGCGGCAGCTGGTTCAGGAAGGGATGAATCGGGTCACCGAGCGCTGGGGCGAACGCGCGCTCGAGGTGTACAAGGGGCTGCTCAGCGAGTAGCCGGAGCGGGGCCGCCGGCCGCGTGCCTCGAGCGGAGCTGTCCGCACCCCGCCTGAATCTCCACCCCGCGGCTGTCTCGTATCGTGGTTGGGATCCCCGCGCCCTGCAACACCCGCTCGTACGTCTTCACGGCCGCGGAGCCGCTGCGGCGCCACTCGCTGTGGGGGACGGGGTTCCAGGGGATCAGGTTGACGTGGCAAAGGAGCCCGCGGAGCCGTCGGGCGACCTCTTCGGCGCAACGCGCCCCGTCGTTGACGCCGTCGATGAGCGCGATCTCGAACGTAATCCGCCGGTGAGTCGACTCCACGTATGAGCGGCACGCGCGGAGAAGCGCATCGAGGGGGTAGCGGCGGTTGAGGGGGATGAGAGAGCTTCGCAGCTCGTCGTCTCCCGCGTGCAGCGAGACGGCCAGGTTGACCTGCAGCCGCTCGCCGGCAAGCCGTTCGATCCCCGGAACGTCGCCGGCCGTGGAGAGGGTGAACGACCGCGCTCCGAGGCCGAGGCCCCTCGGGTCATTGAGGATGCGGACCGAGGCGAGGACGGCGTCGTAGTTGGCGAACGGCTCGCCCATGCCCATGTAGACCACGTGCGTCAGACGTCGCCCCGCGGCGGCCGCGGCGCGGGCCGCGTGCAGAGCCTGGCTCACGATCTCGCCGGGCCCCAGGTCGCGGACCCAGCCGCCCCGCCCGGAGGCGCAGAACGGGCACCCGACCGCGCAACCGACCTGGCACGATACGCAGACGGTGAACCGATCCTCGTACCCCATCACGACAGACTCGATCGTCTCCCCGTCGCGGAGTCGGTGGAGGATCTTGCGGGTCTCGCCGTCGGCGGACTCGGCGGAGTCGATCGGATCGCAGACGGTGAACGGAATCTGAGCTGCGAGTTCGCGGCGAAGCTCTGCGGGCAACGTCGTGATCTCCTCGTACGAGGAGGCCAGGTTACGGAAGACGGCTACCGCGATCTGCCGCCCGCGGTAGGCGGGGCAGCCAAGCGCCTCGAGCCGCCGCTCGAGTGCGTCGGGGGGCAGGTCGAGGAGCGTCGGCTCAGCCATCGCGGGGGAGAAGCGCAAGGTACTCGTCTTCCGAGAGGACCGTGACCCCGAGGTCTCTGGCTCTCTTCTCCTTCGATCCGGGGTTGGCGCCGGTCACCAGGTAGTCGGTTTTCGAACTCACGGAGTCGGAGACCAGAGCGCCGCACGTTGCGGCGCGGCGTGCGGCCTCCTCCCGCGTCAGCGACCGGAGGGTGCCGGTGAACACGAACCGCTTGCCAGCGAGCGGGCCCGTGGTCGCCGGAGTGGACCGCGCCGGGGCCTCGATGTGGAGCCCAACCTTCAAGAGCTCGGCCATCGTGCGGCGGTTCTCCTCGTTGGCGAAGAAGTCGACGATCGCTTCGGAGGTGCGGGGGCCCACCTCGGGAATCTCGACGAGTTCGTCCGCGCTCGCCTGCGCCAGTCGATCAAGGGTTTCGTAGTGGGTGGCGAGGATCTCGGCGGTGTGCGCACCGACCTCCGGGATCCCGAGCGCGTAGAGAAGGCGGGGGAGGGGAACGCGCTTCGCGGCCTCGAGCGCGGCGAGCAGCGCGTCCGACGACTTCGGCCCCATGCGGTCGAGGCCGACCAGGGTCTCCCGCTCTAGGCGGAAGATGTCGCCGGGGCGGGCGACGAGGCCGCGGTCGACGAGCTGGTCGACGAGCCTCGGTCCCATGCGCTCGACGTCCAGGGCGCCGCGGGAGACGAAGTGGAGGATGGACTCTCGGATTCTGGCCGGGCACGCCGTGTTCAGGCACCGATGAGCCGCCTCTCCCTCGAGACGAACCACCGGCGAGCGACACACGGGGCATCTCTTCGGCATGGCGAACCGCCGCTCGTCGCCCGTCCGCTCCTCAGGCACCGGTCCGACGATCTGCGGGATGACGTCGCCGGCGCGCTGGACGATGACCCGGTCGCCGATCAGGATTCCCTTGTCGCGAATCTCGTCCTCGTTGTGCAGGGTGGCGCTCGTGATCTCCACGCCACGGACGCGCACCGGGTCGAGGACGGCGACCGGCGTGAGGACGCCGGTCCGCCCGACGCTCACGAAGATGTCGAGGAGACGCGTCACGCCTTGCTCCGCGGGGAACTTCCCGGCGATCGCCCAGCGGGGACTGCGGCTCGCCGTGCCCGCGGTCTGGCGAAGGTCGAAGCGGTCGATCTTGACGACGATTCCGTCCGTCTCGTAGGGAAGGGATTCCCGCAGACTCTGGACGCGCCGATAGAACGCCAGGACGGCGTCGAACGTCTCGCACACGGCGTGCAGGGGGTTCACGGGCAGCCCGAAGGCGGGCAGAGTGGTGAGAAGCTGGAGCTGCGACTCGAGGCGAAGCCCCTCGGCGCGGGCGACGTCGTAGCAGTACATGCGAAGGGGGCGCTCTGCGGTCACGCGGGAGTCGAGCTGACGGAGCGAGCCGGCGGCGAGATTGCGCGGGTTCGCGTAGGGTGCGAGTCCGTCGGCTTCACGTCGGCGATTGAGCTGGTCGAAGGCGGCCTTCTCGATGTAGACCTCGCCTCGAACCTCGAGGCGAGTGGGAGGGGAAGCCCCGTCGGAGCGTAGCCGCAGGGGGATCGCGTGGATTGTGCGGAGGTTTGCGGTAACGTCCTCTCCGGTGAGCCCGTCGCCGCGTGTCGAGCCCATGACCAGTCGGCCGTCGAGGTAGACGAGCTCGACCGACAGGCCGTCCAACTTGGGCTCCGCGACGTAGCGAATCGCGTCCTCTTGAAGAAGGTTGCGCATCCTCTCGTCGAAGGCTTGGAGCTCGGCCTCGTTGAAGGCGTTGTCGAGGCTCATCATCGGGACAGCGTGCGGCGCGGGGGCGAGAACGTCGGCGGGGGGTGCGCCGACGCGTTGCGTCGGCGAGTCCGGAGTGATCCACTCAGGATGCTCCGCTTCGAGGGCGACGAGGCGCCGGAAGAGGACGTCGTACTCCGCGTCTTCGATCTCCGGGCGGTCGAGGACATGATAGAGGTAGTTGTGACGATGGAGCTCGGCGCGAAGTCGCTCCAACTCGTTCCGCGAGCCCGGCGTCTCTCTCATAGGGGAAGAGGGTGGAGCCGCCGGAGAGGGATGTCAAGCGATGGAAACGCTTTCGCCAAGCGAGATGCTGGGTTCTATTGCGCCCTCATCGAATGGAAGCTACACTCCGATGAATCCATGACAACGCAGCCACCTGACAGTGCCGGCTGAGGGAGACTGTGCTGAGGATGAAACGGATGGGACGCCCTTGGATGCGGCTCGTTGCGCGGTTGATCGGGACCGG
>Ga0209609_10002637_pt1 | contig 10229 bp, 5 predicted proteins | sample LakKivw325mmetaG_FD_184136 | JGI IMG/M metagenome (GOLD analysis project Ga0209609, IMG submission 184136) | Anoxic lake water microbial communities from Lake Kivu, Rwanda to study Microbial Dark Matter (Phase II) - Lake Kivu water 325m metaG... | ecosystem: Environmental > Aquatic > Freshwater...
ATCAGAATTAGCCCGAATCAATACGGGCACCGATTCGATTATCTCCCAATCAATATTTCAGCGAGGTAAATATGCACCAGCGATGGGGAATTACGCTATGGACGCTGTGTTTGCTGCCCATGGTTATGTCGCTCGGCCAGGCCCAGACTACGGCACCACGCCAGGTGGTCGTCAGCCTGCACGAGAACATGATCAATTCTTTTTTCGAGGCCGTCGGTAAAGTCAGCGGCAAGGGTGAAAAGAGCGGGGTCAACTATAAATGGACAGTAATCGAGCCGAACATTGATTTAGAACCGGGAGTGGCCAAATTTTCAGCGCGGGTCAAGCTCGACGCCGGCGCCTTCGAGACCATCGAAAAAGCCAAAGGCGAAGTCACTATCGAATATATCAAAGAAACCAACCGCCTGCGGATCCAGGTGCAGGAAGCCAAAGTCAAATTGCACATTAAATTGCTGGGCAAAGAAATCCCTATCGGAACGATTGACATCGCCCGTTATTACAAACCAGCATTCGAATTCGCCGGTCCCCAACCCATTCAAAAGGAAATTGATATTGAATTGCCGGATGGCAGTTTCCGAAAGATGCAGATCAATACCAAAAATGAAACGCTGATAATCGAAAAAGACCAGGTCAGCGTCTATTCGGATCTAGAATTCATCACGCTGAACTGATGCAGTGTCCGCTGTTATTGGGAACCGTTAAGAGCAGTTATATCGGCGTCGATGAAAATCTCCACGCGACGGTTTTTAGAGCGCCCCTCCATGGTGCTATTGTCAGCGATCGGTCGAAATTCACCGTAACCCAGTGAAGAAAACTTGGCCTCCGGAATTCCGGAAGCCTGGCTTAAAAACTGTACGACTTCGAGGGCCCGGGCTGTACTCAGTTCCCAATTGTTGCGGTACTTCCCGCCGCGAATTTGCCAGTTATCGGTATGCCCTTCGACGCGGATTTCGACTGTCAGGTCATGCCGGGCTTTTTGCAGGGCATGGTAAAAACCGCGCAATTTGGCATCTTCAGAGATGGAGAGCAGACGCGACTGCTTGACTGTATTCCCGATATGATAAAGAACCGTCTGCAACTCCGGTTTGATGTCAGCCGAGTTGATGTCGAAGAAATACTCACCGCTGATCGTCAATTGAACGCCTTTGGTAGTGCGGGCAACGTTAATATAGCTATCCAGGTGGTTATTTTTTGTGTACTGTGTCAGACTCTGCTCAGTCTCATTGAGCAGAACATTGACCATGCGATAGATGTTATTTTCAGCTTCATTAAGGATGACAATCATCATCAGAAAGAACGTCAGCAGGTTGGTAACCATATCGCCGTAGGTTATCACCCAGTAATTTTTAGGGGTTGGTGCTACTGAATCGCTCATTTACGGTGATAATCTATCACATTCCGTAAAGAACGTCAAGCTGATCAATCAACGCCATGAGGGCGGCGGCATAACTGGAGTAGGTTTGTTGATCAACCACCCAGGTGCTCGAATCCGAAGCGTTCAGGCGATTATTGGGCTCCAAGAAATTAACTTGTTGCTGGGCTTCGCTCAGACGCCCCTCGTGATAGTAGGCCATGGCTAAAATCAGCCGAATATCTTGGAAATTAATTAGCGGTTCATGCTCGAAATAATAGTTCACGTTGGCCGCCAGTACGGCTTCGCCCTTAACAATGGCGTCGGCATAATTGGCGTTAGCTAAAAAGGCACCGGCGAGACCAGCCAGCGGATCAAGTGTCTGATTGCCCCTTCCGATGGCCAGGTAAAAATTATCAATGGCGTCGGTGGGCTGATTCAGTAGCAGATAACACCAGGCTTTGCCATGGTATCCGCCTTCTTTGTTAGGTTCCATATAGACGGCATCAATAAACTGGCTGAGCGCGGACTCGTATTTGCCTTGTTCAAACAGATCCCACCCTTGCTGAATGACATCTGCGGTTGTCGCCGGTGGCTCAGAAAAAACCGAACAACTCTGCAAGCACCAGCACACGGCTAATGCGGGCACCCACACCGATTTGCGTAAAACGTGTATCACTTGACCAACACCATTTTGCGGGATTTATAATAATGACCGTATTCGAGAGTATAAAAATACATGCCGCTCGCCAATGGTAATCCGGAAGCATTCCGACCATTCCAGATTATCCGATAGACTCCAGGTACACACGGCTTGTCCAAAAGCCGGATGACTTCGCGCCCCAATAGATCATAAATGACCAGACGAGTCGGATGGGCGAAGCGGTCAGCCGTCAGTTCCGGCAGGGCAAAGCCGATCGTGGTAAGCGGATTGAACGGATTAGGATAATTCTGAGCCAGAGTACATTGATCCGGAATAACCTGGGGAGGTTCGGGCGCGTTGAAATCTATGCCAAATGTGCCCAGCCGGTCAGTATAGATCCAAAATACACTGGCATCCGCGTTGGTATAGGTTTTCTGATAAACAGGCTGGCCGTTTTCTATCAGGACCACTCCGATATTCTTACCGCTAACTCTCATTGAACTCGGATAAAACTGCAACTTGGCCGGTTGGCGGAGAATGGCAGAGGCCTGATAAGTGTAACGTAGATCTGTTCCCGGAAGATATTGTTTGGCTAAAACACTCAGCTGGTCATTGACCTTCGCCTCGACTGGCATGGTATTCGGCAGGCAAAGAATATAACTGTTCTGCGACAGGGCGGCTGGCGGAATTTGCAGGGCGAAGATTGAATCAGGGCTGTAAACCACGCCGCCCAATTTGGCGAATACATCGCTGGCGCTGAATTCATAATGCGTGGTGCCGATATTCTCCATGGTGTCGGTAGCCGTAATTGTGACTTCCTTAATCTCCGTAGCGTTCAGCTGGTGATGACAGTGAAACGGACTGGGATTCAGGGCCGAGACCAGCGTGACGGTTTTGCTTTCAGAACCGATTTTGACGCTCCGGACCTGGGAAATTTTTTCACTCGGGAAAAAGTATAAATCGAGATGCGCACTGGCAATGGGATTCTGGAAGATACCGATTACAAAGGACGGTGGCTGAGCATCCTTGAACCTGAGGCAGAAAGTATCGGCGGCACTCAATCCTTCCGGATCACTCACCTGCAGGAAAACCGTATCGTAGCCGACAAAACCAGCCGGAGGAATCAGCGTTAACGAATCACTTCCCGGTTTGTAAATAACCTCAGCTACCCGTGCCGCGAACTGCCAGGTCAATTGCGCCCAGGCATTATCAATATCATGAGTGTAGGCGCCAAGCGCCAACTGGAAAGGAGTATCCTGGTTGGTGCTCGTATCCGGAATAGCAGAAATCACCGGGGCATCGTTCACCGGGATAATCGTCACGGTGAATGGGCAAACGGCTGTTAAACCTTGCGGATCGGTTAGCGTAGCGCGGAAATAACCGGAGCCGTAAACATCCTGGTTCGACCAGAACTGATAACTTTCCGAAGAAGGCTCAAATTTGTAGAAAACCAACCCGGAATCCTTTTTAATGGTCATGGTCAGACTTGCCAGGTCATCGTCGGGATCGGCAAGCCGGTCTGACCAAACCTGCCGCGGTATATTCAGGACTTCATCTTCGAGATAGCTCGTATCGAGAGCTGCCCTAAAAAACGGCGGATCGTTGACCGGTATGATCGTCACATAATTTGTATCCAGTGCGCAGGCGCCGCTGTCATCGGTGACACTATAATATACCGGAACGCGCTCGGCATTGGCATCCTTAAGTCCACGATAAGTCAGGGTTGCGGTCGCCTGCTCCCTGTCAATAATCAACGGTGCGGCTGGGTCACCGACAGTAACCTGCCATTGCAATTTTTCAAGCGGCGTGTCAACATCCCACACGTAGTCATTCAGTTGCAGGGTAAGTGAGTCGTCTTCGTTAAACGACGTATCGGGTAAAGCGAAGATTTCTGGTGGATCATTCACTGCCTGCAGACAGACCGGCAATTTTGCCAGTGTAGTGAATTCGCCATCCCCGGCACGTAGTGTCAAAGTATCGGCTCCCCACCAATCCGGTGGACTGGCGAGCAGATATTCCGTCGGACTGACGTTGGAAGAAATGAATACCCGGCGACCGCTCGCCAAACTCCATTGCAGCTGGTCGGCAGGTGTCTCAGGATCATATACAGCGGGATAAAATTCACGGATGTCTATCGCGAAACCGCGGTCTTCGTATTGATCCGGCCAGGCGGTAAGCACCGCCGGGAGTCTCGGAGCGTCATTGACCGGCAGTATCTTAATACTGTTAATCGTACTGGCGATGAGACCCATTTCATCGTTGACCGAGTAATTCACGAACACGGAATCGGCCGTGTAATAATCAGGGTCGCCCCAGAATCTGACCTGCCGGGTAACAGACTGGAGCTCAGAATGAAAGCCGGTCGGCGGATTCTCAATATCAATGATCCAGGTAAGCAGGGAGTCTGGCGTATCAACATCGAACACGAAGTCATCCAGATTTAAAACCAATTCCTCATCTTCCCTGAAGGCGAAATTGGCTGGAATTGACAGGGTTGGAGTGTCGGGAACATTCTGAATTTGCACTTCCACGAAACCAAAGGCCGTGTCTTTTTCATCGTATACCAGCACCGGTAAATACTCCTTTCCCCACCAGTCATCCACCGGTAGCAGAGTAAGGGTATCATTGGCGAGCGCGACGTCAATATGCGGCGAACGCAACACCTGCCAGCCTAACTGCGTTATATCATCATCTTCGTCCGTCACATAGTGCCGCCAGGTTTTAATATCTACATGGGTGATGGCATCTTCATCACCAACGATAATCGGCAGAGTGGCTAACTGCGGCGCAATATTTACCTTTATAACAGTCAGCAGTAAGGAATCGCGCGTCGTCGCCTCCGATGTATCGGTGACCGAGATAAAGATTTTCCCGTGTTCCAACTCCGTACGGGAACCCGGCCGCGCTACCAAGTAATTGTCATTGGTCAGGAAGACCTGCAGATAATAATCCGTCGCATTGAAGTCCGGCTGAACTGCATATCTCAAACGTCCCGGCGGATCGTCAATATCGGTGACACATTCCGGGAGAAACAGCCGCAGTGAATCGGTGCTGAGGATCGTGCTTTCATCAGGCAGGTTCCAGACCGGCGGATCATTGACCGGTAGGACGTGCAGGGTGAAATAGCTCGTATCGGTCAAGGCCGCATCTTTTATCACGACTTTTAAGGCTTCTTCACCGAACCAGTTCTTTTTAGGTGTGATAATGGCTGAGTCGAGCCGACTGAGTACGGTGACGTTGACACCGCTGTATATGCGCCATTGCAGAGTGGTGATGTCGTTATCCACATCCGAAGCGTACGCTAACCAATCGTTGAAATGGATGACAATAGCTTGGTCCTCGGCGGTAAAGTTGGGCGGCAAGGGTTGTAAAACCGGGGCATCGTTAACGTTAATCACGGTGAGGCTGAATCTCTGCCAAATGACGCCACCGTTGCCGTCTTCGAACTGGATCGTCACATAATGCTCACCGACATGTTCATTAGTCGGAGTCCCGGAAATCAAACCTGTCGTGGAATCAATGACCAACCAAGCCGGTTCCAATAGACGATAGCGACAATTGCCCTGCCCTTCATCCGACGTCTGGGCATCATATTGCCAGAGGGCATCCTCAAGGCAGACGCTGTCGGGCACCGTGGTAAATCGCGGCAGAGAATTGATCACGCTCAGCAGGAAGTCGAGCGTGTCAGTTCGATTAAAGTTATCGGAAACCGCTAAATGGACCCGATGACTGCCGACCTGGCTGTTATCCGGTGTCCCGCTCAAATAGCCAAGGTTCGCATCCAGTTCCAACCAAGTCGGTTTTTGCAAAACCGTATACGCGAATGTTACGCCAGCATCAGGCGGAATGCCCAGGGTCTGAGTGTAAAGCGAATCCTCCTTGACAACACTTACAGGACTGGCCACGAACCGTAGAGCCGCGATTGCAGCTGCTGGTGTACCGCCAAAAACCCCCATATTGATGCGGTCGCCATTCGGTTCGGGCTCACGATCATAACGTTCGGTCGGATCGCCAGTGTCGATACAAGGCGAGGTGGGTTGTAAGTGATAGTCATTATGCTCCCAGTCGACCAACTGCGGGTCGGTGCTGATATTGCCGTCGATTCCAGTTCGGTCGTCAATTCCGACGTAATTCTGGGGCGTGTTGTTCCAGAGGTCATTGTAGCGGATATGGAGACTACAACCGGGTGCGGAGACGACGAGCCCCCCGGTTCCATTTTGATTGAAAATCAGGTTATTAAATATATGGGCTTCCACCTGGGGGCTAATTACCTGAATACCACTCCGCCCTGCCGCGAAGTCATTGTTAGCAATTACGATGCGACTTTGTTGCTGGCAAAGGATACCAACATCGGCATTGTAGAGCACATTATGCGCAATCATCAGCACGGCGTCGCCACTGCACACAATCGCAATCGGATGGTTATAAAACCAGTTGTCCATGACAAGTACCATGCCTGATGGGATTATCAGCGCAGTATCGGTTGTCCCCACGCCTTCGATCCAGAAACCAGTTAGAGTTGAAACACCACTCAAATTAATTGGTGACCCAAGATGGATATGCGTTTGGGTAATCCCGTCGCGACTGGATAGATAGATATTTTTACCGTTATCTGTAAGGCCTGTCTCATTGTATTCTCCGGGTGCGACAAATACCGAGTCACCAGAACGACTACTGAGAAGAGCCTTTTGAATTGTGGCGAAAGGAAAATGCTCAGTGCCATTGTAATCGTTATCATTGCCGGTGGATGCCACGTACCAGCGGGTTCCGGGATTTAACCCGAGAATCGTCAGCGGAGCGGAGTACTGACGGGTCAGGTTACCGAAACGGTCGACGGCTTCGACATAGATTTCGATGACGCCGTTAATTTCTGCCGGTACTAACCAGTCGTAACTCCCCGAATTGGGAACCGAGTCGAGCAGAGCTTCGCTCGCTGTGATCCCCGCATAGCGATAGCCGATGCGCATGGGATTTTCAGAAAAGGAAGAATCGGACGCCAACCATTCAATGCGAAGGATTTTCCCGTAGATTAACGTGTCCGGCTCGCGCTGAGTTTGGTACGAGAGACTCGGATTGATGCCGTCTAATGTTCCCGGTGGGGATTCGAGTCTCTGCTCGGCCCCGCCGTATAGCAGGCTGAATAACAGGAAAAGAGGTACTATCTGCCGAACAAATTTCACGTTAATCTTGGTATTTCAATGCGTAAATAGTAAGAACCTTGTCTATGGCGTTTGTTCAACGGCCTGGATTTTGATTTGCGCACTACTGGAGTACACGGCACCCATCTGTGTTCCGAAATCCCACGCGATAGTCTTACCGGTACCGGGAGTCATATCCACCCCGTGCGCCCCGCTGAGATTTTCGCAGGCAGTCCATTCATCCGTTGACCTCAACCGCACAAACGGTGAGATGGTATATTTCCCCACCGGATTGCCGGTAAAGCTGTAAGTTATGTCAACGAACTTCGAGCCGTCACTGCGTTGCTTGAAACTCACGGCGAGGACTTGCAAGATGTAAGCCGTGCCATTGACTTCGCTCGATGCTATGGATTCATTATCCATCGAATCGAGCGCTGTAACGACATAGTAATAGGTTGCGCCGTGCACGACCGCCGAGTCGGAGTAATTCGCCATTGGCGCAATTACCGTATCCAGGGCGTTTGTGCTGTTGATAGCGACACCGGCATTATTGCTTCGATAGATGACATAGCGATTTACGTCGCCTTCAAGCGAAGCGTCCCATGTTAGGTTGACGGCGTGGTCGCTAAGCAATAATGCCAAGTTCTGGGGTGGCAGAGGTGGGCCATCAATTTTAAAAACCGCATCAGAGACATCATCACCCTGCAGTCCAAATGAATCCACCGCGGCGATTTTCACCAACACCTGCAGTGAAGGCGAATTGGGAATCGTCCAGGCATAACTGCCGCTGTTGGCGAGATTCTCGGCAATGGAATTGTAGCTGACACCATTATCGATCGAATAGAAGATGCCGATCGGAGCAGTGCCGAAGCTGGAATCAATCGCATTCCACGTGATATTCACCAGGTCATTGACCTGATAAACTTCACCACCATTGGGCACGAGCACCGTGATCTGAGGAATCTTCGAGTCGAGGATGCCACTCGCGGAGATACCTTCTACCGATACCTGAGCCGCGGCGTACAGGATCGGTGCAAAAACCAAAAGGAAAAGTGATACAAATTTGGGGGTTTTCACTTTTATATCCTCCTTTGATTATTTTCTTTCATCGCGTCGTAACTCTCACTTTTAGCTTGACATTTTTATAGTACGAATCCGGCATTTCCTGTCCGAAATTCCAGATAAAATGACGATTGACACCGGGTTGGACTAACCCGACTTCACCGCTGGTCTGCGATAGTTCGAACCAGCTGACACCGTCATCGTTGCTAAGAAATGGCTGAACCTGGTAATGGGTGGTATCGTGCCCCGAAAAGGTAAAATTGACATCTACGATGGCACTGCCGTCTTTACGTTGCTTGAAAACCACATTCCAGATGTCAATATAAACAGCTAAGACCTTGCAAAAAATGGATGCCTTCGACTCACTTTCAACGGAATCGACTGCTGTTACACGATAGTAGTAAATCGAGCTATTTTCAAGTAGACTATCAGAAAATGTGCGATTTGGCACGAAAACTTTTCCGATTAAAGCGGTCATTTCCGGCTCAAACGTCCCTGATTCCGAGCGATATACATTATAGTATTTCAGATCAGATTCGGAGTTCGGAGCCCACTGAAGTCGTATGACCTGGATTGAATCCGTCACGGTCAGATTTTGGGGTGGATCAGGCGGAAAATATGGACCAAGAACCAACTCTACACTCGTATAGGCTCCCGTACTAAAATAACCATCTCCTTCCTTGGGTACATAGGCTGAATTTATTACTGTTACGTCATCGCCGCGTCTGTAATAATACTTAAAGATTATCGGATTGCCTTTTTTAAAACCACTCAAACCCTCTGCCGAATTCTCTTCCCAGGCTATGCCTTGCAGGTTATCATCAACGGTATTTACGATAATGGTTCCAACACATATTTCATTGTCGAAAATGCCAATTTCATCACCAATCTCCACTGTATGTATCCCATCAGTAGTCAGGCTATCAATGATGACAATATATGGCAGTCCGGTTGGCTCCACCGGCTGGAAATAACCTTCATATCCGACGCCGGATACTGCGATGCTGATATTCGGATTATCCGAACTGTTATTGTTTATCGTCAGCGTTCCGGTAAACTGCCCGATGCCGTTGGGAGTGAAGTTGACTGCGAGGTTGGAGCTGGCTCCGGGGGCGATTTCGAAATTATTGACTACAGGCGAAAAGCGCGCGTCGGACATTTGGACGCTACTGATGGTTACAGGTGCGGAACCGCTATTGAACAGCGTTACGGTATTGGTTGCAGTTTCGCCGATTTTCGTCGGAGGAAAGATGAGCGGCGAGGTCGAAACCTGCAACGATCGTGTCGTAGTCGGCAAACCCTGTCCGGTGGCCGTGACGACAAATGTCGGCGCGGAAGAGTCGTTGGAGTAAATCGTCAAATTCGCCGAGTACGGCATCGCGCTGGATGGTTGGAAGATAACCAATACCTGTCGGTTTGTCAGTGGTGCTAAGGTGAAGTTGGTTGGACTCACGCGGAAGGCGCCGTCGCTACTGACAATATTGGTCACGGACAAATTGCTCCAACCTTTATTCTCGACAATAAACGTCAGAGTATCTTGCATTCCAATCATGAGGGGTGCAAAGTTCAGAACCGGATCGTAAGCGTTAATCAGCGGTTGCAGATTACTCTCAGCCACGAGCGCGGCGACCGTATATTCGCCCTCGCCGAAGATTCCCGCTCCCTGTTGGAACGTCACCCATGGCGTCAACTCGATCGTCTGCCCATAAGCTGTCGTCCAGATTTTGAACGTCATGCTATGACCGGCAGTGAATCCGATCAGTCCCTGCGTCGCATCGCCCTGCCAGGTTGTGATCTGCACAGGAACGCTTCCATTATAAATCGCCGAGCCGACGCATAACTCGCCATCGAACACGGCGATCTGGTCGCCAGTCTGCAAACTGTGATTATCTACCTGGGCGTTGTTGATGACGATTATGTACGGCAGGCCGGTTTCAGTCACCGGCGAAAAATGAGAAATGTAACCATTGCCAGACAGGTTGATCTGCAAATTGGGATTATTGGCGGCGTTGCTTACAACCGTCAGCGTGCCGCT
>Ga0209609_10002638_pt1 | contig 10229 bp, 9 predicted proteins | sample LakKivw325mmetaG_FD_184136 | JGI IMG/M metagenome (GOLD analysis project Ga0209609, IMG submission 184136) | Anoxic lake water microbial communities from Lake Kivu, Rwanda to study Microbial Dark Matter (Phase II) - Lake Kivu water 325m metaG... | ecosystem: Environmental > Aquatic > Freshwater...
GGCTGAGGATAGACCTGGGGAAGGCCGAGCGGATCGGGCGGGTGCTGCTGCGGTGGGAGACGGCGTTCGGGAGAAGCTACGTGCTGGAGGTGTCGCCGGACGGCGAGCAGTGGCGGGAGGTGTACGCGACGGAGGACGGGCAGGGGGATGAGGAAGTGGTGAGCTTCGCGCCGACGCAGGCGCGGTACGTGCGGCTGACCGGACGGAAGCGGGGCACGCAGTACGGCTATTCGCTGTACACGGTCGGGGTGTACGCGCCGGGCAAGTAGCGCAGTTGGGAGCATAAGACAGGGGCAGCCGGAAACCCGGCTGCCCCTGTTGTCTGCGTGTGCGGCGAGGGCGAGCTTAGGCGACGTCGCTCTTACCCTCGGCGTCTTCGAGGTGCTTCTGCACGGCCAGCGACTCGGCGCTCTCGCGCTTGGACATCATCAGGGCGATGGCCACGATGACGGCCAGCACGACGCCGACGATGGCCAGGCCCGGACTCGGGTTCACGTTCTTGATGCCGAACGAGTACTTGACGATGACCGGGGCGACGAGCAGACCCACGAGGTTCATGACCTTGATGAGCGGGTTGAGCGCCGGGCCGGCGGTGTCCTTGAAGGGATCGCCGACCGTGTCGCCCACGACCGCGGCCTTGTGCGCCTCAGAGCCCTTGCCACCGTAGAGACCGTCCTCGATGGACTTCTTGGCATTGTCCCAGGCGCCGCCGGCGTTGCACATGAACACGGCCATGAGCTGGCCGCAGACGATGATGCCGGCGAGGAAGCCGCCGAGGCCTTCCCAGCCGAGCCAGCAGCCGACGATGATCGGTGAGAGGATGGACAGGATGCCGGGGCCGACGAGTTCGCGGATGGCGGAGCCGGTGCAGATGTCCACGACCTTGCCGGACTCAGGCAGCACGCCTTCCTTGCCCTCCATCAGGCCGGGGATTTCCCGGAACTGGCGGCGGACTTCGTTGATGATGAAGAAGGCGGCGCGGCTGACGGCCCGGATGGTCATGGCGCTGAACAGGAAGGGCATGGCGCCACCGATGAGCAGGCCGATGAAGACGGCCGGCTTGTCCACCTGGATCCAGAACTCGCGCAGCGCGGACTCGCTGATGGCCTCACCCGCGTGGCCGCCGGCGATGCCCGCCGCGACCTTCGACAGGTACGAGCCATACAGGGAGATGGCGGCGATGACCGCGGAGGCGATGGCGATGCCCTTGGTCGCGGCCTTGGTGGTGTTGCCCACGGCGTCGAGGATCTCGACGTTGGGGCCGCCCTCGGCGCCGGACATCTCGGTGATGCCCTGCGCGTTATCGGCGACCGGGCCGTAGGTGTCCATCGAGATGATGACGCCGGTGGTGGTCAGCATGCCCAAGCCACACAGCGAGACGCCGTAGAGGATCTCGATGGCGCTGGCTTCGCGGCCGAACACGAGGATCGAGAAGAAGACCGAGCCACAGATCACGAGCACGGCGTAGACGGAGCTTTCCAGACCCTCGGCGAAGCCGGTGAGGATCGTGGTGGCGCTACCGGTCTGCGCGGAGCGGGCCACGGACTTGACCGGGCCGAACTGCGTCGAGGTGAAGTACTCGGTGAGCTTGTACATGGCGACGGCCAGGACGAGACCGGAGATCGTCGCCAGGAAGAGCTTCAGCCAGTTCTGCGGGTCGTTCGCACCGACATAGAACTTGGCGATGATGAAGAAGCCGACGGCCGAGAGGATGGCCGACCAGACGAAGCCACGGGTGATCGGCTTCATGGGGTGCTCATCGTCGGTCCGCGACTTGACCATGCTGATGCCGATCATGGAGGTGATGACACCGACGCCGCGGATGAGCAGCGGGAACATGATCCACACCAGCGCCACCTTCGGGTCCCCGTGCGCCAGCGCCAGGATCATGCTGGCTACCAGCGTGACTTCGTAGGACTCGAAGATGTCGGCGGCCATCCCGGCGCAGTCACCGACGTTGTCGCCGACCTGGTCGGCGATGACGGCGGCGTTGCGCGGGTCGTCTTCGGGAATGCCCGCTTCGACCTTGCCCACCAGGTCCGCGCCGACGTCCGCGGCCTTGGTGTAGATGCCACCGCCGACCCGCATGAACAGGGCCAGCAGGCTGCCACCGAAACCGAAGCCCAGCAAGACCTCAGTGGCCATTTCTTTGTAGTACCAGAAGATCAGGACCGCCCCGACGAGCCCCATGGTGACGGTGAACATCCCGGCCACGGCGCCGGAGCGGAAGGCGATCCGCATCGAGTCGGCGAGGCTGGTGCGGGCGGCCGCGGCGCAGCGCACGTTGCCCTGCACCGCCAGCGTCATGCCCATGTAGCCGGTGAAACCCGAGGCGAAACAGCCCAGGACGAAGGCGATGGCCCGCCCGAAGGCGATGGCCCAGTTGCCCCACGCGCTCAGCAGCAGCGCGAAGAACAGGATCACGATGACGACGGCAATCGTCTTGAACTGCCGATTCAGGTAGGCGTAGGCGCCCTCCTGAATCTGTGCGGCGATCTGCTGCATCTTCTCGGTCCCCTGGTCCATCCCGATCGTCTGCTTGCGCAGGTGAAGCGCGTAGATCAGACCGATCACACCACAGACCAGGACCGCGTAGATCGAGAAGTTCTCGAACGGTCCAAACGGCAACGTCGTTGGCATGTTCTACCTCCCTGGTGGAACGATTAGACCCCGAGGGGCAAGCCCTCGGGTCCATCATGGGCCGGATGAGTGTCGCAACCCAGGATATCCTGTGTGATGCGGCGCGCGGCCCGACCGACGGGCGCGGCGCCCCGGAAAGCCATCTCTTCGCTGCCCCGGCCCCGTTAACCTGCCCCGTTCATCATTTCTTAGCACACAGTCCCTACCCGCCGCGCGTGAACACCAGCACCACCACGCCCGCTGCCAGCACGAGCCGGTAGATCACGAAGACGTAGAAGCCGTGGCGCTGCAGGAAGCGCAGCAGGAAATGGATACAGGCGAAGCCCGTGACGGCGGCCGTCACGACGCCGATGACGAAGACCGTGGCGTCCACCGGCGCCTCGCCCGAGACGACATGGCGGGCGCTCCACAGCGTCGCCCCGAGCAAGATCGGGGTGGCCAGCAGGAACGAGAAGCGCGCCGCGGCTTCGCGCGTCAAGCCGCGGAACAGGCCGGTGGTCATCGTGATGCCCGCGCGCGAGACCCCGGGCATGATCGCCAGGGCCTGCAGCACACCGATCCAGAGTGCATCGGCCCACCCCATCTGCTCGACGGTGCGCTCGTGCTTGCTCCACTTCTCCGCGGCCGCCAGCAGCAGGCCCATCCCGGCCAGCAGAGCGGCGATCTGCAGCGGATCGCGGAAGATCGTCGCCGCCTGGTCTTCCAGGGCCGCCCCCGCCAGTGCGCCGGGGATGCAGCCCACGATCACATAGGCGACCATCTTGTCGCGGCGCTCTAGGAAGCTGACCCAGTCGCGGCCGAAGTAGGCCAGGATGGCGATGAGCGTGCCGAAGTGCAGCGCCACATCGAAGGTCAGATTGTCCGAGGCATTCCAGCCGAAGAAGTGGTGCGCCAGCGCCAGGTGGGCCGAACTGCTGACAGGCAGGAACTCGGTCAAGCCCTGCACAATGCCCAGTATCACGGCGGCCAATGGCGTCACGACTTCCGCTCCCGGTGGCGTGGGTCCATGTCTACGCCGGCCACGTGAAGTCGGGCGGGCGGTCGTCGCGCAGACCCAGAAAATGGTCGAGAGCGTCGCAGATGCGGCCCGCGGCCTGGCCGTCGCCGTACGGGCAGCCGATCTCCGTCATGCGCGTGTATTCGGTCGGGCTCTTGAGCAGCCGGTCGGCCTCGGCCACGATCGCCTCGGTCTCGGTGCCCACGAGCTTGGCCACGCCGGCCTCGATGCCCTCGGGCCGCTCGGTGGTGTCGCGGGTGACGAGCGCCGGGACGCCGAGGGCCGGGGCTTCCTCCTGCACCCCGCCTGAGTCGGTGATGACCAGGTCGGCGTGGGCCATCAGCGGCACGAAAGCGAGATAGTCCAGCGGGTCGGTCAGGACGACGCGCTCGACGCCGTCGAGCAACTCGTGGGCCGACTTCGTAACCAGCGGGTTGGGGTGCAGCGGCCAAACGACCGTGACGTCGTCATGCCGCTCGACGATCTCCTGGAGGGCCTGGCAGATGCGGCTGAAGGGGACGCCGAGATTCTCGCGCCGGTGGGCCGTCACGAGGATGAGGCGCCCCTCCATCGTGTCAATCCACTTGAGTTGTTCGGGCAGGTCGGGCTGGCGCTCAACGACGGTGCGCAGGGCGTCCACGACGGGATTGCCGGTGACGTAGACGGCCGCGCCCGGGATGCCCTCGCCCAGCAGATTGTGCCGGGCGCGGCGCGTGGCGGCGAAGTACACGTCGCTGATGACGTCCGTCAGCCGCCGGTTGATCTCTTCGGGGAAGGGCGAGAGCTTGTTCTGGGTGCGCAGGCCAGCTTCGACGTGGGCGACCGGGATGCGCTCGTAGAACGCCGCCAGCGCGCCGCCGAGGACCGTGGTGGTGTCGCCCTGGACCATGACGACGTCGGGGCGGAGCTTCGCGAAGGTCTCCTGCAGGCCGGTGAGGGCGCGCGAGGTGATCTGGGCGAGGGTCTGGCCCTCCTGCATGATGTCCAGGTCCACGTCGGCCGTCATCTCGAAGACGGCCAGCATCTGGTCGAGCAGGCCGCGGTGCTGCGCGGTCACAATGACCTGCACGGGGCGCTCGCGGCGCTTGAGTTCCTGATAGATCGGCGCCAGTTTGATGGCTTCCGGCCGGGTCCCGAAGACCAGGGCCACTGTCGGCTGAGACATTACCCGCCAACCCTCCAGCGCCACAAGACAAGCGCCACGACGCAGAGCATCGCCGTCAGAGAATAGATGAGCAGAACCGCCTGCCGGACGCTGAAGCCCCGGTCAATGAGGCGGTGGTGGATATGGCCGCGGTCGGCGGCCAGGGGCGACTTGCCCGCCGCCAGCCGGCGGATGATGCCGGTCACGGTGTCGAAGATCGGCACGCCCAGCACCAGGAGCGGCACCAGGATGGCGACCGCGGTGGCGATCTTGAAGGGCCCGATGACCGCGATGCAGGCGAGCATGAAGCCCAGGAACATCGCGCCGGTGTCGCCCATGAAGATCTTGGCCGGGTTGAAATTGAAGGGCAGGAAGCCCAGGCAGCCGCCGGCGAGCGCGCCGGCGGCGATGGCGACCGCCGGGATGCCGGTGCTCCCGGCGCCGATCATGATCGTCAGACCCGCCAGCGCGGCGACGCCGGCGACCAGCCCATCCAGGCCATCGAGCCAGTTGAGGGCGTTGGTGATGGCCATGGTCCAGATGATCGTCAGGGGCGCGGACCACCAGCCCAGCGAGAGGTAGTGATACGTCCCGGTGAAGGCGCTGAGCGGGTCGGTCAGGCCATGGACGGCGACCCCGCCCGCGTAGGCAATCAGGGCGACCAGGAACTGGCCGACGAGCCGCAGCCACGGCGACAGGTTCTTGATGTCATCGGCCAGGCACATGACCAGCAGCAGACCGGAGCCGAGCAGGATGCCGGTGAAGGGCGGCTGCAACGGCCAGGTCAGCGCGAGCAGGGCGACCCAGAAGCCGGCGTAGATGGCCAGGCCGCCGGCCTGGGCGGTGGGCTGCTGGTGGATGCGGCGCCCGCCCGGATGGGCCACGGCCCCGATCTTGAAGGCCAGGGCGCGCACCGGCCAGGTCAGCGCCGCGGCTACCGCCGCGCCGATCAGCAGAGCCAGCAGCGGGAAAAGCACTAGGGCTTCGCCTCCGCCGGCGGCTGCCAGTGCACGAGTTCCACGCCCGCTTCGGCGAGCATCTCGTGCGCCAACTCGTCCGGGTACGGATCGCGATAGACGATGCGCCGGACGTTGGCGTTGATCAGCATCTTCGTGCACGTGGCGCAGGGCAGGCCCAGGGTGTAGCAGGTGACCTCGCCCTGCAGCGCAACGCCGTGCACGGCGGCCTGAATGAGCGCGTTCTGCTCGGCGTGCGAGGCACGGCAGATTTCGTGCCGCTGGCCCCGCGGGATGCCGAGGCGGGCGCGGAGACAGCCGCCGAGGTTCTCGCAATGCGCCAGGCCCTGTGGCGGGCCGTTGTAGCCGCTGGTCAGGATGCGCCGATCGCGCACGAGCACACAGCCCACGTGGCGCGACAGGCACGTCGAGCGCTTGGCCACGACGTGCGCGATCTCCATGAAATAGTCATCCCAGGAGGGGCGGTCGGTCCGCTGGAGCACATCCTGGCGGGGCTGGTTCGCGGGCGGCTGTTCGGTCATGGTGGCGAGTCCGTCGGGGGCCTGCGGCCCGGCAATCCGCCGGGGGCTACCGACCCTCCAGCGCTCTGATCTTCTCCCGCCGTCGCACGTGCCGCGCTTCGGGGGATGGCTCGGTCGTCAGGAAGACGCGGACGACCTCTTTGGCCAACTCGGGCCCGACGGTGCGGCCGCCGACGCACAGGACGTTGGCGCCGTTATGCAGCCGGGCCATGCGGGCGCCGTAGCACTCTTCGGCGCGGGCCGCATAGGCGCCGGGCACCTTGTTGGCGGCGATGCTCATGCCGATCCCGGTGCCACAGGTCAAGACGCCGAGGTCGGCTTCGCCACCGGCCACGGCCCGGGCGACGCGGACGGCGAAGTCCACGTAGTCCACCGGGTCTTCGCTGCAGGCGCCGAGGTCGAGGACCTCGTGGCCAAGCGACTCAATGACGCCGCGGACATCCGGCTTGAGCAGGAAGCCCCCATGATCGCAACCGATGGCGACCTTCATGTCTGGCACTGCTCCTGACGGCGAAAAACGGAAAAGCAGAAGCACAGAAAAACGCTCTCGGGACCGCCGCCAGGGCTGTCGTCCCCCGGTTTCTCTGTGGTGCTGTTCTTCCGTTCCCGGGTCGTGACTAGCCGCCGCCGATGGCGTTGGCGGCCTTCTGGTCCACGGCGGGCTGCTTGGGCAGCCGCACGCTGAACGTCGAGCCCTGGCCGACTTCGGACCGCGACAACCACACATCGCCGCTATGCGCCTGGGCCAGGTGCTTAACCAGGTAGAGCCCGATGCCGGTGCCCTTGACCGCCTTGTGATCCACGTCGTCATCCACCATGTGGAAGCGCTGGAAGATCTTATCGCGGTGGTGGGCGGGAATGCCCAGGCCCTGGTCGGAAATGTCCAGGCGTATGGTCGCGCCCTCATCCTCGGCGCCCACGGTAACGTTGCCGCCGTTGGGCGAGTACTTGACCGCATTGCCGATCAGGTTGTCGAGGATCTGGGTGATCTTGTCGGCGTCGCCGGTGATGAGCGGGAAGTCGGGCGGGATGGTGCTGAAGACCTTGTGGCGGTCGGTGTAGGTCTGCTGGGACCGGGTGACTTGGGCGGCGATTTCGGCGAGGTTGACGTCGGACAGGATGATGTCAATGCCGCGGCCGGACTCGATGCGCGAGATGTTCAAGAGGTCGGTGATGAGGCGGGTGAGGCGGTCGCACTCGGTGTTGATGATGTTGTAGAACTCCATCCGCGTCTCATCGTCGTAGATGCCGTCGGTGTCGTCAATGAGCGTGGCGATGAAGCCTTTGATGGAGGTGAGCGGGGTGCGCAGCTCGTGCGAGACCGTCGAGACGAAGGCGGTCTTCATGCGCTCGACCTGGCGGATCTCGGTGATGTCGTTGAAGATGGCCACGACGCTATGGGCGTCGCCGCTTTCATCGCCCATCATGGAGGTCTCGGCCTGGTAGATGTGGCGGCCGCCGTCCAGCGCGATCTCGCGCGTCATTTCCTTGCCGGTGCGGATGGTCTCCTCGAACAGCTCGAGGATGGACTTCTCCTCGACCGCGTCGGCGAGCGGCTGCCCGGCGCGGCTGCCGTCGCTGAGGCTGAGCATGCGGCAGGCTGCCGGATTGATGAGACGAACCGTGTTGCGGGGGCTGATGACGATGACGCCGGAGTGGATGCTCTCGAACGTCTCCTCCAGCTCCTGCTTCTTCTCGGTCAGCTCGATGTAGAGCTGGGCGTTGGAGATGACGGCGGCGGCCTGGTCGGCCAGCATCTCCAGCAGGCGCACGTCGTCGTCGTTGAAGTCCTGCTCGTAGCGCTTGTTGAACACATGCATGACGCCGATGACGCGCTCGTCAATGATGCGCTCTTCCTCGTCGCGCTGCTGGATGGCCAGCGGCACGGCAATGCCGTTGCGCACGCGCAACAGCGCCACTTTGTCCTTGTCGGTGCGGGGATCGGAGAGGGCGTCGTTGTAGACGATGGCCTGGTTGTTGGAGTAGACGAGGCCGGTGATGCCGCGATCCGGCCGGATGGAGATTTGCCCGGCCTGCTCTTCGCTGACGCCGAGGGCCGGCTGCAACGCCTGCAGCTCGCCCAACTCGGCGTTGTACAGCATCAGCATGACCTTCTCGCCCTGGACGATCATCGCGACCTTCTTGATCAGGCGCGAGAGCGTCTGCCGCAACTCCGGCTGTGTCACGACGACCGCAGGCACCTCCGCCATGGTGGCGGCGGCGCTGAGTTCCTCCTCCAGCTTGCCGATCTTGGACTGCAGGTCAGTGACAACGAGGCGGTACCGCTCAAGCTCTTTGCGGAGCTGATCGGCATCCTCGGGCGGAGCGACATCGGGCATGAAGATGCTCCCTTACGGTCGCGGGTACGGACACCCCGGACAGCGGCGCCGGGGACCACGCAACGGACCGCTAGCGGCGGCCGCGGCGGCGGCCCTCACGGTCCCGCTTCAACTCGTTCTGCTTGCGATTGCTTTCCTTCAGGAAGTCCGTCAGGCGCTCTTCGAAGGACTGGTGCCCGCCGCCGCCGCGCTCGCCGCGCTCGTCGCCAAAGCCCCCACCCCGGCTCGGACCGGACGGCCGGGGCGGCGCGTTCTCGAGCGGCTTGCGCGCCTCGGCCTGTTTGGCCGATAGCTCGTAACGCCCCTCATCGCGCTTGCCCAGCACCTTGACCTTGACCGCGTCGCCTTCGCGGAAGAAGTCGCTGACGTCGTGGACGTACTGGTCGGCGATCTCGGAAATGTGGATCAGTCCCGACAGGTTGTCCGGCAGCGACACAATCACGCCGTATTTGAGCAGCTTTACTACGGTGCCATCCAAGATAGCCCCGGTTTCCACAGCCATTTGGCAAACCGCCTTGCGATGAGAATTCGTAGAGGGACGCACCCGGGCGCGAATGCACGCAGGTACAAGGGGGCAACCCGGAGGCTGCCCCTCGCTAGATTATAGCCCATCGCCGCGACGCGAGTCAAGCTGAGCGCTGGGCTCGCCGAGAGCGCCCGATGGGCAGCGCAGACCCCCTGGACGGCAGCAGCGGACCCACCGGGCCGCAGGGGCTACAGGTAGAAGATCCGTTCGCGGTTGCGCGCCAGCAGTTGGGCGTTCTGTTCGTCGCCACCGGGCAAGTTGGCGCTGACGAACACCGGCGGCGTCTCCCCCCGCGCCACCAGCCGCGCCACCACTTCGCACGTCAGCGCGTTGACGATCGTGCAGCCGAGCACGCTCGACAGCGGCCCGGTCTTCTGCGGGAAGCCGGCGATCTCGACGGCCGCGTCCCCGTAGGGTGCGCACTGGTCAATGACGAGGTCACACAGCTCGGGCAGCAGCTTCCCCGACGAGTGGCGGCTGGTGGAGTTGGAGGCGTAGGCCACGGCCACCAGGCCGATGACCGTCATCCCCCGGTCGCGGGCGGCCAGCGCCATGTCCAGGACGATGGGGTTGCGCCCGGAAGCCGAGGCGATGAGGAGCACATCGCCCGCGCCGGCCGGGGTCGCCTCCAGAAGCTGCCGCCCGTAGCCCTCGACCCGCTCGATCTGGGAGGTGAGAGTCAGCGGGCGCACCGACAGGTCCATCCCGTGCGGGTAGACGGGGTTCACGAGCATCAGCCCGCCGGTGCGATAGATCATCTCCATCGGCAGCATGAAGCTGTGGCTGGCCCCGAAGGCAAAGAGCTTGTGGTCCGAGACGATGGCCTCGACCAGGATGCCGGCGGCGTGCTCGATGGCCGCAAGCTGCGTGTCGTGCAGTTGCTTGAGGCCGGCTTCAACGGCGTCGAAATATGCTTGGGCTGACATGCTGTCTCCAGGGCTGTTGATGGGATGGAGGGGCCGCGCTTTAGCCGGCCCCATTGCTGCGACACGGGGCCGGCTAAAGCGCGGCCCCTCCAACGGCGCGTCAGACACGGGGCCGGCTCAAGCGCGGCCCCTCCATCGGCGCATCAGACACGGGGCCGG
>Ga0209609_10002639_pt1 | contig 10228 bp, 10 predicted proteins | sample LakKivw325mmetaG_FD_184136 | JGI IMG/M metagenome (GOLD analysis project Ga0209609, IMG submission 184136) | Anoxic lake water microbial communities from Lake Kivu, Rwanda to study Microbial Dark Matter (Phase II) - Lake Kivu water 325m metaG... | ecosystem: Environmental > Aquatic > Freshwater...
ACTTGGTGGTGGCGTCCGCTGATGAAGCGTGAGGTGGACCCGCCCAAGAAGTCTGGTGAGTACCTCCGGACCCGCCACAAACATTATTCGAGTCAGAGTCTTCGGCTCTGTCTGCTTCGGCCAGGACGCTGATAGGTCAAATCCGCGGGGTTCCAGACTCGTTTGGGTTCGGAACCCGACTCTTCATAGAACCTGGCAACAATCGTTAGCTGAACCAGTTCTTATTGAAGTCCGCAAGCATGTCCAGAAGACACTATAGAGCATTCTGCGGACTTACTCTCGTCATGAATTCATCGAGCTGAAACCTCTCAAACCCGAAGGGATGGTTGAGGTGTACATGCATGGGCAGGGGCCCCGTGGCCAATTCAAATCGCGCCACAAATAGCGCTGCAATACTGCAAAAGTCACGACCACCCCGTCCCTCGAGCTGGAGAATGATCCCTCAAACATCCTCACCTAGCCATGCGCTCTCGTCAGGCAGAAGCTAACGGTCTCAGTCGACGCATACAACATGATCGGCCAAATGACACGTGAGAAGAAAAGGATCTGCTGTAGGCGAGGCGTCATAGGCATCGAATAGCGGTGCAATATTGCAACAATCAGCTGTCTCGGTGATGAAGTGTTGGGGGAATAGCCCTTTGAGAAAGAGAGAAAAAGAAGACCGCTGACTGCCGGCCAATACCTTGACCTATTGGGAGAGAAATCGATTTTCAACAGATGAATTGGCCACGTGGGGGTACTAGAGGCTAGGCTCTATAGACTGCGAAGTTCATGGGAAGAAGAAGGAGTTCTTGCGTCCAAGGGATCAGATGATGTTCTTCTGAACCGCGAACTCGATTCTGCTCTCTACTCTTTCTTTAGGGCTGTTATCGGACTCAGTGTTGATGCTCTCCAAGCGGGGTAGATGCCTGCTGCAACGCTGAGTGCGCAGGCGAGAAGGAATACCTGACCAAGGTCGGTTGGCAGAAACGAGGGAGTCACTCGCATTGCTCCCTCTCCAAAAGGCAAGAGTTGAATCAGAACATATGCTCCAGCAATTCCGAACGCCAGTCCCAACAGTCCGCCTAGGAGTCCGATCGTGAATGATTCTGCGAGAAACATGAGGAGGACAGTTTCCCTAGTGTAGCCTATCGCCTTCAGCAGTCCTATCTCGCGAGTCCTCTCCATGACTGAAGTGTACAGCGTAGTGATAATGCCAACAGCCCCAACGAACATGGAGACGGTGGCGATCGCGGAAAGGAATCCTAGGAACGTGCCCATGATCTCCTGTATGGTGCTTGCCATGGCTTTGGGCGATATCACGCCGATGTTCTTGCCATAGACCTTCGTGATACTCGTCTCGACTTTGTCGTTCATGTCGGGACTGCTCGTGATCACATAGATGGTGTCGTACACGCTACCCTTCTCGAAGAATGTGTTGGCCGCTGCGAGCGTAATGAAGGCCACGTCATCAATCGATTGGCTACCTAGCTCGTTGAGGATGCCCCTAACTTGGAACGCTTTCCTCTTCGTAACGAGCTTCTCGACTCCTCCTTGATTCTCAACCTTTGAGAACTCAACAAATACCGCCTGTCCTATGCTGGCAAACGGCTTGGCAAGATTCGATGGGTGAGCAATACTGTATCCCAGTACAATTCCGCCAGAGTCACCGGAAGAAACGAATGAGCCGGATTCAAAACTCACTTTCGGGGCAATATACAAAGTCTTACTTTGATCCATCCCCAGAATCGATACGGTCTTGGTTTCGCTTCCTGACTTCAACGTTCCCCCACCGGTGAAAGACGGGATGACATATTTCGCCCCGTGGATTCTCTCGATGGTGCGTACAGTTTGTGGTGTCAGCTTTGTTTGCAGGCCGGATTGTGCTCCGGGTCCAAAGGTGTTGGCGGAAGGAGTGACTATTAGGACGTTGGCGCCCAGAGTGCCCAGTTGCTCGCTGATGTAGTTGTTCATTCCTCCGCCGAGTCCGTTGATGGAGGTCATGAGGGCCACGCCTATGACTACCATCAGCACTGTTAGGCCTGATCGCAGTTTTCGCTCTTTCAAGGCTCCGAAGGAAAGTCCAACCAAATCAAGCACTGTCATTGTCCTCAGCTCCTCCCTTCTGTCATGACATCCCAGCCGGAGTCTCTGACTTCGCCTTGCGAAAGGAGTCCAACTCTCTCCTTTTCCACAACACCGTCTCTCAGGTGGAGGATCCTTCCCGTTCTCTCAGCCAATTCCAGGTTATGTGTGACGACAACTATGGTTGCGTTTTTCTCTTGGTTCACGCGAATTAGGAGATTCTGTATCTCTTCCCCGGTCTTGGAGTCAAGATTCCCGGTCGGCTCGTCTGCGAGAATGAAGGCTGGATTGTTTATGAGTGCTCGTGCTATCGCGACCCGTTGTTGTTCTCCGCCGCTGAGCGCATTTGGTCTACGATTCGCCTTGTCACCCAAACCTACAAGGTCCAGGAGTTCATGCACTCGTCTGTCCCTGAGCTTCTTCGGCATATCTGCAACTATGGCAGGCAACTCGACGTTCTTCGTGACCTTTGATCTGTCGATGAGGTTGTAAGACTGGAAGATGAAACCGATCTTTCTGTTGCGGAATCTGGCGAGTGCCCTTTCTCCCATTAGGCTTATGTCAAAACCATCAATGAGTATCTTGCCACTTGTTGGTGTATCGAGAGCGCCTAACATGTTCAGCAAGGTCGATTTTCCGCTGCCAGACGGCCCAACCACAGAAATCATCTCGCCATGCCGAATTTTCAAGTTCACTCCACGAAGCGCATGTACCGTGATGAGTCCCATTTTGTAGGACTTCTTGAGATCCAATGTTTCGATGGCGGATTTCTCGCCTTGGTCTGTCATGCGGATCCTCTTTTGAATGGTTCCTCATGCTAGACAGCGACAGACTTAATCGTTCCTCATTCATCCTGTCGTGCGAGCCTTCGATGCGATCCTTTGGAGAGGTTCCCCCCCAGGTCAGCAGGGTTGTTTTAGGGGCTGGTCCTCTTGCAGCAGGCCTCGGGTTCTACGAGGTAGCGATCGCAGTCTTTCTTCCTCTGGAAGGAGTCTCCATCACCAACGTCGGAGCGATACTGACCACGTTTGGGCTCGCAGCGGTGGTCTGCAGTATTCCATTTTCGATTCTCTCGGATCGTTATGGGCGAAAGCTACTGATGTTTGTTGGTGCACTTCTCTCCGTGCCCGTAACTATGGTTCCCGGATTGACATCAGACATCTTCGTTCTTGAGTTGTCAGCTCTGGTGGGCGGTGCAGCAGAGGCCATGTATATTTCGACATGGAACGCTTACCTTGCGGACGCTACTTCCGTCTCCACCAGACCCGCAACGTTCAGTCTGTCATTCGTAGTCTTCACGATGGCCGCGGGCCTGGGCAGTTTTCTTCCAGCCCTCTTTCCGCTATTGCCCTTGGATTTCCTGGAAGCCCACCGGATCACCTTTATCGCGTTGGGCCTCTTGGGGTTGTTGACTCCTCTTGCAGTGTCGCGCTGGGCTGTTGACATCAAACCTGTGCGATCTCGTCGTGGGATACTGCCTCGCAAGTCTCTGAGAGTCCTGGCTAAATTCTCGACCGCGAGTCTGATGATAGCTCTCGGCGCGGGGCTCATAATTCCTCTCATACCTACGTGGTTCTATCTTCGATTCAATGTGACCGACGCATTCTCAGGCCCCGTAGTGGCAGTTTCAAGCATACTCATGGGAATCGCGGCGATCGCGTCGCCGAGCATAGCAAAGAAGACCGGCCTAGTCGTCGGCATTGCAGCAACACAACTCACCTCAACATTGTTCTTGCTGGCTACACCGTTCAGCCCAACAGCGCCGATCGCAGCTATTTTCTACGTCGTCCGCTCGATGCTCATGAACATGTCCAGTCCGCTCGCTGATTCGCTCCTAATGAATCTGGTCGCACAGGACGAACGAGCCACAGCATCCGCGCTCAACGCTGTAGTTTGGCGAATACCAAATGCTGCAACCACAGTTGTGGGAGCAGCCGCCCTGAGCGGCGGTGACCTGAGCCTCCCATTCTATCTCTGCACTGTGCTCTACGTCGCCTCGATCACCCTATTCTATACGCTATTTCGGAACGTGGAGCATGCTAAGGCATCTGAGTAGTCTGCTGACAACTCCGTTTGGGAGTGTCGTCGAGAGGTTATCCAAAGCCGCGATTTCTTCAGTCAGCGGCGAATTTGGACAATATATCTGACCTGTCTTTCTGGGTCTTCTCGTATCTCCACTCTATCTTTGGGTCTCAATCCTTTCCAACGAATGAAATAGTGCTCGTGGGGTAGATCAGGGCCTCTGCACGTACATCGATAGGATTCCACTCTTGCCTTATCGACCACATCATTCTGGACGAGGTCGAACCTCTTTCCAAGAGGAGGGAAGAGCTGGAGCTTGTTCTTGAGAACCAGAAGATATCCTTCCCGGGCCTCTTCGGAAGACACCTTCCTTGAGTAGGCGCCTCTTACTTTCACAGTATGCTGTCCCTCCGACTTGCTCTCTCAAGCTTTCGGCAAGGCGTCATTGGAGCACTGATCAAAATGACCGTCGCCGGTCCCTACAGGAACGGCCAATTGTCATCACCTGCTTATATAGTCGAAGTTGCCTTGACGAACCACTGGGTGTGTCGTTATGGATTTGTCTGACAATCTGAACAACAGCTTCGCATTTGCCAGAAAGTTGTTCAGCGATTTTGGTAGACTAGTAATACTGATCGTGCTGGACATCATCCCTATTGTGAACTTCATCGTGACGGGTTATGCTTCCAGAGTGCTCAAGGAGTCCCCTGGAGCTGACTCGCCTCCGAAACTGGAGAACTACGGCGACTTGTTCGTCGCCGGTCTGAAAATCGTGATCGCATCCATCATCTACATGCTTATTCCATTGATTCTTATTGCGGCAGGTTTCGGGTCATTCTTCGCCGCCATGGTCACGGGGGGCGGTCCTAATTTCATGTGGGGTGGGTTCACGCCAGCCTACATGGGCCTATTGGGCGGCACAGGGGTTGTGCTCGTCCTCGTTGGACTGCTCGTCGCATTTGTGATGCTGATACTTCTCGCCGCTGGCATTGCTCACATGATCAAGACTGGCAAATTTGGAAAGGCTTTCGCGTTCGGCGAAATCCTAAACGTAATTGGAAAGATCGGATGGGGCAAATACATCGCTTGGCTGATCCTGATCGTAGTACTCGCCGCAATCGTCGGCGCAATAGCTGGCGCCATACCCTATGTGGGATGGATCATAGCTGCGATCATCGGACCAGCTCTGACAGTGTTCTACTTCAGATCACTAGGGCTACTCTACAGCGAGTGAACCAAGAGACAGCATGATACCCGATGTGTCATCGGGCCCCTAGCGAACAGAGCACTTTACGTGCGTAAGGGTTTGGAGAGCAAGATCTCTCCTACGCATGATGCAAATGGACACGTGCTTGACAGCAGACTAGGGCTATTCTTTAGACAGGCGGGCGGGGCTAGCACGAACTGTGAATACAAGTGGAATCACGCAGAGAATTGATCGATCTCGTGCGAGAACAGGTTCAGATCGAGAAGGAAAGCGCTGCCAGGCTTAGCGAGACCGAACAAAAGGTGGGCACGGGAGCCGCAAAGCTTCTGCTGGTAGAGATGAGATGTGACTCGCAGAAGCACGCAGCGGTCCTGGAGGCAGTTGTTGAGGCACTGAAAGGCGCTCAATCTTCCAAGCCTCTCTGGCAACAGGCGTTCAGCGGATTCGCTGATCCTATCATAGTGAAAAGAGAGATCGAAAGCCACAAGACCTTGGGCAAATCGATGGTAGCTCACATACAGAAGGAAATGAGCAAGACAGATGACGAGGCAGTTCGAACACTGCTTCAACATCTCACTGAAGACGAGAAAAGGCACAGTGAAATCTTGGCTACTATAGCGCAAAGATGCTACAGCATGATTCGGTAGGTCAGTTGGAAATCCCTCACTCGCATTGCTACCGTTGCAACTTCGGCATTAGCCAGAACACGTTACCGTCGGGATCCTTGAACATAGCGTAAGTCGTCTTCTCATCCCATTCGGCCTTGCCCAAATCGCGGGTGAACTCTACACCTTCTTTCTTGAGTTCTCTGCACGTGCTCTCGATGTCTCCGGCAAGCAACAGGATGCCGGTGTTGCCGGGTTCAAGTGGTTCGCCTTGACACAGGTGAATACCGAACAATGATCCGTGTGGGGCAACCACAACCCAGTGTTCTTCATCGCTTTGCACCTCGAATCCCAGTTTGTTCTTGTACCATTCCTTCGCCTTCTTCTCGTCCGACACCACGACTGCGACGCTGTGGATTTGCTCGATCATTCGCTATTTCGCCTCCTAATCAGTCTCGGCAGCCCGATTGGTATTTAACATGCGGAGATGTGCAAAAGTGATCACCGGGGCATCTCTCATGTTTCATCTCACTGGGGAGATGCTTCCGTGAAGAGTGAGTTCGATGCACGTCCTTCTCTTTGACATTGACGGCACGCTCGTGTTGAAACAGAGCAGAGATGCGAACGAACTAGAACGCTTCAGACGTGCGATTGCTAATGAAGTGGGGAGATCCCCGCCGACTCAGCCTTGGCGATATGACGGCATGGTGGACCCTCAAATCTGCAGACTCCTTCTCATCGATGTCGGTCTCAGCGCCAGCGCCGCAGACAAACATCTTCGAAGAGTGATCGAACGAGTTGGAGAAATCTACATGGCGATGGAGAAGCATCCGATCCTAAATGACGGCGTCAATGAACTGCTGAAGACACTGAGCGTCTCGTCGAAGCACAAGCTTGGGGTTCTTACTGGGAACCTTTTCGTTGTCGGAGAGGAGAAGCTTCGACTCACTGGTATTCGAGCATACTTCGGTGAAACGTTCTACAGCGACGGATACTTTGAAAGACGTGACTTGGTCAGGGAGGCCGTCGACGCATGTGTTACGAAGTACCAACTACGTGGCAGGGAGTCCGTAACGATCATCGGGGACACGCCGCGCGACGTGGAAGCTGCGAAATCCAGCGGTGCCAGGGCCATCGCTGTTGCTACAGGATTCTTCTCCGAGAGCGAGCTTGCCTCCGCTGGGCCCGACGCAGTTTTCCGTGACTTGAATCCCCGCAGTGATCTGCTCAAGGCCCTTGGCTTCGAAATCGTATAGTTCCATTGATCCTTGCCTGTCTCTTGGAAAGCACGGCTCGATGACCGAGTGGATCCGATCTCAGCCCATGCAACTTCGCAGTCTCTTCAAAGCTTAACGACTCGGACGCAGACCTTGAGCGTTCTCATGAACATATCACCGAGTGCCGCGCATCCTTCATCGTTAATATGGATGTTGTGTCAAGTAAAAGATAGGTTTTATTAGTTCGTGCTAATGTAAACTTGCGTGATGCAAAGATGCATTTGAATAAGTCTACGAGCCGGTTCAAGCTGCGAAGGCCGGCAGCGAGGCTCCGCTCAACAGTTTGCGAAATAGTCGAATGAAGACGATCTCAGGGAATGAAAGGTTTGCAGATCCTGCGAGCATTCGAGGGAATCGGAAGAGACGCCAGACTGCTGCTCGCTTCATCCTTCATAGGAGGTGTAACCTATGCGTTCTATTTCCTGATACTGCCCTTCTACCTGATCTCTGCGGGCTACGATGCAACGTGGATCGGCATTGCTAACGCAACTTTCGGCGTGTCTATGACCCTATTCATAATCCCGGCGGGAATACTTGCAGACTCGTTCGGCAGAAAGCGGTTCAATCTAGTTGGCTACGTGATCATGAGCCTTGGAATGATTGTCGTGGCTCTGAGTCCGTCCGTGCCCACGATCATTGGAGGAGCAGCTCTTTCAGGATTCGGCGGGTCACTGATCTTTGCCTCCTCGGGTGCGCTCCTCGCGGGTTCAGTGTCCGAAGGGCGACTAACAACGATTTTCAGCTATTCCTACTTTCTGAGCACGTTCGCTTCGTCGCTAGGCTCCGCGGCGGGTTGGCTTCCGACGATTCTGATTGACCTATTGAGGGTCAGCCGTTTGGAGGCTCTCCAAGGCACGATGGGAATCGGGGGAGCCATTACACTTCTAGCAGGCATTCCATTACTCTTCGTCCACGAACCTCGGACTGACCAGAAACGTGGAGCAAGGTTCAGTCTGAAATCTCGCGGGATTATCGCCAAATTCATGATCGTCAACATATTCATCGGATTCGGTGCCGGACTCACGATACCATTGTTCCCGGTTTACTTCTGGAAGAAGTTTGGCGTTGACAGTGGCCCCATGGGAACGTTGCAAGCAGCGTCGAGCCTTGTTGCTGCACTGGCGTTCCTCGCGGCTCCTAGAGTGGCCTCATGGTTAGGTAGAGTTCGAGGGATAGTCATCACGACTGGGATCTCAGTTCCCCTGTTGGTGTTGATCCCTCTGGCGCCGAGTTTTCTGCTCTCGACGCCTCTCTTCGTTGCGCGTCAGGCTTTGATCAACATGAATTCCCCGCTTATTGACAGCCTCATAATGCGCTTGGTTGATGAGAAGGAACGTGCTACCGCGTCCGGTGTCGCGCAGCTCTTCTGGAACCTACCCAACTCGTTTGGGCAGCCTGTCGGCGGCTACATGATCGACAAGATTTGGATTGATGCGCCTCCGTTTTCCACGGCGGCTTTCTACGCTATCTATACGACGATGTTCTGGTTCATGTTCAGGAACGTTAAGGACTCGCGTGCGCCGTAGCGCCCTTACTACTTAGCTTGCTTAGAGGCCTCAACCTGCAGAGTCTTCTGAAGAAGATCCAGCTCCTTCTCTGCTATGCTCTGTTGCCAAGGTTCGAAGCAACCTATCTCACAAAGACTCTTGACGAGTCGGACACTGTTGTTCAGGTGACCCACAATGTCGCCTGGCTCATAGGACACTCCATTGAAGAGGTTGCGCTGTCTGGCAGACCAGTCCCCTGGCTGATCCGAACCCGGGACGAAGTATGGCAAGTATTCCTCCAGGCTGGTTCTGTCAATGATGCTTCCAATCTTTCGAATTGTGTGAGTCTTCTGCCAGTGTGCTTCATCAGCCCCATACAGCGGCATGTCATAGTTGTTGCTTGATAGCGCGGTCAGGTTGCCCATCGCGAACGCGATCATGGCAATATCGTTTTGCTTCGCAATGCGATGAAGTATTTCGAGCCCGTATTCGGAAATGAACCCGTAGAGAATCCATTTCTCGATCTTGCATCCAGATTTTTCGCATTGCTTCAAGGTAGCGTCGATACTGATTTCCCCTGAGCGTCCACTTGCGACCGTATCCTGCATGACGAGAACGATCTTCTTCCCCTTGGGGAATTCGGAGAATTCCTGATGAACGATCTCGATCTCTCGCTGAACTACTCCGTCATGATCACGATAGGACTTGTGTGTGTATCTTGGGCGAATGTAGACCGTCCTGTACGCACTTCCTAAGACTTTGGGGGCAATCTCTTGGAGTTTGTACCCGGGAGCTGCCCGCAGGATCTGTTCGAAAACGATCTCGGAGCCCTCGGGGGTCTTTCCGACATCGGACAATTCCAGGATTGTAGGAAGCGCTTCTGCAGCAGCCTCACGGGATCTTTGCTCCAGTAATTCGCCAACCAAGTGCGGATAGCACGCGATCTCCCGGGCCATCGGCGTATCAATAATGAATGTGGGTGGTTCTGTGCAGGTCACTTTGTATATTCTTGTGTTCTTTCCGACTTTGGCTCTTCTGGTCTTGACAAGTCTCGTCGAGCCGGTGTTAATCCTGTACCTCTCAATCATTTGATCAATGGTCTTGCTGCTAGGTTCCTTCATTCTCGCACCAGGTCAACTAGTCGAACTGTGATCTGGATGATTTGAATGTGCGTTTTTCGGCCCCAAAAAGTCGTCGGATGCTGTTCGAGGTCCTGAGCAAAACTATAATACCGATTCGTTCTACGTGACAGGCCTAAGCCGATTCAAGACGTGAAAAGAATGAGCATGCCTGAAGAAGAAATCGTCAAACGTGCACTGGATGAACTTCACCTGAGAGTATCAGAGTCCGCCAAGGGTGAGCTTGTGCCTCCGGTCAAGTCGCTTCCGAATGGGAATAATGTTGTTACCCTGAAGTGCACTCAGGGATCGACCTCCTATGAGGTCGAGATAGAATTGACGAAGAGAGGGAAATTCGTAGACCTCAGAACGAAATAGTAATCCCCGACCGCTTGCAGTTCCTTTCTTAGGAATTGCGCGGGAAGAAGCAAGCGGCGTAGCGTTGTGG
>Ga0209609_10002641_pt1 | contig 10227 bp, 4 predicted proteins | sample LakKivw325mmetaG_FD_184136 | JGI IMG/M metagenome (GOLD analysis project Ga0209609, IMG submission 184136) | Anoxic lake water microbial communities from Lake Kivu, Rwanda to study Microbial Dark Matter (Phase II) - Lake Kivu water 325m metaG... | ecosystem: Environmental > Aquatic > Freshwater...
GTGCGTGGGCTGGTCGTAGTAGTAGTCGAGGTCGGCCTTGAGGTCTTCCTCGCGCCACTTCTTCACGCCCCAAGCCGCGCCGTGATCGAAGATGATGTTACCCACGTCGCAGGGCAGGCGGACGGTTCCCTCGGAGGCGGGCGAAGCGGCGGCGGTCGTCCAGAGGTTCGGCCCGACCGGCTGCCAGTCGGACGGGTCGTCCATGGCGACCGATCCCAAGAGGGCCGGTTTCTCGCCTTCGCCATAGGCGCCGTAGGTGATGGGCGCGCCCTCCGCGCCACTCTTGGGTCGAAGAGTGCCACGCCAGGTATCCCCGCGCCGGAAGAGCACGCTGTCCCCCGGCCTGAGCGCCGCGTCGTTCACGCGCGCGAGCGTGGCCCAGGCCTGCTCGGGCGAGGTGCCGGCTCGGGTGTCCGAGCCGTCGGCGGCCACGTAGTAGGTCACCGCCGCCGCAGGGCCGGCTGCTGCGAAGGCCATTGTCATCACCAGCCCCAGGGCCACGGCTCGGGCCCGCGTCCGAGGCCCAGGGCGTGGCGCGCCGCGATGCGACACTGTCGCGGATCGGTGGTGCATGGAGGCATCTCCCTCGGTATTCGGATTCTCGGCCCACGGGACCTTCACGGCCCCGCGGGCCCCAGAAGCGCGGAGAAGCACTCCCGCTCGCGTTCCCCCAGGGCCTCGTGCGCCTCTACGACAGGGACAGGCCCGCTAGTAGCCGAGCACCTCCTCGCGCAGACGCTCAGCCTGCTCGGCGTACCGGCCGCCGGGCCTCAGTCCACGCTCCCCGACGCCATCTCGTACTTCCCCTGCACGCCCTTGACCGGCTTCGCGCCCGTTCCCCGCTTGCGGAAGTAGCTCCCGAACCCCGACGCCAGCCGCACCGCCTCCGCCGGGCGCTCGTCTATCAGGTTCTTCGTCTCACGCGGGTCCTCGTCCAGGTTGTACAGCTCGTCCGGCTCGCCCTCCGGCCGCGATACGTAGCTCCAGCTCTCGTCCCTGATGCACCGGTCCACGCCCTCCTTGAAGCCCATGATCACGCTCTCGTGGAAGTGCTCGGCGTCGCCCTCCAGCACCGCTCGGAAGCTCTTGCCGTGCATGGACGAGATGTTGTTCCCCAGGCCCATGGCGTCCAGCATCGTCGGCAGCACGTCCTGGAACTGGGTAAGCGCGTAGCTGCGTCTTCCGCCGTTCCTGCCGCCCGGCAGGCGCACGATGAAGGGGACCTTCAGCAGCTCGCTGTACATGCGGTCGGGGCCCTTGAGAAACTTGCCGTGGTCGGCCAGCGGGTGCCCGTGGTCGGCGATGACGAAGATGATGCTGTCCTCGAAGTACCCCTCGGCCTCGAGGGTCTCGAAGAGCGGCCCGAGGTTGTGGTCCACGAAGGCCGCCTCGCCCGCGTACAGGCCCTGGATGTGCCTGATCTCCTCCTCGGTGGCCCAGTTCGCGGCCGGCCCGCCCATCGGCATGATCAGGCGCTTGCCGCTGTAGCCGGGGTCGGTGTAGGTGTCCAAGCGCGCGGGCGGGTCCCAGGGCTCGTGCGGCTCGAAGTAGTCTACCCACAGGAACACCTTGTCGTGGCCTCGGTTCAGTCTGAGCCACTCGCAGGCCTGCTCCGTGACCTGGGCCGGGAACCAGTCCGATTCGTCGGTGAAGTCGTCGGTGTTCGCCAGGAACTGCCGGATGCGCGCCCGCCACTGCTCGTTGTAGTTCTCGTTGACGTAGTCGTCCACGTCTCGCCTGGGCGGCGAGCTGAAGTAGGGGTCATACTCCTGCCCGCGGATCCATCGGTAGCAGTGGAAGCTGCGGTGGAAGTTCATGCCCGGCGCCCGGTAGTGGTAGCAGTCGGAGATGATGCCGCACACGTACCCTTCCCCGGACAGGAAGTCCGCCACGCTGACGTCCTCTGCCGTGAGAGGCTGCCAGGGCCTGAAGGACAGCGTGCGCTGGCCGGTCATCAGGCAGGTGCGCACGGGGATGGTCGGCAGGCCGTCGGGGTAGCAGTTGTCGAGGACGACGGCGCCCTCGGCAAACCGGTCCAGGTTAGGCGTCTGGCACGGGGGTATGTGGTCGAAGGGCCCCCTGCCCTGGTGGTATAGCCCTACGTGGTCCTGCCTGAAGCTGTCGAGCATAATGCAGATGAGGTTCATTCCTCGGGTTGCCTCCTGATGCGGGCGCGGCGCCGCGCCGCCGGCTCGTGATTCGTTGTGTGGTGTGCCCGTGCTCTTTCCGTCATCCCCGGAGGTTCCCTGCCGGTGCGCCCCGGATGTAGGGACGGCGGGGGCCCGCCCGCGCACGCCCCGACGTCGAGGAGGAGGGCCGGCGGCCCGTGACGAACCTACGGTCAGCCGGCCTGCATCCGGGCCGATAAGTCGCCGGCTAAGGCGCCGGTTACCCCTTCCCGCCAGGCGCTTTCACGGAAAAGGAGCGTACCATCGTGAGCATCAGGAGACTTGCCGATAGCCAGCCCGCCGTGCCCAGGAAGCCAACCATCGGCGTTTTCGCCACCGGCGACCCCCGCGTGGACGCCGTCTCGCGAGAGCGCTGCGTCAACATCATCCAGATGACGGCCGAGATCCTCGCCGAGCGCGTGAAGCTGCCCGACGGCTCGCCCGTGCCGGTCGTCTACTCGCCGATCCTGGTGGACGGCGAGCGCCAGGCGGACATGGTGGCCAGGCAGTTCGAGGCCGAGGGCGTCAACATCCTCGTCTGCGTGCCCGACACCTGGGCCTTCCCTCAGTTGAGCCTGATCTCGCTGCTCAGCCAGTTCCCGGCCGACGTACCCCTCAACCTCACCTGTGGCAACAGCGGACCCAAGCCCGGCGTGGTGTTCGTCCAGGCCGCCAGCGGCGCCATCAGCCAGTACGGCAGGATGGTGCACATAAACGTCGGCACGTGGCCCGACACCGGCCAGAACCCCGTCATGACCGACACCACCGCTCAGGCCCTGGTGGACTGGGCCTACGCCGCGGTCACCCGCGTGGGTCTCAAGGGCCGGCGCGTCGTCATCTTCGGCCACGACAGCATGGGCATGGAGACCGCGCTGGGCCATATCATCCCGACCCGCAGCATCTTCGGCCTCGAGATCACGCGCCTGGACATGAAGCTCCTGGCCGACATGGTGAGCAAGCGCGCCTGGGACGAGGAGGAGCTGAAGGCCCTGCGGGCGTGGATCGAGGGCTTGGCCGGCGGCGGTATCGAGCTGCGCGACGAGGCTGACAGCGAGCGCTTCAACCAGAGCCTGGGCATGTACCTGATCGTCCGCGACCTGCTGGCGGACCTCAACGCCGTGGGCGGCGGGTTCATGAGCCAGCTCGAGTGGGGCTCCGACCTGCGCGGCTTGCCGCTGCCCGTGGCTGACGCCATGGAGTCCATCTTCAACTCGACCTTTGACCACAACGGCCGCAAGCAGCCCTTGCCCTTCGGCACCGAGGCCGACGTGCAGGGCCTTCTCACCATGCTGTTCTTCTCCTGGCTCACCGGCGGCAACCCGCCGCTGTTCATGGACTTCCGCAAGGTCTGGGAGCCTTGGGAGATCGCGGCCAAGGCCGAGGAAGTGGGCCTGGGCGACGTGGAGCCCGACGCCCTGTGGCGCGCGCGGGGACTGGTGGACGGCACCAACTCCGGCAGCGCGTCCCTGGACTGGGCCGCCCTGCCCGGCGCCAGCATCGAGGAGATCATGGCCGGGGTGTCCCTGCCGCTCGCCGAGGAGTTCTACTTCCCAGGCCAGGGCAACTGCGTCAACTTCGTCAGCCCCGGCGGCATCGAGGGCATCGCCGCCCGCCTGGCCTACAGCGCGACGAACAACATCTTCTCGATGATCTGGGACGAGGCCGTCACCACGTCCTTGCCAGACAAGCTGGCCCAGGCCGTGTGCGACACCTCCACGCCCATCTGGCCGCACACCTTCGTGATACCCAGGTACGCGACGATGGGCGAGTACAAGCAGTACGCGCCGGCCAACCACTTCCACATGATCTGGGGGCTCACGCCGGCCAGGCTCGAGTCCTGGATGGACCTGGCGAACGTGCTGTCGGTGAAGCCGTGGAGCGGACGGCCGGACTACATCGAGGGCGTGGACCGGCCGCTGCCGCTGATCTACCTGCTGAACGGCGGCGAGGATGCCACGAAGCTGCGGCTGGCCCAGAAGACCTAGACCGCCCTAGTAGCGTCTAGCCCCGGGCCGCGCAGCGGCGGATGTGGTCTTTGTCTGTAGTCGCGGGTCGGCCGAAGGCCGCGCCCGCGGGGGTGGGGGTCTTGTGGTCCGCCTTCTGGCCACGGCGCGGCTACTGCGTACAGGCTGCCACGGGGGGTTGCCGCCACCACAGCCGGTTCCTCCAGGCTGTCGCCCGGCAGGCACCGCCCCACCGTCACACGGCCCCATCGCCTCGCACGCCGCCCTTCGTTCCACAAGCCCTTCTCCTCCGCAGGACCATCGGGGCCGACGGTGAAGTGTGGGTTCTGGACTAGCGCCGCCCCTGAGGAGGCAGCTCACGTGACCGCAAGGCAACTGTCGCTCCTTCCTGCTTTGTTGGCCGCCTGCGCGCCGGTTTTGGGTGATCTCTCCGTCGAGCCCGGCCGGGCCATCGCCAACGACCACGTCCGCATAGAGCTCACGCGCCGTGGCGACGCGACGACCGGGTTCACGCTCGCCGTCGCGGGACGCGAGACGGCCAGGGCCCTTCTAGGCCCGCAGAACCTGATCGTCTCCCGCCATGCCATCGCGGAGCGCGACGCCCAGGGCGCGAGGATCGTGCTTCCTCTCACCACTGCCGGCGACTTCGCCCGCCTCGGCCCCGAGTCCCGCGTCGAGGTCGTCCTGCGCGAGGGTGACCGCTGGCCGCGCGTGTCCTTCAGCCTGGACCTGCAGGCCTTCGACCCGGAGGCTTGGCAGCAGGCTGTCGGCGGCCCTCTCCCCTTCCACTACCTGCTGTGCGAGCTTCCAGGCGCCACCATGTTCTACCAGGGCGGCGGGCTCACCCCGTCCCGCGAGGTAGACCCTTACCCCATGAGCACCGAGGGTTACGTGACGGGCTTGTGGGCCAAAGGCTGGTCCTCCGCGCCGGCGATGGCCGGCTGGGCCGTTCCCGCCGTCGGCTTGTGGAACCCCAAGGCCAGGACCTTTGCGGCCTACGACTTCAACGAGGCCCGCCACACCGACCGCTCGAGCCGCTTCGTCGCCAGCGCCTACTGCGAGAATCCCGGCGGCACGCCCTTCTTCTGTCTCGTTCACCCCTACCAGAAGCAGTGGGTGGTTCTCACGTACCCCGAGACGCCCTGCCGCGTCGCCTCCCACTTCGAGCTGCTCTACTCGCAGGACCTGCCCGACACCTCCGACCCGAATATGTTCGTCCTCGAACGGCTCTGGCGCGAACACCGCGACCTGCTGCCGCCCGTCCCGCAGACCAACGACCTGGCCTGGATTCCCGAGTACGACGGCTATGCGCCCGCCGGCACCATCGAGCCCACGAGCGCCGGCACCTATCTCACGGGCCTGAGCGGACCCAGCGGCTTGGCCGGCGCCTTTGTCGAGGTGGGCTCCAGGATGCTCGGCAACGTCTTCATTTCCGACGGCGTGATGCGGGCCCGCTTCCGCGGCGACGAGGCCTCTCTGGAGCCTCTAAAGCGCGACCTAGAGTACCTGATGCCCCGCTGCACGTGGGTGGACCTCGGCGGCGAGCGCTGCGCCACCTGGGTCCACCCCATCGAGGGCAAGTTCCAGGACCGATGGGGCGGCGAGGCCTGCGCGGGCATCTTCCATACGCGCAACTTCCAGATAGGCGCCGGGATGCTCCTGCTCTACGAGATGACAGGGGACGAGCGCCTGTTGCCCTTCGTTGACGGCGTGTACAACCTCTGCAGGCACTACCTCTTCACCCGCAACGGCGTCTGCGACCTGCCCTGGGCTATGTTCTGCCGCGTGGGCACGGCCGCGGGCGAGCAGTTCCTGTTGAACTACCGGCGTGTCTTCAAGGACGACGCGGTGCGCGGGCGCAACTGCGACGAGGCCCTCGACCTGGCGCGCATGTCCCTGTACAAGGTCCTGTGGTTCTATACCGCCGACCCCGACCTCGACGACGACCTTGACCCGCTCTTCCTCAACCAGGCCGTCAACGACCGCCGTTGGTGCGGGCGCGTGACGTGGAACGAGTGCGGCTGGGTGCTGCGGACCATGGTGCCAGTCTACTGCGAGACGGCCGACCCCTTCCTCAAGTACCTTCTGCGCGGGTCCATCGAGCGCTACTACGCGGGCTTCCGCGAAGACGGCGGCGTGGCCGAGAACCTGCAGATCTTCGGCGAAATCGAGCCCAAGGGCGTGCGCACCGCAGGCTTCTCCGACGCGTGCCACGGCGGCAACGTCCGCCGCTGGGCCCGCGCCTGTGCCGACGCCAGGCTGCGCGTGGCCATGGGCCAGCGCGCCGCCATCGGCTTCGGTCTGGACAGTCGCGCCTACGACATCGAGGACTACCGCTACAAGGAGGGCTCAGGCTTCAGCTTCCGGCTGGTGGCGGTCGGACCGGGCCCCGCGCCCGAGAAGGCCCTAGACCTCGTTGCGACCGCGCCCTTCCGCGACCTGAGCGGCAAGCCCATCAAGGTGGACGGCCAGGCCCTCCCCGAGGCCAGGTACGAGCTGAACCCGATGACCCGGGGCGAGGACGTCTACATCCATGACGTCCCCGTCGGCGCGACCGTCGAGATCGGCGACACATCCGGCGCCGAGCCCGCTCCGCCCGACGACCTGCCCTACCGCGGCCGCGCGGGCGTCCAGGCGGACGGCTGGCGCGCCCTGGACCTCTCGGCCTCCTGCAACGAGGCTCTGCCGATGACCTGGTGGGACGACGACGCCTGGTACGGCCTTGTGCCGGGCGTGCGGCATGTGTGGGGAATGCCCGTGGCGCTGGTGGACCCGGAGCTCAACGCAGGGCGGAACGCGGTGAGCAGGCGAGCCGTGGTCCTGGACTCCTCCGCCCGAGCCGTCTTCGCCGTCTTCGGGACCCACCGCGGGCAGGATCGAGCCCCGGGCAGCCTCTCCCTCACCACCGCCGACGGCCGAACCCACGAGGTCGTCGCCACCGACGACCTGCCCTTCGACCTGTGCAACGGCTTCCCACTGCGCCGATTCGACACCTACCTGGCCGCCCTGGACCTGGGCAAGACCGAGCGGCTCAGGTCGGTCGAGGTGCGGGACGGGATTCTGCTCGCGCTCACCCTCGCGGAGGACGGGGCGAAGGGCCTGGACGCGGTGCTGGCGCGAGCCTACAGCGCGCGGGCCGCGAGGCTGGCCGAGCAGGCCCAGCGCTACTACCAGGCGCCCGACGAAGCCTGCCCCGTCCTCCGCCCCTGGGCCGCGCCCGAGCTGCCCTACCGCTTCCGCCTATCGGTCCTCGCCGGCCCTCGTCAAGAAGGCGAGACCCTCGTCAGCGCTCGAGAGGACGTGGGTGCCCTGCTGGCTCAGGTCGGGGCTCCCGCCGCCGCACCGAAGCGGTTCCGTGCCTTCGAGGCCCTGGCGGGCGGCAAGACAAGGGAAGTGCCCGTCCAGTTCGACCCCCTCGCCACCGATGACGACGCCCGGGGCGAGCTATTCCTCCTGCTGCCGGCCTCTGACAACGCCGGCGGGTCACGGGAAGCGGACGTGTACTTCGGGCCCGACGGCAGCCCTGCCCCACCGGCGGTCAAGGCCGACCTCACGGCCGACCAGGTCAGCGTCACCACCGGTCGCTCAGGCCTGGAGTTCGTCTTTGCCCTGTCCGGCGACGGCCCCAACCCTCGCTGGACCCGCCTGGCCTTCGACACCAACGGCGACGGCCTCTTCACGGACGAGGCCAAGGTTCTCGGCGCCACCGGCTACAGCGGCGGCTATGGTGCTCTCACCTGCGTCACCGACCGCATCACCTGGTACGACTTCGGCCTGCTGCAGAGTCGCCCGGCGAAGGCCGAGGTCCTGCACCAGGGCCCCGTCTCAACCACCATCAGGGTCTCGGGCCTCGAGCTATGGGGCCACGGCGACGAGGCCGTCCAGCGCAGCAACGTGGACGGCCGCGAGCTGCGCGCCTCGCCGAAGGGAGAGGCCGAGTGGTTCTTCCGCTTCTACCCCGGCAGGCCCCAGGTCGAGCAGTGGGTGAGCTTCCGGCTCGACGACCCCGACACGGGCTGGACCCGGCCCCTGCAGGTGCGCTACGGCCTCGAGCGCGTCGAGCAGGGCGCCAACCTATCCGTGAACGGCGTCAGGGCCGGCCATGCCGACGATGCCGCGCTTCTTCCCCTGGCGGGCGAGCCGACGCGCCTACCCGTCGCCTGTACCTACACCCCGGACGGCCATGTGCTGCAGGGCTTGTTCGTACGCGCCGACGCGCCGGGCGAGTACTTCATGGGGCGCTGGCTCCTGACGCCGCGCGCCGCCACCGAAGCCGCCTACACCGCCTACCTGCAGGGCCCCGGACTGAAGCAGTATGCCGTGGAACTGCTCCGGGATGGCCAGGCCGTGACGCCCGAGCCCGCTGACCTGCCCCTCGTCGCCTTCGACAGCACGGGCGGCCGGGGACCCATCCCGAGGCCCGAGCGTCGAGAGGTCGTAATCGCCGAGGGCACGCTCAACCCCGATCCTTCCCTCGAGGAGAGGGACCGCTTCTGGGCGCTGGGCGGCGGCGACCAGGCGGGTGTCTGGACCGAGACCCAGGTCTACAGCGGCGAGGTGGCCGCCGATCTCTCCTGTGCCGATGGGGAGATCGGCATGCTCCAGACCAAGCCCATCGCCTCGCGCCAGCTCGCCCTCGAGCCGAACAGTATGTACGAGGTCACCCTGTGGGCCAAGTGCACCTCGGGGCCCGGCCAGCTGCACCTCAACTTCTATGCCCCCGTCAGCGGCTACGACTTCCCCCACGCCCAGGTGCCGCTCGAGGCCGACGGCGAGTGGCATCAGGTCCGCGCCGAGCTGCCCACCGGGGCCCTCCAACCCCTCGCGCGGGACACCATCTTCCCCCGGGCCGAGGAGGTCCTGCCCGCCCTCCGCATCTGGACCCACCGCAAGCAGCAGAGCGTCTATGTGGACCAGATCCAGGTCCGGCGCCAGTGACCCGGGCCCGTGTGCTGCGCTGTAGGGCGGGGCTTCAGCCCCGCCGTCCCTGCCTGGCGTTGTGTAGACTCCCTGCTGCAGCGGCACTGTGACGCGGAGCTCACGCCTTCCCCCCACAACACACCGGCCCCCGTCTCAAGGACGGGGGCCGGATGGAGTATATCACCTGCGTTGTACGGTCCAACGCCCACTGCTGCGTCGCGATCGTCAAGTCCTGTTGCTTGCGTGGTTGTCTGCTCTGGTACAGCTAGAGGGCTCTTCCGCTACGGGCCTTGCTGCTGCAGCCCGTCCAGAAAGTCCCGGGTACCCAGATTCCTCTCAATGCGCCCAGAGCCGAAGTAGTACGGCGGCCAGGGACGGATTTCACTCCAGCGCCCCACCACTTCCCAGTCCCCGTACCTGTCGCTGTAGAACCGCTGGCCGGGCGCGGGACCCCTGCGAGGGTATGGCTCGAAATACTCCGGCCCCAGCGGATTCGCGTAGGACCTCCCCGGCAGAAGCCTGGGCTGCCACGTGCCAAAGTACCCTGATTCGCTGCTGGCTCCCGGCTGCAGCCACGGGAACCTGGCGCCGGTCTGCGGCCTGAGGTATCCCTCGCCATACCGCGGGTAGCCCTGCACCTGAGCCTGCGCTCTCGGCCATAGCCTCGGCGTATTGATGTCGGGCGCGACGTTCCTGTCAAAGCTGTAGGCCGGCCCGTAGCCCTGCAGGTTGTTGTGCGGTAGTACCACCTGTGCCTCCGCCAACGCACCCGCGCCTACCACCAGCGCGAAGAGAAGGGAGGCCACCAGTGGGCCGCCACTCGCACCTGTGCTTCTCCTCATCGTCCACACCTCCTCCGGCTCCACAAGGATACCCCCCAGGGGTCCCCCGGAAACCCGGGGGCACAGGGCCGTGGTGCCGGCGCGGGGGGTGGTCTTGGACAGCTCGGGCCTTCGCCCGGCCCTCGCCGAAGGCGGCGACGTTCACATCGGTGTCAAACGCCACGGGCACGCCGAGCGCGCGCTTGATCTGTCCGGCGAAATCAACGTTGGCCCAGCCCGGCTTGGGCGTGGTGGTAACATAGCCCCAGGTGGGTGAGGTGGGGTCGGGGTCGATCGGTCCGAAGGAAGCGATGCCGACGGCATCGAGCTTGCCCGTTTGCTGCTGTGCCTCGC